>Ga0194121_10008582_pt1 | contig 12893 bp, 15 predicted proteins | sample TA2MahCa50mmetaG_FD_148609 | JGI IMG/M metagenome (GOLD analysis project Ga0194121, IMG submission 148609) | Freshwater microbial communities from Lake Tanganyika, Tanzania - TA2015020 Mahale Deep Cast 50m | ecosystem: Environmental > Aquatic > Freshwater > Lake | place: Tanzania: Lake... | reverse complement strand
AAGGTGGCCAACCAATAAATAGCAAACCGTTTGTTTTCAAAAATTTCTGCATTTGAAACATGGCCCGGGGTTGATCAGGGAGATGCTCAATTACATCCTTGAGAATGATTAAATCAAAATGACCTGTAAACTCGGACTCAATCGCGGGATTGTAGATATCCTCGGCCCTAAGATCCATTTTACCGATCAAAGTATGTTTTGACATTCTTTTCCGGCCAAATTCAATTTTGCTCCGATTAAGGTCTATGCCGGTTCCCCGGCATCCGGCCTCTACAAAGGGAAGAAGATTCCCTCCTTCGCCACAACCTAATTCCAGGACCTCTATGCCGTCCCAGCCCGGTCGGGATGGATCGATTGCCTGAAGCCCTTCTAAACAAAAGGGCATGATGCTGTCGCGGGCATTGCGTGCCAAAAAGTCGAGGTAAAATTCATGATCGTGATGAAAATCATAAGGCATAGTGAAGGAATTTGCGGGACTAAGGCTGAACGGCCTTCAAAAGGAACCGCAACGATTGAAAAAGAAGCAGCAAACCGAAAGCGCCAAAAATCAACCCGGTACCTAAGTGTATTCTTCTCATAATTAGAGGTGTAAGCCACTGTTTGAGCCGATGCGCCGCAAAGGAAATGGCCGTTTCGGTCCCCAAAATGCTCAGGATAATTCCTGCAAACAAGTTAAGACGTTGGTACTCATTATAATCTAAAATTTGGGAGGCATAGGTAATAATAGCCAACCAGGAAATCCAATTGGTGGGGTTTAAAAAATTGATACTGAAGCCCATTCCCAGGTAAAGCCAACGGGTTTTACGGCCGGTGCTTTGGTAGGAAGTTCTAGATTTACGAAGTATATTGTTAAGAGCAATTCCCAACAATAATAAGCTTCCAGCAATTTGGGCTGGTATGCGAAAATTAGTTTCCGCAGGGAGCAGGTTTTCAACCCCTGAAAAGATGATGAACAACAAAAAAAGATCCGCTACTACAACACCCAAGGTTAGCATAAAACCAACAAAACGACCGTGTTCTATGCTGTTTTGAATAATCGCAAACATCACCGGCCCCAAACTTAGGCAAAAGGGAATACCTACCAACAGGCCCTCCAGCAAGGCATGGAGGTAAAACCAGCGTTCACCCATGTCGAAGGGATTGAAAGAACGATGTCATTAAACTACCGCATTCTTCGTGCAGGAGACCTACGGACCAAGAGGTTTTGGGGTGCAAAAGAGAACCGTGAAGGGTGTAGCCCCGTTTAGGGTCCGAGGCGCCGGCTACAACGCGCCCTATTTGGCTCCAAAACAAAGCCCCGGCACACATCACGCAGGGCTCCAGGGTTACGTAAAGCGAGCATTCGTTGAGGTATTTGGAATTGAGTTGATGGGTTGCGGCTGTGATTGCCTCCATTTCGGCGTGAGCCGTGGGGTCGTTAAGTTGCTCGCATCGGTTGTGACCGCGTCCTATAATCTTACCATTGTGAACGATTACAGCCCCCACCGGTATTTCGCCTATGCGATAGGCCTGTCGGGCCAAACGTAAGGCTTGTTCCATGAAATATTCGTCGCCTTCGAGACCGAGCATTTATCAAAGATAAGTCCGAGCCTTCTCCGTGGTGAAGCGCTATGGGGGCGAAAGTTTTATTTTTGTGTCGTAGACTCCCGATTTATGCTACGAACCCACCGCTGCGATGAATTGAACCTTGCTCATGTTGGCCAAAACGCAACCCTCTGCGGGTGGGTTAGCAAGATCCGAGACAAAGGGGGGTTGATCTGGGTGGACTTGAGGGATCGTTACGGACTGACCCAATTGGTAGCCGAAGAAGGCGTTTCCGCCCAGGAAGTTTTGGAAACCATGCGTTCGCTGGGTAGGGAATTTGTTATCCTTGCGAGTGGTCTGGTGGTGGAGCGTTATAACAAAAATCTTAACCTTAGTACCGGCGCAGTTGAAATCCGGGTCGATACTCTTGAAATTCTTAATGCCTCCGCCCTACCTCCTTTTTTGATTGAAGACGAAACCGATGGAGGCGAAGATCTACGTATGCAGTACCGTTACTTGGATATTCGCCGTAATCCGATACGATCCAAGTTGGAATTGCGTCACCGCGTGGCCCAGGAGGTTCGTAAATACCTTGACAATCAATCTTTTATTGAGGTAGAAACTCCTGTCCTGATCAAAACAACTCCCGAAGGTGCCCGGGATTTTGTCGTTCCCTCGCGGATGCACCCTGGTCAATTTTATGCTTTACCCCAATCTCCTCAAACATTCAAACAATTGTTAATGGTTGGAGGGCTGGATCGGTATTTTCAAATTGTAAAATGTTTTCGGGACGAAGACTTGAGGGCCGATCGGCAACCTGAATTCACCCAGATTGACTGCGAAATGTCTTTCGTCGAACGCTCGGATATTTTGGCGATGTTTGAAGGTCTCTTTCGGCACTTGTTCTTTCAGGTCAAGGGCCTTGATATCGGTGAAATTCCGGTGATGACGTATGCCGATGCAATGCTCCTTTATGGTAACGACAAACCGGATCTGCGCTGGCCGGCCCCTCTCTTGACCCTCAAAGGTGGTCAGGCCTACGGTGCGGTTCCTTTTGCAGGGCTTGGCGTCGAAGGGGTAGGTTTTGGACTTTTTGAAGACGCTGAAGCAGTGATCGCAGTTCCTGTGCCTGGGGGTGCGGTCTGGACCCGTAAGGAACTGGACGCCTTGACGGAATGGGTTAAACGACCTCAAATTGGCATGAAAGGCATGGTGTGGGTGCGTTGCGAGGCCACCGATGGGGCTTACCGTTCCTCGGTGGACAAGTTTTACGGAGCGGATCATTTGAAGGCCTGGATGGCCGCGGCAGGTTTAGGGTCCGGGGATTTGATATTGCTTTTGGCAGGTCCTGAGGCATTGACCCGCAAGGCCGCTGCTGAATTACGACTAGAAATAGGGCAACGATTGGGTCTGAGGTCGCCGGATATCTATAGGGCTCTTTGGGTTGTGGATTTTCCGTTGTTAGATTGGGACGAAGAAAACGGACGATGGGTCGCCATGCACCATCCATTCACCTCCCCTTTTCCCGAAGATTTGGAATTGATGCAAAGCGAACCGGGCAAGGTGCGAGCTAATGCTTACGATATGGTTTTGAACGGCACCGAAATCGGTGGGGGTTCTATTCGGATTCACGACAAAGGCTTGCAGACCAGGCTTTTTGAACTCCTTGGTTTTGAGCCCGAAGAGGTTCAGGCTAAGTTCGGATTTTTGCTCAAGGCTTTTGAATATGGAGCGCCACCTCATGGCGGAATAGCTTTTGGTTTCGATCGCCTTTGTGCATTGTTTGGAGGTCAGGAAAGCATAAGAGATTTCATTGCGTTTCCCAAAAACAACGCTAGTCGCGATGTGATGATTGATGCTCCTTCGGGAATTGACGAAGTTCAGCGTAAAGAGCTGGGCCTGCCGTAGAGGCGACGAACCCGTTGGAGATCTTCGGGGTTATCTACCCCGGAAGGAAGCGGTTCGTTGAGTCGTAACATTCGGATGGGGATTCCGTGGTGTAAAAAGCGCAATTGTTCGAGTTTTTCGGATTCTTCAGAAGGGGCTGGCTGCAGGCGTGTGAATTCCAAAAGCCTTGCCGGACGATAGGCGTAGAGGCCCATGTGCAGGAAGCGCTCGGTAGGGCACTTTGAATCTTGTCTTTGTGCGGGAACGGCAGCTCTCGAAAAATACAAAGCTTGATCCATGGCATCCAAGATTACTTTGACCCGGTCGGGGTTGTGGGCATCCTCGGTTTTGGGCCAAGGGCAACAAGCCGAAGCAACTTGTACGGAGGGATCTTGGAAGAGGGTCACCATCCGGTCTAGAATATAGGGAGGAATCAGGGGCTCATCCCCTTGAACATTGACCACTACATCGTAGGCTGTTTCCAGGGATAGAATATGGAGGGCTTCGGCAATGCGATCACTTCCACTGTTATGTTCTTTGGATGAAAGAACGGCTGTTCCTCCGTGTTGGGTAACGGCCTCGAGAATTTCCATGGAATCCGTAACAACAATCACTCTATCAAAGCACGAGGCATGATGTACCGCTTCCCAGGTGCGGACGATCAGGGGTTTCCCACCTAAATCGACTAGCATTTTGCGAGGAAGTCGGGAGGACTCCAATCGCGCAGGAATCAGGGCTATGGCGGGCATGAAGGCTAGGAAAGGGATTGGAGATCCATAAACATGCGGGTATGCATGAGCCCCAGTTCCAAGATAGGGTCGCTGTAGGCGCGATAACCTAAATGTTGGTAAAAACCCACCGCTTGGGGTCGGGAATGCAAAAAAATCAAACGGGCATTTGTTTGTTTGATAAGCCATTTTTCAGAATAGCGGACCAATTGTCGGCCAAGGCCCAAACCTTGCATCGAGGGCTTGATGGCAACTTGCCGCATTTGGTAGGCCAAGTCATGCGTGTAATTCTCGGGAAGCACCGAGACGGTAGAGGCGGGTCTAAGAATTAAACAAGCCAGTACCTCGCCTTCTTCGCTGAATCCCGCTAGATGAATCGATTCTTGTTCACGCTCCAATTCTTTTAAATTAAAATGCAAACCCAGAGGCTCCCTTAGAATATCGTAGCGGAGAGCAACTGTCAGGGCGTAGGCAGAACTCTCCCACCGCACTCGCTGAAAATCAAGGTTTGGTCCCATCGTCATGAACGGTTACCATGGTGCGGGTTGGGAAGGCAAAGTCTGTATCGTGCTCATCCACGATCCTGTAAATTTCAAAATTTACAAACTCTCTTACTTGAAGGTATTCGTTGTAATCCGGGGTTTTGACCAGGTAGATAATTTGAAGGTCGAGTGAACTTTCGCCGTAGCCAAAAAAGGTGACGGAAGGATTTTCTTCAATCAGTGGATTGGATTGAAGGACGCTCAAGATGGATTGAATAATAACTCTGAGGGTTTCAGGTTTGGTTTGGTATACAAGCCCAAGCTTGAATGCTGCCCTGCGGTGGGTGCTTTCGGTTATGTTGTTTAGGGGCTCTGTAACCAAGGCCTTGTTGGGTACGGTCACATAGCTTTTGTCCAAAGTCCGCATTCGTGTTGAGCGGAATCCCACATGCTCGACGGTCCCCGTAATGCCCTTGAATTCAATGGTATCGCCTATCGTAAAAGGCTTATCAAGAAAGATGGTGAAAGACCCCAGCAGGTTCGCGAGACTCTCTTGGGCGGCTAAGGCCACCGCAAGCCCTCCAATTCCCAAACCACCCACCAAAGCAGCGATATTGGCCTGAAATACAATGCCAATGACAAACAAGAAAGCAGATAAAATGACAGCGACTTTGATACCGTCCTTGATGTACGGCCCCCATTGCGCTCTTGCCGGATCGATACTGATTTGGCTTTTATCTTGCCAAACTTCGGATACGAAATCTGCAATTCTTAACAATATTTTGGAAGCAGTCCAAATCAACCCCAATTGCAAAGCAATATCCATATAAAATCTTATATGATAAGGCTTCCCAAACCATTGAAAATGTTCGGGAACACTCAAAATACTCAAGGCGATATAACAAGCTAATAGCACCAGCAAGCGCCTTAAATTTCGGCCGGTTAGCTCGTGAAATCGCTTGCGCTTTTTAATATTTTTTTCGCTGAAGGCCCTGTAAAACAACCAGTTTAGGAAGTTTGCAAACGGCATACGAAATAGAACAGTCCCGACAAGTACCCCCAACGCGAATAGCCATTGGAGGTAGGTTTGATCTGCCCATGAATTTGATTGCAGGAAAGAGATCATAGGGTTATATCGGTTAGGGATTTGGAGACATGAGTTTATTCAGCGCTCTTTCATAAGCGCGTAGGCTTAATTGATTTGCAATATCTTTAAAGGATTTGGATACCCCGGAAGGCATACAGTGTATAACTGATTCACGGATTACAGTAGCCACATCACGGAAAATTGCCCGGGCATTGACCGCTGCATTTTCTTGCATTAGGTATCCAAACACACGGGCCATTCCGCAATTTGCCACAAAATCAGGAATCAGTGCAATCCGGTTATCGACGGCCTTGGAGATTGGTCCCATGAAAATTTCAGGGTCCGCAAAGGGCACATTAGCGCCGGATGAAACGAGCTCTAATCCATTGTCCATTAGAGAATTAATTTGTTCAAGGGTGACCAAGCGTGAAGCTGCTGCAGGAACGAACACATCCGCTTGCTGTTGCCAAAAGCAGGCCTCCATTTGACTGCGTTGCTCAACCCCGTTTTGTTCAGGATTCAAGGCATTTCCTAATCTGTTTTGGAGCATGGAGAGGCATTGTGCCAAATCCATAGGCTCACCGTCTCTGGCCAACCAACCGTATTCTCGGTCCAGGATACCCTGGATGCGCATCCCTGCATAACACAGATAGTATGCTGTGGATGCAGCGACATTACCCCAGCCCTGGATCAGCACTTTGCGTCCCTTAAAGGATGGGTGTCCTTGGATAATCCAGGAACCTTCGCTATCCGCAGGGAGCAATGTTCCCGCCTTGCAAGCATAATAAGAGAGAATCGACTCTGCAACTCCCCAACCGGTGATCAAGTCGGCTACTGTGTAGGCGGACTGGGGAGCATGAGGGTGTTGAGGGCTTAATTCTGCATTATGAATCGGCAGGCTAACCCCTTCCTGAAGTTGTTCGATGCGCATTTCACACAGTGAACGCCCAAAACGGCCTTGCACGACTCCCTGTTGAGGATGCTGCAGATCATTGACCAACGTATAGGGAATAACCTCATGGATTTCATCTACATTCAAATCTCCCCCAGTTCCATAATAATTTTTAAGTAAAGGATCGAGGGCCTTGTACCAACGGCGTAAAACCTCTTCTTTGCGAGGGTCTGCCGGGTCAAAGTCGATGCCTGATTTTGCCCCACCAATTGCTGGTCCAGAAATGGTAAATTTAATTTCCATGGTTTTAGCAAGGGATTCTACCTCCCGCCTGTCCAATCCTTTACGCATTCGGGTTCCACCCCCTGCAGCACCGCCCCTTAAGGAATTGAGTACCGCCCAACCTCTTGCCCCAGTCCTTGCATCATTCCATTCAAAAACAATTTCAGGGGATTGCCTCTCAAAGGCTTGTAGCCTCTCAATAACTTGACTATTAGACATAAAGAGTTCCCTTCGTTATACTTCCAGGTTACTCAAAGATAGTTCAATTAGTTTTTGCGAAGCAAATGGTTTTCAAGCTCCAGGATACGGGGAAAGAGCTCGTCGGTCTCTTTGGCCTCGTGCTGCATCCAGCTTTGTCTGAATGCTATGAGATTGGCCCAAAGTTCACGCCCATGCTGCAGGTCTTTCGCGCTCAAAAATGGATTAATTAGACGAGGTTGGTTTCCATTCATAGCGGGAATACGACTAACATTTTCGGAGTCAGGAACCTCTTGATTTTTAGCGGATTTAGAGCTTGCCTCAGCATTGTTTAAATTGGAAAAGGAAGAATCGGGTGACGCTTTGAATTCTGAGGGAAAATGCGATAACAAATATTCGAATAAATGCACCAAAGCGATAATTTCTTCATCAACGGGGAAAGATTTGTTTTCCAAAATTTTGAAGGCTTCTTGTTGGGAAATTTGTGCAGAACAAGCCTGTTGAAGTTCCATCAGATAAGGAAACAACACCTCTTCCTCCAAAAGAAAATGACAAGAAATTTCAGCGCACAGAGTTTCGAATTTGTCTTTAAGTGTCGAAAGAATCGGTAGCTGAGAGGGGTAGCCCTCGCTTTCCCAGCGACCCCATTGCTTCCGTATAGGGCTTATATACCCCCCAAAAAGGCGTATATGTTCGGTCCGTAATTCTTGTATAAGTCCGACATAAGACAAGGATTTCACGCCCTTGATCGTAAGCAACGATTCAGGAACAGAATCAGCATTCGACAAAGGAATCAAGAAACGAAGCAAGGCATAGGGGTTCCACCCCATATAATTGGCCACCTCATCCACGGTGATGCAATTATGCACCAGCGTTGCAGGTACCCCCAACCGCCCCAGTTCAGCCCCAACGGTAGGAAATACCTTGAGGATATCGCAAATGCTGGTTTGGGGTTCCCAGGAGGGAATAAAGAGAAAACGGGGAGTCATGGACACCAAAGAACCTGTTATAATGACCATTTATCGGCCAAAAGGTTTTAAGAAGGCTAACAAAAAGAAGGCCGTACCTTTGCCCACCTCGAAATGAAAAGCCCTAAGGTTATAATCTCCAATTCGCCTTTGGAAGCATCATGGCATGTTTTAGAAACCGGTCAAGGACCGGATGTGGTCATTCTCCATGGTGTTTTTGGTTCTGGCGATAATTGGATGACCATTGCCCGTCGTTTGGAACAGCAGTTCAGGGTTTTTCTCCCCGATCAGCGCAACCACGGCAAATCCTTTCATTCCGATGAATTTGGTTACGATTTGTTGGCCGAAGATTTAGGTCGTTGGATGGGCCAAAGAGGCCTTATCAAGATTCATTTGGTGGGTCATTCTATGGGAGGGAAGGCGGCGATGCGTTTTGCTGCGCTCTTTCCATCCCGCTTGCAATCTCTGACCGTTGTGGATATAGCCCCCAAAGCCTACACCTTGGATCAACACGCGAGGATGCTCGCCGCTATGCAGGCCTTGGATCTCACGGTCTGGCAAAGCCGAGGAGACTTGGATGCGGCATTGAGGATAGAAATTCCAGACCTATCGACCAGGATGTTTATCCTCAAGAATATAGAGCGCGATGAACAAGGGCGTTTTCGATGGAGGATCGCTCTAGAGCCGCTGAGTCGTTCTTTGGCTTCGATAGGGGCATCTCTTCCGTCGCATGCTCCTTTGGCAATCCCAGCGATGTTGGTGCGGGGTCAAAACTCAAATTATGTTACCGAAGAAGATTTTATTTCTATCCGTGAGCGCTTTCCGCGCTCCGAATTTCACACGATTCCGGGGGCAGGTCATTGGGTTCATGCCGATGCTCCTGATCTCTTCCTGCAGGTTCTGACTCATTTTCTGGATCAGCATCAAAGGCGGTATTGATATTAAACTATTACCGCATGCGTCGATCTACTCTCAAACCAATGCTCGTGGTGGAATGCCTTGTCACCGACATTGGCGTGGATGGCATGGGGGTTGCCAAGGTCGATGAAAAGGTGGTTTTTGTGGAGGGAGGCATGCCCGGGGATCGGGTGCAGGTACAGATTTACCTCAACAAAGTACGTTACGCCCATGGCCGGGTGGTGGAACTGTTGGAACCCTCTGTTCACAGGGTGAACCCGGTATGCCAGCACTTCGGGATATGCGGAGGCTGTAAGTGGCAAAACATGGATTACGCCACTCAATTGGTGTACAAAACCAAACAAGTGCATGATGCTCTTACCCGGATCGGAGGCATTTCCCTGGAGGGCGTGCAAGTGGACCCTGCCCTGCCTGCCCCAGAAATCTACCGATTCCGCAATAAACTTGAATTCACATTTACCAACCACCGGTGGTTGACCAAAGAAGAATTGTTACGAAATAAAGAGAATCCATCGACAGATTTCCCAATTCCCGGGGTCGGGTTTCATTTGAGCGGACGATTTGAACGAATTCTTCATATTGAAACCTGCTATCTGATGGATGAGGCCGCTGATTTGATTCGTAATTCATTTTACAACAAGGCGCTAGAGCTAGAACTTGACTTCTATGATATTCGATCTCGCCAGGGCTATTTGCGTAATTTGATGTTACGAAACACGGTAGATGGGCAATGGATGGTATTGCTTTCTGTTTCGGAAGATAGACCCGAGGATCTTGCTCGGTATATGGAGGCCCTAATGCTCTTATTGCCGCAGGTTCAACAATGGCTTTATACCATTAATTCCAAGGCTAACGATAGTTTAGAAGGACTTGATATTCAGGTATATCATGGACAAAATCGCATTACTGAAACCTTGGACGGATTGCATTTTGGCATCTCAGCTACCTCTTTTTTTCAAACCAATCCTGGTCAGGCCCTTGCTCTGTACCGAACCGCGTTGGATTGGTGCGCCTTGCAAGGTGATGAATTGGTTTACGATCTCTATACGGGTACGGGAAGCATTGCGTTGTTCTTGGCACGCCATGCCTCCAAAGTGATTGGAATTGAATACGTGGAAGCCGCGGTAGAAGATGCGCGTCGTAATGCCGCGGCTAACGGAATTTGTAACGCCGAATTTTATGCAGGGGATATGACGCACCTCTTGAACGAGGATTTTTATGAGGCGCATGGACGGCCCAAAGTGGTGGTGGTAGATCCGCCTCGCGCCGGGATGCATACGGATGTTGTTGAAATGTTGTCAAAAAGCAACGCTGAACGTATCGTTTACGTTTCATGCAATGCAGCCACGCAGGCTCGGGATTTGCGGGCCCTGAATGAGAAGTACCGTTTAGTGCGGTTTCGTCCGGTGGATTTGTTTCCGCAGACCGCACATATAGAAAACATAGCGCTTCTTTTAAGGCGTTAAATTTGCATATTTAAGAATGTTGTGATCATGGAACAAAAGGGGGAATGGACTGAACTGGAACGGGATTTGGGATATTATGCCTCTTATCTCCAGGGGATTGCGCACGAAATTCTGGACAGCGGTACTTCCAAGTACCCTATCTTCGTCGCGTATGATGGTCAGCCCGTGGAGCTTGGTAGGCCCCTTCTAGACCATAGGCAATTGGATACCCGCTGGAGTGTTCGAGCTTCCGTCATGGAGGAATTTATTAAAAAAGGCCTTTTGACCAGAGAGCAATTCTCTGCTTTTAAGCAAAGCTGGAAAGACCCCAACGATTTTATGTGTGTTTTTGTGGCGATGCCCCAGCAGTCCATTTTTGTTTACTTGCCGTACCCTCGCTCCGAAATCTTGGACTTGGATGAAATTTAATTTACAATTTTACATATAATAATGAATTGACCATGAGGCCCGCATCTTGGTTGAAACCGTGGCGGATTCGCTTTTTTCCGGTTTTTCTGCTCTGGAAGCTGCCACTGGCATGGATAGCGGGTTTAAGGATTACATATCTCGATAGCGAGGGATGTGAGATCCGGATGAAACATTGTTTTTGGAACAGTAACCCTTTCGGTTCCATGTACTTTGCGGCCATGGCCATGGGCGCTGAAATGTCCACGGGATTGCCCGCCTATGTGTACTTGCGACAACGTCGGCAAAGCGTTAGTCTGTTGTTAGCGGGTATGGAAGCGGTGTATCACAAAAAGGCTGTAGGACTAGTCCATTTTCGCTTTGAAGGCATGCAGGACCTTCTTACCAGCCTTGAAACTCTACAAAAGAGCGGGGATACCAGCACGGCACTGCTGGTTTCCCAATGTTTCGGCGATCAAAAACAATTGGTGGCTGAATTTCGTTTTACTTGGACGTTTAGGCAACGCTAAATTGTCAAAAAAGTCCAATTTCATGCCCAAATTTACCCCCAAATTCATATCAAGGTTTAGGTTCAACTGTTGGAAGCCCCTAGTGGCCGCTCTTGCTTTGGATGGATTTTTGTTCCTTACTGTTTTTGTTGGATTTCGGCTTTTGGCTCAAAACCCAACTTCAAATCACACTTTTATGGCGACGCAAGATGCTACAAATCCCAGCTCCAACGAAATGCGTGTTGATTCGACCGTTGATTTTAGGGTTGTCTCCGACGAAGCCTGGAGGAACCGATTAAACGCCGAAGAATACCGTGTGTTACGGCGCCAAGGTACTGAAAGACCGTACACAGGCATTTACGAACAGTTTTGGGAGGCGGGAACCTATGTCTGTAAAGGTTGCGGAGCAGAGCTGTTCAGATCAGAAACCAAATTTGATGCGGGATGCGGTTGGCCCTCCTTTTATGAAGGAATCGCTTCGGAACGTATTCGTGAAATCAAGGATTACAGCCACGGGATGATACGGATCGAAGTCCGTTGTGCTCAATGCGACGGACATTTAGGGCACGTTTTCGATGATGGCCCCAAGCCCACCGGTTTAAGGTATTGCATTAATTCGGTGAGCCTCGGGTTCAAGAAAGCGGAGCAGTAAGTTTTATTTTATTCAAAAAAAAGGGCGATGGCCTGGTAGCCATCGCCCTACAGAATCTTTAGTTCAAATCAGTTTACTTCAACTTAATTCCAAATCCAATATTAAGCGCAATTGCATCGGTTTCCATGTCAAAATTTACAACCGGAGTAATATTAACATTGTCGTTTAAATTGTACCAATAACCTGCACCTATCCCAATTCCACCGCCCTCTGGCATAACTTGAAAAGAAACCTGCGGAAAGATATTGCCCAAAAAACAGCGAGCCATTGGCGTTAGGCCAGTGGTAGTTTCACCGCCCTCCATTGCAACGCTTAAATTAGCACCCAGCGATAGGTTGTCTGTTAAGAAATAATGTCCATCCCCTCCCAATGTTAGCGCAAAATCTGGAGAAAGTGCGATGTTAGCATTAGCATTTCCTCCCAACCAAATTTGGCCTTTTCCTTGTGCGAAACTTTCGACGGATGTCAATGTCCCGACAATGATTGCAATTAAAAAAAGAAACTTTTTCATAAAAAAGTGGTTTAGGTTTTCCTACTCGTAAGGCTTTTCGGTTCCGCCTTGCTTGAACAAAATAAATATTTAAACGAAAGCAAAAAAAATAAATCTACATGATGTGTGAAAATAAAATAATAGACAAAATTTAAAGCCCTAAGCTGCTCTATTATAATATAACAAAGGGAAATAATTTGACTCTATGTCTAGCTTAATATTCATTGATTTCAAGAATGAGATACCATGGTGCTTTAATTGTCAAGTACTTCTTACAATTTGTTCTAAAAAAAATCCCGCAGAATATATTCTACGGGATTTTTCTTTAATCGGATTTCAATTAGAAGTAAACAGACAATGTAATTTGTCCGCCAGAGTTGTCATTTCCAATTGACGAATAACTATCTGCTACATCTCCTCGATCCC
>Ga0194121_10008579_pt1 | contig 12894 bp, 11 predicted proteins | sample TA2MahCa50mmetaG_FD_148609 | JGI IMG/M metagenome (GOLD analysis project Ga0194121, IMG submission 148609) | Freshwater microbial communities from Lake Tanganyika, Tanzania - TA2015020 Mahale Deep Cast 50m | ecosystem: Environmental > Aquatic > Freshwater > Lake | place: Tanzania: Lake... | reverse complement strand
CGGACGCGGCGAGGCGATGGACCGTCGTGCCGGTCTCGGTTTCGAACGTCAGCCCGCGCGCGCGGATCGCCGCAAGATGGGGCCCGCGCGCCAGCACCGAAACCTCGTGTCCGCCGGCCCGCGCCAGCAATCCGGCGATCGTCCCGCCGATCGCCCCCGCACCGGCCACCGCTATGCGCATTTCGGATTCCCCACTTCGAACGCCTTCCAGCACCGGGACGATCAGAACGTGATCTGGACCTTCATCGCCCGGTTGCGGTCGGTGGCCAGTTCGAAGGCGGCGACCGCGTCGGTGAAGGGGATCTCGGCCGTGATGACGGGCCGGACATCGACGACCTTGCGCGCCATCAGTTGCACGGCGAGTTCGAACTCCGGATCGAACCGGAACGTGCCCTTGAGATTGAGCTCTTTCGCGACGATCAGGTTCATGGGCAGCGTGACGTCGCCGCCGAGACCGAGCTGCACGATCGTGCCGCCGGGGCGGACAAGCTCGAGCGCGCCCCGGATGGCCGCTTCGCTGCCCGTCGCCTCGATCAGCACGTCGAACCTTCCCTTGTCGGCGGCGTAGGGTTTGAGCGCATCGGGCTCGGCGAGCGGATTGACGACCCGCGTGGCGCCCAGCCGCCTCGCCATCTCGAGGGGCTTCGCCGCGATGTCGGTGACGACGAGTTCGGCCGCGCCCGAGTTCTTCGCGACCAGCACCGCCAGCGCGCCGATCGGCCCGCATCCGGTGATCAGCACGCGCTTGCCGAACATCGGTCCCGCCTGGCGGGCGGCGTGCAGGCACACGGCCAGCGGTTCCGCCATCGCCGCTTCCGCGAGCGTCAGGTCGTCGGGGATCGGAACGGCCTGGCGCGCGTCGACCGTCACGCTTTCGGCGAAACCGCCCTGCATGTGGGGGAAGCGCATCGCGCTGCCCATGAACCGCATGTCGAGGCACTGGTTGCGCATGCCGGCGTGGCAGTACTCGCACGTGCCGCAGGCCCGGCTGGGGTTGACGGCGACGCGCTGGCCGATGCGCGCGCGCGGGACGTTCGATCCGACGGCGGCGATCGTGCCCGAGATTTCGTGGCCGAGAGTCATCGGCTGCTTCACGCGCACCGTGCCGAAACCGCCGTGGTGGTAGTAGTGCAGGTCCGAGCCGCAGATGCCGCCCGAGCCGATGCGGACGCGCACTTCGTCCGCGTCCGGCGGCGTCTCGGGCAGGGTGTCGATCCGCAGGTCCTTCGGCGCGTGGATGACGACGGCACGCATGGAATTCCTCCTTCAGCCCGTCAGCACATAGGGCTTCGCACGGGCATCGTATTCGTCGTAGCCGAGGACTTCGCGCAAGACCGCGGGGGCGAGTGCCGCCGGCGCCTGCGCCTCGCCGGCGGCGAGAGCCGCCAGGCCCGCCTGCATTCCCGCAACGGCCGGCGACAGCATGCCGGTCGGATAGGTGCCGATCTTGAGACCCAGTGCCGCCGCATCCTTCTGCGACGGCGCCGCGCGCCCCGGGCCCGGCGACAGGACCGTGAAGGACGGGCGCCCCTTTGCCGCCGCGACCGCACGCCGGATCTCGGCGTCGTCGGCCGGCGAGTCCAGGAACAGGATGTCGGCGCCCTCCGCGACGTACATCTCGATGCGCACCGCCGCCTCGTCGATTCCCAGCGACGGCCGGCAGTCGGTACGCGCCATCACGAGGATGCCGCTTTCCTTCGCCGCCGCGACGGCCGCGCGGATCTTCATCCGCGCTTCCTCGAACGGCAGGCAGGGCTTCCCGGCGGCCGTCAGCGCGCGCGGCGTGACCTTGTCCTCGATCAGCACGGCGGCGGCGCCCGCGCGGCCGTAGGCGGCGACGGTCCGCTGCACGTTCATCGCGTTCCCGTAGCCGTGGTCGCCGTCGGCGAGGATGTGGGTCCCGGGTGCCGCATTGCGGACCATGGCGAGCGAATCGGCCATCTCGCCGAACGACACGAGGTCGAGATCGGGGCCGCCGAGGCGGCTTGCTGCGACGCAGGAGCCCGAAAGGAACGCGGTCTTGAACCCGGCCCTCGCGGCGAGCCTCGCGCTGAGTCCGTCCCAAACCGCCGGCATCACGACGAAACCCGGCTCGGCCAAATACGCACGCATCTTTTCGCCCGGCGACATCCGCATCCCCATCCAGTTCTGCATCCCGATCGTGGCGACGGTAGACGATCGGCGATCTGTCGTCACGCGGCCTGAACCGCCGTTCGCTTCAGCCGGCCATCCGGGGCGTGTAGAACTTCGCCGTCGGCGCGAACGTCACGTTATCGTCCAGCGGGAAGACCGGGCGCGCGCAGATCGTGTGGCCGAGGCTCTTCAGGTTCGCCGAGGTGGCTCCGGGCGCGTCGACGTTGAAGTTCGCGACGGTCCACGCATCGAACATGTGGTTCTCGGTGTGCGGCGACTTGACGACGATCAGGTCGAAATCGGCGGGGTTCTGGCCGTTGGCGAAGTACATCGCCCGGTCGAACAGGAAGACCGGCAGGCTCATCACGACGACCGTGAAGCTGCCGATCCGCAGCACCGCGGTCGGCCCGGCCGCGAGCGGCGCCTTCATCGTCTCGAGCCGCGCGCTGCCGTCGGACAGCAGGACGACTTCGGCCTTCGCGCGCATCGGCTTGAAGCGCTTGCGATCGACAGTGCCGCCGAGATCGACCTCGATCGTGGCACCGACGCCTGCCGCGTGCGCGGCCCGCGCGGCCGGCGCGTCGACGAGGGGGGCGAGAACCCGGCGCCCGTAGCCGGCTTCCTTTAGCGCGCGGAGGATCTCGGCGCTGTCGCCGGAAGCGCCCGACGAGGTCGCGTCGGCCGCGTCGGTGAAGATGACCGGACCCTCGATGCTCTTGGCCTGCGCGATCGCGCGCTCGACCGAGATGAGCTTGCCCTGCATGCGGTGACGAAGGTCCCAGAAGTCGCGCGCGAGCCGGACGGCCTCGCGCTCGGCCGCGGCCCGGTCGCCGTCCGCCGTCACCAGCACCTGCGAGCACAATTCGGGCACGTCGGTGAACGGGTTGCCGATCATGATGCCGGCGGCGAGCGCGACGCCGTCGCGTTCGAGGCGCAGGCATTCGCGCAGCAACTCGCCGTAGCAGCCGTTCTTGGTGATCAGTTCGTCGCCGCGCACGAGGGCGGGGATCGCGATCCGGACGGTCTCGGGCCGCACTTTGCCGGCGGTCAGGCGCAACAGCAGGCGTGCCGCGCGCGCGCCGGTGTCGGCGAAGTCGACATGCGGATAGGTCCGGTAGATCGCAAAACCGGTCGAGTGGCGCAGCATCCGGTCGGTCAGGATGCCGTGCAGGTCGAGCGAGATGACGATCGGCAGCGTCGGGCCGGCCATCGCGCGCACCTGCTCCAGCAGGAAGCCCTCCGGGTCGAGTTCGCCGTCCGCGCCCATCGCGCCGTGCATCGAGAAGTAGATCCCGTCGATCCGGTCGAGATCGCGCCGCACGGCGTCGAGGATCTCGCCCGAAAGCCGGCGCCAGCCGGCGGCGGACAGCAGGCCGGCACTGCCCGCGCGTGCCGAGATCGTCGGGACGATTTCGACGTCGCCGGCCGCCTCGAACACCGCGAGCGCGCCGCCGATGCCCTGATTTGTGCCGCGCTGGCCGAGGATTTCGGCGCCGCGCTGGATGAAGAAGTCCTCGTAGCCCGACTGGAGGGGATTGAAGGACGAGACTTCCTGCATGCACTCGACGACAAGGATCCGCTTCATCTGGCACCCCGACAGGATGGACCGCGGCCGACATTCGAGCGCCGGCCGACCGCGGACGCAAGCCGATTGATCGGGCCTACTTGACTCGGGAGCGAACAAGTGTGCTCTACTGACGCAAATTATTCGAGCAGACAACTGGCCTGAAAGCAGGGGGAGGGGAAGATGCCAACCAAACTGAGGTTGTTGGCCCAACTCGCGTTGGGTTTCGCCATTTCGCTCGGCGCGCTTTCGCCGGCTTCGGCGCAGTCGTCGCTCGGACAGTCCGGGCTCGTCGGCACGCCCGAAGGCATCACGATCATCACCGACGAGGCCCAGTGGCCGAAGACCTTTAACGAGGCGCCGCAACTTGCCGACCTCGTGCGACAGGGCAGGCTGCCGGCGGTCAAGGACCGCCTGCCCGTCGACCTCATGGTCATCAAGCCCGTCCGGGAGATCGGCAAGTACGGCGGCACCTGGCGCCGCGGCTTCACCGGTCCCGGCGACGACGAGAACGGCAACCGGATCAACGCGTCGGACCGCCCGATGCTGGTCGACCACACGGGCGCGAAGGTCAATCCTTCGCTCGCCAAGGCGTGGAAGATGAGCGACGACGGCAAGGTCTTCACGCTCAACCTGCGTCGTGGCCTGCGCTGGTCGGACGGCGCGCCGATGACCGCGGACGACTTCGTCTTCTGGTTCGAGGAGATCTACAGCAACAAGGAGATCCTCCCGGTCGGCATCCCCGACATGACGCCGGCGGGCAAGCCCGGAAAGATCGTCAAGGTCGACGACTACACGGTCAACTTCGTGTTCGAGGTGCCGTTCTACCTGTTCGAGGACCTGATGGGCGGCGACACGCTCATCGGCGGCGGGCAGGCGGTTCGCCAGTCGAACAAGCGCAGCCACGGCGCCTACGCGCCGGCGCACTATCTCAAGAGGTTCCTGCCGAAGTTCATGCCGGGCGGCGTCGATGCGGCCAACGCGGCGGCAAGGGCCGAAGGTTTCGACAGCTGGCTCGCGCGCCTGCACTTCAAGAAGGACTGGACGCTCAATCCGGAACTTCCCGTGCTCGGGCCGTACCGCACCGTCCAGCCGATCAACAACGCCGTATGGGTCATGGAACGCAACCCGTACTACTGGGCCGTCGACACGGCCGGCAACCAGCTGCCGTACATGGACCGCGTCCAGATGACGGTCGTCGAGAACCTCGAGGTGCTGAATCTCCGGGCGATGGCGGGCGACTACGACCTCCAGGAACGCCATGTCGATCTCGGCAAGCTGCCGGTCCTGCTCGAGAACCAGGCCCGCGGCAAGTACAAGGTCCATCTCGATCTGGCCCTCAACGGCACGGACGCGATCTACCATTTCAACCAGAGCTACGACGCCGACGCCGAGATCGCCAAGTGGCTGCGCAACGCGGACTTCCGCCGCGCGCTGTCCCTTGCGATCGACCGCAAGCAGCTCAACGAGACGTTCTGGCTCGGCGTCGCCGTGCCGGGCTCCGTGGCGCCGGGCGAAGCGCTCCCGTACTTCCCCGGTCCGGGCTGGCGCGAGAAGTGGTCGACCTTCGACCAGAAGCAGGCCAACGAGATGCTCGACAAGATCGGCCTCTCGAGGAAGGACGCGCAGGGCTTCCGGGTCCGGACGGACAACGGGCAGCGGCTGCGCATCCAGATCCAGGCGGTCCAGGCGTTCCTGCCCTGGCCGAAGATCAGCGAAATGGTCGCCGACCAGTGGGCGAAGGTCGGCATCCAGGCCGACGTGCGCGACACGGAACGAAACCTCGCCTTCACGCGCACGCAGAACAACGAGCACCAGATCATGGTGTGGAACAACGGCGGGACGGAACTTCTCTACCTGTTCCCGCGCCACGCGATCCCGGTCGACCCGACCGAGGCGTTCATGGGCCCCGAACACGCCAAGTGGTACGCGTCGGGCGGGACGCAGGGCAAGAAGCCGGAAGATCCGAACATCCTCAAGATGCTCGAGCTCTTCTCGTCGGCGGCCGGCCAGAAGACCGAGGACCGCATCAAGACCGCGCAGGAGATCTGGAAGATCCTGATCGACCAGCAGTACGCGATCGGCACGGTCGGCCAGTCGCCGGCGCTGATGGGCGTGCGTCTCGTCAGCGAGCGTCTCGGCAACGTCCCGTCGCGCAACTGCATCGCCCAGCACTGCCGTACGCCGGGCGGCGCGCATCCGGAAACGTGGTTCTACAAGAATTGATCCGCAACTCGCTTAGGATCGCAGCGCGGCTCAACCCCCGGACAAGCGCCGGGGGTTGAGTTCGCATGCTGACCTACACGCTCCAGCGTTTCGGCCTCGCCCTGCTGACGATCTGGGCGATCTCCGTCATTTCGTTCGTCATCATCCAGCTTCCGCCGGGTGATTTCGTCGACGCCTATATCGCCAGCCTGTCGGCGTCCGGTTCGATGGTCCGGCAGGAGGAGGCGCAGGCCCTGCGCCAGCTCTATGGCCTCGACCAGCCCATTTGGGTCCAGTACTGGAAATGGGCGAGCCGCGTCGCGCAAGGCGATTTCGGCACGTCGATGGAATGGGGCCGCCCGGTCACCGAAGTCCTTGGCGACCGGCTCTGGCTCACCGTCGTCGTTTCGCTTGCAGCGATCTTCCTGACCTGGGGGATCGCGTTGCCGATCGGCATCTATTCGGCTGTCCGGCAGTACTCGGCCGCCGACTACGCGTTCACCTTCGTCGGCTTCATCGGCCTCGCCGTGCCGAATTTCCTGCTAGCGCTCATCATCATGTATTTCGGGTTCGTCCTTTTCGACCTCAATGTCGGCGGGCTGTTCTCGTCGGAGTACCAGCTCGCGCCCTGGTCGTGGGGGAAGGTCAAGGACCTGATGGCACACCTGCCGCTGCCCGCGCTGATCCTGGCGTTGGCGGGCACGGCCCAGCTCATCCGCATCATGCGCGCGAACCTGCTCGACGAGCTGCGCCGGCCCTACGTCGCGACGGCGCGCGCGCGCGGCCTCGCCGAATGGCGCGTCATCGTCAAATACCCGGTGCGCGCGGCGCTCAATCCTTTCGCGAGCACGATCGGCTACCTGCTGCCCTTCGTCGTCTCGGGTTCGATCGTCGTGTCGCTCGTGCTGTCGCTGCCGACGGTCGGCCCGCTGCTGCTGCGCGCCCTCGTCGCGCAGGACATGTTCCTGGCCGGCACCATCGTGCTGTTGCTCGGCGTGCTCACCGTCATCGGCACCTTCATCTCCGACCTGATTTTGATGTGGATCGACCCCCGGATCCGCGCGGGAATTCACGGATGAGCGAACTCGCACGGGCGGACGCGCCTTTCGTGACCGCCGCAGAGGAACGGGTCGCCGCGGCGACGCAGCTGCAGCTGACCTGGTGGCGCTTCCGCAAGCACCGGATCGCGGTGGTCAGCGGCATCGTCGTGATCCTGTTCTACCTGCTGGCCCTGTTCGCCGACTTCTTCGCGATCACCCAACCGCATTCGACGGATGCGGCGCGCAGCTACATCCCGCCCCAGTCCATCCACTGGTTCGACCCGGACGGCAGCTTCAAGCCGCATGTCTACGCGCTCAAGGGCCGGCGCGACATGCGCACGTTCAAGCTCATCTACGCGCCCGATCCGACCGACCGGCGCTATCTCGTTCCGTTTGCCAAGGGCTACTCCTACGAGCTTTTCGGCTTCATACCGATGGACCGGCACCTGATCGGCCTCGATCGCGGCGTGCCCGAGGACGCGCTTTTCCTGCTCGGCACCGACCAGCTGGGGCGCGACGTCTGGTCGCGCCTGATGCTCGCGACGCGGACGTCGCTGACGATCGGCCTGATCGGCGTCGGATTGTCGCTGTTCCTCGGGATCCTGCTGGGCGGCATCTCCGGCCTTTACGGCGGGGTCATCGACACGGCGATCCAGCGCGTCATCGAGATCCTGCGGTCGATCCCGACGATCCCGCTCTGGATGGGGCTGGCGGCCGCACTCCCCAACGACTGGTCGGTGACGCAGGTCTATATCGCGATCACGGTGATCATCTCGCTGATCGGCTGGACCGAGCTCGCGCGCGTCGTGCGCGGCCGGTTCCTCGCCCTGCGCGAGGAGGATTTCATCACCGCCGCGGAACTCGCGGGCGCGTCGCAGCTGCGCATCATCTTCCGGCACATGGTGCCGTCGTTCCTGTCGCACATCATCGCGGCGGTGAGTCTGGCTCTTCCGGCGATGATCATCAGCGAAACAACGCTGTCGTTCCTCGGGCTCGGCCTGCGGCCGCCGGCGATCTCCTGGGGCGTGCTGCTGCAGGACGCCCAGAACCTCCAGGCCATCGCCATCGCACCCTGGCTGTTGCTGGTCGCCGTACCGGTGGTCATCGTCATTCTCGCGTTCAACTTCCTCGGCGACGGCCTTCGGGATGCGGCGGATCCCTATGGCTGAACCCATCCTGTCGGTCCGCGACCTCAAGACCTATTTCCGGCCCGACGAAGGCGTCGTGCGCGCCGTCGACGGCGCGTCGTTCGACCTCTATCCCGGCCGCACGCTCGGCATCGTCGGCGAATCCGGGTGCGGCAAGAGCGTGACGGCGCGGTCGATCCTTCGCATCGTCGACCGTCCCGGCAAGGTCGAGGGCGGCAACATGCTGCTGCGGCGCGGCGACGGTCGCGTCGTCGACCTCGCGAAGATCGACGATTCGAGCGCCGAGATGCGCGACATCCGCGGCGGCGAGATCGGCTACGTCTTCCAGGAGCCGATGAGCTCGCTTTCGGCCTTCTACACGATCGGCAATCAGGTCATCGAGGCGATCCGCCTGCACCACAAGGTAACCGCGAAAGAGGCGAGGGACCGCGCGATCGAGCTGCTGCAGCTCGTCGGCATCCCGCGGCCCGAGCAGCGCGTCGACTCCTATTCGTTCGAGCTCTCGGGCGGCCTGCGCCAGCGGGTCATGATCGCGCTGGCGCTCGCGGCCGAGCCGCGCATCCTGATCGCGGACGAGCCGACGACCGCGCTCGACGTGACGACGCAGGCCCAGATTCTCGAACTCATCCGCAAGATCCAGGATGAACGCCAGCTGGCGGTCGTGCTGATCACGCACGACATGGGTGTCATCGCCGAAATGGCCGACTCGGTCTCGGTCATGTATCTCGGGAAGGTCGTGGAATCCGGGCCGGTCGACGAGATCTTCCATGCGCCCAAGCACCCGTATACGCAGGCGCTGCTGCGCTCCATCCCGTCGGTCCTCGCCGAGCCGCGCTCGCGTCTCGCGACGATCGCGGGCAGCATCCCGCACCCCTACGCGCGGCCGCCGGGCTGCACGTTCCACCCGCGTTGCCGGGATTTCATGGCCGGCACCTGCGACGGCGAGGCGCCGCCGCTGACGGCGCTCGACGCGGTTCACGAGGTCCGCTGCTACCTCTACGGCCGACGGGCGGGAGCCGGAACATGACGGACGAGCGGACCGTCCTTTCGGTCGAAGGCCTCAAGAAGTATTTCCCGATCCGGCGCGGCATCCTGCGCCGGCTCGTGGGCAACGTGAAGGCGGTCGACGACGTCTCGTTCAAGATCGCCCACGGCGAGACGCTCTCGCTGGTCGGCGAGTCGGGTTGCGGCAAGACGACGACGTCGCGCTGCATCCTGCGCGCCATCCGTCCCACGGCGGGCGCGATCCGCTTCCGGACCGACCAGCAGCGCAATGTCGACGTCGCGGGCCTGTCGCGCACGGAACTCCGCCCGTTGCGCCGGCAGATGCAGATGATCTTCCAGGACCCGTTTTCGTCGCTCAATCCGCGGATGACGATTTCCGACATCATCGGCGAGCCCCTGCTGGTCAACGGCGTCGGCGACCTCGCCGAGCGGCGCAAGCGCGTGGCCGAGCTGCTCGATCTGGTCCAGCTCCCGCTCGCCTACATGAACCGCTATCCGCACGCCTTCTCCGGCGGCCAGCGCCAGCGGATCGGCATCGCGCGCGCGCTGGCGCTCAATCCGGCGCTGATCGTCGCCGACGAGCCCGTGTCGGCGCTCGATGTTTCGGTCCAGGCGCAGATCATCAACCTGCTGCTCGAACTGCAGGAGCGTCTCGGCCTTTCGTACCTGTTCGTCGCGCACGACCTGTCGGTCGTCAAGCACGTCAGCCATCGCGTCGCGGTCATGTATGTGGGGCGGATCGTCGAAATGGCGCCGACCGAGGCGCTGTACCGCACGCCGCGCCATCCCTACACCGAGGCGCTGCTGTCGGCCGTTCCCGTCCCCGATCCGCGCAAGCGCGCCAAACGCATCGTGCTGGCGGGCCAGGTGGCCGACCCGTCGCGCGTACCGCCGGGCTGCGCCTTCCACCCGCGCTGCCGCTATGCGGTCGAGCGCTGCCGCGCGGAAATCCCGCAGCTCCAGCCGGTCGAGGGCGGCGGTTCGGTCGCCTGCCACCGGGCCGGCGAACTCGCCCTTGCCGGGGTCGCGGCGGACGGCTGATCAGTCCCAGTCGGCGACCGGCACGACGGGGTGCTGGCGCCCGCCGCCGACATAGACGAACTCCTTGCCCGGGGGGACCGGGCCTTTCTGGACCGTGCAGCCGGCATAGGCGCCGGTTTCGTCGTGGAACTGCCGGCGGTGCGCCTCGAGCGACGTCCACTCCATGCCGACCTGGTTGTAGTGGAACTGGACCGCGCGCCGGCGCCGGTCCGAGCGGTTCGGCGCGGTGAAATGGTGGAGCAGCGCGTGAAAGACCAGCGCGTCGCCCGGTTCGAGTTCGATCGCGATGCGGTCCTTGACGCGCATCTGGTCCGGCCGGATCGAACATTCGTTGACGTCGGTTTCCGGCCGATGGATCGCCGGGCCGGCGAGATGCGAACCCGGGATAACCTCCATGCAGCCGTTCTCCCTGGTCGCGGGGTCGAGCGCGATCCACACGCCGACGATCAGGTTCGGGTCGCTGACCCGGAAATAGGACGCGTCCTGGTGCCAGCGCTTGGCGCCGCCGATCCGCGGCGGCTTGATCAGCGCCATGTCCTGGAACAGCACGCGGCCGGTCCCGAGGATTCGGTCGAGGCAGGCGTGGAGCCGCCGGGACATGGCGGCGGCGTACAGGGGCGGGGAGTCCTCCACGTACCAGGCGAACTTCCGGATGTGGTCCTCCCGGTCCTCCGGGCGCAGGTCGCGCGGATCGACGCCCGGCTCGAACGCGATCTCGGTCGTCTTCCGCGGAAGCCGGCCGCTCGCGAGGCCCGCGATGTCGTCGAGGCAGGCCTCGACCAGTTTCGCGCCGATCACGTTGCGGATGACGGCGAATCCGTCCCGCCGGTAGGCGGCGGCGGTTTCGAGTGTCTCGCCGCCGGTTTCCAGTTCTGCTTCGGTCGTGGCCATGGACTGTCCCCGGCAAAGAGGGAATGGGCTCTATGCGAACAGCGGCGCGGGATCGGGAGTATAGCGCGCGAGCTTGACGCGATCGATCTCGATGCCGAGGCCGGGCCGGTCGGGGATCGTCAGCCAGCCGTCTCGGTCGAGGACGAACGGTTCGGACAAGATCCCGTCGACATAGGCGCTGCCGCCGATGAACTCGACGAGGTCGACATCCGGGAACGCGGCCGCCATCTGGAGATCGGCGGCGACGCCGAGTGCTGTGTTCCACCCGTGCCCCACATACTTGACGCCGAAATCGTAGGCCATCCAGGCGATGCGGCGCTGCTCGGAAATGCCGCCGACCTTCGTGACGTCCGGCTGGACGATGTCGACGGCGCCGCGCGTGAGCCAGGGGATGAAGGCCTGACGGCGGGTGAGGACTTCGCAGCCCGCGATCGGGACGGGCGAACAGCGCCGCAGTTCGGCGTACTCGTCGATCGCGTCTGGCTTCACCGGCTCCTCGAACCAGCCCACGTCGTAGTCCTTGAGCATTTCGGCGGTCCGCTTCGCCCACTTGAAGCCGAGCGGCCAGAACGCGTCGCTGGCACCGGCATCCACGAACAGACGGGACTTCTCGCCGGCGGCCTCCCGGGCTGCCCGGACGATCGCCTCGTCGAGCTTGGTGTCGAGCGCGCGCCCGAACGGCCCCCAGCCGATCTTGAAGGCCGTGAAGCCCTTCGCGCGGAACGAGGCGATCACGTCGTACATCGCCTTCGGTTCCTCCATCAGCAACGAACAGTAGGGCTGGACCCGGTTCCGGTGGACGCCGCCGAGAAGGCGTCCGACGCTCATGCCCGTCGCCTTGCCGAGGATGTCCCACAGCGCGATGTCGATGCCGCTGATCGCGTGGGTGAGCGTGCCGCCGCGGCCCATCCAGAACGTGTTCTGGTGGAGCTTCTCGCTCACGCGCTCGGGTTCGAGGGCGTTCTCGCCGGCGAAAAGCGGCTCGAGCACCTTGAGTGCGGCCTGCACGAGGCGCCCGTCGGTGAACACGCTTCCGTAGCCCGTCAATCCCTGATCGGTGTGAACGGCGACGATCGCGTGGATCGAGTCCTGGGGCCGGATTTCCGCAGACCATCCGCCCTTCGGGCTCTCTCCAAAAAGAGGTGCCGCCTCGATCCGCGTGATCTTGACCGGCGGCAGAACGGCCGAATGCTGCTTGAGCGTCACTTCAGTCCTCCCGGAACCCTGTTTTGTTTCTACTTTCAATATTCGGCCGGGCGTGTCAACGCCGGTTGTCGTCGCGTCCGGAACTGTGCCAATGATTCGCGCCAAGCAAAAAAACGAACCGGAGGAATGACCCGATGCCGAACCATCCGCGCTATACCGGCATGTTCCCGATCGCACCGACGCCGTTCCGCGACAACGGCGATCTCGATCTCGACGGCCAGCGCCGCGTGCTGGACTGCATGATCGACCAGAAGGTCGACGGCATCTGCATCCTCGCGAACTACTCCGAGCAGTTCCTGCTGACCGACCAGGAACGCGACGTCCTCCTCGATCTCTGCCTGACGCATGTCGCCGGGCGCGTTCCGGTCATCGTCACGACGAGCCATTTCAGCACGCGGATCGCCGTCGAGCGCAGCCGCAAGGCCGCGCAGGCGGGCGCCAAGATGGTGATGCTCATGCCGCCCTATCACGGGACGGCGCTGCGCGCCGACGAGGCCGGCATCCTCGAACATTTCGCCGCCGTCGCCGAGGCGAGCGGGCTGAGGTAGCCGTTCTTCTCGATCAGCCACTCGACATTGTAACGCCCGATCGGCGCCGGCAAGCCGTCGAGGCGACCCGACGGAAGGATCGCGTCTCGGAACGCCATACCTGTCGGATCGTC
>Ga0194121_10008576_pt1 | contig 12898 bp, 8 predicted proteins | sample TA2MahCa50mmetaG_FD_148609 | JGI IMG/M metagenome (GOLD analysis project Ga0194121, IMG submission 148609) | Freshwater microbial communities from Lake Tanganyika, Tanzania - TA2015020 Mahale Deep Cast 50m | ecosystem: Environmental > Aquatic > Freshwater > Lake | place: Tanzania: Lake... | reverse complement strand
GCGCACGCGGCCGCGCCGCGCGCGACGGTCGCGGCCGGATCGGGCGTACCGCGCAGCACGACGCGGTCGCCGAGCCCGTACCAGCGCAGGTACTGCGCCAGCGTCGCGTTGGCCATGGCGTTGCGCTGCAGCGCGAGCAGGTACTTGTCGCGCGGCGCGAAGCCGGCGGTCGCGTCGCGCACGGTGCGCGAGACACCCCTCAGGTCGTACGTCTTCTTGCTGCGCGCGAAGAACGGCTCGGGGTGTGCGACGAACGCGGAAGCCTGGGGCAGCTGGACGGCGAGCACGACGGCGCACGCGGCGGCGACCTGCAGCCGTGCGCGTGTGGCCGCGCCGAGCTTCGCGAAGCGGGACGGGTCGAGCGCGCGGATCACCGCGAGCAGCGTGAGCGCCGTGAGGATCGCGATCCCGGGTAGCAGAAAGAGCGCGTGGCGGGGGTGGAAGTAGTACCGCTTCCAGCGCGCCAGCTCGACGATCAGCGGGATCGCGAGCAGGTTCAGCTCGAGAGTCACGACCAGCGCGAACAGGTCCGAGCGCCGCCGCCACGCCCAGAGCAGCGGCACCGGTAGCAGCAGGCAGGCGAGCAGCACCCGGCTGTCGGACGAAAGCTCGAGCAGCGCGTTCCAGGTCACGTCGAGCGTGCGCGGAATGCGCGTCGGATTGCGACCGTACTTGTGGCCGAGCGCGATGTCGGAGAAGTAGGCCGCGACGCCCGCCGCGAGGGCCGCGCCGCTGGCGAGCAGCGCGCCGAGCTCGCGCCGCATCGCGGCGGAGTCGCGGCGCGAGCCCGCCGGCGCCCGTACCAGCGGCACGGCCGCCAGCACCCCCAGCACCAGGTACTGGATGCTCAGCACGAGCAGCGCGAACAGCCCGGACAGGAAGAACAGCAGGCCGACCGCGGCGTGGGCGGCCCAGCGTCCGGGGGCGTCGCGGCGCTCGAGGAGCCGCGCGAAGAACCAGAGGTTCGCGACGGTCGCGAGCACGAAGAGCGCGTAGAAGCGCGCCTCCGCCGCGTACAGGACGTGCGGGATCGACAGCGCGAGCAGCAGCGTCGCGACCAGCGCCGCTGCCCTGTCGACGAACCGGTGGACGAGCACGTAGAGCGCCGGCAGCGTCGCGCACGCGTAGACGAACGCCGGCAGCCGGAAGTGGATCTCGAGGGTGTCTGGCGACCCGAGCGGCACGAGGCGCAGCCACAGGTGCAGCAGCAGGTAGTCGAGCGGTACGGCGCCGGCGTTTCCGGTGCCTGGCGGGATCCCCTGCTTCGCCTGCGTCCAGACTTCGTCGAGCGTGCGGCCCTGCGCGGTCCAGACGTGCACGATCTCGTCCCACCACAGGCTGAACGTGCCCAGGTGCACGAGACGCAGCGCGCACCCACCGGCGACGACCAGCAGGACGGGCAGGGCGCCCGCGATGCGCGGGCGCACGGGATCGGTCGCTGCCACGGTGGACGACACAACACGAGCGCGGGGGGCGCGGCAATCCCGCGCCGCCGTCCCCGCCGACGGTGCCCGAGCGGCGGCGTTTGTCGCGCGCGTCGCGCGTCGATACCCTCGGGCCCGATGTCGGACGGCACGACGGGACACGAGGCTCCGCCCGCGGCCGGTGCAGCGCGCACCATGCTGGTGATCGCGGGCATGCACCGCAGCGGCACGTCGGCGCTGGCGCGCTCCTGCAACCTGCTCGGCGTCGACCTCGGAGCCGACTTCATCCCGACGCAGCCCGACAACCGGTCGGGATTCTGGGAGGACGCGGGCGTCAAGGACGCCGACGACGCAGCACTCGCTTCGCACGGCATGCTGTGGGACGACGTCGGCCCGCTGCCGCGCCCCTGGCGCGACGGCTTCGGCGGCGCCGAGGTGCGGCAGCGCCTGCGCTCGACCCTGGCGACGCTCGCTGCGCGCGGCTCGCTGTGCGGCGTCAAGGACCCGCGCATCAGCCGCCTGCTGCCGCTCTGGCTGCCGCTGCTGGACGAGCTCGAAGTGGTGCCGGTGTTCCTCGTCGCGCTGCGCGAGCCGCGTGCGGTCGCACGCTCGCTCGAGCACCGCGAAGGTCTCGGCGAGCCGCGCGCGCTGCTGCTGTGGCTGCGCTACACGCTGGAGGCCGAACGCGACACGCGTGGCCGGCGGCGGGCGTTCGTGTGCTTCGACGACCTGTTCGGCGACTGGCGTGCCGCGCTGGCGCGCGCGGCGCGCGACGCCGGCATCGCGTGGCCGGTCGGGTTCGACGACGCGGCCGCCGGGATCGACCGCTTCCTCGATCCGAGCCTCCGCCACCACGCGGCGCCGGAGTCGCCCGTCGACGGACTCGCCCGCCTCGCGCACGACGCGTTCGTCGCGGTGCGCACGCTGCGCGACGGCGAGGACCCGGCGCGGCACGCCGAGCTGGACCGGATCCGCGCCTTGCTCGACGCGGCGGATCTCGCGTTCGCGCCGCTGCTGCACGAGCTCGAGCAGCGCGCGTCGCGCTGCGGTGATGTCTCGACGTCGCCGGTGGCCGGCTCCGAGGTCGACGGAAGCGGTGACGGTGCGGCGCGCTCCCCTGAGGCACGCGAGCTCGACCGCGCGCGGCGCGAGGCCATGCTCGCGCACGAGCTGGTGGGGCAGCGCGACCGCGAGCTGGCCGCGGCTGTGGAGCGCTCCGCGCGCGAGGCCATGCTCGCGCACGAGCTGGTGGGGCAGCGCGACCGCGAGCTGGCCGCGGCTGTGGAGCGCTTCGCGCGCGAGCGCGATGCCCTGGCCGCGCGCATCGCCGCCGGCGAGACGGCGATCGCGGCGGCCAGCACGCGGATCGCCTCGCTCGAGGACGACGTGGCCGTGCTCCGCCGCGAGACCGAGGCGCTGCGCGAGAGCCGCGACGCGGCGCTCGCGGTGATCGCCGACGTCGAGCGCTCGCTCTCCTGGCGCATCACGTCGCCGCTGCGCGCGCTCACGGCGGCCGCACGCCGCCGCCACGCATCCTGAGCTGCGCTGCCGTCAGCGCAGCTCGCGCCGATAGCAGACGTAGCTCGCGCACACGGTCGCGCCGAGCTTCTCGGCGGTGCGCCGCGACGGTCCGTTGTCGTCGAGCACCAGCGTGTAGCTGAGGAAGCGTGCGCCGCGGCGAACGAGCTCGAGGTAGCCGCGCGCTGCCATCGCGAGGTTCAGTCCCTGCCGTCGGGCCGGCTCGCGGACCGCGATGGCGAGCGTGTTGAGGCGCTCGTCGGCGGCGAGGCGGTGGCCGGGTGCCAGCACCGCGTGCGCCGACGTCTCGGGCACGAGCCACAGCGCGCCGAGCGGCTCGCCGTCCCGGTAGGCGAGCACCGAGCAGTCGAGCATGCCGGCGGGCGCGAGGCTCGCGACGACCAGCGCCAGCTCGTCCTCCGAGAACGGCGTGTAGCCCCAGTGTGCGCGGAAGGCGTCGTCCCAGACGAGGTGCAGGTCGGCGGTGCGGCGCTCGAACGGCACCTCGCGCAGCCACGGCAGCTCGAAGCCGGCGCGGCGTCCGGCCTCGACCATCGCCTCCCAGCGCGCGACCAGCGCCGGCGTGACGGCGAGCTTGTAGTCGACGAAGCCGCGCTCGGGGGCGAAGCCCGCTTCGCGGAGGAGGGCGTGGTAGCCGGGCGGGTTGTGGCGCAGCACGCTCGGCGGCAGCGGGTCGTAGGCGTCGGTGACGAACGGGAAGTCGAAGACGCCGAAGCCGGCGCGCGCGGCGGTGACGCCCTCGCGCGCGAGCCAGGCGCAGGACGCGTCGAGCAGCGCGTGCGTGGCGTCGTGTGCGTCCGGGAAGGCCTCGAAGAGCACGACGTGGCCGATGCGCTCGTGCCAGTGACGATGGTAGCGCTCGTCGACCACCGCGACCGCGCGTGCCACGAGACGTCCGTCCGCACGCGCGACGAAGGGCCGGATCCGTCGGTCGGCGGCGAACGGGCTCTCGCCCGTGAGCAGCGGCAGCTCCGTGCTCTGCTCCGGTCCCCAGCGCGCCCGGCGGGTGGCGTGGACCGCGTCGTGGAGGCGGATCAGCGCGACGAGGTCGGCGCGGCGCTCCGGAACCTCGACGACGACGGCCACGCGGTCCTCAGGCCTGGTCGGGGTGCGCGAGCGCCTCGGACGCCGCCCAGCGGTAGTCGGCCTTGCCGCTCGGGCTGCGCACGATGTGATCGAGGAAGATCACCGCCTTCGGCAGCTTGTACCGCGCCACGTGGCGCGCGCACTCCTCGAGCAGCGACGCGCGGCTCACCTCGCTGTCCGGTCGCAGCTGCACCAGCGCCACGACCTCCTGCCCCCAGCGCTCGCTCGGACGCCCGACGACGACCGTGTCGTACACGGCCGCGTGGCACTTGAGCGCGTGCTCGACCTCCTCGGCGAAGATCTTCTCGCCGCCCGAGTTGATGCACACGGAGTCGCGGCCGAGCAGCTCGATCGCGCCGTCGGCGGCGACGCGCGCCCGGTCGCCGGGCAGCGAGTAGCGCAGCCCGTCGATCTCCGGGAACGTGCGCTGCGTCTTGGCGGCGTCGCCGAGGTATCCCAGCGGGACGCGGCCGGCCTTGGCGAGCCAGCCGACGTCCGCGTCGCCGGCCTGCAGGATCCTGCCGCGGTCGTCGCTCAGCACGCAGTTGTCGGCCACCGGCTTGAAGGTCCCGGTCGCGACCTCGCTGGCATTGGCGCTGAAGCTCTGGCCCTGGCGGCCGGTCTCCGACGAGCCGACCGCGTCGAGCAGCGTCACCTTCGGCAGCAGCTCGTGCAGCGCGCGCTTGAGCGTCGTGTTCAGCGGGGCGCCGCCCGAGATGACCAGGCGCAGGGATTGCGTATCGTAGCCGCCGCGGCGGAGCTGGTCGACGAGCGGGCGGGCGAACGCGTCCCCGACGATGAGCATCGAGGTCACGCGCTCGCGCTCGATGGTCCGCCAGACGTCGTCGGCGTCGAGGTGCTCGACGTGCCGCTGGATGACGACGGTGCCGCCGGCGTGGAACGTCGTGAACGCGTTCCAGCTGGCCGCGCCGTGCATGAACGGCGGCGCCGGCAGCGTACGCACCTTGCCGCGCTTCGCATGCGCGACGATCTCGTCGAGCGAGGAGAACTCCGGTCCTTCGCCGCGGCGCCCGCCGAGCGCCGTCACGAAGATGTCGGCCTGGCGCCAGAGCACGCCCTTGGGCATGCCGGTCGTGCCGCCGGTGTAGATCACGTAGAGGTCGTCGGGTGAGCGGGGTCCGGGTGGACGCTCGTCCGACGAAGACGCCAGCGCCTGCTCGTAGTCGAGCGCGCCCGGCAGGAGCGCGTTGCCCGAGCCGTCGGCAACCTGCAGCAGGACGTCGATGCCCTCGAGCTGCGGCAGGACCTTGGCGAGCAGCGGCGCGAACGCGGCGTGGTACAGGATGCCGCGCGGGCGCGCGTCGCGCATCAGGTAGAGGAGCTCCTCCTCGACGTAGCGATAGTTGACGTTGAACGGCGCGACGCGGGCCTTGAACGCGCCCAGCATGCCCTCGAGGTACTCCGGGCCGTTGTAGAGGTAGAGTGCCAGGTGGTCCTGACCGGACTCCCATCCCGACAGCCCGGCGCGCTCGCGGACGTTTCCGAGGCCCCTCGAGCGCAGCAGGTTGGCGAGCCTGCGGCTGCGGTCGTCGACCTGCGCCCAGGTGAGACGGCGCGTGTCGTGGACGATGCACTCGCGGTCGGGCACCGCGCCGGCGATCGCCTCGTGGATGTCGGCGAGATTGAAATCCATCGGGTTGTCCTCGTCGCGTGGCTTTAGCTAGAAGTCCGCGGTCCCGCATTCCAGCCGTGGGACCGGGAGAGGGTGCACGATGCGGAGCAGGAGTCGGATTGCAGCCTGGATCGTGGGCCTCACGGTCACGACGGTCGTGGCCACCCTCGGCTGCGGTGGCGGCGGCGGCGAGGACAGCGGGATCCAGCTCAACGCCGTCGCATTCGGCGACGGCGTGTTCGTCGCGGTCGGCGACTCGGACCGGGCGTTCGCCAATCCGGGGACCGGCTGGACGCCGTTCGTGACCGGGGTGTCGGGGCTCGACGGCGTCGCGTGGTCGCGTCGGCTCGGCACGTTCGTCGCCGTGGGCGACGGCGGCGCGATCCTCACGACCGTCGACGGCGTGAGCTGGACGCAGCAGGGCTCGCCGACGACGGTCAACCTGTTCGGCGTCGCCGCGGGCGATGCGGCGGTGATCGCCGTGGGCGACGGCGGGACGATCCTGTCCTCGCTCGACGGCGAGACCTGGGTGCCGCGGAGCAGCGGCACCGACGCGTCGCTCTACGCGGTCGCCTTCGGCGGCGTCGGCGAGGTCGTCGCGGCCGGCGCGGGCGGGACGGTCGTGGTCTCGCGCGACGGCGGGCTCACCTGGGCGGCGACGTTCTCCGGCCTCACCAACGACCTGCGGGGTGTCGCCTACGGATCCAACGGCTGGGTCGCGGTCGGCCAGAACGGCATCATCCTGCAGGGCCCGGAGCCGACCGACTGGCAGCTCGTCGGCGACGGCATCCTGCCGAACCTCAACGGCGTCGCGTTCCTGCAGGGGCTGTACACCGTGGTCGGCGACGACGGGAGAATCCTGACGTCGGGCGACGGCATCGTCTACGGCGAGAGCGTGTCGAACACCGGCCAGTTCCTCTTCGGTGCCGCGTTCGGCAACGGCACGTTCTTCGTCGTGGGGTCGGGAGGTCGCGCGCTGAACTCGGTCGACGGGGTGATCTACCGGGACAGCAAGGTGTAGCGAGCCGGTCTCGGGGTGCCGCAACCCACGCCGCGGTGAGCCAGCGGTCGATGCCGCGCGGCGCACGGCGGTGTCGTCGCCGGGATGCCTGGCGCGCGGCGTTCGCGGTGGACGAGGCTCTAGAGCGAGCCCAGGAACGCGAGCAGCGCCTCGCGCTCGAGGGCGCTCAGCGCGAGGTAGCGGTCGCGCGATCCCGTTGCCTCGCCCCCGTGCGCCACGATCGCGGCATCGAGCGTCGGCGCGCGGCCGTCGTGCAGGTACGGCGCGCTGCGCCCCACGCCCCACAGCGGTGCGGTGCGAAACTCGCTTTCGCTCGCGTCGCCCTGCACGATGCCGTCGGCCAGCGCGGGCCCCATGTCGTGCAGGAGAAGATCCGAGTACAGCGAGGCCGGCTGCGCGTGCAGCGCCCGGATCACGCTCGGTCCGCTGCGCAGCTTCTCGACGTGGCAATGCTGGCAGCGCGCCTTGCGGAACGCCGTCTTGCCCTTGCGCTCCGTCTGGGTCGGCCTGTCGACGCCGAGCGGCGCGAGCAGGCGCAGGAAGTCCGCCCGCGCCGCGAGCGCGCTGCCGTCGTCCTCGGGGTCGGGCGCCGGGTCGCACGGCGCGGGCACTCCCTGCGGCGCCGGATCGATCGGGTAGGCAGCCGACGTGATGCCGATCTGCGCGTGACCGTGTGCCGCGATGAGCTCTTCGAGCGACGCCCACTGCGCCTTCCAGCCGAACCGGCCGATGCGCCCGCCGACCATGTGGGCGCGGCCCGAGATGCCATCGCGGTTCTTGTCGGTCGGATCGGCCTTGCGCAGGATCACGTCCTCGCGCGCGAGCTCGATCAAGCCCGCACCGAACGCTGCGGGCGTCTCGTGCCACGCGCTCACGTCGGCCGTCGCGGGCAGCGTCTCGCCGTCGACGGAGCAGCTCGCGCTTGCCACGCCGCGCTCCTGCAGCTCCGGCCCGCCCAGCAGCGTGAGCGGGTCGAACGCCGCACCGGCGCCGCGACCGAACAGCCGCACGCGCCGCGCGCTCGAGCCGCCGATCGCGGGCCAGCTGTGGCACTCGGCGCAGCTGTCGCCGTTGAACACCGGTCCGAGGCCGGTCTCGGGCGTGTGGATCGCGGCGAAGCGGTCGAGGCCCGCGTCGAAGCGCGCGCCTTCCTCGATCGTGACGCGGGCGTGCGGCAGCGGCGCGCAGGCGTCGGTCGGAAGCTGCTCGGGATTGGGCAGGATCGGGCAGTTGTCGCAGCGATCGCCGATCGCGTCGCCGTCACCGTCGGCCTGATCGGGATTGAAACGAGTCGCGCAGTTGTCGGCGCCGCACGCGTCGCCCGGCAGACCGAATCCGTCGCCGTCGACGTCGTTGCAGGGGTCGCACGCGTCACCGATGCCGTCGCCGTCGAGGTCGAGCTGGTCGGGGTTCGCCACCGTCGGGCAGCTGTCGCACGCGTTGCCCGGCCCGTCTCCGTCCGGATCACCCTGCTCGGGATTGACGATCGTCGGGCAGTTGTCGGGCGGGCAGACGTTCGAGGGGAACTCGGCGTTGCCGAAGCCGTCGCCGTCGAGGTCCGTGCAGGCGTCCCAGGGGTTGTCGATCCCGTCGCCGTCGGCATCGGCGACCGCGGTCACGACCTCGACCACGTTGCCCGTCGGGTCCTGGCCGCCGAGCGGGGCGCGGAGCACGATCGGCGAGCATCCGGTGACGACGGTCTGCTGCACGAGGTTGTCGTGCGCGCCGACGAAGCGGAAGCACTCGTCGTCGGCGACGATCACGTAGCCGCTCTGGACGGCGTTGCCGTTCGGATGCGTCCACAGGCCGGACACGTCGTCGAGGTACGCCTGGAAGGAGAAGCCGACCCCGTCGAGCACGTTCCCCTGGAACAGGTTGCCGCTCGACGCGCCGCGCACCTGGATGGGCTTGTCGCGCACGACGTTGCCCGTGAAGACGTTGCCGGTCGCGTGCTTGACGTAGACCGCGGTCGCGCCGGACTCCTCGATCGCGTTGTTGGTGATCGAGCTGTCGCTCGCCTCGAGCAGGTACACGTTCTCGTAGGCGGCGCGGAGGAAGACGTTCCCGTCGACCAGCGCCCGGAGCGTTCCCGTTCCGAGGTGGATCCCCTCGTCGAAGCTGTCGCGCACCAGGTTGCGCTCGACGCGGTTGTCCTGTGTCGGCCCGGCCGCGGTCGCCCCCGCGAGGTCGATGCCGTAGTTGTTGTCCGCGGTCTCGTTGTCGGCGACGACGTTCGATGCTCCGCCGCGGATGCGGATGCCGCGCACGAAGCCGCTCACGAAGCAGTTGCGTACCGTGGCACCCGTCCTGTCGTTGAGGTTCACACCGTACGATGCGCCGCTGCCGCCGTCTCCGGTGATCGCGTGGCGCGCGCAGTCGAGCGTCACGCCGGACGCGACGTGCAGACCGACGTGCGAGCAGGGCCCGAGATCGGCAGCGAGTGTCGTGCTGGTCTGCACGGTGTCGCCGCACTGGCAAGCGACGGCACCACCGCAGTTCGCAGCCTCCACCGGCGGGACGAGCGCCAGCCGGAGCGCGGCTCCCGCCAGAAGGAGCACGAGGAGCGACGCGCGGCAGGATCGTCGGGGCACGGGCGGCGAGGGTAGTGCCGCGGAGCGTTCTGGGCAAGGCGAAATCCCTCGCCCGGCGGGCCTCGCAAGGGGGCGGGACGCGCAGGCTCTGCGCGGTGCGCTGGCGGCCCGGCTGGTGATCGCCGGGGGCCAGTCGCCGGGTCACCCCGCCTTGCCCCAGAGCTGCTCGAGACGCTGGTCGCGGCCGCAGCCGTAGCGGTAGTAGCGGTACCGCACCGGGTTCTTCTCGTAGTAGTCCTGGTGGTACTCCTCGGCGGGCCAGAACTCGGCCGCGGCGACGACCTGCGTGACGATCGGCTGCGCGAAGCGTCCCGACTCCTCGAGGTCCTTCTTCGACTTCTCGGCGAGCCGCTGCTGCTCCTCGTCGTGGAAGAAGATGGCGCTCCGGTACTGGCTGCCGCGGTCACAGAACTGCGCGTTCGGGGTGAGCGGGTCGATGTTGCGCCAGAACACGTCGAGCAGCTTCTCGTACGACACGCGGCTCGGGTCGTAGACCACCTCGACCGCCTCGGTGTGGCCCGTACCGCCCGCCGAGACCTCCTCGTAGGTCGGGTTCTTCTTCGTGCCGCCGGTGTATCCCGACGTCGTCGAGAGGACGCCGTCGAGCTTGTCGAACGGCGGCTCGACGCACCAGAAGCAGCCACCGGCGAAGGTTGCCTTGCCGGTCTTCGCGGCAGCCGGCGACGGTGCGGGGCTCTGCGCCGCCGCGCGCGTGGCGGCCCACGCCGTGCTCGCGATCGCAATCGCGAGCACGAACGTCCCGGTTCGGTGTCGAGGGGTCGGCATGAGTCCTCCGTGCGCCCGCCCGGTCGGCGGCCTTGTCCCCTTAGACTACCACGCGGCGGATTTCGTTTCGGAACCCGGTGCCGCGGTTGCCCGCGACGCCGTCGCCGCGTTCCGCAGGCGGCAGGTCCGACGATCCGCGCGCGCAGCGCGCGGCCGTCCGACGGGGGCGCGCGAGCGGGCACGCGACCGACTGCTCGCGTGCCCGCTCGTCAGGACAGCGCCTTCACCGCGGTCTCCTTCGCCCAGCGGTAGTCGGGCTTCCCGCTCGGAGCGCGCACCAGCTCGTCCACGAACACGAACGCCTTCGGCAGCTTGTAGCGCGCGATCTGCGTCGCCGCGGCCTCGCGCAGCTCGTCGTCGGTCGCGATGGCGTCGGGACGCAGCTTGACGAGCGCGGTCACCTGCTCGCCCCAGCGCGCGTTCGGTGTGCCGGTGACGATCACGTCGTAGACCGCGGGGTGGTGCTTGAGCGCCTGCTCGACCTCCTCGGCGAAGATCTTCTCGCCGCCCGAGTTGATGCACACGGAGTCGCGGCCGAAGACGCGGATCTGGCCGTCCGCGGAGAGCTGTGCGCGATCGCCGGGCACGGCGTAGCGCGTGCCCCCGACGGTCGGGTAGGTCTTTCTCGTCTTGGCCTCGTCACCGAGGTAGCCGAGCGGCACGCGGCCGGCGCGTGCGAGCCAGCCCATCGACTCGTCGCCCGGCTCGAGGCGCCGTGTGAGCTCCGCGTCGAGGACGCAGGTGTGATCGTCCATCTTGAACGATCCCTGCTCGCCCTCCATGCCCTTCATCGACACGGTCGAGCCCTGCGCTCCGGTCTCCGACGAGCCGAAGCCGTCGAAGATGATCAGGCCGGGGATCGCCTCGAGGAAGGCCTGCTTGAGGGGCGCCGACAGGATCGCCCCGCCGGAGCCGAGCACCTTGAAGGTCGAGACGTCGTACGTGCCCTTGGCGAGCTGATCGAGCAGCGGACGCGCGAACGCGTCGCCGACGATCGACATCTGCATGATGCGCTCGCGCTCGACCGTGCGCCACACGTCGTGCGGGTCGAGCGTGCGCGTGTTCTCTTGCAGGCAGATTGTCCCGCCCGAGTGCCACATGATGAACCCGGCCCAGTGCGCGGCGCCGTGCATGAACGGCGGTGCCGGCAGCGAGCGCAGCTCGCCGGCGGAACGGCAGCGCTCCACCAGCTCGTCGATGCTCCCGACTTCGGGGCCGCCCAGCATCCTGCCGCCGAGCGCGGCGAAGAAGATGTCCTCCTGCCGCCACAGCACGCCCTTGGGCATGCCGGTCGTGCCACCGGTGTAGAGGATGTAGAGGTCGTCGCCGGTCGGCGTGACGTCGGGCGTGGCGTCGCTCGCGGCGCCGATCGCCTGCTCGTAGTCCTGCGCGCCCGGCAGCAGCGGCTCGCCGCTGCCGTCGTCGACCTGCAGCAGGAGCTTCATCGTCGGCAGCTTCGGCAGCACCTCGCGCAGCAGCGGCGCGAAGCTCGCGTGGAACACGAGCGCCCTGGTGCTCGCGTCGCGGAGCACGTAGAGCAGCTCCTCGGCAACGTAGCGGTAGTTGACGTTGAACGGCGCGACGCGCGCCTTGTACGCGCCGAGCATGCCCTCCATGTACTCGTGCCCGTTGTAGAGGTAGAGCGCGAGGTGGTCCTGCCCGGACTCCCAGGGCTGCAGGTCGGCGCGCTCGCGGTGGCAGCCGAGGCCGGCCGCACGCAGCAGGTTGGCGAGCTTGCGGCTGCGCCGTGCGACGTCGCTCCACGTGAACCGGCGCCGCGACGTCACCATGGCCTCGCGGTCGGGGATGGCGGCGGCGATGGCCTCGTTGATCAGGCCGAGATTGAACGACATCGGGAAGGCTCCTCGTGACGGTGCTGGCTCGATGGACGGCGGGCCGTGCGTCCGGGAGGGGATGCGCCCGGCGCTTCGGCCATGGCGCTCTCTACGTCGGGCCAGCGGCGGCTGTCCAGCCGCACCCGTCACGGCCGTCGTGCCGAGCGCACCGTCCGCGCAGTTGCGCGGCGGGGTGCCCGGGGGTCCGGGAGGCCGATCGTTCGCGAGTTCTTCCTCGCGCTGAAACCTCGCTGCCACATCCGGGGAGTAGAAAGAGCAGCGAAAACCAGAGGACCAGAAGAGAACCCGGCGAGGACGTGTGGGGCGTGGAGTGGCCGGGAGAAGGAGACGGCTGATGAGAAGCTACGAGGTGAGACCGCTCTGCCGCGACGACTTCGCGGCGCTGATGGAGCTCGAGGACGAGATCTTCGGACGTGACGGCGAGCGCGTGCTCGGACCCTACTACGTGCGGCTCTGCTGCGAGTTCTACGCCGACACCTGCTTCGTCGTGCTCGATGGCGGCAGGCCCGTCGGCTACGTGCTGAGCTTCGTGCGCGACCGCGAGGCGTACTGCACGACGCTCGCGGTGCTGCCGCGCTACCAGCGCTCACGGGTGCTGCTCCTGCTGCTCGGCGCGCTGGCGCGGGCGCTGGCGCCGCGGGTGGACGCCTGCTGGTTCACCGTCAAGCCCGACAACCACGTCGCGCGCGCCCTGCACGCGGGGCTGGGCGCGACCGAGCTGGGCGAGCGGCACGACTTCTACGGCCCCGGCGATAGGCGCATCGTGTCGCGCATCGAGCGCGCCGCACTGCTGCGCATGCGCCGGCGCTACGCCCGCTTCGGCGTGCCCGAGACGCCGCAGACCGTGCTCGGGAGCGCCGCTTGATGCTCGCCGGGAACACGGGAACCGCAGTCGGCGCTCCGCGCGGGCTCGCGTGGCCGCAGCTCCCCGCAAGGGCCGGCGGCGCGTGGCGCGCGTGGAC
>Ga0194121_10008575_pt1 | contig 12899 bp, 13 predicted proteins | sample TA2MahCa50mmetaG_FD_148609 | JGI IMG/M metagenome (GOLD analysis project Ga0194121, IMG submission 148609) | Freshwater microbial communities from Lake Tanganyika, Tanzania - TA2015020 Mahale Deep Cast 50m | ecosystem: Environmental > Aquatic > Freshwater > Lake | place: Tanzania: Lake... | reverse complement strand
CATGTCGAGACGGCTGCTTCCGAGCCTCTATTACACAGAATCATGTGTCGCCGCGGTTACGTTTTCCTGAGACGCCTGGGCAACGAGGAGATGAGAATCCGTGAGATCTATGGAGGTATGGCTCAAGAGAAGAGCATGGCTGACGTAACAGTAGCATTCCGCGAGCTCCGGGTGTATGATGGTAAGTAGTGGTACCGGAGTGTTGCCCGGTCTTAGACACGAGATCATTCACGCATTACAGAAGCGATTGGGGCGAGATATCGGGACCCATGGAACCCGTTTTGTTGTTGAATGCCTCCTTCGAACCTATACGAGTTATTAACTGGAAGCGTGCCCTAACCCTGGTTTTTGCGGGGAAAGTTGAGGTGGTGGAGGAGTATGGGCGCGAAATCCGGAGTATTACTCTGGCGGTACGCCTACCAGCGGTGGTACGGTTACTCACTTTGATTCGCGTGCGTGGTACTGGGGTCAAATTCTCTCGCCAGAATATCTATGCCCGTGATAATTACGCCTGCCAGTATTGCGGTTCCCAGCCAGCTGTACAGGAACTCACGTACGATCATATTATCCCACGAGCCCACGGTGGACCGACCGACTGGACCAATATCGTCACGTGCTGCATTGCCTGCAATCGGCGTAAAGGTGGCAAATTGCTGGAGCAGTCTGGTATGCAATTGCGTCGTCTTCCGAAAAAGCCGGCCTGGCAACCGTACGTGACGATGGCCATGGGCCTGCGCAATCCCCCGGAAAGCTGGCGCGGCTATCTGGCCTGGCATGGGACCCAGGACTGAGTTGCTCGGCGACATACCCTCTCTCGTGACTTGATGCCAGAATTTTCCCTGACCTCCCCCTTGACACCTCTGCGCGCCTTGGCTATCGTTATTAGCACTCAAGGCGGATGAGTGCTAATAATCGTTTCTATGGTACTGTTCAAGGAGAAATGCCGTGAAGTTTCGTCCTTTGCACGATAATGTGCTGATCAAGCGTCTGGAAGCTGCTGAAGAAAAAGTCGGTGGCATTATCATCCCTGATACCGCGAAAGAAAAACCCCAGGAAGGCAATGTTTTGGCGGTGGGCCCCGGCAAGATGCAGGATGATGGCACGCGGCGCGCGGTGGCGGTGGCGGTAGGCAATAAAGTCCTTTTTGGCAAATACGCTGGCACGGAAATCACCGTGGATGGTGACGACTTGTTGGTGCTGCGTGAATCGGATTTGCTTGGGGTGATCGAATAATCTCAGACGACTATCGCTGTGAGGAGATAGACTGTGCCTGCAAAACAACTGCACTTCGGTGAAAAAGCGCGTGCGGATATTTTGAGTGGTATCAATAAGCTCGCCAATGCCGTCAAAGTGACCCTCGGCCCCCGTGGCCGCAACGTGGTGCTCGATAAAAAGTTTGGCTCTCCTGCCTCGACCAAAGACGGTGTGACCGTCGCCAAAGAAATCCAGCTCGAAGATCCCTTTGAAAACATGGGCGCCCAGATGGTCCGTGAAGTAGCCAGCAAGACCAGCGATGTAGCTGGCGATGGCACCACCACGGCGACCGTGCTGGCCCAGGCGATCTTTCGCGAGGGTCTGAAGCAGGTCACTGGCGGTCATGGCCCGATGGAAATCAAACGGGGTATTGAGCAGGCAGTCGACGTCGTGGTCGAAGAACTGCGCAAGCTCAGCCGCGAAGTCAAAGGCAAGACGGAGATCGCCCAGGTTGGTACGATTTCGGCCAACAACGATCGCACCATAGGTGATCTCATTGCCGAAGCCATGGAAAAAGTGGGCAAAGACGGGGTCATCACAGTCGAAGAGGGCAAAACTGCAGAAACGACCATGGATGTCGTGGAAGGTATGCAGTTTGACCGTGGCTACATCTCTCCCTACTTTGTGACCAATGCCGAGCGTATGGAAGGCGTGCTGGAGAATCCTTACATCTTGCTGAATGAGAAGAAGCTCAGTAATATGAAGGAACTGCTACCCGTGCTGGAGCAGATTGCCCGCGCCGGTCGGCCTCTCGTGGTGATTTCGGAAGACGTTGAAGGTGAAGCGCTGGCGACGCTGGTAGTCAACAAGCTGCGCGGCACCTTGCAGTGCGCCGCGGTGAAGGCCCCGGGCTTTGGGGATCGGCGCAAAGAAATGCTGCGCGACATGGCTGTCCTGACAGGCGGCAATGTGATCTCTGATGACCTCGGGATCAAGCTGGAAAACATCACGCTGAACGATCTTGGCCAGGCCAAGCGCATCACCATTGATAAAGAAAATACCACCATCGTGGAAGGCGCTGGTTCTTCCTCGGATATTGAAGGCCGAGTCAACCAGATTCGGGCCCAGATTGAAGAAACCACCTCTGACTACGACCGTGAGAAGCTCCAAGAGCGTCTGGCGAAGCTAGTCGGTGGCGTCGCAGTCATCCGGGTAGGCGCAGCCACGGAAGCGGAAATGAAAGAGAAGAAAGCGCGGGTCGAAGACGCACTGAATGCGACCCGTGCTGCCGTGGAAGAGGGCATTGTCCCGGGTGGTGGTGTGGCTTACATTCGTGCCCTGTCCGCCGTGGAGAAGTTGCAGCTGGGTGGCGATCGGCAGGTGGGCGTGAATATCATCCAGCGGGCCCTGGAAGAACCGCTGCGCATGATTGCCACCAACGCTGGCACGGAAGGTGCGACAGTGTTGCAGCGCGTCAAAGCCGAAGCGGGGAATAACGGCTATGATGCGTCCTCTGATCGGTATGTCGATATGGTTGCCCAGGGGATTATTGACCCCACCAAGGTGACTCGTATCGCCATTCAGAATGCCGCCAGTGTGGCCGCTCTCCTGCTGACCACGGAAGCCCTCATTACCGAGCTGCCGGAAGAGAAAAAGCCAGCAGCGCCTGGTGGGCATCACGACATGGATATGGATTACTAAGCTGTACGGTGCGGGGCAAGCTCTCTTGCCCCGCCTGTACTGTCCGCTGCCTGTATGTGTTCACAGATGAATCCCTACACGTTACTTCCCGTTCAAGCTACTAGATGTCTGTTTCATAAGTGTGTCACCAGTCTGGGATGCCTGGGTACGCGGCCCTCCGGGCCGCTTCCAGAGTGGGCCAGAGGCCCACGTACCCAGGAAACTGGCGAGGGATGTACGAAACGGACATCTAGCACAGTTTAGCCATACTGCCTATCGACATAAGGAATGATGCATGCCAGTTGTCTCCTTAGAGGACCACGCTCGCCACGATACTGCTGAAGCGGATACGGCTCTCAACCCGGTTATCGAAGCTTGCGACAAATCAGCTCAACGCCTTCTCGTACAGAGTGTCTGGTTACCGCATCCTCTACCCACTGCGAGACCACTCTCCCACAACCTGAATCTGTATTTCCGGCGGCTCGCCAGGGCACGTTAGCACCGCAAAGCGCTGCGCGCAAACACCGGGAATTTTTTGGGAGTGTCAATGATTTAGATTAGCAAAATCCGTCTCGACCCCTTGCTACCATGGCCTCACGGGCCGAGACGCCCAGTTTACCTGTGAGGCAAGGGCTTGTCACTGGCAGGCGGGCCGCAAACACGTGGTGGTTTTCTGCATAAAGGAGTAGATTGCATGCGTCATCACATAGCATTCCAGCACCGGATGCGTCGTTGGATGGGGCTGGTGGTTCTTGGATTCTGGTGCAGCGCAGCGCTGCCAGGGCTGTCGCTGCATGCCGCACCGCTCTGGGACGAGGGCCGTGGTATCGCCACGGGGAATCAGCCGATCCAGCCCGCCTTTGTTGAGCTTGCCAAACAGCTCAAACCGGCTGTCGTCAACATCAGCAGTAAGCAGACAGAAGCCAAAGCCACACCGAGGCGCTCCCCATTCGGCGGCGGGGAGGAGAACGATCCCTTTCAGGAATTTTTTGATCGGTTTTTTGGAGAACGCGGGAACCGGAGACGGCAACGCCCAAGCCTGGGATCCGGTTTTATCATTAACTCTACGGGATATATTGTCACGAATAATCACGTCGTAGAAGGGGCCAGCGAAATTAAAGTGACCCTGGCCAGTAAGGAAGAATTTGACGCCAAACTCGTGGGACGCGATCCAAAAACCGATCTGGCGTTGATCAAAGTCACCAGTGATAAACCGTTACCTACCGTGCCCTTTGGCAATTCCGAAGGTCTTGAAGTGGGCGAATGGGTGTTGGCGATTGGCAACCCCTTCGGCTTAGGGCATACCGTCACCTCCGGTATCGTCAGCGCCAAAGGCCGCATCATTGGGGCTGGCCCCTACGACGATTTCATCCAAACGGATGCCTCCATTAATCCTGGCAATAGTGGTGGGCCGTTGTTTAATATGCGCGGGCAGGTGATTGGCATTAACACGGCGATCATTTCCGGGGGGCAGGGTATTGGCTTTGCGATCCCGATCAATCTTGCCAAAGAAGTGTTCTTACAGCTGCACGAGAAAGGCAACGTCACACGGGGCTGGCTCGGTGTGGCGATTCAAGGAATTTCCCCCGACCTGCTCAAGGCGTTGAGCTTAGAAGATACGCACGGAGCGCTGGTAGCGGACGTCATGAGTGATGGTCCGGCAGCGAAAGCGGGTTTTCAACGCGGTGACGTGATTGTCGGGTTAAATGGCCAGAAAGTGCAAGACTCCACCGAACTACCGCGCATGGTGGCGGCGATGGCTCCAGGCACCAAAGCAACGGTAGAAGTGATGCGGAGTGGCAAGAAGATGTCGATACCTGTGACACTCGGGACTTTACCTGAGGAAAAAGAAGCTGCAGTGAAAAATCAGCCGGCAGATACTGAGGAGCATATTGGACTACGGGTGGAAGCCATTACCCCGGAAGTCGCGCGCAGCTTACGGCTGGATAATACCAAAGGTGTCGTGGTCTCACGAGTCGCCCCAGACAGTCCTGCAGCAGAAGCGGGGATCCAGCGCGGTGATGTGGTACGAGAAATTAATCGTCAACCCGTGACGGATCTCGAGTCCTATGCGGAAGCAACGTCACGTCTCACCCCGAATGCCCCGGCGTTGTTCTTGCTCGAACGGCGTGGCAGCAGTCATTACGTAGCGATCAAGCCCAGCAAGGAAGGGTAAAAGGCACGGAGGAGAGGACAGGATGATCGAGGTGGATCACCTCAGCAAATACTACGGTCCGGTGACGGCCATCCGCGATCTCTCCTTTAGTGTAGCGCAAGGGGAGATTCTCGGCTTTCTCGGCCCCAATGGCGCTGGCAAAACGACGACCATGCGCATCCTCACCGGATTTATGCCGGCCAGCAGCGGTCGGGCTCTGGTGGCTGGCTATGATGTATTTACCCAAGCGCTCGAAGTGCGACGGCGGGTGGGCTACCTACCGGAAAATGTGCCACTGTATCCGGAGATGACCGTGAGTGGATATCTGCACTTTGTCGCAGAAGTGAAGGGTATTGCCTCGCGGCGCGAGCGCCTGCACCATGTGGGATCCTTGATGGAGCTCTGTGGAGTGCACGAGATGCAGCGGCGTCTCATCGGCAATCTCTCCAAAGGCTATCGGCAGCGCGTGGGGCTCGCCCAGGCGCTGCTCAATGATCCCCCGGTACTTATTCTTGATGAACCGACCGTGGGGCTCGATCCGCGGCAGATTATCGATATCCGCCAGACCATTAAAAATCTGCGGCAGAATCACACCGTTATCCTCAGCACCCATATTCTCCCAGAAGTGGGGATGACCTGCGACCGGGTGGTGATTATCAATGGCGGCCAGGTCGTCGCGGTGGACACACCAGACAATTTAACAGAGCGGACGCAACCCTATCGTGCGGTGTCGTTAGAAGTACAAGGCCCGGAAGAGGCTATCCTGGCCCACTTGCAAGGTCTGCCAGGCATCCTCAACGTGGCGAAGAACGGGGCAAGTCCCAGTGGAGCCACACTCTACACCCTCTCCACGACCAAAGAGCGCGATATGCGAGCCGAGATCGCCCAGGCCGTGGTGCAACAGGGCTGGCAGCTCTTGGAGTTGCGGGCAGTCCGCCTGAGTCTCGAAGAAGTGTTCGTCCAGCTTGTCACGGAAGAGGGGGAGACGCATGCGTAGTACCTACGCGGTCTTCAAACGTGAGGTGAAAGCCTACTTCACCCTTCCTATTGCCTATGTCATGATGGGTGGGTTGTTGCTGATTGTCGGGCTGCTGTACTATCTCTCCTTCCACTGGTTTCTCAACATGAGTTTCGAAGCCATGCGCAATCCCACCATGGCCAGCGATCTCGACATAAGCTCCATGGTTGTCGGAGCAACGATCAGTACCATCGGCGTGGTCAGTGTCTTCACCTTACCTTTACTGACCATGCGCTTATGGGCCGAGGAAAAGCGTGCAGGCACCGTCGAACTCCTACTCACCTTCCCGCTGTCCGATACCAGCATTGTGTTAGGGAAATTCCTGGCTGGCCTCGCAGTGTATATGGTGTTCCTACTGCTCAGCGCGTGTTATCCTTTACTCGCCGGGCTGTACGCCAAGCTTGACCCTGGCCCCATTCTCGCCGGTTACCTCGGCACCCTGTTGCTCGGCGCGACGCTCTTTGCCCTGGGTTTTCTCTGCTCTACCTGGACAGAAAATCAAATTGTCGCCTGTGCCCTGGCCTGGGCCGGCTTTCTGTTTTTCTGGCTTATCGGTCATGCTGCGGAATTTGCCGGGGGAGACTTCGGGAAGATCTTGACGCAGCTTTCTTTCGCAAAGCACCACGAAAATTTTGCGAAGGGCATTATCGAAACGCAAGACGTCGCGTATTTTGTCCTGGCGACAGTGTTCTGCCTGTTTCTCACGTTGCGTTCTATTGAATCGACACGTTGGCGAGGGTAAAGAGGATGCAGCATCCGCCACCATCGACCCCCACGGCGGCCCCACGGCGCCGGCTGCGTCAGGCGTTGAGCCTGCGCACGTTGAAATATGGCAGCCATGCATCAGTATTCACGGTGATCGTTCTGGCAGTCGTCCTGCTCCTCTATAGCCTGGCGATGCAGCATAACCAACGTTTTGATGTGACACGCGCCAAACGATTTACACTGGCAGAACAGAGTGTCCAGCTGCTGAAGGGCCTCCAGCACCCCATCAAAATCATCGGTTTCTATGCGGTGTCCGAGCAAGAGCGCGAAGCGTTTCAGGATCTGGTCAAGCAGTATGCCCAGCATACGACCCACGTAACGCATGAGATCGTGGATCCCGATCGCCAGCCTGCCATTGCCAGGCAGTATGACATCACGTCCTATAATACGGTTGTCGTAGAGGGCAATGGCAAGCGCGAAAAGCTCTTTCGGATTGAGGAAAGTGCCGTGACCAATGCTATCCTCAAGGTCACCCGCACCACCAAAAAAGTGGTGTATTTTGTGACGGGGCATGGCGAGCCTGGCCTCACGGACAGTGATCGCAATGGTTACAGTGTGCCCAAGCAAGCCCTGGAGGAGCAAAATTACACGGTCCAGGAGCTCGTACTGGCCCGTCAACCGCAGGTCCCTGACGATGCCGCGGTGGTCATCCTGGCAGGACCACGGCGCGATCTCTTGGAATCCGAAACCGCAGCCCTCAGCGCCTTCCTCGGGCGTGGTGGGCACATATTAGCGATGATTGATCCGGAAGTCGCCCCTGGTCTCGTGGATTTTGTGAAGCGCTATGGCATCGACGTGGGCAACGATATCGTCGTAGAGACGAATCCGCTCGGTCGTCTGGTCGGGGGTGATTATCTCATGCCTGTGGTCATGACCTACGAACGCCACGCCATTACCAAAGAACTTGGGAACGTTATGACCATGTTCCCAGTGGTCCGCTCAGTGCAACCCATACGTGAGTTACCACCCGGCGTGACCGCCCAGAGTCTCGTGCAGACCAGCACAGAGAGCTGGGCCGAGATGGATCTGAAAGCCTTGCAAGAAGGGCGTACGGGTTTTGATGCGGACAGTGATCGTCGTGGCCCCATTAGTATTGCCACGGTGGCGACCGTGACGCCAGAGAAGGCGGCGACCCCGGAAGCAACGGAGAACGCCACAACGGACAAACCAGCCACCTCTCGTGCTGCACGTCTGGTGGTCGTAGGCGATTCCGAGTTTGCGAATAACAGCTTATTTTCCGTGCAAGGCAACGGCAATTTCTTTTTGAACACCGTGAGCTGGCTGGCTGAGGAAGAAGATCTCATTGCCATTCGGCCGCGTAAAGGTGGCGGCAGTGGTCCAGTGATGCTCACTGCGTCACAAGCCCCTCTCATCTTCTGGGTTCCAGTGGTGCTACTCCCGCTGGGAGTCCTGGCTTCAGGGGCGGTGGTTTTCATACGGAGGAAATGGCAACAGTGAGTGGCACAAAAACGCTAATCTGGGCGGCTGTTTTGCTTATCCTGGGAGTTTTCTATTACCTGTATGAAATCCAGGGAGGGCGCCAACGGCAGGAGGCAACGGCAAAGCGTGACCTGCTCCTACAAATCGTTGCGGAGGATGTCACGAGTCTGGCGATTCAACGCGCTCAGGATCCAGTGCGCGCGGAAAAACGCGACGGGCATTGGCATATAACGGCCCCCCTGACGGTGCGCGGTGATGACCAGAAATATCGCGAGCTGGTGCGTTATCTGGCGGACTTGCGTCATACGCGCGTGGTTGAGGAACAACCAGGCTCCCTCGAAGCCTACGGACTGGTGACTCCACGCCTGGCGCTCCAGGTGACGCTGAAGGACCAGGCGCAGCCTGTGACCCTCCGGCTTGGAGATACTACGCCAGCAGGGGGAAGCTACTATACCCAGGTCGAGGGACGTCCTGCAGTGTATCTCGTTGGCGGGGTCACCAAGGACATCCTGGATGCGTCACTCCATGCTTTGCGCGATAAAACCGTGCTGGCTTTTCTCCCGGCAGAAGTGCAGGAAGTGCAGATCAACCGTGGGACAGAGGCGCTAGCGGTCCTGCAAAGGCAGGCGGAAGACACCTGGCGCCTGACGGCTCCAGTGACGGCCAGGGCTGATGACCAGCAAGTGCGTGGTCTGTTGCAGCGCCTTCATGATGTCAAAGTGCAGGAATTTCTTGTAGAAAACGTGTCCGACCTGGCTCCCTACGGGCTCCAGATGCCGAGCTTGCATATTGGCCTGCGTGCAGGGCAGGAGCAGGCACCGTTGACCTTGCAACTGGGAGCGCTGCATCAGGAGAAAAAAGGCATTTATGCCACCTATGGGGATAGATCACGGGTCGTACTTCTCCCCCAGGAACTGTGGGAACATCTGCCGAAGACGACTGCTGCAGTGCGTGACAAAACGCTCTTGCGCTACGAGCGCGACCACGTCACCCGTTTGGAGCTACGCACGCCCCAGGAGCACATGGTTCTCCAGAGTGACGCACCCCGTCAGTACACCTTTGAACAGCCATTCAAGACGTCCGGAGATGGTGATGCTATCTATAGCTGGCTGTGGGACATCCGTGATCTGAAAGCCCTAGATTTTGTTGCGGAAACGCCCGAAGCGCTGACGCTCTATGGTCTCGACGTGCCGCGCTGGCACCTGGCGTTGTGGGATAAAACCCCCAGCGCCCAGGAAGCGGCCCGACACGAACTCCTCATTGGCGCCGAAGCGCCCGATCATCGGGGTATGTATGCCAGACTGGGTGCTGACCCCGTGATTTATCTTGTGGGGCATGCTGAAGCGAAGCGTATCATGCAGAAAACCGCTTTTGATCTGCGTGACAAAAAAATCCTGCCGTTTACCACTGAGCACATCAAAAAAATGCACGTGCAATATCCCACGGTACAATTCACCGTTGAGCGCGCTGGCAATGCCTGGAAGCTTATCGAACCCAGAAAGCAGGACATTCCACAACGCTGGAAAGTGGATCATATGCTCTACGAGTTGAGCAAACTCGAATACGCCCATATCGTGGATGAGAGCGTAGCGCAGCGTAACACCCATGGGCTGGAAACACCTCAAATGCAAGTCACGCTATGGCAGCAAGACGGGGCGTTACTCGGACCACTCGTCATTGGCCGCATGCTCTATACAACTGGGCAACCTCAGAACACGGCCTATGCTCAGGCTGGTAAGCAAGCTCCGCTCTACAGTGTGCACATGGATTTTCTCAAGGCTTTTCCCAAAACTGCAGACGAGCTGATCACTGACAAATAAAAGAATCTTTTCAAATCATAAATAAATATAAGTATCAATTGTCGAACAACCGGTTGTTTCCTCCCAGAGGAGGTGTTATAGTTTTTTCATGGTGTGACACACCAGAAGACTGTGCGTGTACGAGTTCATGCGATATCAGAGTAAGTGCCTGAATCGATTCTCCACATACGAGAACGTGCCTCCGGTTGTGTCGGCCATAGAAGAATGCTGCGAGCTGTGCATACACCTCCCGATGTCTTTCGAATGTCCTCAGCATAATGCTTAAGACCATACCCAGCAAAGCAAGGCTGATGTGATGCGTATTTTTGCCGATGCGCTCCTCCGTGACAAAGTCGTCCTGGTCACTGGTGGCGGGACAGGCATTGGGCGCAGCATTGCTCTCAGTATGGCCAGTTATGGGGCGCATCTCGTCCTGGCGAGTCGCAATCTCGACCACCTCTGCGCGGTAGCCAACGAAGCGACCGCCCAGGGTGTCAAAGCGCTGCCAGTACGCACGGATGTGCGCCATCCTGAAGCGATTGAAACGATGCTCCATACCGCCATCGATACGTTTGGACGCATTGATGTCCTGGTGAATAATGCCGCAGGCAGTTTCCTCTCCTCCGCACGGAAACTGACCCCCAAGGGATGGCAAGCGGTGGTGGACACGACCTTGCATGGGACATTTTACTGCTGTCAGACGATTGGCAGACAGATGATCCAACAAGGCGGTGGAAAAATTATTAATATCACCGCCACACTGCACTTCAAAGGCGCGCCAGGACTCATCGCACCGAGTGCTGCCAAAGCTGGCGTTGAAGCTCTCACCAAAACCCTCGCTCTGGAATGGGCCAAATTTCACATCCTCGTGAACGCTATTGCTCCTGGCCCTATCTACACTCCAGGCGCAAACGCAAACCTTTGGTCCAACCCTGACTTCCATGACCACGTCAAACGTGGTGTACCTTTGGGACGTTTTGGCACTCCAGAAGACATCGCACACATGGCAATCTTGCTCGCCTCTCCCGCTGGTGACTATATTACCGGGGCCACCATGGTCGTCGATGGGGGGGAATGGCTCAAAAAGGGCATGGAATAAACTGTGAAATTTACCGTGTCGTGTAACACCGGATGCTTTCCGCACCTCTAACTGAATACAACGTGGTCGCAGAATGCTGCGGCCACAGCGTGGTGTCACCGGAGAAGCTATGTACGTAGGGAGCACGCGTCCGCAGGTTGAGGCAAGCCAAGTGCCACCCGAAGGGCAGAGTGATTTCGAGTTGATCGATCGCTTCCTGGCGGGTGATACGTCTGCCTTCGATAGGCTGATACAGAAGTACCAGCACGATATCTATCGCCTGGCCTATCGTATCACGCTGAGTGTGGACGACGCCAAGGATCTCGCCCAGGACACGTTTCTACAAGCGTACCGTGCGCTCACCGGTTTTCACCGGCGTTCCAGCTTCTACACCTGGCTCTATCGTATTGCAGTACATCTGTGTTTCCATTACCGCAAACGTCAGAGCCGTGTGGAGCCTGTTGCGGAAGTTCCAGAAGGTCCTGGAGACGCTGCGCAACCGTTACAGGATTTATTAGCAGCAGAACAGCGACAGGCGGTGAGTATGGCTATTGCGACCTTGCCACCGCAGCAGCGTGCAGCCCTCACGCTGCGTGTGCATCACAGCCTCTCCTATAAAGAGATTGGCATGGCGTTACGCTGTTCTGAAGGCGCGGCACGCGCCAATGTATTTCATGCCATTCAGAAGCTCCGCGTGCAGCTTGCGAGCTTCGGCGAGGATGCATAATATGCGCTGTCATCGCATCCAATCCCAATTCCTAGCTTTCATGGATGGGGACCTCACCCCCAGACAGCAGTCACGCGTTACCACCCATCTGGCGGCCTGCTCAGCCTGTGTCCTCGTGCTGCGTGACATGCAGCAGACACTCCGCCTGGTACAAGCGTTCGACGCTCCAGAGCCGTCACAGCACTTTTGGGAACATTTTGCGCCCGCTCTGTCACAGCGTACACGCCGCACAGTTGTTGACCGGCCAAGCTGGTTACGGACACGGTTTCAGCCTCTATGGCACGTGCCGAGACCAGCTCTCGCGGCACTGGCAATCAGTATACTCTTGATCACCTTACTGCCGCCCCTACGCGGGTATGTCCGGCAACACGTACCACCAAGCCTCGGTCTCTCCGTAGGCGAAGAAGCCTCGGCAAACACGGAACTCGACTTTCTCAAGTATCTCGATTTATTAGAAGAGGTAGAACTGCTTGAGCAGATGGATCCTGGGGATTAGCGCAACAGGGTGTATGGTCTGTCTGTTACTGCTTGCCCTGTGTGCACCGCGCCTCGCCCAGGCCGACGCCCAGGCCTCGAAGGGGCGCGACAAAGCGGAGAAATTGTCATCTGAGGAGCGCGCCTGGCTCGATAAGGCCTCGAAGGCACTGCGTGCGCTTCCCCCTGAAGAACAGCAGCGTATCCGGAAGAATCTGCGACGTTGGAGCCAGTTACCCGAAGAAAAGCGGACGCAGTTACGAGAACGCTGGCGTACATGGCAACAATTGCCGACAGAACAGCGTCAACGCCTCACCCAACGCTATGAAGTCTTCCAGCATCTGTCTGCGGAAGAACGCCAACGTTTCCGTGAGACGCTACGGCGTCTGTCTCCTGAAGAACGCCAGCGCCTCCGCGAGACCTGGCGTCAGGCATCCCAAGAAGAACGGCAACGTATGCTCAAAGAGCTGCAGCCCTGACTCGCCAAGCAACTGTTGGCAAAGTCGTCCAGAGATGGCAGACGTTGGGCCTCATCCACAGTCGGAGTGCACTGTAGCCCCTGGAGACGG
>Ga0194121_10008574_pt1 | contig 12899 bp, 9 predicted proteins | sample TA2MahCa50mmetaG_FD_148609 | JGI IMG/M metagenome (GOLD analysis project Ga0194121, IMG submission 148609) | Freshwater microbial communities from Lake Tanganyika, Tanzania - TA2015020 Mahale Deep Cast 50m | ecosystem: Environmental > Aquatic > Freshwater > Lake | place: Tanzania: Lake... | reverse complement strand
ATGCGGTAAAACGGGCCTGCTTCGGCAGACCCATCATAGGCTCGACCGGAGCCTTTTATATTGACCTGCATCGGGGCACGCCTCGTCGGTCTGAGGCGAAGCCTCGCTAGAAAAAAGGCACGGCTATCGTCTTCCTTCTTCATTTGTGGAGTTGGTTCCATGCGGATGACATCGTTGATCGTGTTGCTGGCGATCGTGGGCGGGATCGGCTATGTGCTGATCTTCAAGCGCGATTGGATCTTCTCCAAGGCCAAGGAAGGGCTGCAGCTTGCCCAGGGCTATACACCCGCCAAGAGCCCGCGCGAGGCAATGGAACTCTTCATGAAAGCGGTCAAGGAAAGGAACTACGACGCTGCTTCCAAGTATGTCACCGGCGATTACGAGGAAAAGTTGCGGAAAGCCCATGCAGGCGCAAGCGAGCTGGGCGGACTGATCGATGCCATCCACACGACCATTGAAGACAAGGGCTTCAAGGACGAGAAGGTCACCTTCGTACTGTACAATCTCGATCCGTTCCCGAAGAATTTCAAGATTGGCGAGATCAAGGAGACGAAGGACAAGGACAAGGCCGTCGGCGCCTTCGTGCTCGAGCAGATCAACCTGGGAAATGCACCGCCGCCGGAGATCAAGTCCTTGGACTTCAAGATGTTCACAAACGGCTTGCGCAATCCGGTTGTCGGTCCCAATCCTACCAAGCCGGGAGTCATTGCACTGGAAATCAAGGCCGTCAAGAAAGGGGAAGGCGACGAAAAACAGTGGCTCATCGATGTGCCCATGAATCAGGTGCAGCACGATCAGATTCTGTACTTCACGGACCACTACAAGCGTTACGTGAGCGGCATGAAGGAGTTCCGCGATCGTCTGCGGCAAGGGCGTTACCTCAAGGACCAGGTGCTGCGCGAGTTGACCGAAGTGCTGCGCGCGAGCAAGTAAATCCGTAGTTCACGTTTCGCGCTCGCGCGGCCCCGCGCGAGCGCGAAACGCAAGCACCCTTCACTCACTTCCTCAGTTTCCAGCAAACCAGCTTCTTCTGGTCGCGTGCGTAGAGCCTGCCGTTGGCGAGGGCGATCTGCGCGCGGCATGGGCCGTCGGCGAGCACGCGGGCCCGGCCTTTCTCGCGATATTCCTCTGGAATCGCTGCCACGGAGACCAGTTCCCCCTTTTCGGTGAGGATGATGACGTGGCCATCGGCGAGAATCGTGGATCCGCAGCCGAAGCGTTCGCGGTTCCACCTGATCTTCTGCGACTTCAGGTCCACGCAGCGCAGATCCGGGCCGCGCTCTTGCCGGCCATCGAAGCCGTACAGATTGCCGTCCTTGTATACGCAGGTGTTGTAATGGTTGGACATGACCTCGTCGCTTTGCCAGACCTTCTCGGCGCCATCCTTGCTCATACGCAGGAGCAGTGCGCCCGTCTCATAGCTGGTCGAGAAGAACAGCTTGTCGCCGATCACCAGCGGCGTGGCGGCGTTGACGGAGGCATCGTAGCGGGCTCGCCAGCGCGTCTGGTAGCGGACCGCTCCGGTCGCCGGGTCGATCAGCACGACCCCCTGGCGCGTGAAGAAGACGGCCAGACGCGACTTGCCGGCCACTGTCGTGACCGGCGACGAGTAACTGGCGCCGTCGGCAGTCGCCTTCCATTTTTCCTTGCCGGTCAAGAGATCAAAGGCGACGATGCCGGCGTCCTTGCCGCCGACGTTGACGAGCACGCGGCCGTCCTCCACCAGCGGCGACGTGCCGACGCCGAAATAGCTTGGCGGCACGCGATAATCCGTGTTGATGTTCCGGCTCCAGAGCTTCGAGCCGTTTTCGGCATCCAGGCAATGCAGCCAGCCGCCGGCTCCGAGCGTGATCACGTGTCGCCTGGTCAACACCGGCGTTGAGCGCGGGCCATTGCCCTTGCCGAGCTGGTCCTCGTAGTCGGTGTCATAGGCAAATTTCCATACCGGCTTGCCGCTGTCGGGACGAAGGCACTCGACGACTTCCTTGTTGTCGGCGCGATGGAAGATGATGAGGCGGTCGCCGGAGATGACCGGCCCGCTGAAGCCTTCGCCGATGTCCTTGTCCCACAGCCTGGGCGGGCCGTCCGCTCCCCAAGCAAGGCGCAGGCCGGTCGCGTTGGAGACGCCGTCGCGTTGGGGCCCGAGAAACTGCGGCCAATCGGCGGCGAAGCACAGCGGCACGGCCGAAACGAGAATGGCTGCGACGCCAACAGTAAGAAATCGTGGAAGCATTGCTCGCTCCTCGTCAGATGGCCTTCCAGGGCCGATGCGCTTCTTGCAGACCTCGCTCCCTAATCTATAATTTACGACTGGGCGTCCCGGCAACGGCAAAAAGGGCCACGAGGCTCCCGGTGGTTCTGTGGTTCACTACCGCACCTTTCGAAATACCGACCCGCCGCAACTCACGCTAGTCTGGAATGAGGTGTTCGCCGGCAACGGCGGCGTACGCCTGACCAGCAACAGCGCGCTGGACCACTTTGTGTTCGCCAAGCCCTATTTCGACTCGGCCGGGCTCATCCTCGCTGAAGAAGACGGCCATTGTCTGGGATTCTGCCACGCTGGCTTCGGGCCCAACGCGGCGGAAACCGCTCTGTCCACCGAAACGGGAATCATTTGCCTGCTTGGCGTGCGCGTGGCCCAGCGCCGGCGCGGCATTGGCCGGCAGCTACTGGAGCGCGGCGAGACGTACTTGCGAGAGCACGGCGCCGGCGCCATCGTGGCCGGGCCGCATCCCCCGCTGTGCCCTTTCTATCAGGGGCTCTACGGCGGCTGCCAGCTGCCCGGCTTCCTCGCATCGCAACCCGAGGCAGAAGCGTTCTTCACCACGCAGGGATACAAGGCCGACAAGGATGTGCTGGTGTTCCGCCGTCGCCTGGCCGCTCCGATTCCCTGGTCCGATCCGCGGCAGATTTCCCGGCTTGCGAATTTCGAGATGCGCGTCAGCGCCTGCAAGACTCTCGGAAGCTGGTGGCAAGAATGCGTGTGGGGCCCGGTGGAGCCACTCGAGTTGCTGCTGTGCACCAAGGCCGGCGAATCGGTGGCCAGGGCGCTGGCCTGGGACATGGGCGGCCAGGAGGGGAGCGCCGCCATCGCCGGTATACGAAACCTGACCGTGAAAGAGGAGTTGCGCCGCCAGGGCATGGGGCGGCTCTTCGTCGCACTGCTCTTTCGTTTTCTGCACGAACAGTACTTCGAGGCGGCCGAGGTGCACGTGGAGCACGACCAGGTAGCCGGCCGCGAATTCTGCCGTAGCCTCGGCTTCACCCTGGCCGACCGCGGCCGCGTCTATCGCAAAACATGAACTGATGGATGTGCCGGCGTCCGCCGGGGAGAATGCATGCAACCGAGAAGCATTCGGAAGTACTCTCATGTCTGAAACGCAGACGACAAGAATCATTGGAAGGACAACCATGCGCTTCATTCTGGCAATTTTCTGTGCTTGCACCTTCACCCTTGCGAGCGGCGCCCAGCCGGATCCGAAGGACCATTCCCCGGAAAAGCACGCCGTGCGTGAAAGTCGCTGTCACAAGGCGGCGATGCGCGACGGTGTCAAGCTCTCGGTCGATATCTATCGACCGCAGAGCGACGAGCGGCGCCCGGCGATCCTGGTCATCACGCCATACAGCAATAATTCACCCGGCCTGATCGAGCGGGCCCGGTGGTTTGCGCGTCGGGGTTACGGCGTGGCCGTCGCCGATTCGCGCGGCCGTTATGACTCCGACGGCGACTGGGACCCGTTCGACGCCAGGCACAAGACCGACGGCTACGACCTCGTCGAGTGGCTGGCCAAGCAGCCCTGGTGCGACGGCAATGTCGGCATGATGGGCGGATCGTATTTGGGCTGGACGCAATGGTGGACGGCCACGCAGACGCCTCCGTCGCTCAAGGCCATCGTGCCGGAAGTCGCTCCGCCGGATCAGCTGTACAACGGGCCGTATCAAGACGGCATTCTCGTTTGCTGGATGATGGACTGGGCGGCGGCGCAGGCCGGACGCACGCTGCAGACGGTAGGACCCGGCGCCTACGGCGGCTTTGTGGCCACGCGGCACAAGGACTTTCTCGAGTTGCCGTATGTCAAGCTGTGCGCGCGTCGCGGCGCCGTCGATGCGCCCTGGTTCGAAACCTGGATTCGCGACAACCTGGCATCGTCGGCCTACTGGCGCGGCATTTCCTATCAGACGCCGCAGAGCTACGCGAAAGTCAACGTGCCGTCGCTCAACATCACCGGCTGGTTTGACGCCAACTACCCGGGCACGCCGCGGAACTATGCCGCCATGAAGAAGCACGGGGCCACGCCGGCCGCGCGCCGGCCGCGGATGGTCGTCGGCCCCTGGATGCACGCCTTCAATACCACGCGGGCTCTCTCCGGCATCGACTTCGGCAAGGAGGCGATGATCAACTGGAATGGCTACGTGTGCCGCTGGTTCGATCGCTATCTCAAGGGCCGAAAGAACGGCGTGGACGACGATGCGCCGGTCCATCTGTTCGTGCTGGGCAGCAACCGCTGGCGGTCGGCACCGGACTGGCCGTTGCCGGAAACACGCTGGACGAAGTTCTACCTGCACAGCGGAGGCAAGGCCAACTCCAGCAAGGGGGACGGCACGCTGGACACCACACTGCCCGGCGACGAGCCGGCCGATCGCTATACACACAATCCCGCCGACCCCGTGCCGGACACATTCACCAGCGGCCACGTCGACGGTCCCATCGATACACGCAAGGGCGCGCAGCGCAGCGACGTGCTGGTCTACTCGTCACCCGCGTTGACCGAAGCGGTCGAGGTAATAGGCCCTGTCGAGGCGACGCTGTATGCCGCCACCTCGGCGCGCGACACCGACTGGATGATGCGGCTGATCGACGTGCGTCCCGACGGGCATTGCGCCTTGCTGTGCGATGGCGTCATCCGGGCGCGCTGCCGCGATCCGCAAAGCCATGCCTTCAACGCCGCCAGGCTGAGCACCATCGGGCCGGGAAAAGTCCACGAGTACAAGCTGTCGTTCTGGCGCGGCACCGGTAACCTCTTCAAGAAGGGGCATCGCATCCGCATCGAAGTGTCCAGCACGTTCTTCCCGTACTATCTGCCCAATCCAGGCACGGGCGAGGACAACGTCGGCCTGCAGACTCGCCGGGTGACAGCGCAGCAACGAGTGCTGCACGACAGCAAGCATCCATCGCACGTGGTGCTGCCGGTGGTGTCCAGGAAGTAACTGGTCGCTCCCGAATCGGTGCGCGATACCGCGAGCGGTTGAAATCCTGCAGAACATGGCGATCCGGTTTGAACTTCTGGCGCGCGATGGGACAGCCCGTCTGGGGCGGCTGACGACCGCACATGGCGTGGTGGAAACGCCCGTCTTCATGGCAGTCGGCACGCAGGCCACCGTCAAGGGGCTGACTGTAGAGCAGCTGAATGACATCGGCGTCACGATGTTGCTGGGCAACACCTACCATCTCGCGCTGCGGCCGGGTGCCGAGCTGATCGCCGATCTGGGCGGGCTGCATCGCTTCATGAACTGGGACCGGCCCATTCTCACGGATAGCGGCGGCTACCAGATCTTCAGCCTGGCCGCCAATCTCAAGATGACCGACGACGCAGCAGTATTCCGGTCGCATATCGACGGCAGCCCCCTGGAGCTAAGTCCGGAGAAGGCGGTCGGCATCCAGGAGAACCTGGGCAGTGACTTTGCCATGTGCCTGGACGAATGTCCTCCGCATGACGCCGGCGCGGAGAAGATGCGGGACGCCGTCCGCCGCACTGTCCTCTGGGCGAAACGCTGCCGCGATGTGCATCGCCGTGCGGACCAGGGTCTGTTCGCCATTGTCCAGGGCGGAACTTCATTCGATCTACGGGAGGAATGTGCCCGAGCCCTGGTCGAACTGGACTTTCCTGGGTACGCGCTGGGCGGCTTCAGCGTGGGGGAAACGGCAGAGCAGATGGTGACGGCGCTGGCGCCCGCGGCGGCGCTGCTGCCGGAAGATCGGCCGCGCTATCTCATGGGTGTGGGCCGGCCGGAGGACATCCTGGCCGCCGTCGCTCGCGGCATCGACATGTTCGACTGTGTGTTGCCGACGCGCAACGGCCGCAATGCCTTCGCTTTTACGGCCGACGGCCCTGTGCGGCTGCGTAACGCCTGCCACAAGCGAGATTCGACCCCTCTCGAGTCCGGTTGCCGGTGTTACACGTGCCGCCACCACAGCCGGGCCTATCTGCATCACCTGTTCTTGGCGGACGAGATGCTGGGGCCGACGCTGCTGTCGCTGCACAACCTGGCGTTCTACGTCGGCTTGATGGAGGAAATTCGCCTGGCCATCCGCGAGGGTCGTTACCGCGAGTTTTGCACAGTCCGCCTTGCCCGCTTGGGCGCAAAATTTTAAGATACACCTTTTGCGGAAGATATTCGGGGGACCTGCCGTCACCGGTGGGCATGATTGATGTTTCAAGTCGTGATGCTGCTGGCCGAGGCGGAAAAGCAGGCCGAACCGCCATCGTGGAGTCCCCTGCTCATGATGGGGGCCATTTTCGCGCTCTTCTTTTTCATGGTGATCCTGCCGGCACGACGGCGAGAGCGTCTACAGCGTGAAACCCTGGCCAACAGCCTCAAGAAGAACGACAAGGTTCTCACCAGCGCCGGCATTATCGGCATCGTGGCGGACCTGAAAGATGATGAAGCCATCCTGAAAATCGACGAGAGCGCCAACGTGCGCATGCGCATTCTGCGCAGTACCATCGTCCGCATTCTCACACCCAAGGAGCCCGGCACGGAAGCTCCTGCAGACGCCAAGTAGGCAGACGCGGCCAAGTAACAAGGAAAAGGAATCCCATGCGACCATTTTTCTGGAGATTCGTGATTTGCCTGGTGCCGTGCTTGCTGGCGGCCTGGGCCACTACGATCGCCACCGTGCGCTTTCTCAATGGCGAGCCGGGCGGCTACAAGCTCGGTGTCGATCTCGTTGGCGGCACCATCCTGGTTTACGAGATTGACACGCGCAAGCTCGAGAAGGGCCAGTTCGACTCGAACAAGCTCGCCATTGCCCTCAAGCGACGTATCGATCCCAACGATCTGTACAACATCACGATCCGGCCAGCGGGCGGCGAAGGCCGCGTCGAAATCATCCTGCCCACTGGTGGCGTCTTCCGCGAGCAAAAAGCCAAGGATGCCTGGGACGAACTCATCGCCCAGATGAAGAAGAAGGCCCAGGAACTCGCCACGCGCCTGGGCGTCAAGGTCAAGCTCGAAAACCTCGACGTGGCCCGTGGCAATATCCAGGAGCTGGCCGACCGCATTCATCTCGACCTGGCGGAAAAGGTCTGGGCCAAGGAGTTGTTCGGCACCAAGGCGGCCTGGACGCAGTTCCTGGATAACTTCTGGAACGCGGTACCGGAGAATTTCCCCTCGTTGCTGGATCCCGTGGAATGGAATCTGGCGGTGGCCAAGCCAGCAACCGTGGCAGCGCTCACCGCCCAGCTGGCCGTGCCTGGTCCAATGCCCGCCCTCGGCGTCGCTGTGGAGACCGGGACGCGTTCAAGAAAGGCGAAGATCGATGCAGTGCCGATCGGCGATCTGCGCCGCTTCGTGGATGTCGTGCAGCGCGAGCTGGGCGGCGGCTCCAGCGAAAAAGTCATCGAAAGCTGGATTCGCGACCAGGCGTGGGAACAGCTGCTGGATCGTGTGCAAAAGAACTGGCCCGACCTCAAGGGGAAGCTGGTGGCTGCCGACGCCACCGGCAAGCGTCCCTTCGGCCAGACACTGATCCTGCCGGACCATACCGACCAGCTCATCGGCTTCATTCAATCAGGCGGCAACCCGCTGGCACAGGGGGCAGTCGGCAGCCTCGACTCCATCATCGGCAAAAATGCCGTGGTTCTGGCGGATGTCAAGGGCAAGGCCGCCGACACCAAGACCATCACGAAGTTCATCGAGGACAATTACGGCCCGTCGCTGCAAGACATCAACCAGGAGATCGTGGATCTGTACAAGGCCAGTGGCCGGTCGCGCGATCTCAGCCGCGAAGATGTGCAGCGCGTCAAGGATCTGGTCGCCAAGGTGGGCAGCCTCGAGTTTCGTATCCTCGCCAACAACAAGGACGACGTCAACGGCATCAAGGCAGCCAAGGAACAGATCGAGAGCAAGGATCCAGCGAATCAGCAGCTTTTGAAGACCTTGCAAGAGCAGGGCCTTCCGCCTCCCGGTCCCATCGTCAAGGGAACCCGGGACCAGCCGCAAGTGTTCGAGATCACGCTGCCCAGGAACAACAAGAGCCTGGTCACGTATTCGTGGGTGGAACTGGGTCCGCAGGAACGCCATACGCTGAATCTGGATAACGCCTCGGCCTTCGATCCGCGGCGCAATCAGGCCTGGCTGGAACTGCAGAAGGCCCGCAGCGAAGGCAAGGCCGTCACCATCTCGGACGTGCGCAGCACCAAGTCGCTGGCGCTTCTCCAGGGGGCGCTGTTCTACAGTCGCAAGTGCGAGGATCGCAACCTCCCCGAGGAAGAGCGGCGTCAGAAAAACATCGAGTACTTCGTCCTCACGCGCGATCCGGAACTCGATCCACGCGTGCCGCCTGATCGACCCATCGAGGAACGCCGCACTCCCAAGATCGGCGGCGGCTACCTGCGCAGTGCACAGCCCGACATGCAGAACGTGCGTCCGGCAGTTTCCTTCACCTTCAACGAGGAAGGCGCCAACCTGTTCGGGACGCTGACACGCAAGAACGTGCCGTCGAAGGAAAGCGATGGCGAGGCCAAGCGATTTCTGGCCATCGTGCTCGACGGCCTGATCATGTCGGCTCCGACCATCAACTCGGAAATCCGCGGATCCGGCCAGATCACCGGCGACTTCACCAAGCGTGAGGTGGATAGCCTGGTCAACATCCTGCGTGCCGGCCAGTTGCCCGCGTCGTTGAAGCCGCAGCCCGTCAGCGAGAGCACCATGGGCGCTACCCTCGGCCAGGACACGATCACCGACGGCGTCACCGCCATCGGCCTGGCCTTCGTCGCCGTGCTCATATTCATGGTTGTCTACTATCGTTTTTCCGGCTTGGTGGCGAGCGTCGCTCTCCTCGCAAACCTGTTGCTGACAATCGGCTTCATGGTGTCGGTGCAGGCCACATTTACATTGCCGGGGCTCGCCGGACTCGTGCTCATGCTGGCGATGGCCGTCGATGCCAATGTGCTGATCTATGAACGCATCCGCGAGGAGCGCGAACGCGGCGCCGGGCTTCCCCTGGCGATTCGCAACGGCTATGATCGCGCTTTCCCCACGATCATCGACACGCATCTGAGCAGCATCTTCACCGCCATCGTGCTCTACATTGTCGGCAACGACCAGCTCAAGGGCTTCGGCGTCACCTTGACAGTCGGCCTTGTCATCAGCCTGTTCACCGCGCTGTACATGACGCGTCTGATCTTTGACTTCTGGCTGAGCAGGGGCTGGCTGCACAAGCTGAGCATGCTGCGGTTCTTCTCCAAGCCGGACATCGACTTCATGGGCCTGCGCTATGCCTTCTTCAGCATCACGCTGGCCGTGTCGATCGCCGGCATCATGCTGGTTGTGGCCCGCTTGCCCGGCGACCTGAACATCGACTTCGTCGGCGGTACGGCCTATGGCGGCAAGCTCTCTACCCACGTTGCCATCACCGACCTGCGCGATCTGGTGGACAAGAAAAACGTGGACAAGTGGCTCCAGGTTGCCTCCGTCAAGGAGGAAGGCAAGGGCGGAACTCAGTTCGAGATAACCTACAAGAACCCGGACGGCACCACGTCGCCGCCGCGCTCGGTCACGCTGGCCAACGCCATCGAGCCTGCCGACGAACTGGACAAGGACGGCAAGCTGATCGCGAGCCACAAGGCCCAGCGCGAAAAAGCGGTCGCAAAGCGGGCCAGCGATCTACCGGATCCATCCGTCGAGCAGCTTTTCCCGAGCTTCGAGACGCCCCCTGCGCCCAACGTCAGCCGCTATTTCACGATTCGTACCTCGGAGAAGGAACCCGAACTCGTGCAGGCTTCGCTCGATCGCCTGCTGCGCGGCAAGAAGCGCGACTGGAATGACGGCGGCAAGGAAGTCGGCGCCGTCGTGCCGCTCATGGAAAAGATCTACATGTTTTACGAGCCGCTCGGGCCGACCGGGACGCGGCTGCGCTTTTTCCTGAACGAGCCCCCCAAGGGATTCAATCCGGCGCTGGAGGCGCAAAAGCCCGAGGAACAGCGCTTTCCCGCCGCATACGCATCGCCAAGCTTCGTTCGCACCCTGCTGACTCGCGAGCTGTTCAGCGCCTTCGGCCTGAAAGACACCGACAAGGCAAAGTTGCCCGTTCAATTCGATTTGATTGGCGAGGGCAAGACGCAGGAGGGTCGTTTTCAGGTCATGCGCCTGAAGTTCGTCGATCCCTTGAAGGCGGATCAGCTCTCCAACGTCCAGGTGGCGCTCGACAAGACCATTGCCATGTTCGAGGCACGCCCGCAACCGGAACGCCTGGAGACGTTCGACAGCCAGCTCGCTGCCGAGACTCGTTTTCGCGCCATGTGGGCGGTTTTGCTGAGCTGGACGGCGATTGCCATGTACCTGTGGATTCGCTTCGGCAACTGGACGTTTGGCCTGGCGGCGGTTCTATGCCTGATTCACGACCTGTTCTTCACCATGGGCGTGGTGGCCGCCTGCCATTTCGTTTACGCCAGCTGGTTCGGTCAGTTGCTTGGTTTGGAGGATTTCAAGTTCGACCTGACCTCGGTGGCCGCCCTGCTGACGCTGATCGGCTTCTCGGTCAATGACACCATCGTTGTCTTCGACCGTATCCGCGAGGTTCGCGGCAAGAACCCGGACTTGACGCCGCAGATGATCAACGACAGCGTCAACCAGACCCTGAGCCGCACGCTCTTGACGTCGTTCATCACCTGGCTGGTGGTGTTCGTGCTCTATGCCTGGGGCGGCCCTGGCGTCAAGTTGTTCGCCTTCGTCATGGTCGTGGGCGTGGTCATTGGAACGTATAGCTCAATTTACGTTGCCAGCCCGCTGCTCCTCCTGTTCGGCGAAGGTCACAAGGCGCAAGCCCGCGGGAGCCGGCAATTCCAGCCGCAATCCGAGAGCGTCATCGCGTGACTCGCGGGGCAGCGAGATGGCCATTTCATAAGTCCCCGAGCAGCAAATGGGCGAGTTTCGGGAGGGCGAGGCTCCTGCCGAGCCGTGAACCCGCTTGGTTATTGTTACGCCACGGCTCGGCAGGAGCCTCGCCCTCCCTTGCTGAACACCTGCTCAACGACTTACGACATTATCATCTAGCGTTTGGTCTGAGAGCTGGCCACGGCAGAGAAGCCAGCGTACTCTTCCGGCTTCACAGTGTCCGCAAATAGCATCTCCGCGCAGCCCTGGATGTCGTAGCGGAACATGGCACGCGTCGCGCGGTCGATGTCGATGTCCGCGACGACAAGTTCCTCGCGCTTCAGTTCCGACTGGGCGTGCACCCGGCCATCGGGCGCCAGCACCAGCGAGCGGCAATTCTGCTGTTCCAGGCAGGCATTGCAGCTGGCGAACCAGATGGTGTTCTCGGCGGCACGGGTGGTGATCATGGCGTGATGGATGGGGATCTTCCAGTCGTTCGGCCGGGTGGTGTTGTTCTGTGGATGAAAGACCAGCTGCGCACCGCGTCGGACGCACTCACGAGTCGTCTCCGGAAAGCGGAAGCCCTCGAAGCAGATGACGACGCCGACCTTCACGCCACACAGATCGAAGACGTGCTGCTCCGTCCCAGGCGTGTAGGCGACGGCATCGAGCGGGGTGAGCCGCGTCTTGTGATGTGTGCCCAGGGTCTTGCCGGTCTCGGCGATCACCAGGGCGGAATTGTAAGGCTTGCCGCGCTCGGGATCCTTCTCAAGGGGAATCTCCGTACCGAGAATGCAGGCCATGCCGAGTCGCCCGCAGCGTTGAGCCACGCGCTCATGCAGTTCGGCAAGCGCGGCCACGGGGACCGGCGCAAGCGCTTCGGTAATGTCGGCACGGTAGCCGGCGGTCTGTGTTTCCGGAAAGCAAAGCACTTGTACGCCGGCGGCAGCAGCTTGATCGAGGAAACGAAAGATGGTGGCGGCATTTGTCGCCAGGTCCGCCGTCTGCCGCACCTGCGCAAGGCCGATTCGCAAGAACTTCATGGGAACTCCAGGAATAGTTTCCGTGTACCGTTTGCAGCGTTCAGACTTACCATAAACTGAACCGTGCAAACGGCACACTGAAAACTGAAAACCGCGTCCAGTTTCCTGATGCAGGATCGTCAACCAACCTGGCGTCGTCCGCTCCGCTACATCCTCTGGAAGTGGCGGCAGCGACATCGCCATCCCGTGAATTTCATATTACATCTCGCCGGCATTCCGATGACCGTCGCGGGAGTGATCACATTGTTTGCGCTGCCGTGGGACGAGTGGTACTGCGGCGTGGGCCTGTTCGTGCTGGGCTACGTCCTGCAGTACGTTGGCCATCGTATCGAGGGCAACGACGTGGGTGAATGGGCGGCGATCAAGCGCATCTTCGGCTTGCCGTGCGTGCTGGTGGCCCCGCAATACATGGACTCGAGCGTCACACCCGGTCCGCGCTAGCGGTCGTCACCACTTCCAAGGCAGAGCGGGACGCGGTCGCTTTTCCCGTAGCGCGCCGCTTGCGCAGCTTGCTGGGAGCCAGTTGCGTTGCTGGGCCGGCGGGGGGGGCAGGCGCGGGGCCGCGGGGTGACGGGATGACGCGACGCGGGCGCGGAGAGGCCGGGCACGCGATGCGGACGGGGGACGGGACCAGGGGGTGAGCGCGGGTCGGAGGCGTGGACGTTACACGGCGGCGTCTTGCTCGGTCGGCGCCATGGGTGCTTGGATCAGGGCGCGCAGCGATTTAGCGATGGGCGACAACTTCATCTTGCCGTACGT
>Ga0194121_10008570_pt1 | contig 12901 bp, 16 predicted proteins | sample TA2MahCa50mmetaG_FD_148609 | JGI IMG/M metagenome (GOLD analysis project Ga0194121, IMG submission 148609) | Freshwater microbial communities from Lake Tanganyika, Tanzania - TA2015020 Mahale Deep Cast 50m | ecosystem: Environmental > Aquatic > Freshwater > Lake | place: Tanzania: Lake... | reverse complement strand
GAAACGGCCAGGCCCGCTTCCCGCCATGAAAAAGCAAATTCCTATTAGTAATACAAAACGCCAATCAATAGCCGAGGAAGATTGGAACTTCTCACGCGTGCCCGACAACGAGCTTGTGCCCTGCCTGTTGTGGGAGTTTCTGCGCGAGTCGCCCACCGCCCGCCAGTTGGCCGAAGCTTGGGCGGCTTGGTCTGGTCACATGAAGCGCGGCGAACCAGACAACCAATCCGAGTTGTGGAAGATGATGGAGAAGCTTCGCTTCAAAGTGAATGCCCCGCTCAACTTGGAGGCATTTAAGACAATTTTGGTCGGAGCATGGGCCTTCGAAAAGCTCTGGGACATTCCCTGGCAGAAGCTTTCCCCAGGCACGAAGGCGAAAATCCTTTACTACTGCATGGCGGTGAATCCGCCTGTCTTTGTTTCTGTGGGTGATCTGCACGTCGGAATGTTGCATAAAGCAGCCAGCAAGGCTTTCAGCGAAGCGTGTGAAAAGACCCCTGACGGCGGCACCCTGACTTTGCCCCCGGCGCGGACAATCTTGCCTTACGCCCCGAGAGGCACAGCAGTCGAAGCCTTCTGCGTCGTGGTGGATTGGGGGCGTTATGACAACGAGATCATCAAAGACGCCTTCGCAGAACTTGGTGCCGAGATTGCAAAGACGCGCCCCAAAGGCATCATCCCCCAAAAACAAAAGGGCCCCGGCATAGGTAAAGGGACTGAACTGCGCGGGAAGTTGAACAGTCTGGGGCATGCCAGACTTCGCGGTTTCTACAAGGCCGCCGAGACCCTCCGCACCCAAAACCGGGCCGCTTACAACTTCGTGGCGAAACGACTTAAAGATGATGGCTTTACCGCCGTGCAAAAAAGCCTTGGTGATGCCCGCCGCCGCTTCAAGAGCCAATTTCGCGAGATTCTCCAAACCACGGAACGTCCGCTTTGCCTCGGCTCATCGTCCTCTGCTTAGACGCGTCAAATCCCACGGTTTGACGCGCCCTTTCTATTCTCGCCCTTTTGAGGCGTAACCCGGCATGAGGTTTAATGCCGGGTGATGACTGCGAACAATAACCAGTTGCCGCCCCCGGAAAACCCGGACGCGCTGCTCGATCTCACCGGCCTCAAGGGACGGGTGCCCTTGTCGGAGCGCACCCTCCGCGTCGGAATAAAGGATGGCCTAATTCCCGTCATTCGGCTGCCCGGTTCCCGCCGCCTCCTGTTTCACTGGCCCTCCGTGGAGAAGGCGCTTCTCCGCTTCCAACGCAACGGCATCCCCGACTGATCCGCTCCCCCGCCACCGCACGCGACACGACCAAACTCGAACCCGAATCCGAATACAAACGTGAATCCGACAGTCAGCCTCACCCGCAACGCAACAACCACCGCCACCGAGGACGCTCGCGCCGTGGCCGTCCTGGACGCCATCCGCTCAGGCCGCTGGCGCGTATCCGTCGAAGCCGTCCGTGCGGCGTTTGCCCGCGCCGGCAAGGACGCCGCCAACGAGCTGAAGAAGCGGCTCCCCGGCGTCCTCTGGTCCGGCAAATTCGACCGGCGTTGCACGGCGGGACTTGTGGCGCACTCCGGCTTGCTGTGTGCGGACCTCGACGCCCTCGGCGACCGGCTCGCCACCGTGCGCGAGCGGTTGCAGGCCAGTCCACATCTCTACGCCGCGTTTCTGTCTCCGACCGGGACGGGGCTGAAAGCCATCTTCCGAGTTCCGGCTGACGAGCGCCAGCACGCGGGCGGCTTCGCCGCCGTGGCCGCGCATGTTCGCGACCTCGCGGGCGTGGAAATTGACCAGGCCTGCAAAGACGTTTCGCGGCTGTGCTTCGTCAGCTTCGACCCCGAGGCATACTTGAACCGCGATGCGGTTGAACTGCCGCCGCTGGCCGTGCCCGTCGTCGAGCCGCGCCTCAATGCCGCCGCGCCGAACGCGGTCCCTGGCACATTGCCGCCTTCCGTGGATCGGATGATTGCGGCCGGGGCGCAGGCCGGAGAGCGCAATTCCCAAGCCTTCAAAGTGGCGTGTCAGCTCCGCGACGCGGGCCTGTCTTTGTCGGATGGCGAATCCCGCATCCTAGAGTTCGCCGCGCGCTGCGTGCCGCCGCTAGCGCCGCTGGAAGCCATCGCTGCGCTACGTTCGGCTTACGCCGCCCCGCGCCGCGAACCTGCGCGTAGCACCACCGCGCCGCGTCTGAAAATCGGCAGCTCTGCGCCTGAGACTCCGTGCATTGCCGACGGCCCGGACGCACAGACGTTTGCGCGGCTGGCTGCGTTGCCGCCCGCCGACTATGACCGGGTGCGCGAGGATCAGGCGGCGAAACTCGGCATCCGGGTTGGAACGCTGGATTCCCAAGTTGATAGCTATCGTCAACCAGCAGGCATCACCGGTCAGGGCACCGCCGTCGAGTTCGCGGCGGTGGAGCCGTGGCCGGTTCCGGTGGATGGGGAGGAAGTTCTTCGCGCCATCGCCGAGCGGTTCCGCCATTATGTGGCGCTCCCGTCGCGTGCCGAGGATGCGCTGACACTTTGGGCCGCTCACGCCCATGCTTTCGAGGCGTTCATCCACACGCCGCGCCTGAATCTTTGCTCGCCCGAGAAGGGGTGCGGTAAAACCCTCGTGCTTGATTTGCTGGCTTCGCTGGTGCCGCGTCCGCTTCGCACCGAGAGCATCACGCCCGCCGTGCTGTTTCGGCTGGTGGAGCTTCACAAGCCGGTCCTGTTGCTCGACGAAATTGACACCTACTTGCACGAAGCCGACGAACTGCGCGGACTGCTCAACGCTGGCCACAAGCGCGGGGCCAAGGCGTATCGGTGCGAAGGCGACCAGAATCAGGTCCGCGCCTTTGCCGCGTTTGCGCCCGCCGTCCTCGCCGGCATCGGCACATTGCCGGGCACCCTGCACGACCGCTCGCTCGTTGTCCGTTTGGTGCGGGCGAAACCGGGCGAAGTCTCTGCGCGTTTCGATTCCAGGCGCACGCTGGTCGAGCACGAACTTTGCCGCAAGCTGGCCCGCTGGGCCGGGGATCATCGGGGACAGCTTGAACAACTTGACCCAGCCTTACCCGACGGTGCCTTCAATCGTTTGGCGGACAACTGGCGGCCCTTGTTCGCGGTTGCCCACGTTGCGGGCGGGGACTGGCCGCGCCGCGCCGCCGCCGCTTTTGCCGCCCTGACTTCTGGGGATGACATGGACGCTCACGGCATCGGCGTGGCCCTGCTGGCCGACATTAGGGCGATCTTCATCAACGCGGGGACCGACCGGCTGGCGTCGAAGGACATTGCCGAAAGACTGGCCGCGATGGACGGCAAACCGTGGCCCGAGTTCAAGTCCGGCAAGCCCATCACGTCCAATCAACTCGCCCGGCTGCTCGCCCGCTTCAAGATTCATTCCCGCACCGTCCGCATCGGGGACGATACGGCTAAGGGCTACCATTTCGATGATTTCGAGGATGCGTTTGCCCGTTTCCTCCCTGACTCCCCCCGCTCAAAACGTAACACGGTCACAACCCGCGCCAGCATTGGGGATTCTCCACTTTCCGAAACGTCACACGGGGAAACACTGTTACCTTTTGAAACCGCGATTCCAGCCTGTAATGACGGGCCTTGTGACGGTGTTACCCTTTCACAGCCGGGGGCCGGGCAGGAAGCTGGCTTCTGGCCCGACGGCTGCCCCATTTCTGAACCCCCCGGCGACCTGCCACCCGTGGACGCGGACGGCAGCCGCCTTTACCCGGACGAGGAGGCCGTCGCCGTATGACTCACCCCCGCGAAATCCTCGCCCGCTGCCGCGCGGCCGGACTCACCCTGCGGCCCGTAGCCGGGAAGATCGAAGTCCGTCCCGCCCGTCGCGCCAGTCCTGAACTGCTCGCCGCCATTCGCCACCACAAGCCCGCGATCCTGATCATGCTCGAAGCCGAGGCCGCGCAGCTCGCGCCGGACTGTGCGCCCTGGCTTCACACCGCCCGGCAGATCGTGGCTGGCGAGTTCGACGGCGGCGACCGCGCCACCCTCGAAAGCGTGCTGATTGGCGTCCGCAACATCGCGCACCCCGGCTGCCAGCAAGCCCGCGCCCGGCTCGAAACCATCCTGGGCCGCAACCGCAAGGGGGCCCCGCGATGAATTCGAAGCGCAAAGGCTCGCGCGGTGAAAGGCTGCTCGCGCAAGTGCTGACGGAGGCTGGTTTCCCCGCCCGCCGGGGCCAGCAATTCAAGGGCGGCAAAGATTCGCCCGACATCGTTTGTCCGACGCTGGCCCGCTGGCATTGGGAATCCAAGTTTGCCGAACAACTCCGCTTCCGCGACTGGCTCGCCCAGGCTGAAGGCGACTGCGGCGGCAAACCGTGGATCATCGCTTGGAAACGGAGATTCGGTCCCTGGCTCGCCGTGATGAAACTCGACGATCTGCTCGACCTCCTCCGCGACCGGCTCCCCCCGCAAACCCTTTCGACCCCGCCGCCCATCTCGTGTGAGCCGGACCCTGCGGCGGAGTCGCAAACCGAGAACAAACACGAAACGAACCGAAAGGAAAATAACATGAAACTGACTGACGCATTCCCGTCGAAGTGGCTCAAGGCCGCCGATCTCGACGGACAACCCCGCCTCGCAACGATTGAGAGCGTGAAGCTCGAAGCCGTTGAAGAAGGCAAACCCGCAAAACCCGTGGTCGCGCTCCGGGGCATGACGCAAGGGCTGGTCTTGAACAAGACCAACGGCAACAGCATCGCCGCTTTCCTGGGTGATGACACGGACGCCTGGGCGGGCAAGAAGATCGTGCTCTTCCCGACGCAAGCGGAGTTTCAAGGTCGCATGACCGACTGCATCCGTGTTCGCGCCCCGAAACCGCAAGCGGCCCCTGCTCCGGTGGCGGCAACGCCCCCCGCCCGCCCCAGCCAGGCCGCCGAGGAACTCCCCGCCGAAAGCGATGATGTGCCGTTCTGAACCCTGAACTATTCCGGCTCCGTGCCAGCGCAGGCCGCAAGTCCCGAACGCGCCAAGCAAGGACGGGAGCGGAGTCGGACCAACCTTTCAAATTAACATGAAGCCCTTTGTCCTCGATCTCGAAACCGCTGGCCGCGCTGACGCCGCCAGCTTCCTGCCCGAAATCACCGCGCCGGCCAACTACAAGGACGGCGCGAAAATCGAAGCCTACCTCGCCGAGAAACGCGCCAGCCAGCTCGAAGCCGCCGCCTTGTCCGCCGAGACGGGCCGCATCCTGTGCGTGGGATTTCTGCGTGATGGTTTGGAGGCGCAATTCATCTTCCACGAATCCGACGAAGCGCACGTCCTGCGCCGCACTTGGTTGGAACTCGAAACCCGCCAGGCCGATGAAGTCTTTGTCACCTTCAACGGTGCCCGGTTTGATTGGCCCATGCTCGCCCGGCGCAGCTTCGCCCTGGATGTTCCCGTTCCCCTCTGGTTCCCGTTCGATGGCCGCTGGCCGCACCGCACCCATTGCGACTTGTTCACGCTCTGGCAGGCCGGCGACCGGCAGGAAAGCATCTCCCTGGATCGCCTGGCCCGCTTGTGTGGACTGCCTGCCAAGACCGGCTCCGGCGCGGACTTCGCCAAGCTGTGGGCGGCCAACCGCAACGCAGCGCTTGATTATCTGCGGCATGATCTAAAATTGACCCGCGACCTATGGCAACGTATGGCAAATAGACCCTTTATCGATTGGTCAGACTTGCCAAGGCCGGTCATTCGCGCTACAGATGACGTGCCGCCCGTGTCGGGCGCGGAAACTATCACCGGATCGCCGTCCGCGGCGGCGAATGAGCAAACAGGTTCTGCAATTCCGGCGGAGCGTGAGGAACGCCCAAAACCCGGCACGCGGCGAACCGAGGAACAGCCGGCCAGTGTTCCTTTTGCGGCACGTCTTCCCGGAAGAGAATGGATTCGCGCTGGCCTTTTCTTTCCGTGTCCATCTTCGCTCGACCTTCCGTTCCTGCCGGACTGAAAGCTTATGCCCCCGAAAGGCTGGCGATCAACACACTCGACACCGCGCGACCGCAAACGCGAATGGAGCTATGTCAAACGCCGCCGTAATCCAACCGGCGTGATGGGCCGTCCCCGTTCATCGATTCTCTTTGCTGAAAGGCGTAAGCTTGCACGCCGAAATTTCAAGGCCAGTCTGGTTCGGCGCGGTCTGCGCGTCGTGCGCTTGCAACTCTCCGTCGAGACCGTGAAACGGCTGGATGATTTGTGTCGGGAACGCGGCGCAACTCGCGGCGAAGTTGTCACCGATTTGCTGGATAGTCCGGGCGCAACCGGCCTTTTGATCGGTTGAATTTTCCGGCACTGCTTCTTGAGGTTCGAATCCCTCTCTCTCCGCCATACCTCGATTGCAACCAACAAATTCAAGGCTTCCGTGAGTTTTCATGCCGGTTCTAATCGGCTCGGATTGTATGTAAATACTATGTATTCTGTACCTTCTGCGCACTCTCGCGCACTATCGTTCAAGGCCGTTCTCTTTTGAAACTAACGCTAAGGGTTTGAACAATTGTTCAAAGGCTTATCCGGTCAATACGAGGGTTGAACTCGCGCTAAAACTGCCGCTGCTGAAGCAGAAGGCGAAGGAACGCTATGACGCCAATGTTGGAAGGCCGAAAACATCGGAACAGAATTCTGCTCCGATTTCTTCGTCTATTAACACCAGGAAAGAACTCGCCAAAGTTGCAGGCGTCTCGCACGACACCTTCGCCAAAGCTAAGATCGTGGCGCAACACGCCGACGAAGAGACCAAGAAGAAACTGCGCCAGAATCAGGTATCGGTTCATCGCGTGACACTTCAGCCTTTGCTTTTTCCATAGGTAACGCTCCTATGCGGCTAAGTATTTGTTGCTGAGGCCAGGAAGCAAGAGTAATCTGCGACCATGCCGCCTTTTAAGACGGACAATAGGCATTCGAATCACTGTTAGGCGGCGTTCGCGTGGCCGCCCACCAAATCGAACAGCAAACATGGACACGACACCGAATCTTCTCGTCGATTGTCCTTACTGCGGAGTGAAGGTCAGTGAGAAGCGCATTGAGAGTCACAAGGCAGCACGGTGCCCAAAGGCACCTGCAGAGATTATCGCAGCGAGACCCGTTCGAGCACCACGGCACTCTCGAAGGATTACGTTTGTTTGGTCTGATGACGACGCTCATCAGCCAGAACCGCCACGTCCACGCACAACCCCAACGCCTCAAGACCGACAAATCAACACCGAAGCGACTACGAGACGCATGGAGGACGGTTCCTTTTATGTCAGCAGCGTTCTCCGCACGGGTGGTTCCTGGCAGCATCACCTTTCGACTGACTGCCCATACTGCCACCGCACGCTGGCGGTGCTCGCAAATGCACCCAGCGTCATGCCCGAGTTCGCCAAGGACGAGGCTCGCCGCTTGGCTTTGCTTGAGCATCTTCGCACGGACCATGTATCCAAGCAGAAGGCGCGAGCCGACTGAGCACTGAACTATGGACACCACGCCGCCTAACCATGCGCTGCAGCGAACCCGGCCATCGCGTCGCGGTTGCAATCCAGCGCCCTCGTGGGCCGGGTCGCTGAGCTTGGGTCGTTGGGCTGCTTTCCTTGAACAACACAACAAATGAAAACTACCATCATCGCCCTCGTGAGCATTGCGCTTTTCACTCCGCTCGCACGCGCCGAGAATTCGGTCATCCTGAAACAAAAGACAGCGCCACTGACTATCACAAAATACGCGGCGACTTTCGAGGCGGAGTCGAGAGGGCGGTACGACAGCCATCTTGACCAGATTCGACACGCCGCGACTTACAAGAACACATCCGGTAAAGAAATTGTCGCTCTTCAGATTGGATTTGCGGCGTTCAATGCTTTCAACGCTTTGATGGACGGCTTCAGCGGGTGGAGCATTGAGACGGTCGCAGCAAACAGTGACGCCTCGGGGGAGTGGACACAACACACCTATGCCACCTTCTCGTTTAAGAAATACGGAACAGGGGTAGCCTACGTAAAGGCAGTCAGATTCGCTGACGGGACGATTTGGCGAGCCGATATGGCAGAGGTAGTGATAGAGATGCAGAAGTTTGAAAAGGATCTGAAAAAGGAAGACTTGGAGGAGAAAAAGAAATGAGAGACCTGCCGCCTTGGTCGTCCAAGCGGCACACCATCCCAATGCCAAAATCGAAAATCAAAAAGTTGATCGAAGGAAGGACTCATCATGACGTCATGCTGGAGACATGCCTAGACGCGGGTATCTCTCGTCCGCGCGTTCGGCCGGTCTCCGACTTTTCACGTGAGACCAGGGTGGAGTTTCCTCGAAGCCTTCGCTCGAAATACCCGCTTGAAACGCGATTTCGCGCGACGGTGAAAGTGTGTCAGAAGCATTGGCTCCACAACGGACAGCCGAAGGGGCCACCGTATCTCCGAGCTTCTGACATTTACATACAGCGTGCGGTGCCCCGGCCCGGATCGAAGAGCGGTCGCGCCTATGACCAGATTTGGGAGAAGATTTCATGACGTTCCTATAAATGCCGCCCAACAAACCGGATGCAGTGAACCCCGCGATTGCGTCTCGGTTTCAATCCGGGCATCACTGGCGCGGGGTCACTGATCCGGAGCGTTCGGCGTAGAAGCACATGATCGACATCCGATTCAATTGTTCGTCGTGTGGACAGTCAATCGAAGCACCAGCGGAATTGGCGAGCCAGTTGATTGATTGCCCGACGTGCAAAGAGACCATTGAGGTTCCGATCCGTAGTCGTCCGACAGACGATGAAAAGCAGGCAACTCCACCGCCGCATTCTCACCCACCGAGACTATCCGAATCTTCGCGAGATTCACAGCTAGCGCCACCAGCCGTGAAGTGTCAGCAGTGCGGAGCACTCATGACGAAGACCCAGAAAGTAGATCGAAGTCTTGCACTCCAGTTGCTCGGTGTGATCCTTTTCCTACTTGGAGTCGTTCTTCTTTTCCTCTTCCCCATCGGGACCGTGGCCGGACTCATTCTGATGATTGGGGCCGCACGGTTGGGCTACAAGAAGGTGAAGATTTGGAAGTGCACTCAGTGCAGTTATTTCTTTGAGAGAGCCGATTGATGAAGAAAGAGCCGAACCAGATCACTGGAGCGAACAGCCGCCCCGCTTCTCCGCTCGAAGCCGGGCGGCAATCCGGTAGTGCCTCGTGCGCTCCACCGTCACCGTCGGCGGCTGTCGCTCAGTTCCGTCGTTAGCCCACACGACGCACACCACAACTATGAAGACTGCATCAATCCTGCTCGTGCTTGCTGCGCTGGCCACCGGCTGCGCCACAGCACCCAAAGGTGCATCTGTCGTTGACGACCCCGGCGACCTCCCGTCCTTGCAGGCCGTTCTTGCTGACCGGCTGTCCCAACTCAAGATTGGTATGCCCTTGGAGAACTTCCGACGTCTCATGCCGGAAGCGTATGTCGGAGGGCAGAGCGAGGCCACCACAGCATACGAGATTGCGAAGAGCCAGAAATACGTGACGCAGGACGACATTGACCGGCAGAATTTCTGGTGGGGTGCGGGGAGTCCGCGCGCACGGTCCAAGAAGGAGGTGCTTTGGTTCTACTTTTACAAGGACCAGCTTGTGAAGTGGGGACGACCGCAGGACTGGCCCGACAAGCCCGATGTTATTCTGGAGAAACGAATCAGATGACGACTGTGTGGGCTAACCAGAGCGCTGCAGCGAACGGCCTCTCCGCCGTCCGTTCGAGCGTCGCGGGAAACTGTGAGCGCACGGTGCGCTCCACCGCCGCCCCCGAGGCCGTCGCTGAGCTTGATCGTTAGGCGGCTATGCCACGCTGGTTATCCATCACGTTAGCTATCGGTTGCTGGCTTTGCGCACTCCAGCAGGTTCGCATGTATTTCATTTACACAGGCCGTATCTACTCGCCGACCATTTACACAGGCCGTATCTACTCGCCGACCATTGGGCCTATCGAAGGCGGTCCGACCTTGCGTGCAGCCGCCGCTCGCTCGGCCATTACCTTCGTTATCTACGGCTTCATCGTATTGCTCGTTCCTTGGCCTCGATTGATTACGTATGTGAGCGTCGTTTGGTTGTGCAGAGCCACGCTTGACACCATTCTCGGCTGGTTTGGTCAGGGGATTCACGCTGTCACGATAGCCATCAGCACCGAAAAGGGACGACGACATTATCTCCTTTCTCAGTCTGTTGCGGTTTTCAGCCGGGCTGTTGTCGTCGCAGTTTGCGGTTACTTTTTTGGTTTTTGAGTTCATGATTTCGCCGCCTAACAGGAGAAAGGAATGTAGAGAACGCGGGAGGAGGCCAATCGAGGGTTTGAAACGATGAGGGAGGTGTTGGCCAAGCAGCGGTCTCCCGTGTTCTCTGCATTCCCCGTTAGATGTGGCGGATCGCTCGTTTTTCTGGCTGTCATAAAAAGGGTGAGGGACGATGCCTCACCCGCAATAAACCGCCGATAATAGATTCCTTATGGGGGGGGTGGTAGGAATGGCCTGCAATCGCGCAGAGATGGCGTCGGACGGTTCGGACGGTTGTTTTCCACTCCTTATCAACTTTTCTTCCACCTTCTTGTCTGTTTCGTGAACGTCTATTGCTTTCGCGCGAGAGTGGAAATTAAGCGTCCGAACCGTCCGAAAACCGGAGATTGATCCCGTAATGTTCTCACTCATGGGTCTCGGTGAGCGTGATATTGCGCCAGCCACGCACAGATCGACCATTCCGTGCAATGTCTTGTGCCCGGCTCGCTCCGTGGGTTTCAAGGATCGCGTCGGCAAGGGTGCGTTCAACGATGCGCGCGGGCTGGGGGGTCCATTCATTTGATGAGCAGAATCGGAAGTAAGCCTCGACCAGCTCATGACTGGTTACGTTGCCAGGACTTCGCATGGTGCATTCCCTTATGAACCGGCGAACGCTATCGCTTTCAGAGAGCAGGTCATCCACCCGGCCCTCCTGGGTCGGAGTAAGGGCCAGGTCACCCGTTGACGCGATTTCTTCGCGAGCCTTGAGAAGCCCGGCCATTGCCCAACGAAGGATTCCAGGCCCTTCTTTGGCGACGAGCGTATCAGCGAAATTCGGGACACGGCGGGCAGCCGGTGGATTCTCAAAACGGATGATTGTGATGCGTCGCCGCCATGCGCCCGCGTCGCCGTCGAGTCTGACGCGCAACCGAGCGTTCGCGGTTATCAAGACATTGAAGTTGCCGGCGAGCGTGAAGACCGCGTTGGAACCTTTGGCTTCAGCCGTCAGCGGATCTCCGCCAACCAACGACTTCAGCGCGGCAGCCGATGGACGGTTCAAAAAGTCGCCGGGAACGTCCGGTGCAAGGAGCAGCGTCTTGTCGATGAATCGGAAAAGTTCAAACCGTTCGAACAAAAGTGCGGTCCGCAACTGCGCCGTGTTCTCGGCACCAACGAGCAGTTGCATGATCCTGGCGAACGTCGATTTCCCGGTTGCCGGCCCACCGTCGAGGATGAAGATTCTTTGCGCGGGATTGACGCCCGCGATTGCGAGCCCAGCCCACCGTTGAAGCAAGTCCCTATCATCGTCAGACAAAGCGACGTGAAGCAGTTCATTGACGAACGTCGGGCAATCACCGTCCTTTTGAAATTCAATGGGGGAGCGGTTGCGGGAATAGTCACCCGGTTGGAAGCCGCTGAGAATTACCGGTCCATCCTCGGGAAATCGCACAACTCCATTGCCAACGTGAACGAAATCTCGACGTTGGTGGAAAACGGCGCGACGTTCAGCAATTCCCCGGAGAGCGGAGAGAATCCCGTTCATCCGCGCGACGGAAATCTTGCCTTCAATCGGCAAATCCTCGTTGCGGCCGTAATCGCAGACCGACGCGGATATAGCCTCGCGAATCGACTCGTCAGATTCCGCCCGCCAAATGCCCGTCTGGGAATTGTAACGGTAGAACCTGCGCTCGTCCGGCTCGAAAAGGATGTTCTCATTTTGAGCGAAGCGCGCGGCAAAAAAGCGTTCATTGATTGAAGCGATTGCACCACCTTCAGTTTTGAAAGAAATCGGCGGACCGTACATTGCCACAAGCTCCGCCTCTGAGTCCGGCTTCGTTCCATCTACCCGGTTTCGTGGCGTCTCTGGACCGTTGCTGCGGTTCGTTGCGACGCGAGCAAGGGACTTGATAACGCCTTTGACTATAACCTTTGCCGAACTCGGCTGGCTACGGAGTGCGGAAAGTCCGTCGTTGAGTGTCGCTTCGGTCTGTCGCTCCACGTACGCCTGCCACACGTCTGCGGCCTCGATCTCGGCCAGGTCCACCGGCAGTGGACTTGCGAGCGCCTCGCTGCCCAGCAGCAGCGCTGAGCCGTTCTTATCGCTGCTCAGGGCCGGCAACAACAAGTCCGGCGTGATGGCGCGGCCTTCAAATCGCAAGCGACGGATTGCGACCGCGATTGCTCCGTGTCGAACATCGCGAAAAGCCTCCGGCGAATTATCGAGCAACTTGGAAATTGTCGGCGGCAGGTCGCCGTTGGCCCTCTCGAGCATGGTGGCCAAGATCGCCCGCTCGCTCGCCTCAAGGGCAGTTGACCCAATCAGCAGGCTATCGTTCATTGTCTTCGCCTCCTCTCGAGTTGGCCCGCGATCCAAGAGAGGACAAGCGGCAAAATCTGGCTGACGCGACGAACCGCTTGACGACGCGGCATTTTGTCAAGGCTGCGAACTTGGCGGGCGAAGGCGAGCAACGCGGGGTTGACTCGCGGGCCTAGCTTTGGTAAATTATGCATGCAGTTGCTTTTTCAGTCACGGTCCCAATCCACTCGCGAAAAGTTTGTTGGGACCTTTTTCGTTTTCAGGCTTCGCTTTGCTGCTGCTTTTGGAGGTCGCGCAAATACGCGATGAGGGAATCAAAACAAATCAGACGGACTCCTTTTTTCTGGCCCCGATTTCGCAGACAAATCGAGCGGACGGGCGGCT
>Ga0194121_10008567_pt1 | contig 12908 bp, 16 predicted proteins | sample TA2MahCa50mmetaG_FD_148609 | JGI IMG/M metagenome (GOLD analysis project Ga0194121, IMG submission 148609) | Freshwater microbial communities from Lake Tanganyika, Tanzania - TA2015020 Mahale Deep Cast 50m | ecosystem: Environmental > Aquatic > Freshwater > Lake | place: Tanzania: Lake... | reverse complement strand
ACGCGGACGAGCTCTCCGACGGCGAGCTCCTTCTGAGCGGGATCGCGGTGGTCGAACTCGAGCACGACTCGAGCAGCTCCAGCAAGCAGCCTCCGTTGGCCCTCAGGAGGTCATCGAACATCCATTTCTAGCGGCGCAGCCTTGCGCGCGGAAGGACGCTGCTCAGCCGAGTGGTGGCGAGCCCTCGATCCGCAGCACGCCTGCGTGCGCGCGCTCGATCCCCCGGAGCGCGGCCGGTCCGAGCCGCCGCGCGTCGAACGACCCCGACCGCGTGCACAGCCGCTGCGCGCGGAGGATCTGCAGCGACCCGTCGGCCGCGTGCTGCGGCACGTCCACCCCGCCGGCGTCGAGCGCGTCGACGACCTCGATGAGCGGGCGGTCGCCGAGCAGGTAGATGCCGCGCTCGCCGTGGTCGAGCCCCCGCGGCGATGTACCGCGCGGCCGCGCCGCGATCTCCCCGCGGAGGTGGTCGATCCGGAAGGGCTTCTCGAGGACGACGTCGGCGAGCGGCGCCTCGGCGTCGATCGCGCCGGTGACGATGACGACCGCCGCCGGGCCGGCGGCGGCGCGGTAGGCCACGAGGAAGTCGCGGCCGTCCATCCGCGGCAGCCCGAGGTCGAGGACGATCACGTCCGGACGGAATCCGTTCGCCGCCGCGATGCCCTCGAGCCCGTCGGCCGCCGCCCGGACCTCGTACCCCTCGCCGCTGAGGAGCTCGACGAGCAGGTCGCGCGTGCCGGGATCGTCCTCGACGACGAGCACCCGGCGCCCGGTCGTGCGTTCGCTTCCCATCATCGGGTGTCCGCTATGCGTGCGGCGCGCCTCGGGAGCCGTTTCCGGTGCGATCATCGGCCGCGAGCGTGCACCCGCAGGGTGTCGGCCCTGCGGATGCAGGGTCAGCCGGCGGTGACCCTCTCCTTCTTGCGCTGGCCGGCGAGCCGGTCGCGGTCCTGCCGCGACAGCACGCGCTTGCGGATGCGGAAGGCGACCGGCGTCACCTCGAGCAGCTCGTCGTCCGCGAGGAGCTCGATGGCGTCGTCGAGCGAGAGGTCGCGCACGCCCTCGAGGCGCACGGTGATCTCCGACGTCGAGCTGCGCATGTTCGTGAGGTGCTTCTTGCGCGCGACGTTGACGCCGAGGTCGCTCTCGCGGATGTGCTCGCCCACGACCATGCCCTCGTAGACCTCGGTCCCGGGCGAGATGAAGAGCGTCCCGCGCTCCTGGGCCTGCGTCAGCCCGAACGTCGAGGCGACGCCGTCCTCCCAGGCCACGAGCGAGCCGAACTGGCGCGACGAGATCGGCCCGGCCTCGGGGCCGTAGTCCGAGAAGAGCGCGTTCATCACACCCTCGCCGCGCGTGCTCGTGAGGAAGCCCTTGCGGAACCCGAGGAGGCCGCGCGTCGGGATGCGGTAGACCGCGTGGACCATCCCGTCGTCGCGGTACTTCATGTCGAGGAGCGTCCCGCGCCGCTGGCCGACCATCTCGACGATGCGCCCGAGCACCTCCTGCGAGGCCTCGACCTCGAGCTGCTCGTACGGCTCGAGCCGCTGCCCGCCTTCGACCCGGAAGATGACCTCGGGCCGCGAGACCTGCAGCTCGAAGCCTTCGCGGCGCATGTTCTCGACGAGGATCGCGAGGTGCAGCTCACCGCGCCCGCTCACGACGAAGGAGTCGGGTGACTCGCCGTCGGCGACGCGCAGCGCGACGTCGCGCTCGAGCTCGGCGTAGAGGCGCTCGCGGATCCTGCGCCCGGTGACGTGCGCGCCCTCGCGGCCAGCGAAGGGGCTCGTGTTCGCGCCGAACGTCATCCTCACCGTCGGCTCCTCGACGCGGATCGGCGGGAGCGGCCGCGGGTCGGCGGCGTCGGTGATGGTGTCGCCGATGGAGGCCTCGGCGAGGCCCGCGATGGCGACGATGTCGCCGGCGCTCACCGCGTCGACCTCCGTCCGCGAGAGACCCTCGAAGGTGAAGAGGTACGTCGCCCGTCCGGGCGTCGCCTTCCCGGAGTGGTCGATGCGCGCGATGGCCTGGGCCTTGCGCAGCGTCCCGCTCTGCAGCCGCCCGACGGCGATGCGCCCCTTGTGCTCGTCGTACGACGTCGTCGTCACGAGGAGCTGCGCGGGCGCGGCGGGGTCGACGTCGGGCGGCGGCAGGCTCTCGACGATCGCTTCGAAGAGCGGCTCGAGCGTCGCGTCGACGTGGCGGTGGTCCGTCCCGGCCGCGCCGGTGAGGGCGTTCGTGTAGACGGTCTCGAACTCGGCCTGCGCCTCGGTCGCGCCGAGGTCGAGGAACAGGTCGAAGGTCGCGTTCAGCACGTGGTTCGGGCGCGCCTGCGGCCGGTCGATCTTGTTGATGACGACGATGGCGCGGTGGCCGCGGCGCAGCGCCTGGCGGAGGACGAACTTCGTCTGAGGCATCGGCCCGTCGACGGCGTCCACCAGCAGCAGCACGCCGTCGACCATGTTCATGACCCGCTCGACCTCGCCGCCGAAGTCGGCGTGGCCGGGCGTGTCGACGATGTTGATCTTGATCCCGCGGTACGGGACCGAGATGTTCTTGGCCATGATGGTGATGCCGCGCTCGCGCTCGAGGGCGTTCGAGTCGAGGACGCGCTCGGCGATGGCCTGGTCGTCGCGGAAGATGTGGCTCTGGCGGATCATCGCGTCGACGAGCGTGGTCTTGCCGTGGTCGACGTGGGCGATGATGGCGATGTTGCGGATGTCGCCGCGGCGCATGTCCTCAGCTGCGTCCGGCGAGGCGATCGCGCTTCGCCGCGCGGCGCTCCTCGAAGCGCTTCGCCGAGGTGTCGAGCTTCTCGAGGAAGTGCGCGAGCCGCTCGCGCGCCCGTTCGGCCTCGCCGTCGAGGCCGCCCCGCTCGAACACCCGCCAGTGGCGCAGCAGCGGCAGGAGGATGTCGTCGTGGTGGATGCGCAGGTCGTAGATCCCCGCGTCGGCCATCAGCGCCGCCTTGCGCGTGAATCCGCTGATGCCGTGGCCGGGCATCTGGAACTTCAGGACCTCGTCGGTGACCGCCCTCGTCGCCGCCGAGGGGTCGACCTCGAAGATCGCCTCCATCGCCCCGCGGTAGAAGACCATGTGCAGGTTCTCGTCGAGCGCGACGCGCGTCATGATGCGGTCGGCCACCGGATCTTGGGAGTACCGGCCGGTGTTCTGGTGCGAGACCCGCGTCGCCAGCTCCTGGAACGAGGTGTAGGCGAGCCCGCCGACGACGTCGGCGTCGAGCTCGTAGCCGAGCAGCGTCGTCTGCATCCGGCAGCGCTCGAGCGCGACCGGGTCGATGTTGCGCGTCACCACGAGGTAGTCGCGGATGACGATGGCGTGACGCCCCTCCTCGGCCGTCCAGCGATGCACCCAGTCCTTCCAGGCGCCGTCGCCGTGATGGAACATCCGGTGGATCAGCCGGTGGTACGAGGGCAGGTTGTCCTCGGTGAGCAGGTTCACCTCGAACGACGTCTGGGCGACCCCCGTGAGCCGCGGCTGGTCAGGTGTCCACGGCTCCTTGTCGTAGTCGCGCCCGAGGCTGTAGGGGATGTATTCGTGAGGGAACCACTCCTTCGCGACGGAGATGTGGCGCTCGAGCAGGCGGTGGACCGCCGGCTCGATCTCGGCGAGGAGCGCGCGGTCGGCCTCCTGCCGCGGGCTGAGGAGCGCGGTGCCGTCCTGGTCGCGCATCCCGTCCATCTGCTCCGGAGCGTACCGGTGTGTCCGGGACCGCGCCCCGCTAGCCTGCGATGATCCCGACCGACCGCTCCCCTTCGTACCGCGCGCTCTTCGCCCTCGACGGCTTCGTCCGCCTGGTGACAGGCATGCTCCTCGCGCGCATCGCCGGGCAGATGGTCGGCCTGGTGCTGGTGCTGCTGGTCCTCGAGCGCTACGGCTCCCCCGTGCTCGCGGGCCTCGCCACGTTCCTCGCGCTCGCGCCGGGTCTCATGGTGAGCCCGATCGTGGGAACGCTCCTCGACCGCTACGGGCGCCGGCGCCTCATCGTGCTCGACTACTGCTTCGCCCTCGCGAGCCTGCTGCTCATCGCCGCGCTCGCCGTGCTCGACGCGCTGCCGGCGCCGCTCCTGCTCGCGATCGTGTCGGTGCAGTCGCTCACGTTCCCGCTCTCGACGGTGGGCCAGCGGACGCTGTTCCCGCTCGTCGTGCCGCGACCGCTGTGGCCGCGCGCGAACGCGGTCGACAGCAACGGCTACGCGCTCAGCGGCATCGTCGGTCCGGCCCTCGCCGGCGCCATCGTCGCGGCGTTCCACGGCGAGGGCGGGCTCGTCGCCGCGGCCGCGATGTTCGCGGTCGCCGCGGTCGTCACGGCGACCGCGCCCGACCCCGCGGTCGACGCGTCCGCGCACGGGAGCATCCTGCGCGCGGCCTGGGACGGGATCGTGCACGTCGTGCGGCACCCCACGCTGCGCGGGATCGCCGTCGGCGCGTCCATCAGCAGCGTCGGCAACGGGATCCTGTTCATCACCATCCCCGTCGTCGTCCTCGAGCGTCTCGGCGGAACGACGGTGCTCGTCGGCCAGCTCTTCGCGCTCATGGGCGCCGTCGCGTTCGTGGCCGTCATGTTCGCGGGCCGCCTGCGGATCGAGGGGCGCGAGCGGGCGTACATGGTCGGCTCCGTCCTCGGCGGGGCGCTCGCGATCTCGCTCCTGCTCGTGCGGCTCGACCTCACCGTGCTCGTCGTCGCTATCGTCGTGCGCGCGGTCGCGGAGGCGGTCTACGACGTGCCCATGTTCACGCTGCGCCAGCGCCGCACGGACCCGGCGTGGCTCGGCCGCGCCTTCGCCGTGTCGATGTCGCTGAACTTCATCGGCTATCCGGTCGGGTCCGCCATCGGCGGCGGCCTCAACGCGATCTCAGCCGAGCTGGCGCTGGTGGTCGCCGTCGCGGCGTGGCTCCTCGGCGCCGCGCTCATGTGGGTCATGCTGCCGCGCGACTGACGCGGCCGTCGCCGGGTCGTCGGCCATGCCCGGCTGGGTCGGCGGGTCAGCGGGCGCGCTCTGCGACGGATCGAGTGACGGCGGCGCGCAGCGCGGCGAACAGCCGCTCGAGCGCGTCCATCTGGTACGAGGCCGCGCGGCCGCTGGGGTTCGGCAGCACCCACACGACCGTGGCGCCGATGCGCTCTGGCTGGCGCCCCACGGGCGCCTGCGGCCGGGCGAACGCGACGCGGTACGCGCCGAGCCCGAGGATCGCGAGCGCGCGCGGCCGCTGGCGCAGGACCTTGCGCTCGAGCCTCTTCGCGCCCGCACGCAGCTCGCCGGGGCTGAGCTCCTCGGCGACGCGCGTCGCCTTGTTCACGAGGTTCGTCACGCCGAGCCCCATGGCCAGGAGGTCGCGCTCCTCGTACGGCGTGAGCACGCGGGGCGTGAACCCGCCGCGGTGGAGCGCGGTCCAGAAGCGGTTGCCGGGGCGGCCGAAGTGATGACCGATGCACGCCGTGTACAGACCGGGGTTGATCCCGCAGAAGAGGACGTCGAGGCCCGGAGCGATGACGTCGCGGATGCCCCTGCCGTAGGCCGCCTCGAGCTGGGCGCGCGTCGGTCGCGCGCGGGGGGTGCCGCGCACCTCTGGGCGGTCTACGGCTTCGTGACGAGGATCGCGTTCGGCGGGAGCCGGCCCGGCCCGACCTTGTACGCGCGGCGCGGCAGGCGTTCAGGTCGTCCGGGCGACGGCGCGCTGCGGCCGCGCTCCGTCGGGACGGCCGCGGGTCCGCTCATCACCAGATCGTCGGGCGCGCGTCCGCGGGGCGCCACATCCCCGCGTCCGGGCCGCCGCCGAAGGCCTCGTGGAACTCGCGCATGTTCGAGAGCGGTCCGATCACGCGCTGGATCGCCGGCGAGTGCGGGTCGATGTTCAGGCGGACGCGCAGGGCCTCGTCGCGGATCTTGTTGCGCCACGACTGCGCGAGGCCGAGGAAGAACCGCTGCTCCGGCGTGTACCCGTCGATGGGCGCCTGGGGGCCCCTGCGCTCGAGCATCCGCTGGAACGCCGCCCAGGCGATCTTGATCCCGCCGATGTCGCCGATGTTCTCGCCGAGGGTGAGCTTCCCGTTGATGCGCTGGCCCGGCAGCGGCTCGTATGACTCGTATTGCCGCACGACGAGGTCCTGGCGGGCCTCGTACGCGGCGCGGTCCTCCTTCGTCCACCACTCCTTGAGGTTGCCGTCGGCGTCGTAGCGGCTGCCCGCGTCGTCGAAGCCGTGGCTCATCTCGTGCCCGATGACCATGCCGATCGCGCCGTAGTTCACCGCGTCGTCGGCGTCGGGCGAGAAGAACGGCGGTTGCAGGATCCCCGCGGGGAAGACGATCTCGTTCATGAGCGGGTCGTAGTACGCGTTCACCGTCTGCGGGCTCATGAGCCACTCCGTTCGGTCGACGGGCGTGCCGAGCTTGGCGATGTCGCGGTCCGTGGCCCACTCGTTCGCGCGCAGGACGTTGCGCGCGTAGGAGTGCCGGTCGAGGGCCAGCGCGGAGTGGTCGCGCCACTTGTCGGGGTAGGCCATCTTCACCGCGAACGCGTCGAGCTTCCGCAGGGCCTGCCTCTTCGTCGCCTCGCCCATCCACTCGAGCGCGAGGATCCGCTCGCGCAGCGCGCCGCGCAGGTCGTCGACGAGCTCGAGCACTCGGCGCTTCGCCTCGGGCGAGGACGCCCTGCGCACGTAGAGCTGGCCGAGCTCCTCGCCGATGCGCTGGTCCATCGACTCGAGAACGCGCTTCCAGCGCGGCTTCTGCTGGGGGACGCCCTGGAGCACCCGCGAGTTGAAGTCGAAGGACTCGAGGTCGAACGCGCGCGGCAGCGCCGAAGCGAGCGCGCGCAGGACGTGCCAGCGCAGGTACGTGCGGAGCTGCTCGAGCGGCACGTCGGCGAAGGCCCTCGCGAGCTCGGCGAAGAACGCCGGCTGGCGCGCGTTGACCTCCTCGACGCGAGCGCCCCATGCCGCGAGGTACGCGCTCCAGGCGAAGCCCGGCGCGCGCTCGGCGAGCTGCGCGAGGCTCACCTTGTTGTAGGTCTTGTACGGATCGCGCTGATCGACGCGCGTCATCGACGCGTGCGCCAGGCGCGTCTCGAGCGTGAGCACCGTCGCGGCGGCGTAGCGCGCGTCATCTGCCCCGTCGCCCGCGAGCTCGGCCATGCGCGCGAGGTGCGCGACGTATCGTGCGCGGATCTCGCGCGAGCGCTCGTCCTCCTTGAGGTAGTAGTCGCGGTCCGGCATGCCGAGGCCGCCCTGCTGCAGCCAGACGATGTTCCGCGTGCTGTCGCCGGGGTCCTGCCGCACGACGGTCACGAAGCCCGGGAAGAGGCGCGCGCGGTGCAGCCGCGCGAGCACCTCGGGCAGGCCCGCGCGGTCGGTGAGGCCCGCGACGAGGCCGAGCTCCGGCGCGATCGCGCCCAGGCCGGCCGCCTCGATGGCCGCCTCGTCCATGCCCGTCGTCCAGAGGTCGCCGACCTTCTGCTCGACCGATCCCGCGGCCGCGCCGCCCTCGGCGGCCTCCTCGGCGGCCCCACGCAGGACCTCGAGGTTGCGGTCGCGGATCTCGCTGAATCCGCCCCACACCGGCTCCTCCGCGGGGATCTCGGTCCGCTCGACCCACTTCCCGTTCGCGAAGCGGAAGAAGTCGTCGGCCGGGCGCACCGAGGTGTCCATGTGGCTGAGGTCGATGGCGGGCACGGGGGGATCCTGCCTTTCTGCTCGTGGGGTCGTCACTACGCTAGACGACGTTGACCACTGATGTCCCCGGCTGGCTCGTCGTGTTCGGCGCGGTCGCCCTCGGCCATGTGATCCTCGTTACGCTGCTGTTCGTCGCGGGCCGGCGCCTGCTCGCGCGCGAGCTCGCGCTCGTCGTGCCGAACCTGTTGCGCCTCTTCCGCGGGCTCCTCGGCGATCGGCGCGTGCCCCTGGGGGCGAAGCTCGCGCTTGCGCTCGGCCTGCTCTGGCTCGCCTCGCCGATCGACCTCATCCCCGAGTTCGTCCCGGTCGCCGGGCCGCTCGACGACGTCATCGTGGCCGCGCTCATGCTCTGGCTCGTGTCGCGCATGGCCGGCCGTGACGTCGTCAGGGAGCACTGGCGCGGCGATCCGGCGGTCCTCGCTCGGGTGCTCCGCCTCGCATGACGAGGGACCGCGTGCTCTTCCTCTGCATCGGCAACAGCTGCCGCTCGCAGATGGCCGAGGGGCTCCTCCGGCACCTCGGGGGCGACCGCTTCGAGGTGCACAGCGCGGGCATCGTCGAGAGCTTCCTCCGGCCCGAGGCCGTCGAGTCGATGCGCGAGGTCGGGATCGACATCTCGGCTCAGCGCAGCAAGCGCGCCGACGTCTACGCCGGTGAGGCGTTCGACGTCGTCGTGACGACCTGCGACGAGGCGAAGGAGGCGTGCCCGCTCTTCCCGGCGGCGAAGCGCACGCTGCACTGGAGCATCCCCGACCCGGTGGGCAAGGGGCCGCAGGCCTACCGCGCCGCGCGCGATCAGCTCAAGGGGCTGATCGACGCCGAGCTACTTCGCGGCTAGGTACCCGAGGAACAACGCCTCGGCGACGCAGCTCTTCTCGAGGTCGTCGAGCGAGACGCTCTCGTCCTCGGAGTGCGCGTTCGACGTCGGGTCGCCCGCGCCCGTGAGGAGGATCGACGCCTTGGGGAAGAGCCGCGCGAAGTCGAACACGAAGGGGATCGACCCGCCCGAGCCCATCATCGCGGGCTCGCGGCCCCACGTCTCGCGCATCGCGCGCCGCATCGCGGCGTAGGCCGGGCCGGACGTGTCCACCTTGAACGGCTGGCCCTTCGAGCGCGGCGTGATGGTGACCTCGGCGCCCCACGGGACGCTCGCGCGCAGGTGATCGATGAGCGCCCGCTGCGCGGCGGAGCCCTCCTGGCCCGGCGGGATGCGCATCGACACGCGCGCCCTCGCGGACGGCACGAGCTGGTTCGTCGAGCCCTCGATCCGCGGTGAGTCGATACCGAGGATCGAGATCGCCGGACGCGTCCACATGCGTTCGGTCATGCCGCCGTCGCCGATGAGCCGCGCGCCCGGGCGAAGCCCGGTCTGCCTGCGCAGCTCCTCCTCCGTGAGGTCGAGCGGGTCGGCGGGGCCCTTGGCGATGCCGGGGACGGCGACGTTGCCGCGGTCGTCGTGCAGCTTCGCGAGCGTCCTCGCGAGCACGGTGATCGCGTCGGGGACGACGCCGCCGAATTCGCCGCTGTGGACGGCGTGGTCGAGCGTGCGCACCTCGATGTCGCACGAGACGACGCCGCGCAGCGAGGTGGTGAGCGCCGGGTGCCCGGCGCGCCACATCCCGGAGTCGGCGAGGACGACCGCGTCGCAGGAAAGGTCCTTCTGATTCGCCTCGAGGAGCGGCACGAGGCTCGGCGAGAGCCACTCCTCCTCGCCCTCCACGAACACGATCACGCCGATCGGCGGCCTCCCGCCCCACGCGCGGATCGCGGCCGCGTGGATGGCGACGCCGCACTTGTCGTCGGAGGTGCCGCGCCCGTAGAGGCGTCCGTCCTTCTCCAGCGGCTCGAACGGGTCGCTGTGCCACAGCTCGCGCGGCCCGGTGGGCTGCACGTCGTGGTGCGCGTAGAGGAGGACGGTCGGGGCGCCCGCGGGCGGGTCGATCCAGCCGACCGCGGCGGGGCCGCCGTCGCCGTGCTGGAGGATGCGGGTCCGCATGCCCGCGGCCTCGAGGATCCGCCGGGTCTCCTCCGCGGACCGCTTCACGTGCCGCGGGTCGTGGCCGGGGTGGCTGACGGAGGGGATGCGCACGAGCGTCTCGAGCTCGCTCCGGACGCGGGGCATGTCCGCCCGGACGCGCTGCGCGACCGCCGTGCCGTCCACCGTCGCCGCCACGGACGTGAGGCTACCGCTTCTTCCGGGTGGCCTTCTTCGTCTCGCCCTTCTCGCGCCGGGTCGTGGTCATGGTCGCGGCGGCGATGCGCTTCGCGACCTTCGGGCTCCGGCCGCTGGCGAGCGCGCTCTTCTTGATCTTCTCGTACCGGCGCTTGCGCTTGGGGCTCTTCACTCCGCGCGGGGGCATGGCGCCACCTCCTTGCGGCGCCACCTGCAGCGAGGTGCGTGCCAGCGCCGTCCCTACCATGTCCGCCGATGGGGCGAGCGATCCCGCGGTCGCGCCTCGGCGTGTTCCGCCGGTCCTGGATCGCCGCCGAGATCGCGCTCGTCGGCCTGCTCATCGGGTCGACCGGCGTGCTCGGCGCGGTCCGCGACCGCTGGGACACGCTCAGCGAGCCGCCCGCGGCGAGGGGCGCGCGGATCTACCAGATGCAGTGCTTCGGCTGCCACGGCGGGGAGAGCGGCGGAGCCATCACCGACCGACCGCCGAAGCACAACGCCCGCGGTCACACCTGGCATCACGCCGACTGCGAGCTCGCCGCGATGATCGGGCGCGGGATCGCGCCGGATATGCCGGCCTACGGAGGTCGCCTCGACGCCGAAGAGATCCGCGCCGTCATCACCCACATCCGGACGATGTGGACGGCTGAGCAGCGAACGCAGCAGGAGGATCTCACCCGGGCGCGCTGCTGAGCGGCGGACCTATTCGATGACCAGCCTGCCGACCATCCCCGCGAGGTAGTGCCCCGGCTGGAAGCAGCCGATCTCGTACACCCCGGGACGGGCCGGGACGGTGAACGTCGCGTGCGCGGTCGTGCCCTTGCCCACGACGACCATGAAGCCGCCCTTGGCGTGGACGTGGTCGGGCTTCGCCCCACCGCTCACTCTGACGTCGACCTGGCCGAAGAGGTCGGTCGCGTAGCCGCCGTCGTGCTGGATCTCGCCGCTCCCCGCCATGATCTCGTGCGCGACGGTGCCCTTGTTCTTCAGGACGAGCGTGACCAGGTCCCCCGAGCGCAGGCGCAGCTCCCGTGGCTGGAACGCGAAGTCGGTCATCTCGACGGACACGGCCCGGCCGGGCACCTCGGGCGTGGTCGAGCACGCTCCGGCGACGAGCGCGAGGAGCGCTCCGGACGCGACGAGGGCGCGCACGCCTAGACGGCCGCTTCGCTCAGCGCACGCAGCCCGGCGGCATACCGCTCTTCGTCGATCTCCCCCCGCTGGAACGCCTCGCGCATGGCGTCGCGCGCCGCGACGCCCCCGGTCGGGACGAGGTCGAACGTCGCCGTCAGCGCGAGGAACAGCACGATGCTGGCGAGGATGTAGAGCAGGTCCATCACGCGGCCATCGTCCACCCGCCCGGGGCACGGCGGGAGGGGCGTTCGGCCCGACCGACGCGGGTGCCCGGCCCGCGCGACGCTCGGCCGAAGGGACCGGGACCTAGGGCCGTCCGGCCCTGCCCCGCCACGCGCTACGCGGCGAACGTACGGGGCACGATGGGGCCCGTCGACCAGACCTACGAGGTCGTGCGGCGCGAGGACCTCTCGGACGCCACGTTCCTCATCGAGGTCCGCGTGCCGGCGCTCGCGCGCGCGGCGCGGCCCGGCCAGTTCGTCATCGTCATGTCCCACCCCGAGGGCGAGCGCGTCCCGCTCACGATCGCCGACTTCGACGCGGACGCGCCTGCGGCGGTCCCGCAAGGACGAGCTCCTCGCCCTCGAGACCTGGCAGCGGGAGTGCGCGGCCGCGACCGCCGCGGGCTAGCCACGGTGGCGAAGAAGCGGACGATCCGCAGCATCCCCCAGGAGCGCACGCCGATGACCGAGCGCGGAGCGCTCGAGCGGGCGCGCTCGTTCGCCGAGGTGGCCTGCGGATACACCGCCGCCGAGGCCGTCCGCGAAAGCGAGCGCTGCCTCTTCTGTCCCGACGAGCCCTGTGTCCGCGGCTGCCCGGTCGGCATCGACATCCCCGCTTCATCCGCAAGATCGGCGAGAAGGACATCCGCGGTGCATACGACGTCCTGACCGACACGACGCTCCTGCCCGCGGTGTGCGGCCCGGTCAGCGGCCGAAGGTCCCGACGCGCGCCGCGGCATCACGTGCCGTTCGCGCGGAACGGCCTCTTCGTCGGCCGCCGGCTCGGGCTACCCGAGAGCGCGCCGCAGCGTCTCGAACTGCGCCTGGTCGATGTCGCCCTTGGCGAGACGCTCGCGCAGGATGCGCGCCGCACCGTCGCGGTCGTCACGGCGGAGGGACGTGATGACGAGCCACGCGATCGCGATGAAGGGGATGATCCACACCGCGGCCATCGCCGCCATCCACCCCCACATCGAGTCTGGCATCGCCACGTGCGGACCCATCATGAGCGTGGTCCTCCTTCGGGGCGATCGTGCCCCGACGATCCCGAACGCCCTAGGGCCGTTCGGCCGGATGCCGCCGTGACGAACGACCGCCGCACGGGAAGGGGCCCTAGATCGGCGTGCGCCTCGCGCTCAGCTGGCGCGTGTGGCGCCGCTCGCACTCGACGTCGCGCGCGGCATGTGGTCGGACCTCGAGGCGCTCCCGCGGGATCGGCTCGCCGCAGTCGGCGCAGCGGCCGTACGTGCCGGCATCGAGGCGCGCGAGCGCCGAGTCGACCGCCTCGAGGTCGCGGCGGTCGAGGAGGCTGAGGGTCAAGACGAGCTCGCGCCGCTCGAGGTCCGCGGCGACGTCGGCGGGATGCTGCGACGGGGTCGTGTCGTCACCGCGCTCGTCGATCGGCGTCGCGAGCTCGCGCGCCCCGGCGCGGTCCTCCTCGTCCAGCTTCCGGTGCATCAGCTCGAGCGCGTGGCGCTGCCGCTCGAGGAACGTGTCCGGCGCGAGCGCGAGCGTCACGGCTCCGCCCGTCCGGCGACGGCGAACGCGATGGGCGACCGCGCGAAGCGGTCGCGGCAGCCCGCGCCGCAGAAGGCGTATTCGCGCTCGGCGAACCCGAGCACGAGGTCCCGCGCGCGGGCGAGCTCGACGTCGACGGTCATGCCGCAGACCGCGTCGAGGGCGATCT
>Ga0194121_10008566_pt1 | contig 12911 bp, 3 predicted proteins | sample TA2MahCa50mmetaG_FD_148609 | JGI IMG/M metagenome (GOLD analysis project Ga0194121, IMG submission 148609) | Freshwater microbial communities from Lake Tanganyika, Tanzania - TA2015020 Mahale Deep Cast 50m | ecosystem: Environmental > Aquatic > Freshwater > Lake | place: Tanzania: Lake... | reverse complement strand
ACGGCGCAGGGCGCCGAGCCGATCCTCGAAATCGAAGCTCAAGGCCACGGCTTCATCGGCCAGCCGCGTCAACTGATCGTCATCGAGCGGCAGCGGAAGCTTCTTCTGTCTTCGGCGCCATTCGAAAATGCTCAAGCGCGCAACGCTCATCGCCCAGGCAGCGAAATCCGTGCCCGGCTCGAAGCGATCGAACTTGCGCCACAGCACCACACTGACGTCCTGCAAAACGTCGCTGGCCGCGGCGCGGTCATGCACCAGCGCGAGGATGAAACCGTAAATCCGGGTTTGGTTCGCCAACAGCAGGCGGGTAAACACCTCCTCCGGAGCCGATGGTGTTTGTGCCCCGCGATTTGTGCCATTTTCGGCGTCAGCCATTGGTTCGGTGCCGGTGCGCTTGTTCTGTTGCAGAGGAGACGTCGATCTTGGCCGGACTGTAAACCGGCCAGCAAGCTTTTCTCAACCCGGTGAAGGAGTGCGGGTGGGCGGCGCCGGGCAGTCAGCCAGCGCGCGGAGCCATGAGAACAATCTGCGGGTGCTGGTTTACACTTTCCCTTTGAGCGACGTAACCTTAGGAACCCTCAGAGTCAACTGCGTCCAGGCAATTGATGCAGACGCTTATGAAATCATTGAACCTATGAAAGACAAGATTCTTGCCACTGTGTATGCGCTCCTGGCGCTCTGTTACCAGAACCATTGTTTTGCCGCCTTGCCCGCCCCGATCATGAAATTCGGATTCGAGAACACTCTTGCGGATTCGATTTCGCCGACCCGGTCGGCTGGCATCGACGGCAATGTGACATTTGAAAACAATGCGCCGGATGCCACCGGAGGCCCCATTTCGGTCAGATTTAGCGGGACTTCACCGTCTCGGGTCATTGCGACCAACTCGGCTGACCTCAACATGAATAACGGTGCCACGTTCAGCATCACCGCGTGGATCAAGACCGATTTCAACGGCGGCGACCGCATCATCGTGGCGAAATCAGCTTCCTCGGGGGATCTCTGCGGAGCGCGCACCCCGGCGTTGATGGTGGATGGCGACGGCAAACTGCGCTTTGACAATTTCTGCGTGAACGAGGTCCACAGCGCGGCCTCGGTGCGGGACGGACTGTGGCATCACGTCGGGCTCAGTTACAATGGAACCACCTACCGGCTCTATGTCGATGGAGCGCCCGATGGCGTCAAGGATTTCCTCGGCTCCGCCGAAGGTTCCCGGGGTGAACCTCCGTGGAAGTTCACCGTGGGCCAGAGCCTGAACCCCACCTTTCCGACGGGCGTCTTCAACGGCAACATCGATGACGTGACGTTCTGGAACGTCACGCTGACCGAGGCGCAGTTTCTCGAGGATTACTCGCGGCGTGCCCCGGCGGTTGTCCCGGGACCATTGGCGTGGATCGATTTTGACAACCGACTGGACGATCAGTCGTTTCTCGGCACTCACGACGGCGTGGCTGGAGCCGGCTTTGCCTTCAATCCGAATACTCCGAACTCCACTGCCGGCATTGCCTCCGGCTTGTTCGACGGCAGCAACTCGCGGGTGGACCTGAGCAACAGCGCCGATCTCAACCTCAACACCGGCGCCGCTTTCACGATCACGGCCTGGATTAAAACCGATTTCAGTGATGGGGATCGGATCATCGCGGCGAAATCCACAGCCTCAGGGGATAACTGTGCTGGAGGCAGTCCTGCTTTCTTCGTGAATGGATCAGGGGGGCTGAGCTGGGACAATTTTTGCGTAAACGCGGTTAGTTCCGCCGGGACGGTCCGAGACGGCCAATGGCACCACGTTGCGGTCACTTACGGAGGAGGCGTTTACCAGCTCTATGTGAACGGGATGCCTGATGGATCGAAAGCGTTCGGCGGCGCCGCCGAACCACCGGGAACCTGGACCTTCGTCATCGGCCAAAACCTCAACCCCACCTATCCCACCGGGAAGTTCAGGGGCAACATCGATGAGGTGGCCTTCTGGAACCAAAGGCTGTCGGCCGCGCAAATCTCCACCGTCATGCTCGCGGGGATCCCCCGTTCGACGCTCGGGATCACGGCACAACCGATTAGCCAGACCGTGCTGGCCGGAGAGACGGCCACATTCTCGGTGGCGGCGACCGTTACCGGTCAGCCCGCAGAGTCGTTGCGCTACCAATGGCAGAAGAACACGACGGATATCCCCGGCGCGACCAGTGCCACCTATACGACCCCGGCGGTGACCCCAGGCGACAGCGGGGCGAAGTATCGAGTGGTGGTCAGTGCCCCTGGTGCGAATCCTGTCACCAGCACCGAGGCCACGCTGACTGTGGTGTCGCCCGCACCAGCCCCGGGACCACTGGCGTGGATCGATTTTGAAAATCGTCTGGACGATCAGTCGTTCCTCGGCACTCACGACGGCGTGGCTGGAGCCGGCTTCGCCTTCAGCCCGAATACTCCGAATGCCACCGCCGGCAGTGCCTCCGGCTTGTTCGACGGCAGCGACTCACGGGTGGATCTGAACAACAGCGCCGATCTGAGCATCAATAGCGGCGCCACCTTCACCATCGCGGCCTGGATCAAGACCGATTTCAACGATGGGCTGCGCGTCATCGCGGCGAAATCCGCAGCCACAGGGGACTTGTGCGCCCAGCACACCGGTGCGCTGTTTGTGGATGATTCCGGAGTCGTGCGCTGGGACAACTTCTGCGTGAACGAGGTGCATTCTTCGGTCTCGGTCCGCAATGGGCAATGGAATCATGTTGCCGTCACTTTCGACGGAGGCACGTACCGGATCTATGTGAACGGGAGTCTGGAAGGAACCAAGGCGTTCGGAGGCGCAGCCGAACCGCCGGGAGCGTGGACCTTTGTCATCGGTGGAAACCTCAACCCAATTTTCCCGAGCGGGCGGTTTAGAGGCAACATCGATGAAGTGGCCTTCTGGAACCTTTCGCTCTCGCAGAAGCAACTTTTTACCGTCCTGCGCCAGGGAATCCCGCGCACCGCACTCGGCATTACGTCTCAACCGAAAGATCGCACGGTCCTTGCGGGAGAGACGGCCACCTTCTCGGTGACGGCCATCGTGAGCGGTCAGCCCGCCGAGTCATTGCGCTACCAGTGGCAGAAGAATATGACGGATATTCCGGGCGCGACGAGTGCTAGCTATACCACTCCAGCAGCGGCGCCAGGCGACAGCGGGTCGAAATATCGAGTCATGGTCAGCGCCCCCGGCGCGACGCCTCTCTACAGCCTCGAGGCCACGCTGACCGTCTTCCCTGCTGTTTACAACCTGCCCACGCCCATCGTCTGGCTCAACTACGAGAACCAACTCGACGACCAATCCTTGGCTGGCACTCATGATGGAGCATCGGAGGGTGGTTTGGCATTCGACATCAGCACGCCCAACAGCACGGCCGGTGACTACTCCGGCTTGTTCAACGGAACGAACACGCGTGTCTCCCTCATGAACAGCGGCGATCTCAATGTGAATCAGGGGAGTTCTTTCACCTTCACCGCGTGGATCAAGACCGACTTCAACAACGGATTCCGCATCATTGCGGCCAAGTCCGCCGCTTCCGGCAATTTGTGCGGCGGGCACACCATGGCTCTGGGCGTGGACGATTCTGGAAATCTCCGCTTCGATAACTTCTGCGTGAACGAGGTCCACTCCTCCGCCGTAGTTCGCGATGGGCAATGGCACCATATTGGGATGACGTATGACGGGTCAACTTATCGGCTGTATGTCGATGGCGTGCGGGATGGCACAAAATCCTTCGGCGGCTCCGCCGAAGGCGCCCCAGGTGAACCGCCCTGGACGTTTACCATTGGCCGATCTTTGAATCCAACCTTCCCGACGGGCATCTTCGCGGGAAACATTGATGAAACGGCCTTTTGGAGCCAGGCACTCACGGATACCCAGATGTTTTCGTTACCCCGGCAGAGCGTTCCTTTCGGGCTCACGATCGCTCGAAACGGAAATCAAGCGACGATCTCGTGGGGTGGAACAAAGTTCGTGTTGCAGCAAAACACGGATCTCCAGAACCCAGGCAAATGGAGTGACGTCGATGGCGGCACGAGCGCTCCCGTCACGGTGAACCTCGGGGCTGGCGCCACGTTCTATCGATTGCGCAGACAATAAGGTCGCACAGGCGATTCAACATTCCCTTCTACTGCATCACCGCAGGACCAAGGCTGATAATACGGGGAGGCAGCGGAGAATGGCGCTGCCTCCGACTTCTCCTGCTGGCGAGCCAGGAAGAGAGTGAAAACGACTGGAAAGGCGGGCCAGTATTGCAACGTCCATTGCCGAGCCAACCACTCGGGTCCGCAGGAGTTCGTCAACGCGAACCCCTGAAAAGCGGTTGCGGTTCAATAGCAGCAGACATCACCAGCCAATCGACGATCTTATGCATACCGAATCTTACTCCGCTCCTCATCGAGGGGCGCCAGCATTGGGACGGAGGCGTGTCTCGGTACGCCGCTGGCTCTCACTACTTTTGTCCGCCGGTGTTCTGCTTCCAACCATGGCTGTGGCTCAGTCCGTTTTGGTATCCCGGGGCGCCACTTGGAAGTACTCTGATTTGAACACAGACCTGGGCGCCGATTGGCGGCAGCCGGCTTACGACGATGGCAGTTGGAACTCGGGTCCCGCTCCATTGGGCGGTGGTGACCCTCACATCGTTACCACCATCAATATCGGGCCAGCTGGAGCGCGATACCCCACGCTCTACTTCCGACGATCTTTCAATGTCTCTTCGGCGGCGGCCTACGATGAACTGATTTTGCGCCTGCTGCGAGATGATGGAGCGGTGATCTATTTGAACGGCGCGCAGATTCTGGCGGATGGCGCCGCTACACCGGCCTCGTTTGCCGACTTTGCCACGCAAACGATCACCGGAACTGACGAAACCGCCTATGTCGAATTCAGGGTGCCGGCGGCTGCGTTGGTCAATGGCGTGAATGTGCTGGCCGTGGAGGTTAAAAACGCCGCTGCCGCGAGCTCGGACCTCGGTTTTGATCTCGAAGTGGAGGGCTTCGTAGATACGACAGCGCCCACGGTGATCGCCCTCGTTCCTCCTCCAGGCTCTGTTCGCACCAATCTCGAGACGATCCGAGTCGTCTTCGATGCGGCCATGGTGGGCGTCGATGCCTTTGATCTGCTCATCAACGGCGCCCCGGCCACGAACGTGATCGTTCTCGGCCCTGGCGAGTTTACCTTCCATTTTCCGCAGCCTCCCACTGGCGCGGTTCAAGTTGCCTGGGCCCTCACTCATGGGATGACCGATATCCAATCACGGCCATTTCTCGGTGGAAGTTGGAGTTACACCCTCGATCCCAACGCCTCCACGCGGCCCAACGTGGTGATTTCCGAATTCATGGCTGATAATGAAAACGGGATTCGAGACGAGGATGGAAACCGCTCTGACTGGATTGAAATTTTGAACCTGGGACCGCTTGAGGTAAACCTCGAGGGATGGTTCCTGACCGACAACAAAACCAACCTGACGAAGTGGCGCGTCCCAAGCCGGCTGCTGCTGGCCAACGACTACCTCCTGGTCTGGGCCTCGGAAAAGAACCGGACCAATCCGGCAACGCCGCTGCACACGAATTTCAAGCTGGAGAAGGGTGGTGAATTTCTGGCGCTGGTAGATCCGAAGACGAATATCGTTTCCGCGTTTGATCCGACCTACCCGGCACAGCAAGATGACATCTCCTACGGTCGTGATCGCGTGGACCCAGACAGCGTTGGCTATTTTGCGGCTCCGACTCCGGGCGCGGCCAATGCAACGAGCGGCCCTGGCTTCGCTCCCGAAGTGCTTTTCTCCCAGCCCAGCCGCACGTTTGTGAATTCGTTCACTCTGGAATTGAGCACGCCCGACAATACGAACGCGGTGATTCGATACGTCCTGGTGAGCGCCGCCAGCACCGCGAGCTCCACCAATCTGCCCACGGCCAGTTCGCCCCTTTACCAGGGCCCGATTACCATTTCCAACACCGTTCAAGTCCGAGCACGATCGTTCCTTCCCGGCACCGCGTATTTTCCCGGCCCGCCCCGGACGGAGAGCTATGTCCGGTTGAACACCAATCTTTTGAATTTCACGTCGGACCTCCCATTGGTGGTCATTCATACCATCGGATCGACGACGTTTCCGACCGGTTATCCCGACCCGGACCAATCGGTCGTGGCCGCCGTCTTTGAGCCGAGGTTTGGCCGCAGCTCACTCACCAACGAGCCGGAAGTGATTCATCGGGCCGGCATCAATATCCGAGGCGCGACTACGGCCAGCTTTCCCAAATCCAGCTTCGCTTTGGAATTCTGGAACGAGTTCAACGACGACGAAGATGTAGAGTTGCTCGGCATGCCGGCCGAATCGGACTGGGTGCTCTATGGAATTAACAATTACGACAAGTCGTTCATGCACAACCCGCTCATTTACGACCTGAGCAACAACCTGGGCCGGTATGCGCCACGCACCCGGTTTGTGGAGGTGTTCATCAATAACTCGGGCGGCGCCCTCACCACGCCATCCGGTCCCGCATCCGGCAATTACTACGGGGTTTTTGTGTTGATGGAGAAAATCAAACGCAGCGACAAACGTGTGGCCATCGACAAATTGGTGCCGGAGCAAACCAACGCGCCTGCCGTCACCGGAGGTTACCTCCTCAAAGCCGATCGCGTTGGCGCCAATGAACGCACTTTTTCGGCCGCCGGGATTTCGGGTATCGTTTATGTCGATCCCGACGGATTGGAAATGGTTACGCCACAGCGCCTCATCCAGGCCCGCTACATAAGTGACTACTTGCGATCCTTTTACTCCGCGCTCACGAACAGCGACTTCAGCAACCCTGTCACGGGATACGCGGCCTATCTCGACGTGGATTCCGCCATCGACCACCATCTGCTGAACGTGTTCAGCCTGAACCCGGACGCGTTCGTGCTGAGCGCCTTCTTTCACAAGCCCCGCAACCAGAAACTCCAAATGGGGCCGCTTTGGGATTATGATCGCACTCTCGGCACGAGCGACGACGACCGGGCCTGGAACCCTCGAGCCTGGCGCTCGACCTCATCCCATCCGGTTCGAATCGATTTCTTCAACCGCGGTGGCGAACCCGGCAACGGTTTCGTCAACGTCTGGTATAGCCGCCTCTTTCGCGACATCGATTTCTTCCAGCGCTGGATTGACCGCTATCAGGAGCTGCGCGCGAGCCTGCTCTCGTCCAATCATCTCTTTGCGGCGGTGGACGAATCGGCCAGCCAGGTACAAGAGGCCCACGCGCGGGAAGTAGCCAGATGGGTGGGCGTCACTACCCCGCGCTCCGGGCTGGTATCGCGCGGCGGCTACTCCCATAATTTTCCGGGAACTTATCAAGGAGAGGTGGACTTCCAGAAAAAGTGGGTAGGGGACCGCCTTAACTTCATGGATACGAATTTTCTCAATCCGCCCAGCCTGGGCGCGCCCGGCGGCGACATACCTCCAGGGTTCGCGCTTTCCCTCATCGACAATTCGGGCAAGGCAGGCACGACGCTGTATTACACACTGGACGGCACCGACCCGCGTGCTCCCGGTGGAGGCATTCATCCCAACGCGGTCGCGTACGCCGGGGCAATCGCTTTGACCCAAAACGCGCGTGTCCTTTGCCGGGCTTACAATCCGAATCATCGGAACCTGACTGGCCCGAACAATCCCCCGCTCTCCAGTCCCTGGTCGGCTCCGGTTGTGGCGACCTACGTCATCATCACTCCGACGCTGCGCATCACCGAAATCATGTATCACCCGGAGGCGCCGCCGGCCGGCACGACCAACGATGAGGGCAATTTCGAGTACATCGAGGTCAAGAACATCGGCACCACGCCATTGATCCTGGAACGCTTCCGACTGAGTGGCGGAGTGGAGTTCGACTTTCCGGGCACGCTGCTGGGCCCGGGTCAGAACGGGCTGGTTGTGGCGGATATTGCCGCGTTCCGTTCGCGCTACGGGCCGGCTCCGTTCGTCATCGGGCAGTTTTCAAACCGGCTGGAGAATGCCGGTGAACGCCTGATTTTGGAGGGCCCTCTGCGCGAGCCGATTCTCGACTTCGTTTACGACGATGATTGGTATCCGATCACCGACGGCTTCGGTTTCTCGCTCGTGATTCTGGATGAAAACATGCCGCGCAACCTGTGGGGTCTCGCCAGTAGTTGGCGTCCGAGCGGCACGTTAAGCGGCTCGCCTGGCCAAGACGACCTGACGCCGCCGCCGCTTCCGGGAGTGCTCGTGAACGAGGTGGTCATTCACACCATCCTGCCGGCCCTGGACACGGTTGAGCTTTACAATCCGGGCGCTGGGGCAGCGGACATCGGCGGCTGGTATCTCACGGATGACTTCCGCGTGCCGAAGAAATACCGGTTCCAGAACGGGACGCTGATCGCGCCCAACGACTACCTGGTGCTCGACGAAGCCGCGTTCAATGTTGGACCGGCCGGCTTCTCATTTAACTCGCAAGGCGACGAGGTGTTCCTGTTCTCGGCGGATGCGGCGGGCAACCTGACCGGTTACTTTCACGGATTTGACTTCGGCGCGCAGTTGGCCGGCGTCAGTCTCGGGCGATACATCACGAGCACCGGCCAAGACCACTTTGTGCGCCAGATCACCAGTACGCCCAACGGTGCAAACGCGGGCCCGTCCGTCGGCCCGATCATCATCAGCGAGATCCACTACCATCCCTTGGATTTGGCGAATCAATACGGGCGTTTCGACAATCAGTGGGATGAGTACATTGAACTGCACAATATCAGCGGCCTGGCGGTGCCGCTGTTCGACCCGATGACTCCGACCAACCGTTGGCGGCTGCGTGATGCCGTGGACTTCGATTTCCCGCCCGGCGCCACTCTGGCGGCAGGTGCCCACGCCTTGGTCGTAAGCTTCGACCCCACGAATACCTCATTGCTGGAAAACTTTCGGGCGCGCGTGCGCGTGCCCGAGGCTGTGCCAGTATTCGGGCCGTTCCAGGGCAAGCTGGATAACTCGTCCGACAGCGTGGAATTGTTCCGGCCTGATGCGCCCGTGGCGGGCGTCGTGCCTTATGTCCTGGTGGAGCGCGTGCGCTATAGGGACGTCGCGCCGTGGCCCGGGGCTGCGGACGGCATCGGGGCGTCGTTGCAGCGCGTGAACGAATCAGCCTACGGCAATGACCCCGCCAACTGGGTGGCGGCCGCCCCTGGCGTTGGAGTGGTTTATGCCCGCGGATCGGCCCCGACCATGGTTGAGCCTCCGATGAGTCAATCCGTTTTCGAGGGCGGCTCTGCGGTTCTCAGCGTGCGAGTGAATGGGGACGAGCCGTTGAGTTATCAGTGGTTGTTGAACGGAGTGCCGGTGTCGGCGGCAACCAATGCCGCACTGGTCTTACCCGCCGTGCAGATCGATCAAGAGGGTCAGTATCAAGCGGTGGTGTACAACTCCTCGGGGGTCATGGCTAGCAGCAGTGCCACCCTGACGGTGGTTGTGCCGGTGAAGATATTGCAGCATCCGGTTTCCCAGGATGTGACACTGGGAACCAACGTGACCTTCTCAGTCACGGCGGTGAGCAGCCGCCCAGTCACCTACCAGTGGCGGCTGAACGGCATGGATATCGGTGGCGCGACGGCCAACAGCTACACGATATCAGGCGTGCAACTCGTTCACGAAGGCAATTACTCGGTCCTGGTGCGCGATCCCGTCAGCACGGCGATCAGCTCGAATGCCGCGCTCCGAGTGCTGATCGCGCCGCTCATTCTGGTGCATCCGATCAGTCAAAGTGTGGTTCAAGGCGGTTCCGTCACCCTGAGTGTCGCGGTCTCCAATACCGCGACCCTGCCACTTGGTTTCCGGTGGCGACGGGATGTGACCAACGTGGACTTTCAAATTCTGACTCAGTGGGTTTCCTTTCTCGCCATTAGCAACATCCAGGCGAATGTCGCCTACAGCGTGGTCGTGACCAATGCGCTCAACAAGATCGGCGTGCTCAGTTCCAGAGCGAACCTCACTGTCCTCCCGGACGGTGACGGGGACGGCATGCCAGATATCTTCGAGCTGGCCAGTGGGTTGGATCGAACGAATCCAAATGACGCTGCACTGGATGCCGATGGGGATGGTCACACGAACCTGCAGGAATATACCGCCGGCACGAACCCAACGAACGCGGCGAGCCGCCTCCACATCGATTCTGTCCACGTGGACGGGACCAATGCGGTGATGCTTCAGTTCAGGGCGGAGTCGAACCGAACCTACACGGTTCAATTCCTGGATAATCTTTCCGGCAGCGATGGGCACAATTGGCGGGTCACCCGGCAAATCCACGCCGCACCTACGAACCGAACTCTGTCCGTCATCCACGCTCCTTTGCCCGGCCCGCACACGCAGCGCTTTTACCGGCTTGTCACTCCGTTTCAACCGACGCAACAATGAGGAAGCACATGGCTCAACTAACAACGAAACTCCTGACGATTCACACGCGGCTTGTCGCCGTCACCTGCCTGATCCTGGCTTGCGCCCTGCAAATGCGCGCGGCCAGTCCGGTCCGCGTTGTCATTTGGGACGAGCAGCAGCCGCAGCAACTCATCGCCTACTCGAATTTTCTGGGCAACACGATCGCCGCCTACCTGAAGCAGCAACCGGGCTTGACGGTGACCTCCAAACGTCTGAACGATCCCAACCAGGGGCTGGGCGCGGAAGTTCTCGATGCGTGCGACGTGCTCGTTTGGTGGGGTCATGTGCGCCAGACGGAAATCACCCCAGCCACCGGACAGGACATCGTGCGCCGGATCAAGTCGGGCAAGCTGGCCTTGATCGCGCTCCATTCGGCGCACTGGTCCACTCCGTTCGTCGAGGCGATGAAGGAGCGCGCCCGCGAAGACGCCCTCAAACCGCTCAGTCCGGAGGAACGGCGCAACGCGGTGCTCGTGGAAACGAACCGGTATCCGAAGTTTTTTACCGCGCCGAAATACGATGACTTCATCACGCCCTTCGCCTGGTATCGCAAACAGCCGGATGGCAAGGTGCAGGTGACGTTGGCCACTCCGAACTGCTGTTTTCCGGCCTATCGACCGGACGCGATGCCCAGCCACGTGCGGACGCTGCTTCCGAAACATCCGATCGCGCGCGGGATTCCCGCCGAGTTCAGCATCCCGCAGACGGAGATGTACAACGAACCGTTCCATGTTCCACCACCCGATCAGGTGATCTTCGAGGAACGCTGGGCGCCTGGTGAATGGTTTCGCAGCGGCAGCCTCTGGCAATTGGGTGAAGGCAAGGTGTTTTACTTCCGTCCTGGACACGAGCTCTACCCCGTGTTCAAGGAGGCGACCTGCCTTCAGATCGTCAACAATGCCGTTCGTTGGCTGGCGTTGAAGGAGTCCATCCAGTGAGGCGTGGAACGATGGAGCGCTCCGCGCCGACCCTGTCGTTTATTCGCTGGCTGGCTGGGGTGACTGGCCTCGGTTTTTGGGCGCTTACGCTGAGCGCTGCCGACCCGGCGGATTCGGCGGCGGTCAACGACATCGACCACGCCGGCATTCTCCGCTCCTGGAATAGCGAGAGCCTTGCGCGCGGCGAGAAGCTCTACAACGGCATCTGCATCACCTGCCATGGGAACCTCACCCAGGCCGGCTCGCTGCCCACCTCGCGGCCGTTCTGGAAGGAGCCGTTCAAGAATGGCAGCGACCCGCTCAGCATCTACAAGACGCTCAGTCAGGGCCTCGGCCAGATGCCGGCCTGGACGTTCCTCACGCCGGAGCAGCGCTACGATGCCGCGCACTACATTCGCGAGGCGTTCGTGAAGCCGCACAACCCGGCCGCTTACTTCAACGTGACGCCGCAATACCTCGACGCTCTGCCGAAAGGCACCGGCCGCGGAGTGAAGACCGCTGAGATGATCGAGTTCGAAAAAGGCCCGAAGTATCTGCGCATGGATTTCGGCCCGGCGCTCTTCTGGACCCTCCAAGCCGAGCCGGGCAACATCGCTTACAAAGGAATCGCCGTTCGACTCGACGACGGCCCTGGCGGCATCTCGAAGGGCCGCGTGTGGATGCTCTATGATCACGACACGATGCGCGTGGCCACGGCGTGGTCGGGCGACCAGTTCGTGGACTGGCGTGGCATCGCGTTCGATGGGTCGCACGGGTCGCACACCAGCATCGCCGGCCAAAAGGCGTTCGTGAATCCCGTCGGCCCCGGCTGGGCGCATCCGCAAACCGCGAGTTTCACCGACCCGCGCTTTCTCGGACGCGACCAGAAACCCTACGGTCCCCTGCCCCGCGACTGGGCGCATTACCAAGGTGCCTACTTCCACAGCAACCGCGTCGTCATCGCTTACACGGTCGGCGACGCGCGCGTGCTTGAATTGCCCGGCTACGAACGCAGCGGCGAGGCCATCGCCTATTCGCGCACGCTCAACGTCGGCAAGTCCTCGCGCGATCTGCTGATGCGCGTCGCGCCGGAAGCCACTCCTGTAACGCTGGTCGGCAAGAGCGCCGCGAGCCTCGTCGCGACGAATGGCTTCCACCTGTTGCGCATCCCGGCCGCCGCCACGCCGCTGAACGTGAAAGTGCTCATCGCCAATCCGGGGCCGGGCGTGGACGCCGCCACGCTCTTCGCGTTTGCGCTCGTGTCATCGCCCGCGGCCGACCTCGCCGCATTCACCCAGGGCGGCCCGCCGCGCTGGAATCCGCCGCTGGCCACGCGCGGCAAGCCGGGCCGCGAGGATGGCCCGTTTGCCGTCGATGAGCTCACGCCGCCGCCCGACGCTGCGAATCCGTGGCGCACCTGGATGCGCTTTGGCGGCTTTGACTTTTTCAAGGACGGCCAGCGCGCCGCCATTTGCACCTGGAACGGCGACGTGTGGATCGTCAGCGGCGTGGGCGGCGACCTGTCACAACTAACCTGGAAGCGCATCGCCTCCGGACTTTTTCAGCCGCTCGGAGTGAAGATCGT
>Ga0194121_10008565_pt1 | contig 12911 bp, 15 predicted proteins | sample TA2MahCa50mmetaG_FD_148609 | JGI IMG/M metagenome (GOLD analysis project Ga0194121, IMG submission 148609) | Freshwater microbial communities from Lake Tanganyika, Tanzania - TA2015020 Mahale Deep Cast 50m | ecosystem: Environmental > Aquatic > Freshwater > Lake | place: Tanzania: Lake... | reverse complement strand
AGCGACTTCAAAAAAAGTTTGGCTTGTTTACGACGGCGGCTCATGTTCGTTCTCCACCGGAATCACCTCCGTGATTTCCGAAATAACCTCTTGCAGAGCGGCTTCTATTCCCATCTTTAACGTGATCTGCGACATCGGACATCCTACACACGCTCCCTGCATGCGCACGTAGACGGCGCCGGTGTCTGGATCATACTTCACGAGCTCAATCCCTCCACCGTCCATCCGGAGTGCCGGCCGCACTCGTTCAAGCACGTGTTCAATTTGGGATTCAATGTCTTGCATACAAATTGGGGTCTGACCCCATGATAGCATAAAAACGCCCTCCCGGGCGTTTTTCTTTATTCGACATTCGCGAATGTGCGCTTGCGCAGGGCGCCGGCAAAGTTCTTGACCTGCTTGCTGGTGAACTTCACGATGCCGCTGACCGCCGCATACAGCGTGTCGTCCTTCCCGATCCGGACCTGTTTGCCCGGATGGATTTTGGTGCCTCGCTGGCGGACGATGATTTGGCCGGCGAGCGTTTTTTGGCCGTCCGCAATCTTGACGCCCAAACGTTTACTCTGGGAATCACGTCCAAGATCTGTGGAACCAGCCGCTTTTTTGTGTGCCATATTTTCCTGTAATTGCGCACCCGACGCAGGCGGGCGAAGCAATCTCTGTGACTTATTACGGCAAGAGGATATCCTCAAAACATCCAGGTGTCAAGTCGTTGGCCGGTAGCAGACCAGGCACCTCGGCGCGTACTCGCTATCACCGACTTGATACTGCTCCATCCCGCCCGCCAACCTCTGCGATCGCGTTGCAGGCCGTTCGTAGCAGGCGGTACACAGCGCGTGCATCTGCACGATCTCTTCGGCGAGCGCGAGCAGGGCCGGAATGCACGCGAAGGGCCGTTCTTGAAAATCCAGATTGAGCCCGGCAACGATCACCTGCTTTCCGGCGCGCGCGAGTGTCATCGCAACCTCGGGCAGGCCGTCTTCAAAAAAATGCGCCTCGTCAATCCCAACTACGCGGGCATCGGCAGAGAGCGGAAGCATATCGCGCGGATGGGCGACCGTTGTGGCCGCGATGCAGCACCCGTCGCGCGAACAAATTTGGGTCGCCGTGCGCGTGTCGCGCGCGGGTTTATAGACAACGACCGGAAGTTTTGCAATGTTCGCGATCGTGAGACGCCGGATAAGCTCCGTGCTTTTGCCCGAGAACATCGGGCCGGTGATCACGACAAGGCCGGGGGAGAACATAGGAGTGCTCGTGGGGTCAGGTCGTTACTTGTCGCATGTACAATATGCTACAAGTAACGACCTGACCCCAGCAGTGAAAAGCTAAGAAAATGGGCGTGGAGGAAAGTATAACATACTCATCCCTCTCTGACGTTCTGCTGGTGCTAAAAAAACCGACCCCTCGGGAGACGAATCCCGAGGGGTCAAGGAAGGTGAGACGGTGATCACGGACAGCCGGCTGCGATCTTTCCGTCATACGAGAGCTCGTCGCAGTCCAACGTGTCGGCCGTCACGGAGGGGTGCTGGGCAGTGGCCGGCACCGAACGGATGGTGGGTACCGAGGGCTGGACCGTGATCGGCAGTGCGAGGTGTCCCGCTTGGTAGCGAGGGATCCACATCATGGCCATGAGGGCGAGCGCGCCCACGACCACGGCGGCCTGCCGACGCCAGTCGTTCCCGACGCGGCGAACGCCCCAGGTGGCGACGATCGCGATCCCGAAGGACGCGAAGAGATCCGTAAGGACGCCATGATCCGCGCCCCACCTGCCCGAGAGCGGACCGTTGACCATCGCCCACCACAGGGATACGACCGCGAGTGCACCGACCACCTTCCAAAGATTCCCCCACCCGCTCCGGTAGATCCATCGCCCGCAGGCAATCAGACCCACCATCGCGAACAGGAGAACGAGCGCTTCCAGAATCTGGTTCATGGAACCTCCAGTGGCCGGTCATCCGGCGTTGTTGACGTGTTGATCAATGTACGTTGGATCCCAAATATAGCAAAAAATGGCGGTTTCGTCAACCCCCTGGGAAGTCCACACGACCTCTCAGGGAATGGACCGCCGATACCGAGAGATGTGCGGGAAGTGCGTGTAAGAAAAAAGCATCCCAATGAAGAGATGCGTGTTGGCTGTTTAAGCCAAGAAGTGAGCCCATTCAAGGGCGATGCGCCGATTGTGGATCATCGCGAGCTCCAGAGCCTGTCGGCGATCATCCTCCTCGATCTCCGGAGTGATCTGCGCAAGCGCCGCGGCGATGCCGTACTCACGTTCCCGCGTGGCCGTCTCAAAAGCGCTCATGAGCAGGCCTTGGACGATCACGCGGGCTTCCGCGGCCGCGCGATGATCAAGCTGGTCTCCCCCGTCGCGTTTGGAAGTTCTGAACCGGAGCAGGAACTGGTACACAGTCGCGATTCTGCCGCGCGCGAGTTCGCGGATGAGCTGGGTATCAAGCGCTTGACTGCTACGGCGCAATGCCTCCCCCAACCCGTTCTGCGCGAGCCATTCCATATTCGTTGAACGCACCAGCGCGTCCTTGCTCGCGAAGTGCAGTTCCAGAATGAGCGGGAACTGCGACTGGAGCATATTCTCGTGCGACTGGCCGCAACCCTTCTCGTGAATCGCCGCGAGCGCTACCACCTTATCGAGCGACTCGAGGGTCGCTGTATCCTTGAACAGCATCTCCACCAGCTCGTCGATGACGATCTGCGCGAAGTCCATGCGACGCAGATGCGCGGCGACAGGGTTGAGCTTATCCTGGGATGGGATCTGGGAGGACGATGGCATGTCCGGAAGCAGAACCCACGCCTCGTTGACCCCAGCCGGGCCTTTGAGCGCCTGGTAGAACGCGCAGAGCTCAACGTTGGGACGCATATCCCAAGTGATGCTGTAGCGACGGACCGCGAAGAGATCAGCGGGCGTAATCCCGGCGTTCAGAACGCCCGAGAGATCGCTCCAATTGATCTTCCGGCTGATGATGTCCTGGACAACCTGCCTGGCCAGCGCTGGGTCACCGTACTGTTGCATCAGTCCGGCGAAGTTGACCGACGCATGGACGATCTCGTGGTGGATCTTAAGATAAATGTACAGCCCAGAATGATCCGGCTGCACCTTTGTGCTGTAGAACCATTCACAGGCCGTGTTATACACCTCGAAGCGACACGCACCGGCATGGATGAGCTCGGGCAGTAGCTTAATAAGCTCGTCGCCAAGCTCGGCGGAAAGGATCAGCTGTAGCCGATCCACGAACCCTTCCAACCGGCCCAGATGTTGTCGAGCCATTTCCTTCCGATCAAGCATGGTCTTCTCCTTCCAAAGGTTTGGGGCGACCTGCCCCGCCGCTTTGAAAACGGGGAGTAAAGGACACGGTTTATGTGCCAGAAAACGAACGGGGTGTCAATCGTCCCCGATGACTCACGATGACTTCTTCCGGCTTTGCCGAATTCGCCTGGACGGAGTGGCCGCCGCTTTTACGAACGCCATAAACAACGGATGCGGCGACAGCGGTCGCGATTGAAATTCGGGATGAAACTGGACGCCCACGAAAAACGGATGGCCTGTTAACTCCACAATCTCCACTAAATCTTGCTCTGGATTGACACCCGACACAACCAACCCCGCCTTCACCAACTGGTCGCGGTACACGTTGTTGAACTCATACCGATGCCGATGCCGTTCTTCCACCACCGCCTTTCCGTACGCGCGCCGCGCCGCCGTTCCGGCACGCAACGCACAGTGGTACGCCCCCAGCCGCAGGGTCCCCCCGTAACTCTTATCCTTCACCTTCTCCTCTTGCCCGGGAAGCAGATGCACCACCGGATGCGGTGTGGCCTCGTCAATCTCCGTCGTATGTGCCTTTTTGAGGCCCACGACATGGCGAGCAAACTCAATCACCGCGCATTGCATCCCGTAGCACAATCCCAGATAGGGAATCTTCTGCTCACGGCAATACTGAATCGCTCGGATCTTCCCCTCAATCCCGCGCGCCCCGAACCCGCCCGGAATCACCACCCCGTTCAGTTGTGACAGCTCTTTGAGTTTAGACGGCGACTTTTCGTACTCCTCCGAATTCAGCCACTCCAATTTCGGCCGATACCCTTGCGCCCATGAGGCGTGTTTGATCGCCTCAATCACCGACAAGTAGGCATCAGACAAGGTAAAATCGCCAGTGGAAAAATATTTGCCGATGACCCCAATGCGTATCTCGCGCAAGGCCGTCTCAATCCCGCGGACCATTGCTCTCCAGGTTCGCAACCCGCCCTTCGCGCGCGGATGCAATCCAAACGAATGCAGGACCTTGTCCCCGAACTTTTGGCTCTCAAACACCAGCGGCACTTTGTAAATGGAATCAATATCCGGCGACCCGATGACATGGTCCTTGTCCACATTGGAAAACAGCGCGAGCTTTTCCATGCGTGGCCGGTCAATTTGCATAGAAGAACGCGCCACCACGAAATCCGGCGACAACCCGGCGGCCATCATCGTGCGCACCGCTTGCTGTGTGGGCTTGGTCTTCATCTCCCCGACCGCCTGTGGCACCGGCATATAGCTCACGAGCACATTGCGCACGCGGTCGGGATAGCGCATCCGCATCAACCGTGCCGCTTCCAAAAACAAAATATTCTCATATTCCCCCACGGTCCCGCCCACCTCCACGAGCACAAATTCCGCCCCGGTCTGCTCGGCCGCCCGCTCAATGCGCGCGTTCACTTCGTCCGGCACGTGCGGCACCACCTGCACCGTCTTGCCGCCATACTCCAGATTGCGCTCGCGCTGGATCACCGACTGATACACGCGCCCGGTCGTCATGTAGTTGACGGACAGAATATTCGTATTCAAGAACCGCTCGTAGTTGCCGATGTCCTGGTCCGTCTCGTCGCCGTCCATCGTCACAAAGACCTCGCCGTGCTCAACGGGATTCATCGTGCCGGCGTCCACATTAATGTAGGGATCAATCTTGATGGCCGTCACGGTATACCCTTTGCTCATGAGCACGCGCCCAAGCGCAGCCGAAACCGTGCCTTTGCCGACGCCTGACATCACGCCGCCGACGATGTAAATATAGTGATGCATAAAAAAAGAATAGGGATCGCAATGGGGTTTATGATCCTTCAATGTGCAGACGGACTTCCGCTTCAAAACCGTGCGGGAGGGTGATGGTGACCGTGTGCTCGGACGGTTCCTTGATGGGACGCTCAAGCGCGACCATGGAGGCGTCCACCTGTGTAAACCCTTTCTGCTTGAGCGCTTGTGCGATCTGCGCCGCCGTCACGGCGCCGTAGAACGTCCCGCTCTCGTTTACCTTCTGCGAAAGCGCCAACGCATACCCGTCTAGCCGAGACGCGAGATCGCCATAGACGGATAGCTCCTTGTGCGCCTCTCGTTTTTGCCGACCTTCCCGTTCTTCGCACTCGCGCATGGCTCCGGGCGTGGCCGGCGCGGCCAGATGCTTGGGGAACAAAAAATTGCGTGCGTGACCGGCGGTCACCTCAACCGCCTCTCCCTGTTTGCCAAGCGCCTTGACCGCCTTGAGCAAAATCACCTTCATACGCTCACAGTATATCAAACCCTTCCGGCCATCCAAAACTTCTTGGATTCCTACCTATCCCGTCTTTCAAACCCAACTTGCCCATGCTCCGCCGCATCCTGTACCATTTTCTTGTGCCCTGTATGAAAAAAAGGTTTCCTACCCGTCTGGTTGGCGGGTCGCAGGCCATGATGGCTTCACTCGGGTATCGCTATCACTGCGTTGAGGATGGACGACCGTGCTATCATCGCGCATGGAACGACCAGCCCTTCCCGCGTTTTCACGCGTATGTCGCGGAAGAAGGCGGATGGATTGAAATTGAACTGCATGTGGACGCCCTGGATCCCATCCTCCATCAAGGAAACCATCATCAACCCTGGGCCTACGCGGGCGGTCGGGTCAACGAGGAAATGGAACGGATTACCAATACGCTCAACGGCACGGCGCCTCTGCCACACGTCGCCGGCAGCGAGCGGCGCGCGCGCAAAAATCATCCAGCGCGAAAAATTAAAAATCTTATTGACTTGTTATTTTTTTGACGAAAGGAAAACCGTATGCGCTACTCTTTCCCCGGCCCTCTGCCTGACCACGCGCGCAACTTGATGCGCCGCATGGGTTACGGCGAACAGCGCGCGCGCAGCGGCCAGATTAGCTACGTCAAACGCGTTTCGTCCGACCGGTTCCCGCGCTACCACGCCTATGTGGAGGATACAGCGGGCGGCGGGATGCAGGTGAACTTGCATGTGGACCAAAAGGAGGCGAGCTACGAGGGAACGAGCGCGCATGCGGGCGAATACGACGGGCCACTGGTGGAACGCGAGATGAACACCATCACCGCGTTCGTCACTTCCGTGGCGTCCGCTCCGCCGCCCTCACCGCCTGTGGCGAAACCAAAAAAGAACACATCGTTCTTCAGTCGATTTTTCTAGACTTGTGAAAACGGGGTCACGGGGTCAGGTCGTGAACCGGGAAACATTCCCGTTTCCAGACCTGACCCCGTTGTGTTTCAAACGGGCATCCACGCGCCGTCCTGCTTGGCGCTTTCGTAACACGCATGGGCGAGCGTAAACGCGCGCAGGCCCTCCCCGATGGTCGGAAAGAGAGAGTGCCCCCCAAGCAGATTCCGCAAAAACCAATAGTCCTGAATCGCGTAGTAATCACTGACAAACAACACGTCCTCACGGCTGGCGAGATCCTTGAACAGTGGATCGTGTGCCACCATCCGAAACAAGTCGGGCCGTTCGTATGTTTTTTCCGCTTCCTCATCGCGCACGGTCAAATGGTGCATGTCGTACGTCTCCAGGGTGAGCAATGCTTGCTGATAAAAAATTTCAAAGTGGCGAATAGATTGATGGGCGGGAATATCGTGCCAGAGGTGAATCATATTGGCCGCCACGCCATCCGCGAACTCAAAACGCACTTCCATGTAATCCTCAATGCCCGGATAGCCAGCATGGTTCCCCATCCGCGCGGAAACGCGCTTGGCCGAGCCGAACAGCCATTCAAAGAGGTCAAGATCGTGAATGCCGTGTTCAATGAGAACACCCGCGCCGGCCAGATCCACGCGGCTTCGCCAATCCGTAAAATGAGAAATGCCCTTGATGGGAAACACCTGGTCGTCGCGCAGAATAACCGTTCGCAAGGGCGAATGGGAACGCGCTTCGTCCATCTTTTTTTTGAGCGCGTGGTAGACCGGTGCATAGCGAAGCACGAACCCGACTTGATGGGGTGTGTGTGAGGTCGTGAGCAGACGATGGATTTCTTGCGCGTCCTCCAGAGAAACCGCAAACGGCTTTTCCAAAAACACCGCCTTGCCGTTTTCCACGGCCCGCCGGACCGTCTGGAGATGAAACTTGGTGGGGAGACAACTGAAGATCACATTGATCTCCGGATGATCCAGCACTGCGTTCGTATCCGTGGTCGCCATGTCAATCTCAAACATCGCCGCGGCCTGCTGTGCGGCTTCCGGATTTTGGTCTGCAATCGCCGCCACGTTAACGCGGCCATCAAACAATGGCTTGAGAAGACGCAGACAGCGCGCGTGCTCGCGTCCGATGTAGCCGGCCCCGATAATCCCGATCGTGAGATGGTCCATATGCGAAGGATCGTAACAGAGAAAAAAAAGACGCGCCAGCACGGCGCGTCGCGAAGCAGGAACAGACGTCGCTAGGGGAAGAGCTCCTCGACCGAGGGGAAGATGACATCCGGGTAGCGGTGTTCCAGCTGGTTGGGACCGTTGCCCTGCTGGGCCACGGGAACCCACAGCCGCGCAATGTCCATCCCGTTGATGGAACGCAGGTGTTCATCGGTCAGCGCGCACAACGGCGTTCTGGTCGCGCGGACGCGGGAGATGAACTCCATGATCTCGAAGTACATGCGCACATGGATCTGGTCCGTGTTGCGCTTGTCAATGAGCGGCACATTGATCTCCACTTCCGCGAAGATCTTCGGATCGCCGTCGGCGCGCTCAATGAGGTCCATCATCATCGCCATCTCCACGGCGTATCCGCCCGCCAGGCGCATGCCCCGCAGATCCCCCCAATGCACCATCGCCTGCCCGCACAGCGGCCAGCGCAGGGCGCCGATCGCGTTGTAGGGACAGCCGAGCGTGGCGAGGAACGCGTGGATGCCGGCGTTGTCGCGCCCGAGCGAGGCCAGCTTGACGAGCCGCGCCTCCTGGAAGTTCAGAGCCCCGACCATCAGCCTCTGCACGGGCTCAACCTCCACGGCGTTCTGGATGTCCGCATCCAGGAAGAACACCCGCGCCTCGGGCATGAGATCCAGCGACTCAAGCGCCAGACAGGCCGAGAACAAGGCTGTTCCCTTCCCGTGCAGACGCTCCTGTGCGATCCCGTAGGTGAGCGCGAGCCGCGCCATGAGCGGCTCGAGCAGATCGCTCTGGTGGCGCACAGCGATCGCCGTGCTCACCTCCAGAGCCCGCACGGCCGTGTCATCCACGCGGCCATCTGCGTCATGGGTGTCGCCGTTGACGAGCACGATGATCTGCTCGGGCGCGAATCCGACATCGTGAAGAAGGTAGGTGAGGGTGCGGGCGATCGTTCTGCCCTCGTGCTTGGCGGGAATGACGACCTTGTCATCCCGCAGCACCATCTCCCGGTCAAACCTGCGCACATCCCCGTGCTGCATGTGCCGAACGTGCGCGACCTTCGACGACTCACATCCTTGTGATAGCTGCATGATTTCCCCGTACGTGACTTCTGCGGCGCCCAGTAGCCGCAGGCGTGAACGCGCGCCCATCGGCGCGAGCTCAAGCCCACGGCTACGTTACTCCTTTAATCCCTTCCACAGCGCTTCAAAAATCAGTGTCTGCGTGGCGGCGATCGCCGTGTCTTCAATCACAACACCAAACAATTCCTGTTTGGCATCCAGTGAGATGAACGCCGTCTTGCCTTCATAGATGAAAATATACGCGGGTGACCGATCGTCACGCGAGAGCCAGCGGCGCTCGTCCAGACCCGAGGTGCGCCCGCCCTCGCCGATCGCGATGGCTCGCACGCGCACATGGTTGCGGATGCGCGTTTTGGTAAAGGCCGGCCACGCGTGCAGAATGAGATCGCGTACGCCTGCGGAGGAATAGACACGATAGGTCTTGTCAGGCGCGTGGGCGCACGCGTGAAGCACATCTTCCAAAATATCGCGCACGCCCACCTCGCCCTCGTAGTACCGGACGGACGGCCTATGCATGCTCCATCCCATCAGCTCTTGCAGGCCGGGAACCGCTTCCTGGAGTTCCAGGCGCGCTTCCTGCGCGGCCACTTCGCGCCGTGTTGCTACACCCGTCAGCTTACGGGGATCCTCGGCCACAAAGAACCGATGGGTTTTCGCGTCTACATAGGACGCCAATCCGACATCGATCAGACGCTTGAGCGTGTCATAGCAGGTGCCGCGGTTCAGCCCGGCCTCAAGCGCCACCGTTCTCAGCGGCGCTGTGCCGAGCTTGAGGAGCGTCACATAGACTTGGTAATCCTTCTTGCGAAGCCCGACGGCTGCAAGCGTCCTGTCTGACAGTGTAGGCGGTTTGCTCATGGGAGGTGAGAAAAAATGGACGCAGGTGTGGGTAAGATAAAAAATGCGCGCGTTCACGATACTCCGCGCGGATCATTTTGTCAATATTTTTTCGGCAACTTCTGTCAATGAGACGGCCGTTTAAAAAAAGCGACGGGGTCTGTGTGCGGACGAAATCAGAGGTCGGTTTTGGAAGCGTGTCACGATCTGTGAACCACACGGGTGGTCATCAGACGTTTGACCTCTGGCGCCACGGGTTTCTCTTCCACAGATACCACAGACCTACGCATCCCATCACCACACTCGCATACTGGGCGGGAGTGAGGCCGAAGAAACGCGCGTCCACGATGGGGCCGTCCACCGCGCGATAAAAATCCAGGATGAACCGAACAATTCCGTACCAGATGAGAAACACGATCAGATAGGTCCCGGTTTGCGCGCGGCGCTTGGCGAGCAGAAGGAACGCGAGAAATAAGAGAAGGCCGTTCATGGACAGCAGAAGCCCGTGATCCAGCCGATCGCCGTCTGGATATGCGACGGCAAGGATGGAATCAGAGAGTGTGCCGGGGTGGTCATGGATGAGGAAACACCCGATGCGTCCGATGCAGAGGCCAAGCGGCAGGCCGAAGACCGCCGTGTCTGAATAAGCCCAGACGTCCACCTGCTTTTTGCGCAGAAAGACGATACCGAACAGCATGGCGCCTATGAAGCCGCCGATGAGGGAAAATCCGCTCGTCGCGAGGATGGCTAAGGGGTCGTAGAACACCATGAAAAGCTTGGCGAACAAAAACGCCCCGAGAACCACCCAAAAGGTGAGGTCCCAGATGAATTTTGGATTCTGACCGCGGTGTTCTGCCATCCGCGCGGCCGCCCATGCGCCCGCGAGAATTCCAAGCGCAACCATCGTGCCCCACACCTGGATGGAAATCGGGCCCAGTGGGATCGTGGTGAAGTGGAAGTAAGGAATCATGTACACAGGTCAAGCGAGGAGCCCCGCCCATCGCGTTGCGACGAAGCGATCCCCTACAGAGAAAGTTTGGCTCTTCGGGCCTCGCCGTGACCTCGTTTAGGGTGTCCGTGTATGCCAATCGGTGACGTGCTGATAGGACATCCCAATCCGGTACAGCGTGTGCTCATCAAAGGGCCGGCCCATAATTTGCATCCCGACCGGAAGCCCTTGCGAAAACCCGCAAGGAATGGACATCGCGGGAACGGTCGCGAGGTTCGCGGTGATCGTGTAAATATCCGACAAGTACATGGTGAGCGGATCGCCGAACTTTTCGCCGATCGGCCAGGCGACCGAAGGGCTCGTCGGGGTGACAATCGCGTCTACGCGTTTCAGCGCCTCGTCAAAGTCGCGCTTGATCAGCGTGCGCACTTGGAGCGCTTTGCGGTAGTAGGCGTCGTAGTAGCCGGCGGACAAGGCGAACGAGCCGAGCAGGATGCGACGTTTCACCTCTGATCCGAACCCTTCCCCGCGACTACGCGCGTAGGTTTTTTCCAACGTGTCGCCCAGTGAATGGTAGCCGAAACGCAATCCGTCATAGCGGCCGAGGTTGGAACTCGCCTCGCAGGGCATAAGCACATAGTACGCGGCGAGCGCGTACTTGGTGTGCGGCATGGAAATGTGTTCAATCTTGGCGCCAGCCTTTTTCAGCTGTGCGACAGCGTCCATCACCAGCTGCTTGATGGTTTCGTCCATCCCGTCAAGAACATATTCGTCCGGGATGCCAATCTTCACTCCCTTAAGCGAATCCGTTATAAGCTCCGGCGAGGTCGTTTGGGTCAGCTCAACGCTTGTCGCGTCGCGCGGGTCCTTTCCTTCCATCGCCTGCATGACGAGCGCCGCATCTTCTACTGTGCGCGTGATCGGGCCAATCTGATCCAGTGAGGAAGCCATGGCCATAAGGCCAAAACGCGACACGCGGCCGTACGTTGGCTTGAGGCCGACGACGCCACAGAGCGAGGCGGGCTGACGGATGGAACCGCCCGTGTCCGAGCCGAGCGCGGCCGGCACAAATCCGGCGGCGACCGCCGCGGCCGAACCACCGCTTGAACCACCCGGAACGCGCAGGGTATCCCACGGGTTTTTCGTGGCACCGAAATGGGAACTCTCTGTGGAAGAACCCATGGCGAACTCGTCCATGTTGGCACATCCGATGAGCACGGCTCCGGCACGCCTCAGCCGTTCAATAACGGTCGCGTCGTACGCACTACGATGCCCTTCCAAAATCTGCGAAGCGGATTGGTTTGGCCATCCTTTGACAAGGATATTATCTTTGATGACGATGGGGATGCCGCCAAGCGGCCCGATCTCCTCGCCAGCTTCGCGCCGGCGATCAAGCTCGCGCGCCTCCTCCAGCGCCGTTTCCGATACCCACAGCAGAGCGTTCAATTCTTTGTTCTGTTCTTGAATGCGTTCCAGGCAATCCGAAACCAATCCTTCTGCCGTTTGTTCCCCGCTCTGTAAGAGTTGTTTCGCTGAAGCAATCGTCATACGTCAAACACTCCTTGGACTTGCAACAAATCGTTTTTCCGCTTTGAAAAATTTGCCAGCGCTCGTTCGCGGACATCCGGTTCACATCCTTCCACCGCATCTTCTCGAAAGACATTGGTGACCTCCATCGCGTGTTGAAGCTCTGGAACGTCCCGAGTATCCAGCTCCTGGAGCGTATCCACATATGCCAATAGAGAGCCCAGTTGTTCCCCGTATGTTTTTTCTTCCTCGCCTGTTAAATCCAACCGTGCAAGCTTGGCAATGTGTTTGATATCCATAGTTTTTTACTCCCCAAGCATATCCGCAAACTCTGTCTCTGACAACAGGCGTACCCCGAGGCCTCGCGCATCTTCATACTTGCTCCCCGGCTCGACGCCAACCACAAGATAATCTGTTTTCTTGCTGACGGATCCGGACACCTGGCCGCCCAAGGCGCGGATGCGTTCCATGGCTTGTTCCCGTGTGAATGAGGTAAGAGTCCCGGTGAGGACAAAGGTTTTTCCATTGAACACATTTTGTGTGCGCTTGGACTGGTCCTTCACGTGAATACCGACCAGACGATAGTCTTCTAGAAGGGCCCGATGGTGGGCCTGTCCAAAAAACTCCGTCACACTCTTTGCCACGATATCTCCGATGCCATCTATCTCCCGCAGAGTTTCCAGCGTCGCGGACTGTAACGCCTCCAGCGAACCAAAATGGTTGGCCAGATCCAGGGCCGTCTGTTCGCCGACATTGCGGATCCCAAGCGCCACGAGAAAGTTCGGGAGGTTGATCGTTTTGTGACGCTGGATTTCTTCCACGAGTTTGTGCGAGGCAACATCCGCAAACCCTTCCAGCGAGAGCAGGTCATCGGGTGTGAG
>Ga0194121_10008561_pt1 | contig 12913 bp, 9 predicted proteins | sample TA2MahCa50mmetaG_FD_148609 | JGI IMG/M metagenome (GOLD analysis project Ga0194121, IMG submission 148609) | Freshwater microbial communities from Lake Tanganyika, Tanzania - TA2015020 Mahale Deep Cast 50m | ecosystem: Environmental > Aquatic > Freshwater > Lake | place: Tanzania: Lake... | reverse complement strand
CAGCATCGACGGTGGCGACGGCAATGACACGATCAACGGCCACGACGGGAATGACACGATCGACGGCGGTGCGAACAATGACAACGTGACCGGCGGCGACGGCGACGATTCGATCGCGGGTTCTGCGGGACTCGACACACTCAACGGCATGATGGGAGCCGACTCAATCGACGGCGGGGATAGCAACGATTTCGTGTTGGGGGGCGCGGGAGCCGACTCCTTGAGCGGTGGTCTCGGCGATGACTCGCTCTTTGGCAATGACGGCGCCGATACGCTACTGGGAGGCGATGACGACGATTTGCTGGACGGTGGCAACGACGCCGACACGATTCAAGGCGAAGACGGCAATGACACACTGAACGGCAGAGGTGGCAACGATTCCTTGCAGGGCAACGATGGTGACGATTCGATCCTGGGCGGAGGCGGCAAAGACACGCTCGAAGGCAATCTCGGCTCAGATACCTTGCGCGGCCAGTCGGGAAATGACACCTTGTTCGGCGGCGACGGCTTCGACTTAGTCGATGGCGGCGACGGTCACGACGTCCTCAACGCGGACGAAGCGCCGACTCCTCTGACTCCTTCCGCTCCGCTCCCGGCGAGGTTGTTTGCAGTGCCGACCAACAATCGCAATCAGATTGTTGAACTCAATCCGCAAACAGGTGTCGAACTGAATCGTTTCGCCGCACCCGAAACGACGAGCGCGAACGGCGACGGTTTGGCATTCGATGGCACGAGCCTGTACTACCTCAATGGCTTCGGCACGAACATGCTGTATCAACTCGAACCCAATACCGGAGCGATCATCGACAGTACGGAGATTCCGCGTCCGACGACTCAGCGATATGACGGTCTCGCGGCGTTGAACGGCTTGATCTACATCATGGACGCGGCCAATGACGACATTCTGGTGTTCGATCCGGCGCTCGGTGGAGTCGGTACGGTGTTGGACATCAACGCTGCGAACCCCGGAACCAATCTGATTGGCGGACTCGCGGCGGCGAAGAATCCCGATCGTTTGATTGCGACGCTCGCAAATGGCCGCACGATCGTAGAGATCAATCCTTCGACGGGGCAGATTGTTCCGTTGTCGGACACGAGTACCGGTTTCAGTCCGACGACGGCTTCCGCAGGAAGCTACTCGGGCTTGGGTGTCATCGACGGCCTGCTCTACCTGGGCAGCAATCGTTTGTCGAACAGCAATCCGCTGACATCCACGTCGTCGCTCGACATCTTCGATCGCAAGGGACTCTTACAGCAGTCGATCACCCTTCCTTACGGCATCTCGGCTTTCGGAGCGGACGACGTGAGCACGTTGGGAGGGGCAGTCACGGGATCAACCAGCACGAGCGGCACGACCTCAACTTCGTTCAACGGATCCACGATCCTCAACTTCAACGAAGTGCCGGAGACCATCGCGAACGGATTCTCATTGCAGGGGGTCACGTTCGGTTTCAAGGTCGCTGGACTCAATTCTTCCGATGCGACGTTTGGTGCCTCGATCGCGCCCACCGGCACGTTCCAGAATCTGCCGTCTCCCGTGTTAGAGGGTAACGCTGCGGGAATCCTGAACATCGACTTTGCATCCCCAGCGACCAATCTGTCGTTCGCGGTCGCTCGATTCGCAACTACGGACGTTCCCAATGGAGTCCGCGTCTCGCTGTTTGATAGTTCACTCAATCTCGTCTCCACGTCGTCCATCAATCTGCTGAAAACGCAATTGAGCCCCGAAGGTCTCTTCAGCTACAGCGGCTCGACGGGAGTGCGTCGAGTCCGCCTGGACTTCACCACGGCTTCGGCCACGGTCGGTGGCGCACGATTCGCGATCGACAATCTGGCTTACACGCTGGGCAGCCCCAGCAATCCGATCCCGTTCGGTGGCGACACGCTGCTGGGAAGTGCCGGCAACGACACGCTGCTGGGACACGATGGAAACGATCTGCTGAACGGCGGCGTGGGGAACGACTCGCTCGACGGTGGTGCCGGAAACGACAGCCTTTCCGGCGCATCTGGCGATGATTCCGTCTTCGGCGGGCTGGGCAACGACACTTTGCGAAGCGGCTCGGGCAGGGACACGCTGCACGGTGGCGACGGCGATGATTCCATCATCGCGGCACTCAGCGATGGCGTCGATTCGATCAGCGGCGGCGAAGGGAGCGATCGCTTCGAGTTCTTCGGCAGTAACACGGCGAACACGTTCGATGTCGGACAAGCCGCAGGATTGTTGACTGTTTCGATCGACACAACGACGCAGTCGCTCAACAGCGACATCGAACTCGTGCAGGTCACGGCCCGAGGCGGCACCGATCGCATCAACGTTGCCGACCTCAGCGGAGTCGGCGCGACCGAAGTTTTGCTGAACGCCGGCACCGACGACGATCAAATTCTGGTGGATGCGGGAGCGAAACTTGGCGACGTTTTGCTGAGTGTCTTCGGTGAGGCCGGCAACGATTTGCTGGTCGGCACGGACAGCGCCGAATTGCTGAACGGCGGTGATGGCAACGACACAATCATCGGCAACGACGGCGACGACACTCTCAGGGGCGATGCCGGAGATGATTCGATCGACGGCGGTGCGGGCAATGACGTCATCGACGGCGGTGACGGACTCTCGACCATCAACGGCGGTGACGGCGACGACAGCCTGACCGGCAGCATCCTCAACGATGTTCTCAACGGCGGAGCGGGCGACGATACGCTCGTTGGATTGAATGGCAACGACGTGCTCAACGGCATGGAGGGCAACGACAGCCTGGCGGGAGGCTCCGGCGAAGACAACCTGGACGGCGGAGAAGGAGACGACACGCTCGATGGCGGCACCGACAACGACACGATCAACGGCAACGATGGAGATGACCTGATCAACGGTTTCCACGGCGATGATTCAATTCTCGGCGGTCTCGGCAACGACTCGATCAGCGGCAATGACGGCAACGACACGATCCTTGGCGAAGACGGCAACGACTTGATCGACGCCGGCAACGGTAGCGACGTGGTTCAAGGCAACGCCGGAAACGACACGCTTCTGGGAAGCGACGGCAACGACACGCTGCGAGGTGGTGCCGGCCAAGACATCCTGCTGGGCGGCGACGGCAACGACAATGTCGACGGCCAAGGAAGCGCCGACACCGTCGCTGGCAACCAAGGCGATGACACGGTGACTGGCGTTTCCGGTGAAATCAAAGAAACCTACCAGCTCGACCCGGCCGTGCTGACGAAACTGCTGTAACCGTCCCCGTTCCCGCGCGGACGGCAATCGCGAAAGAGCCTGAGCTTGAATGAAGCCCAGGCTCTTTTCGTTGAGAGACAGAAAGGCAGAGTGGGACCAGCGCAGCGCCGGCCACCAAATTTTCTTCCGTTAACGAATGAGCCAGTTGTGGCATCGTCATTTCTCCGCTTTAGCAATCGAACCGGCGTGGGATAGCATGACCTAAGAATGGGCGTTTCCGCCCGTCCAATGGTGCTGCGGTCAAAACAAGAGACGAACAAGAGCGACCATCATGCAGATGCGCTGCTCATACTGTCACAATCCGATGGCGTGCTCAACGACGATTCGTCGGGTGACGTGTCGTGTCCCTTGTGCGGAAGCTGTTTCAATCTGGCGAAGGACATCGAGACCGATCAGGACGATGACTCGCACGCCAAGATGCTCGGCCATTTTCAGCTGTTGAATTGCCTGGCCCAGGCCGCGTACGGTGCCGCCTGGCAAGCGTGTGGCACGAAGCTCGATCGCATCGTCACCCCGACAGTCCCCGCACCTGACCGCGCCGACGATCACCGAACATATTTGGAGATCGTCGAACCCCAACCGCTGCCCCGTTCCTAAACTCACAGGAGTCCCATCAACAAACCAGTGCCACCAAATTCAGCCGACCAGCGTTATCATTTTCAACCGTCGTCAACAATCGCCCGCATCGCTCCGCGACAGAACAGCCGAGAGCGTGAATGAAGCGGTTTGGTTTTTGCGAGTTGATTATGGCAATGACGTGGGTGAAGCATTCGGGATTCCCGGCTTCGAGCGACAGGGCTACGGAATTCCCTCTTGCTTGCGTTGATCGGCGGTCACTCTCAAACTGCGCCGCATGAAATCGAAATCACCGCTCCTGATCATCTTTGTGACCGTGTTCATCGACCTCTTGGGCTTCGGCATCGTGCTGCCGCTGCTGCCGAGGTACGGCGATTATTTTGGTCTCGACCGACTGCTCGGCCCATTGATGGCGTCGTTTTCGGCGATGCAGTTCTTGTTTGCCCCGTTGTGGGGACGCCTGTCCGATCGTGTCGGCCGTCGCCCGGTGTTGCTGGTGGGGCTGGCTGGCTCCACGGTGTTTTATGGATTGTTCGGATTGGCGACGTCGCTGGGCAGGGAGGATCAACTTCTGGGACTGTCGGTGATTCCGTGGCTGTTCATCACCCGCATCGGGGCCGGCATCGCGGGCGCGACGATCCCAACGGCTCAGGCCTACATCGCCGACTCGACGACTGCCGAAGCCCGAGGCAAAGGCATGGCCTTGATCGGAGCCGCTTTCGGTATCGGCTTCACGTTTGGGCCATTGCTGGGCGCGATGTTCGTTTCAAGCGATGTCGATGGTCCGCCAAGTCCAATGGCCGGATACGTCGCGAGCGGTTTGTCGGCGTTGGCGTTCGTGTGGGCGGTCGCTCGGTTGCCGGAATCGTTGAAGCCCGACAAAGTCGCGCAGCCCCGTCGCTGGTTGAATGTCGGAGCGATGGGCCGAGCGTTCTCACATCCCGGGACCGCGCTGCTGATGCTGACCATCTTTCTGACGACACTGGCTTTCGCACAGTTCGAGGTCACGCTGTCGCTGCTGACGAAGTTTTTCGGCTTGGCCGACAGCCAGAATTTCTACGTCTACGCCTACGTCGGCTTCGTGCTGGCGCTGAGCCAGGGCATGGTGGTGCGGCGAATTTCGCCCCGGTTGGGCGACTTCAAAATGAGTCTCGTCGGTACGATTTTGATGACACTTGGTTTGGTTTTAATCGCACTTACCTGCGGCCAGAGGTCGCTGGGCCTGCTGTTTGTGATTGTGCCGATCAATGTGCTGGGCTATTCGGCTCTGACCCCTTCGCTGCAGGCCATGTTGTCACTGCGGACTTCCGCCGATGAGCAAGGAGAAGTCCTCGGCGTTGGCCAAAGCATGTCGGCGTTGGCTCGCATTGCCGGGCCACTGCTAGGCGTCTGGCTGTTCAAACTCGACAAGCAGGAACCCGCCAACAGCGTCGTCTTGCCGTATTGGGCTGGAGCCGGTCTGATGTTGTTGGGTGTGGTGATGGTTTTTTTGCTCCGTCCCCAATCGAAGGGCTCGGCAGAGACAAACGCATGAGTTTCAACGTTGTTGTTCACACGGAGTTCTCGAAGCACAAGTTGCTCGAATGCGACTTGGCAGCCGATCCGTTCGTGCAGTTTCAGCGATGGGTCGACGACGTCCAGGCGGAAAACGTCGTCGATTGGCAAGCGATGTCATTGGCGACAGCGACCCGCGATGGGCGGCCGTCGGTGCGCATCGTTTATCTGCGCGGCTGGAACGAGCGTGGCTTTCTTTTCTACACCAACTTCGACAGCCGCAAAGGCTACGAGTTGGCGGACAACCCACAGGGAGCCGCTGCGCTGCATTGGAAAGAACTTGAACGGCAAGTCCGGATCGAGGGGGCCGTTGTTCGCGCGAGTGACGCCGAATCGAACGCGTACTTCGCAGGCCGGCCGCGAGAAAGCTGCATCGGCGCCTGGGCGTCTTCGCAAAGCCAACCGCTTGCGAACCGAGCGACGCTCGAACGGCTCACCGCCGAGTTCGAGGCGAAATTCGCGGGAGGCCCAATTCCTCGACCACCGAATTGGGGCGGCTTCCGCATCGTTCCCGAAAGCGTCGAGTTCTGGCAGGGAGGCGTCGCTCGCTTGCACGATCGACTGATCTATCGGCGACAGCCAGACAGCACTTGGCGGATCGAGCGGCTGTTTCCGTAACGCACGCGAACCGCGTGCGCGACATCTTACTTCGCAGAAAACTTTGTCAGCTCTTCGGCGATCAGTTCTTCCTCGATCGACTCGCTGGCGACCCGCGCACGGACCCGCAGATTCCCTTCGGTCGCACCACGCATGTGAACTCGGAACAGGGTAGTCTTCCCAGGTGCCAATTCCGGCAGATCGCTGAACAGGATCAAGCCGTTCTTGGTGAAATGCTGAGTCGCCGATTGTACTTTGAGAACCTCGAAGCTGCCGGGCATTTCAAACGTAAGACCGACGTTCTGAGCCGACTTCGAACCATTGTTGGTGATGCGAATTTCGTAGGCAGTCTCTTGGCCCACTTCAACGGGATCTTCCAGGTCTTGAATCTCCAGAACCAGCGATGCCGAGCCTTCGACCGTCGTCGTCGTGTTCGCCTCGGCGGTCACTCCATTTTCGGCCGACGCGAAGACTTGGTGCTCGAACTGACCGATCTCGGTGGCCTCCAGCTGCAACTTCAATTGGAAAGTCTGAGCAGGTTCGAGATGTCCGACTGACCAACTCACCGAACCAGTGTTTGCATCGAGCACGCCTCCTTTATCAGCCTTCAAAAACTTGAATCCCTTCGGAAGGCGATGCGTAACGTGGACGTTGTTGGTCGCAACTTGGCCTTCATTGGTGATGTTCAACGTGTAGCGAGCCTCGCGTCCGGCATATCGCAGACCGGGACCCTCGACGACGATCGCCAACGACGGAGCAATGACTTTGACGGTCGCTTCGGCGAATTGATTCAAACCGGAATTAGCGGAGGCTGCGACTTCGAGAGTCTGCTCGCCGCCGGCGATGGCGGTGAACGACAGCCGTACTGTTCGCGATTCTCCCGGATTGAGCGCGCCGATCGCGATCTGTGAGCGGTCGCCACGCGTGGCCTCCAAGCCCGCTGGCGTCACGATTTGAAGTTTCACGTTTTGTGCGATTCCGGTGCCGGGATTGCTGATCGTTACGGTCTGCACCAGTGGATCGCCGATGATGACTTCGGCCGGCGCTTCCGTGGAGACCTTCAGCAACGGTTCGGCAACTTTGAAAACGCTGGCTGCCGTACCAGTGAAGCGGACGTTGGCAGTCGTTTCCAGATCGCCGCTCTGGCTGGGAATCATCGTGATGTGAATCGTGCGTTCTTCGCCCGCAGCAAGTTCGGGAATCGACCATTCGAGGTAATCGGAAACTTTGGCCGGTTTGGGATTCGCCTGCGTCAGTTGTACGGACTCTGGGAAGATGGCCTCAACGACAACCTCATGGGCCGACACTTTTCCAGAATTCTTCACGACCAACTCGCAGGCACATTCCTGGCCGACATTGATCTCGCCCTGCTTGACCCATTCGATAGAGACCGAAGGTGTTGCGGTCGAAGGCGAAGTCTTGCTGAGAATTGAGCGGTCGATCGTGGTGGATCGCACCGATCGATTCGCGGCGGAAGGTATGGGCCTCGGTGAGCGATCGCTGACAACCGAAACGCGGCTGGCTTTCGAGGCGGACACCACATCGGACGAATCATGCCGAAGGGTCGTTGATGTAACTTGGTCCTGCTCCGCTCGCGCCGGTTTGACCTTGGCTTTCTCACTCGACTTCTGACGAAAATCAGCAGCGACAATTCCATCCGCCGATTCTTCGTCTCTGGATTCGACGACCGCTGTCGGCGATGCGACAGAGCCAGCCTGTTGAAACCCAGATCCAGATTTCTTTGCGACCATCTTGCGAGTGATCACTGCTTCGTCCGTGTCTTCGGATTCGGGTGGCGCGAGTATTTCGACTTTGTCCGCGACCGGCTTTACCGAGGCTCTGGCGGTGCTCGAAGTCTCTGGCTGCGCCGATCGACTGCCTGCAGTGGTGCTGTCCGCCTTCGCAGATTTAGGCTTAGACTCGTTCGATGAGACCGATGCCGGCTCGACGCTCATTCCGGACTTCGAGCGACTGAATCGCTTCGGAGCAGAAAGCGCTTCGGCCGCCAATTTTTCGGCAACCAGATCTGTGGTCGGATCGACTGAGCCATCGGACTGTTCGGGGGCAGTGCCTCTGCGGCCAAAAAATTCCAAGCTTCCGGTTTGGTTATTCGCCGCCGGCGCGGTCGACCTGCGGACTGCTGTCTTTTCAGTGGCCAAACTAATTTCCAATGCCACACCGATGACTCCAACGATCGCAAGCATTTTCATCCAGGGACGCATGCCATTCTCCTTGTGGACACCACAAATCATTTTGCGGAAGCGCCAGCCGATAACGAAAAAAGCTGTCTCGCCATTCGAGAGCACGAGACCTCATTTCAGAGATCGGTTCTCAGGATTTGGCAGCTTGAGTTGAGTTCACGGGCCAGCGAGAGATTACCGGTTACTCAGAGCTTGCTATCCGGCTACCGGCGAGAATTGCCGGTTCATGTGCGTGCTAAAACGGAACGTCGGCTCAACGTTCATTCGCTCTTCCAAGCCAATGTCCAGTGTCGGTCAGAAGTTTGCGAGACCGCAGTCGCTGGGATGCCGCAAAGACAGGCGAGGTCGCCAACTTCTTCCAGCGACAGAGCTGCCTGCAGCGAATCGCGAAAGAGCGTTTGCGAATGCGCGTTCTCTTGGCCCGCGTAGGTAGCCACGAAATGATCGACCGTCGCCAGTGACTCAGGCCGCAACAGATCCCGAACGAACAACAACCCGCCGTGAGCCAGAACGCGAACCATCTCCGACAGCACCCTGCTTGGTTGCGGAATGTGATGCACGATGCTGTTGGAAATGACCGCGTCAAACTCATTCCTCATGTAGGGCATCTGTTTGGCATCGATCAGCGCTGCCTGGATCTGATTAGCAAGTCCGGCTCGATCAATGTTGAGATTCGCCAGCTTGAGCATTTCTTTGGCGAGATCAATGGCGACCACACGACCAGAGAATTGATGACGGCACAACTCAATCGGAATGAGCGCCGTGCCAGTGCCGACATCCAGCACTCGCAACGGCCGCAGCAAATCCACAAGTCGTGCATCGAAACCGCTGCCGCGAGCGAATGCCAGGAAGTCATCGACGAAGACACGGTTGACCGTACTGTGATCCATCGAGTCGTAATCGCGAGCGTCCTCGGACGTGTCCATGACTTCGGGTTCGAGACGGCGTTTAAGCATCATGATCTCTGAAAGGAATCGGAATATGAGAATTGCACTCGGGACGAGTCGTCATAGCCAACGGCTTTCAAGTGCGAGAACGCGACCAGAGCATGCTCAACTTCTTAAGGCCCCGCGACGACATCAAGTGGCAAAACAACTGCACTCGTCTCATAAGACATAAGCAGTGAAAGGGACATCAGCGCCAGCACACTCCCAACTAGCCGAACGCAATAATTGCTGTTGTTTTTTGACGACACCTCGATCACGTCGGTTTGCCGATACACGCTCCGATTGACAACAGCATCAAAGGTCGAAACCAAAACGAACTTCATGCCGACGTTCGACGACTCGTCTAAGTCACGATCTCCTCAATCACATGCCCATGCACGTCGGTGAGCCGGCGGTCGATGCCGTTGTGACGGATGGTCAGCATGGTGTGGTCGATGCCGAGCAGGTTTAGGATGGTAGCGTGGATGTCATACACCTCAGTGGGGTGTTCGCGGTCGAGCGGTTTGTAGCCCCATTGATCGGAGAGGCCGTGAGTCGTGCCTCCTTTGATACCGCCGCCGGCCAGCCAGTTGGTGAAGACGTAGGGGTTGTGGTCTCGGCCTTTTGAGCCTTGCGTGCTGGGCATGCGACCGAACTCGGTGGTCCAGAGGATGATCGTGTCGTCGAGCAGGCCGCGTTGCTTCAAATCCTTGATGAGCGCGGCGGCTCCGACGGCCATGCCCATCGCAAGCGGACGATGATCGCGATCGACATCTTCGTGGCTGTCCCAATTGCGGCGCGGGAAGCTGTTGTCGTTGCCCGACCAGATCTGAATGAACCGCACACCGCGCTCCAGCAGCCGCCGAGCGATCAGGCATTTGCGGCCGAAGTATTCCGCCTCTTCGGGGATGTTGATCTCGGTGGGATATGTGCGGCCCGGCGCGTCGAGACCGTACATCTTCAAGATGTGAGCCGGCTCTTTGGAGATGTCCAACGCTTCGGGGGCGGCGAGCTGCATCTTCGCGGCCAGCTCATACGACCGGATGCGAGCCTCCAGCCGCGAGTCTCCCGGCCGCGAACGCTCGAAGTCGCGATTCACCCGATTCAGCAATTCCAATCCCGCGCGGTCGCTGTCGGCGGTGACGAAGTCGGCGCGCGGCAGCAGGTCTTCGATGGGGTTCTCGCGCTGCGGGAAGATCGTCGTCCCCTGTGTGTGAGCCGGCAGAAACGCCGACGCCCAATTCTTCGGCCCGTTCGAGGCGTACCCGCGATGATCCGGCAGCACGACAAACGTCGGCAGGTTGTCGGTCAGCGAACCCAGCCCGTAGCTGATCCACGCTCCCATGCCCGGAAAGCCCGGCTTGTCGAAGCCCGTCGCCTGCAAGTACGTCGCCTGACTATGCACCCCCGTCTTGCCGACCAGATTGTGAATGAACGCCATGTCATCCACGCACTCACCGAGCGGTTCGACCACCTCACTGATCGCCTTGCCGCACTCGCCGTACTTCCGAAACGCAAACGGCGACTTCATCCACGGCCCCAACCCATTCTGAAACGCCTCGACATACTCGCCAAAGTCCGACGGCTCGCCATGATGCTTTTCGAGTTCCGGCTTGTGATCGAACAGGTCGATATGCGAAGCCGCCCCACCCATGAAGAGCTGCACCACTCGTTTCGCTCGCGGCGGATGATGCAACGCCTTGAGCACCCCGCCTCGCCCAACGCCTTGAACCTCGGCGCTCGCGTTGTCTTCGTGAGCGAGCATCGCCGCCAACGCCAACGTACCAAAGCCTTGGCCGGAGTGAGCGAGAAAGTCGCGTCTGTTAGGTGGGTTCATCTCGAAGCCTCCAGTTCACAATCACTTGGCGGACAATTGGCCGAAACCGTGCATCTCTCGATGAAAATGCAAATACTTCTTGTGCCGATCATCAATGGGTCGCAACTTGAGGTCGTCGTGGATACCGAGCAGTCGGTAGTCATCGTCGGAGAGATTCGTTGACCGAAGAATTCGTCCTGAGTCAGCGAACGAAACGAATCCGGCGTCGAAGAGCGCGTCAAGATGCGGAGCCAATAGCAATCCGTTGAAGGGATCGAGTCGCTCGCGATTATCGGAGTCGCGCCAAGGTTGGATGTGCGACGCTCGCAGAATCTTCTGCTCGGTGCATCCTGTTACCGCACATGATTGCCAATACGCGATCAAATCTTTCCTGAACTTGCCTTGACCGACACGGCTTTTTCGGACTTCTTCTCGTTCGGTTGGTGGAAGGGCATCCAACTCTGACTTATGTGATTCAAGATCATCAAAGGCGTCTGCCACCTCAACCGCTGTTGCTTTTTTGATCGTCGCCTCAACTGCGGCTTCGATGTTTCGGTTTGCGACTTCGTCCAAGTCTTCCATCAGCGTGGTGTTAGCAGTACGGTCGCCGGAATGATCCTCGTCAAGCCGCGATTCTTTTTCTAATCGTGTAGCTAATGTTTCCCCATTGGACGCCGATTCAATTCGATCAATACCAGTTCTTCGCGATGTAAACGACAGGCGTGCGCCACCTACTTCTTGATCGAACGTAGCTTTGATCCTAAGACACCGACGACACTCTGCCTCACCTTCGATCCCAATCCCTCGTGGCCAATGCTGTTTGAATTGATCCAGAAGGTCATTCTGCTTAAACAACTCGATCAAATAACCGCGTCGAACATCTGAGTAGTGATTGTTGCCGCGACTCCAATTCCTCCGAGTCTCCATTTCACGAATTCGATGTACCTCATTGGTAAGTCCCTGTGACGTTGCGAACTCATACGCTTCTTCTAATGGAAACATTTTCTTGTCAGCTCTAAACATGGAGTGCTCCTTTAATTGTGAGCTTTCACCCATTCTTACGAACACAAACTCGCCGGCATTGAACAGCACTCGACAGAGGTTGTCGAAACCATGCTGGTCGGCAGACGCCGTCGAGAAACTAATCAGTGAGGATACCGTCCCTTCGCCAAGAGTTGCCGTCGAATCGACACGAGCTTCAGGCGATTCAGTTGCAACAAGTGCTCGGACACGCGGCCGATGTCGGTCTTGGGAACGATCACGCCGTCTCGCATTTCAAAATGATCGGGCCAGCGGTCTTGTCGCGGATGAAACAGCCGCACGATCCGGCCGGTTTCGGAATCGACCGAGGCGATGTCCGTGCCTTTCAGCCGATTGCATTCCAGGCAACTGCTCGCGAGGTTCAACAACTCGGTCTGTCCGCCATGCTTGAGAGCGATGATGTGATCCGGTTCGAAGGGAAAGAACGACTCGGCCTCCGGCAACAGGCAATACTCGCATTGAAAGCCAGCCCGATCGCGAACGGCATTGCGTAGAGCGACCGAAACATATTCCGACATGGCCGCCATGCTCCTCTACAGTCGAGCCTTCCACATCCGCACCAATAATTCCGCCCGGCCAAAGTCCTCCAACTCCTCTCGCTCCTCGTCCGTCAGCGTCCCAGAGTTGGACTTCCACAACAATTCGCTCGCCCGCGCTTGAGTCTCCGCCGACGGCCGAAAGGCCAGCACGTCCTCGCGCGAAGGAAACCGCGCCAAGAACTCGGCGATCTCTTCAAAGACTTGCGGTTGCGTTGCGGTTGTCATGTTTGGCTCACAACAAGGAGTTCGATTGTCGTCTTTGAATCCATCTTATTCATTTGGCGGGAACGGAGGGAATGCTGGTCCCCGTTAATCCACGAACACAAACTCGCTGGCGTTGAACAGCACTCGGCAGAGGTTGTCGAAACCATGTTTCTCAGCATACGCCGTGAACTCGGCTCGTTCGGCGGCGGTTGGGGAGCGGCCGGCGATCAGAC
>Ga0194121_10008560_pt1 | contig 12915 bp, 11 predicted proteins | sample TA2MahCa50mmetaG_FD_148609 | JGI IMG/M metagenome (GOLD analysis project Ga0194121, IMG submission 148609) | Freshwater microbial communities from Lake Tanganyika, Tanzania - TA2015020 Mahale Deep Cast 50m | ecosystem: Environmental > Aquatic > Freshwater > Lake | place: Tanzania: Lake... | reverse complement strand
TATTTGCCATGCGTCAGTTAAATCTTTCTCCGGGTAGCAAGCACCGTAAATGTGCCAAAATTTGTGGAGACACTTCCGGTGACTTCCATCCTCACGGTGAAACAGTCATCTATCCTACCCTTGCAAGGCTAGCACAGCCTTGGGTCATGCGTTATACTTTGATTGACGGTCAAGGGAACTTTGGTTCCGTCGACGGAGACCCTCCCGCAGCGATGCGTTATACGGAGGCAAGGTTGACAAGGTCCTCGATGGCACTTATGGAGGATCTAGATAAAGAGACTGTGGAGTACATATCTAACTATGATGAGACTAAAAAAGAGCCTGTTGTTTTCCCTGCAAAATTTCCGAACCTTTTAGCTAACGGTTCTTCGGGTATTGCTGTGGGTATGGCAACCAATATCCCTCCTCATAATTTGAATGAACTCGTAGCCGCGACTCTTTTACTTGTTGAAGACCCCAAAGCCACTATCGATCAGATTATGGAGGTGATGCCGGCACCTGATTTTCCTACGGGGGGAGTTATTTGTGGTTACCGAGGGGTCAAAGAAGCCTATCATACCGGTAAAGGCAAGATCACTTTACGAGGACTTATTCATGAGGAGAAAGAAGACTCGGAAAAAGCCAAGCTTGTTATCGATGAAATCCCCTACGGCGTGAACAAATCAAAGCTGATCGAGCGTATTGCGGAACTTGTTAATGATAAAACTATCACGGGACTTTCTGATATTCGTGATGAATCTGACAAAGACGGTATGCGTATCGTCTTGGAGCTTAAGCGTAACGAGCTACCGGATGTTATTGTCAATCAGCTTTATAAGTATACCGATATGCAGGTGACTTTCGGCTGTATCATGTTAGCTCTTGACAAGGGGCTTCCAAGGACGATGAATGTCAAGCAGATCATAGGGGCTTGGATAGAACATCGTATCGAAGTCATCCGTAGAAGAACGCGTTTTGAACTTATGAAAGCAGAGGCTCGTGCCCACGTATTAGAGGGGTATTTGAAGGCTCTAGACAATTTGGATGAGGTGGTAAAACTTATTCGTGCTAGCGACAGTCGCGACATAGCTAAAGCTCAGTTGATGGAGCGCTTTGATATGTCGGATAAACAAGCGAATGCCGTTTTGGACTTGAGACTTTATCAACTGACCGGCTTAGAAAGGGAGAAGATCGAGGAAGAGTATAGGGATCTTCTTGAGAAAATCCAGCACTATAGAGCTATTTTAGCAAGCGAAAAACTTGTGCGGGATATCATTAAAGAAGAGCTGCAAGAGGTACAAAAAGGGGAAAAATCGGATAGAAAAACCCGTATCATCGCCGCAGAGACAGAGCTCAATATGGAAGATCTTATACCCGATGAGCCATGCTTGATAGCAATCACTTCCGATGACTATATCAAGAGAATGCCGATAGATGCTTTTAGAGAGCAAAGGCGAGGTGGTCAGGGAGTGATCGGCATGGATATGAAGAAAGAAAGCGATGAGCTGAAAGATCTTTATGCAGCTTCGGCCCATGACCATCTTTTAATCTTTACAAGTTTTGGTAGATGCTACTGGATCAAGGTGTGGCAAATTGCCGAAGCGGGAAGGAGATCGAAAGGTAAGCCTATCGTACAGTTTTTGGAAGGTATTCATAAAGAAGAGCGCTTAGCTGCTATCTTGCGTGTAAAATCCTTTAGCGAAAAAGGGTTTATACTGCTCTGTACGAAAAATGGAGTGGTAAAGAAGACTGATTTAGAGTCTTTCAGTTCCCCACGCAAGAAAGGGGTTTATGCACTCAATATCGACGAGGGTGATGAGCTTATTGCTGCCAGTTTGATCCACGAAGGGCAGCAAATTATGCTATTCACAAGGAATGGGATGGCTGTGCGGTTTGACCAGAATTTGGTGAGAGAGGTAGGGCGTGTTGCCAGAGGCGTGCGAGGCGTTACTCTCAAAGGAGAAGGCGACCGTGTAGTTTCTTGTGTGATCGCAAAAGGAGAAGAAAATTTGCTTGTTGTCTGTGAAAACGGTTACGGTAAACGCTCTTTAGTAGATGACTTTAGGCAGACCAACCGAGGGGGTATCGGTGTCAAATCGATTATCACAAGTGAAAGAAACGGCAAAGTCATTGCTGCGACGATTGTTAACGATGAAGATAGTGTAGTGATGATGTCTAACCAAGGCCAAGCGCTACGCATTCGTATGAAGGATGTTCGTATTATGGGCCGTTCTACTCAAGGGGTTCGTCTTGTCAACTTGAAAGAGGATGACAGTGTGGTAGCTGTGCAGAGGATAGAAAACAGTCGTCAGGAAGAGACAAAAGAAGGTGAATAATAGGGGGAAACTCATCACGCTAGAGGGGGGCGATGGGAGTGGCAAGACGACCCTTTTGGAGGCTTTGCAGAAGCGACTGCTCTCTTTGGGTTACGCCCCCTTGGTAACAAGAGCTCCCGGTGCTACGGAAACAGGGAAAAAAATACGTGATTGGGTGATGCATCAAAAGCTCCCGCTGACTAAACAGGCGGAGCTTTTTTTGTTTTTGGCCGATAGGGCGCAGCACGTGGAAGAGCTCCTTTTGCCTGCTTTGAAAGAGGGTAAAATTATTTTGTGTGACCGTTTCAATGATTCTACCTTGGCTTATCAAGGAGCTGCCAGAGGAGAAAATTTGCAGTTTATTGAAAAACTTTGTCTATTTGCTACGCAAGGGTTGACACCTGATCTTACCCTGTACTTAGATATTCCTCCTGAAGAAGGGCTTTTACGAGCGCAAGCTGCAGTTGTTAAAGAGGGAAAACCGTCGTATGACCGTATAGAACAAGAGAAAATCAGTTTTCATGAAAAAGTCAGGATGGCCTATAGAGCTCTTGTAGAAAAAGAACCCGGGCGCATTCAGCTGATCGATGCTAGACAATCTCCGGAAGAGGTTTTTCAAAATGCGCTAGAGAAGGTATTGCACCTGCTAAGAGAGAGGAACGGGGGGTGTTAGAGGAACTCGTAGGACATCATTCTATTAAGCAAACGCTTGTACAAATGCTAAAAAGGCAGAATATGCCGCAAGCTTTTTTGTTCCATGGACCGGAAGGAGTCGGCAAGGGAGCTTTTGCAGAAGCTTTTGCTCAGAGGCTAGTGGCGGGATCAACTCGGCATTTACGTAAAAACTCTCCTGATATTAGACGATATGAGGTCGAAGAGCCGGCCTCCGTGCATACCATAGCCTCCATGAAGGAGTTAAAAGAAGAGGTTGGCATTCCCCCTTTGGAAGGGGATCGCAAGGTCTTTATTATAAAAGAGGCCCATAAAATGCTTCCTGCGAGCAGCAACGCTTTGCTAAAGACTTTGGAAGAGCCTATGGGGAGTTCTGTGCTGATTTTAATAGCTCCAAGTGTTAGTGAACTGTTGCCAACGGTTGTATCAAGGTGCTGCAAAATAGCATTTCCTCTTTTGCAAGAGGAAGAAGTACAAGAGATTTTAATGAAAAGGGACGGCCTTTCTTTGGAAGAAGTGCAAAAATTTTCCCCTTATTGTTTTGGGTCTCTGCAACAGCTGTCGAAAGATAAAGCCCTATGGCAAGAAACGCTGCTAGAGCTTTTTATCCTTTTTCCGACACTTCATCGCGAAGAGGTCAAGCAAAAGCTTCAGCTTTTGGAGGAGGCTTATGATAAAGGGGGTATAGAAACATTAGATAAAGTCTATGAGCTATTGCTACACTTTATCAAAGATATTGCTATCCTTAAGCAAGTGCTTGATCCTTTGTATCTTTCTTTTAAAAAATATGAGAAGCTCTTAGGTGTAAGTGCTCAAAAAATAGCAAGGTCTTCTGAAGAGATACAAGAGACATGCTTTGCCATGCAAGAAAGCCATGCCTATCATATCAAACTAAAAACTGCTTTAGAAACCCTCCTCTTGAGCTTCTATCAGAAGTAAGCAAGAGGGAGTAGGTTTTAGAAATTCCTCGCGTAAAGGCTCTTGCGGTGTGGCTGTAAAGCTTAAAGAAGCTTGCGCCACATTATAGCTTGGGTCTGTAAGGAGTAGATCAACCGTTGCATCTGATGCGAAGAGCATAAGCGCTGCAGGGCGTAAAATCCCCTGTGACCATTGATTTACAAAAACAAGGTTATTCATTGAGGTAGAAAATTTTTGTTCATTGCCTCCACAAGCTAAAATAGAGGGGGATACTCCCTGTAAAGTCAAGGTATACTGTCCCGGAGATCCTTTCGCTGCAGCAAAGGAGGCTTGTCGGCTTTTGAGTAAGTAGAAAATGTAGGCCCCCGTTTCTTGGCTAATGACGTTTTCATCCACGGAGTTTACTGAAACGGCTACCACTTTGTTGTTTGTGGGTGCAGGGGCCTTTTCTGAGTTGAATTCATCAATAATTGCCGTTTTGATCTTTTCACAAGACATAAGCAATACGCTCATGGCTAACAAAACATATAATACAAGTTTCATAGCGGCTCCACTATTATAAGGTTCCCCAATCTCGATATAACAAAATAGATAATTTTTTAATCATAAAAATTATCAAATAAAAATATTTATCCTAATTAACAAAGATAAAAACAAAGTGAAGTCTACATGGTGATGTGCTATAATCTCAGGGCATCGATTCCAAATGCCTTAGCAGGGATCAAAAAAAAGGGGGTATAGGATGAGCGGTTTACGTATTGTTGAGTGTCTTAAAGGAGGGATGCTTTGGAGTGCCAGTTTTTATATGGGTTTTAAGGCTGTAGAGGTTGCTAAGCGATCTTTGCAAGAGTCGGAAAATAGGCCGTTAGGCATGCCCTGGGGTTTCCAGGAGGTCCGCTTGGATCCCCAGAAAGTCAAGTGGGTATCGCGGGCGTCGGAGCTTCCGAAAAAGCAGTAACATTCTTAAGCTGCTTATTTCTAGCTGGTTAACGATAACTTCTCCGCGTAGAATTCTGGGCTGATATAACACAACCCTTTTACTTTCTTGCTGATACGTTATTGTTTTGTTTTTATTAAAAATTTGATTATTTGTTTTTAACTCAAAATTTTGCTAAAATAATGTTTATTGTTAAAGTAAGAATTGGAGTTATTATGAGTTTTAATGCTATTGGTAAAGTTTTAAGCGGAGTGGTGATAGGCGGTATTTTTTCCGCGCTTTCACTAGACTCTCTCTTGCAGATCGCTGCACCTAGGTTGGCTAAAACAAAATACGGCCCTGAAGAGCAAATACCCTACAAGCCCGGGGATGTGGTACGTTTGCAAGAACGTGAAGTGCAGGTGCTGGGTTATTCGGGGATGTCGGAAGAGACAGCCAATCACTATAGGACAACAGATGGTTCTGAGGTATGGGTGACAAGATCTTTACAAGAGGCTCAACAATATGCTCTCACGAATACGGGAAACGGCACGAGAGGAACTCCTGTGGTAGTCGTTGTGGTACAAGAGATAGGGGCGCCTTCTCCTCCGGAAGGTCCGCAGCGTTTTGAAGGCCCGCACAACCCGATACTTCCTCGTGAGGAACACCGGGTGAGCGTGCTGGATCAGCGGCAACAGGTTAATGAAAAGACAGATGTGAGGTGGCAAGCTTGTTTGCAGAGGTGGTGGACATCTGTGGTGGATATTCAGCCTGAGTCAGAAGAGATGGCGCAAGAAGTAGGTGGTTCTTGCTGGGATTCAGAAGAAGAAACAATCAAAACCTGTATAAACGAGCTTCAAAAGGCTGCTGCTTCTAAAGAAGAAGTGGTTGCTAAGGAAGAGCCATATGTAGTAGAACCTGATGAACGGTTTCCTCCTTGGTAATAGAGTTGAGGTTATTGTGTCGCATGTGACAAAAGCTGATAAAAATCCATTTGTTGTTGAAGAGGCTTCTCAAGCTGCCTCTGAATCAACCGTCGATGGTAAAGCGCAAACGGTTGCTAAGCGTAGATGTAGCGAGATTTGTGATCAGGAAGGGGTCAGAGATTTAAGACCACGTGTGAGTATCACATTTCCTGCTTGTATTTTAAATAAGCTCTCTTTTTTTGAGTCTACAACGCTAATCTTTTATAGAAAAATTTCTACTGCCCAGTTAATAAAAGCTACCGATCAAATCAGTCCCGAAGAAGCCGTTGTGATATTAGAGAATTTGCATCAGAGCCTTTTAATGACAGAGGAATGCACCTATGCACCGGAATTTCTTATCAGACTGGCCCATAAGCTGCCTCAGCAGTATATCCTTGATCTCATGGAGAAATTACAGGGTCAATTTGAAAGGCAACCTCACTTATGGCTAGCGCTAGTAGATGCATTGGCTCCAAAAGACATTCTTAAAGCCGCTGCTTATCTTCCCTATCCTATCTCTCAGCCGATCCCTCAGCCGACGTTCTATGGAGAAGACTTCTTGAAGGTAGTGAAAGAGCTTTATCTTAAACTTGTAGAAGAAACTCCTCCTCAAGACCTCGTTCAACTTTTGCAGATGTTAGATCTAGGGCGGCAAACAAATGATGGGCTCCTTATTTGGATGCATTTAGATGACGCAATTAAAGAGGTTTTTTTTCAGAGATTACCTGAGCAAGATTTATCCGGTATTCATCCGGAAAGCCTACCTCAGACTATATGGGATGATCTTGCTCGTGTAGGGCCATTGCTGAGCACATGGGATCAAAACAAGCTTCTTTTACCCAATGTGGTAAGAGCTATTGGAGCTAGACCTTCTTTGTGGCAAAGTTGGTTAGACAGGATCCCAAAAGAGAAATTGCTTTCGGCGATAAAAGCAATGCCCATAAGCATGAGACAAGATAGAGCCTTTATGCTTTCAGTAATACGAAAACTACCCGATAATAGTTCTTGGATAAAGGTTGTCAGGGATAGTAAGGAAGGAGGGGTTAACTTGCATCCGGATGTATGGGGTTTATTGCTAGAGCGTGCAGGGCAACAGACTTTATCAAGAGATATTCAAGAGATGGTTTTTTCAGGAGCTATCCCATCTACTATTATTTCTAATAGCTCATGTTTTTTTAAGATTTTGCCTACAGTGCTTGCTAGCTCGGATATTGTTATCATCCATTTTATTAGACAATGTTTTGAGAGTACCGGCTCTTCCATGGAGTGTTGGGTGCCCTTTATTAATGCGCTAACAAGCGCGAAAGCATTAAAATATTGTTTGGAGTTGGCTTTTAGATTGGGTCCGAGTAGCGACTATGTGGCACCTGTATTAAAGAGATGGTTATCTGACGTGCGCTCTCGTTTTAATTGTATTTATACTGTTTTGCAAGAGATAGGCAAGAATTACGGCTCGTGTAGCCGGTCTATTATAAAACAGTATTTGGATGAGGTGTTGCCGTATTCCTTTGCAGATTCCAACTTTTTCCTTCCACAGCAGCATCAAAACATCATTCTTGTTTCCTATAACGAAATCGGGGGGATCATTGCGGCGCTTTCTGATGCATTAGAGGTGCCGGAAGAGCTTTTGCAAGAGCGTTTTGATCAAGTAGTTGGCCAGCATGATTATCAGATTCAATGGGATAGATTATATGACGTGTGTCATCTAGAGGAGAGAGGCGTTGATAGATCACGCAAACAAGAAATTCTAACTATTGTGCAAGAAGAAGGCGAAAAGGTTTTAAAGAAGATTGTTTCAAGGCTTCGAAATCGGACTTAACGGCTTCTTTCGAGGTTTTTTCTTTTATCATTTAATCATCAATTATATATCCTGGGGGCTTTACCTACTTTAAGGAGTATCGTTATGACTTTTAAAAGAAAGCCGTTGCCCTATGATCTAGGGGCGCTACACCCCTTTGTTTCAGAAGAGCAGATGGACTATCACTACAATAAGCACCATGAAGCTTATTTCAAAAAACTCAACGGCTTGGTAGATGGCAAACCGGAGTCGGAGTGGGATCTTGAAACCCTTGTTAAAAAATCCCAAGGAGCTGTTTTTAATAACGCGGCGCAAGCCTGGAACCACGCCTTTTTCTGGGAGTGTATGATCCCTTCCGGAAATCAAAAACCCAAAGGCGAGCTATTAAAAGCCTTGGAAAAAGATTTTGGTAGTTTGGACCTTTTCAAGAAAGAGCTGTTAGATAAAGCCGCTGCCCTTTTTGGATCGGGATGGGCTTGGGTAGCTAAAGACGCGCAAGGCAAATTAGAAATCCTCCCTCTAGGTAATGCCGATACACCTTTGAAGTATAATAAAACGCCTATTCTAACAATTGATGTATGGGAACATGCTTATTACATCGACTATAGAAACGAGCGGCCGAAGTTTGTTGAGAAATTCTGGGAGGTTATTCACTGGGATTTTGTAGACAAATGTTTCCTCAGTCGTTAATCATACCAAATAAGCTTTGGTAGAAAAGGTCGGCGTTGATAGAGGTGCAGAGCTTTACAGGGTAGCCTGTTTGGTGCAAAGGGGCAGTATCTATGGGGGGTTTGCTGATATCAACGTCGGTAGCTCGAGGGACTTCGATGATGTGGCCGAAATCATCTTTTCCTTCTAGGAGGATGTCAATAAAAGTATCCTTCAAAGTGACAAGATCGGCTCGAATGAGGGTCATCATGCCAATAGGGTCCCAGAAAGTACAAAAGCTTAAGATAGAATCCGGTTGAAAGTGGCTTTGTAGAGCCTGAAGGACAAAAGCCGCTCCCGGGTTATTAGCAGTAGGGGCATAACGGCTGAAGACCTCAGGGGTGTTATTGACAAGTGTTAAAATAGACAGAGGGACGAGCGTAATAGGGATCCCCGAAGCAAAGACGATACGAGCTGCACAAGGATCGAAATAAGTAGCGTAGGAGCTCGCTTGCTCCCAGTAGGGGTCTCTAGGCAAGGTGAGGGTTTCAAGTGTGTGTAAAGATCCGGCCAACACGACAATTTTTTCTATTTTAGAAAGAAGCTGCGGGTAGGTCGTAATAAGGTTGGCTACATTATTCAAAGGGCCGCAACAAAGGATAGACACCTTTTCTGAAGACGCTTCCAGTAGGTGGCGCATGAGTTCTGTGCCCGTTGTATTTAAAGGCTTATTGGGAGATACAGGAAGGTGGTACTTAGAAAAATCATCCCCTAAATTTATCCAAGCAGGATTAAGCGATGAGCTGCAAAAGGTGGTGCTGGGTAGAGAAGAGACCGCAGTGGAATTTTTATGCGCAAGGTCCAAGATGCTTTCTACGTGGGAGCCTGCCTGATCAAAATAATAGTTGTGAGCGCCGGAAATCGTAACCCCCATCAACTGTACCAGGGGGGAGCGGCTGAGGAGATAGAGAGTATACAGGTCATTGACATCCATATCGGCATCAAAAATCAAAGCCATTTTGGAAGGGGGCCCTTTTTTTAAAGAGCAGGAACTACAAAGGCTGAGTATCAAGATAAGAGGTAATGCAATGCGCAGCATAAAAAAAGCTCCTTAGGGTCCTAAAAAGCTTATAATAGGTAAAAAATGAAAAAAAACAAGAAAGTTGAGTAAGTTTTGTAAAACCCGTGCCCCAGTTCTCTAGGAAAGCCCTGCCTACAGGGGCGACTTAGATGACTAAGTCGCCCAAACAAATAGTTGTATTGCTTTGATATCTAAGAACTTGAGTGTTTTGTTTGTTTAACGCTAACACTCTACACTATTCCGTTGAAATAAAAGCAATTGAGAGTATATAATTTTTGTTTAAAACAACGCTAGTTACTTCAATGCGGAAACTAGTTTTTTATTACGGAGTTTAAAAATATTATGACCGTTAACCTGGAAATTTTGTATCGGATTGGGAACGGTGAGACGCATTGCCAATACGCTAAAAAGGAAGGCGCACGAATACCCGAAATATCGGGTGAAGAAGACCTTGATCGGGCAGGGTATACGCTATTAACTCCGGAGCAAGACGAGGCGTTTCGTCGGGTTTTGCAAAACTCTATACAACCTGTAATGAGACGAATAGGTGAGACATATAGGATGTCAGAACTCGAAGTACTCGTTTTTGCCGTTGACGATTTAGTGCCCCAAAAGGGGGCGCCGATAACCAAATTTTTTGATGACCTAGAAAGGGTTGAGAGGTATTTTAATGCTATACAGCGTCTTGATCGACTAAACGCTAATGTTAGTGCGGCGCGGTCACAGCCTTTTTCTATTTACCACGATCCAGCCTATGTACAGTCACAGGTGGATTCCGAGATGCTTTGGGCAGCGGGGCAAAACCCTTCGCTTGGGCCGTCGCCTGTTGCGATTGCGTGGAAAGATAAGCCGTCAGTACCGGCGAAGGATCCGATAGAAATTGCTAAAGTGTATGACGCGGCAAAATATCAGAAAGTACAGCAGTTTATTCGGGGGTGTGTAGGGAGTCGTCCGCAGGTGACTCCGCAGTCAGCTTTTCAACCGAAGGTTCCGGTAATGCAGCCGGCAGCTCGAATGGATCAGTTAGAAGAAAGTTCTAAGGCCTTGAGGGAAAGATTTCAACGACTCCAAGCAAGCGGCGCGCTTGTCGATCTAGCAAAGAGGCCTCAACAGCGGATGACTCAGACGACAGCTCCTCAACCGAAAGCGTTTTCACCAAGTCAGGCGTCGTCAGTTTTAATGACGGGGTTCTCGCAAGGACAGTCTCAGGTCTCCGCTGAAGAAAGATTGGCTCAACAACGCAAATTCTATAAAGACGGTATCGCCTCCGGGACGATTGTCGATCTAGCACAGTGGAATCAACAGCGGACGACGAAACAATAAAGATGGTCGGTTCTAGTAACCGCTTAGCTTGGTTTCTTCGGAAAACCCAACATAGCTTCGTAACATTTTAATAGATGATCTACCCCATGAAGCGCCCTATGAGGAAGCGCTTCGGAGGGGATATGGAACCTTGCAGCAATTTTATCTTTGGTAAAGCCTGTTTCCCATGGAGGGGTAAGATGCTGCGCCATAGCATAGCCCCAGTACATGGAGGCGAGATCGAGCCAGTGGTAGGGAATAAGAAGACTCTCTTGCATAGGGATATCCATAATCTGAGAAAAAAAACTGCGGTCGAAGGAAGGATTTTGACAGATAAACACCGCCTTCCCCCGTACAAGCTGCCACTTTTTAAAAATAGCGTGCACAAGCTTTTGCACCTCACCTAGGGGTTTGCCTTGTTGAAGCGTATCCCAGGAAAGACCGTTAATTTGTAAGCTGGTTTTGTCACTTTGTTGCCAATCGGAGCTGTCTATTGCGATAAGCTGAGAAAAAGTCTCTAGCGTTTGCCCTGTGGTGAGACAAATGATTTTAAAAGCCAGTTCCAGAATTTTATGCTTTTTGGGATCCAGCCCGCTTGTTTCCGTATCAAGAAATATGCCTAGCATGCCTTTAATCACCACTTAAAGGTTCTACAGCATGTTCTTTAATTTTTCCCTCTTTTAAGAAGGAGCTAAGTAGTAGAGCTAGACATAGTAGCACCGGAAGAATAAAAAAGGCGTGTTGATAATCGCGCACGGAATAAAGGTTAATGCCGTCTACTTTTGTGCCGTCCCATGTGATATCCAAAAAAAGACCAATAATAGGTTGGATAAGACCACTGCCAAAAGAAACGATGCAGTTGGTAAAGGCAATGGCAGAACCTTTAATATGAGGCGCATTTAACTCGGTAGCCAAGGTAAAGTTTAAAAGCTCGCCCGAAGAAAAGAAACCTACACTGAATAGGAGAATATAGACTAAAGATAAGGGGATAGCTGTGATATAGACAACAGATACTAAAGAGAGCAGCGTTAAGATAATTGTCCAGACAACGACCACTTTTCTCTTTTTGAGCCTATCGGAAATGAGGCCCATAACAGGCCCTCCCGCCAGCCATCCAATAAAAATCATGGAAGTCGCAAAGCTAGCCGTTTGCTTGCTCAAGTGGTAGGCTGACTGCAAAAAAGGGACTCCCCATAGGTCGGCAACAGCTGTCGTCGTCATATAGAAAAATAGGGCTATAAGGGCATTAACCCAAGTGGGTCCGCTTTTACAGATCGCTACAAGACCTTTGAAAAGATCTTTAAGAGCATGGGAGGGAGAGTCTATAAAGGTAGCAGGCTCCTCTTTTTTGAGGGTCCAGTAGATAGTTATCGACAGAATAAATCCCAAAAAACCCAAAAGAAGTAAGGCCACTCTCCAGTTGATCTCATGCAAGGCGCTGCTTAAAGGTCCTTGCCCACAGAAAGCTCCCAACATACCAATAGAATTGGCAAGCCCCACAAGAAGGGCCCGCTTAGATTTGGGAAACCAGTGAGAACAAACATAGACCATAGCCACAAAAGCAAAAGAAGAACCAAAACCCAGTAGAAATCGTCCCGAAGCAGCTTCCCAAAAGCGAGACGCTATACCGAATAAAATGGCTCCTATACCACAGACACAAGCTGCAAAAGTCAGCAGCTTCTTGGCTCCAAAACGATCGATAAGCAAGCCTACGGGCAGTTGCATGGGAGCATAGGAATAAAAATAAAAAGAACTCAAAAGCCCTAAGGCAGCGGCGTCCACATGGAAGGCATTCATCAGCTCAGGTACCATGATACTAGGAGATACTCTAAGGAGGTATTCGTAAAAATAGAAAAAAGCAGCAAGTGCCCAAGCCACCCACCTTAATGTATTTTTATGGATCATAAAATCGCCTTATAACGCTTAGATTTAAGATTCTGTTATACACGGTACTTCGGATTAAATGCTAATGGAAATACCAAACAAGAAGTTCTTGCAGGATTAGTTGTAGATTCTGTAAAAAGATTTTTTACTCTTTCTTGTGAGGGAAAAGATGAAAATTTTTAGATGGGTGATAGGTTGTATTTTTTTGTGTGTGGGGTGCTCTTCTCCGAAAGAGCCTATGGGTAAGCCGGCAATTAAGGTAGAAGTTGCTGAAGTACAAGAGAAGACGATACCCATATTTTTAGAGGGGATAGGACATGTTAGGGCTTTAAATGCCGTGGATATCAAGTCGCAAGTAGAGGGAGAACTTGTAGAGGTATACTATACACAAGGGCAAAGGGTAAAAGAGGGGGAGTTATTAGTCGTTATCGATCCTA
>Ga0194121_10008559_pt1 | contig 12917 bp, 14 predicted proteins | sample TA2MahCa50mmetaG_FD_148609 | JGI IMG/M metagenome (GOLD analysis project Ga0194121, IMG submission 148609) | Freshwater microbial communities from Lake Tanganyika, Tanzania - TA2015020 Mahale Deep Cast 50m | ecosystem: Environmental > Aquatic > Freshwater > Lake | place: Tanzania: Lake... | reverse complement strand
CCGATCTCCTCCGCGGCGCCAGAGCCGGCCGGCTGCGCGCGGTGCGGCGCGTCGGGCGCGGACAATCGGCCGCTGTGCGACGCTTGCGCCGCGCTCGGGTCCCGCGGCCGTCGCCGCCGCGCGATACTGGCAATGATGGCGGCCTCGATCCTGTTCGTTGTCGGCTGGGCCGGGATGCTCGTCGTCGAGCCGCTGTTCGACAGGCCGGCGGGGAACGTCAGTCAGGCGCAATGGGACCGGGAGATCGAGCGGGCGCGCGGCGAGGAGACGGCGCGGCGGAAGGCGCGTCTCGCGCGCGACCAGGAGATCAACGCGCGCATCGCCCGAGCCGGTGACGAAGCGCGACGGCTGCGCGAAGAGATGGAAACCCTGCGCAACCAGGAAGCGGAGTACAACCGCCTGCTCGTCGAGGCGCAGCGCAAGCGGCTCGCCGCCCAGGCCGAGCTGCGCCAGATGCGGGCGGCGCTCGCCCGACGGGAGGGCCCGCCGCCCCGCGATGCCTGGGCCCGCTTGCAACGGCAGTTGGATCGGCTGGCCCTGCTCGATCTCGGGGAAGCGGAAGCGCGCGCCCGCGTGGATGAGGAGGAGCGGGCCTGCGCCGCGCGGATGAAGCGGCTGGAGCAGGAGCGCGCCAGACAACTCGCCCTACTGCGGGACGCCATGGCCCAGGCCGAAGCGCTGCGCAAGCAAGATGCGGCCGCCATCTTGCGGCAGCGCACGCCCATCCTTCCCACGTCCATCCCGGGGACGTCGCCTTCGACACGCGATGCGGGCGGCTATTGACAGCCAAGGCCGCACCTGTGCTATAATCTCCTTCGTCATTCCGACGTAGCTCAATGGCAGAGCAACCGGCTGTTAACCGGTAGGTTGTAAGTTCGAGTCTTACCGTCGGAGCCAATTCCTGACCGGAAGCCGCGTCCAACGCGGCTTTCTGCGTTCTCCGGAGAGATTTATTGCGGGATTTTCTGTCGTCTCTGGGGCGCGACTGGGCGGACGCCGAGCCAAATCCGCTGACCGCGCTCAAGCGCCGCCTGGAGGCCCAGGGGCACGACGTCATCGATCTGGTGGGCGCCAATCCCCACGAGCACGGCCTGGTGTTTCCCGCGGATCGCCTTGCGGAAATCGCCGCCCTTGCGCTCCCGCAAACCGCCGTGTACCGGCCCCATCCCCTCGGGCAGGCGGCGGCCCGCGAGGCCGTGTCGGCATGGTATTTCCGGCGCGGCGTGGCGATTTCCCCGGAATGCGTGATGCTCACGCCGGGCACCAGCCTCGCTTACTGGTACCTGTTCCGCGTCCTGCTCGAGGCGGGCGACGAAGTGCTGGTGCCGCACCCCGGATATCCCCTGTTCGGAGACATCTGCGCGCTGGCCGGCGTGCGAGGGCGGTTTTACCACCTGCGCGCCGTGGACGGTGGATGGCGGCCGGATTTTGAGGACCTGGCGTTCCAGGTGACCCGCCGCACCCGCGCGGTGGTGGTGGTGTCGCCGCACAATCCGCTGGGGACGGTTTTTCGCGAGGACGAGTGGGATGCGCTGCGGGAGATTTGCGAGCAGGGTTCGCTGGCACTCATCCACGATGAGGTATTTTCCGAATTTCTGGTTGACGATCGGGTTTTGCCGCGCCCCCGGGAATTTCCGCTGTCGTTTTCCTTGAACGGCGCGTCCAAGATGCTTTCGCTGCCGGGCTTGAAGCTGGGCTGGATCGCGGCGTCCGGCGCACATGCCCAGCGGGCGATGCGGGCGCTCGAGCACGTCTCGGACACGTTTCTGCCGGTGGGCGAACTGGCCCAGGCGATGGCGCCGGCCTTGCTGGCGGAGGCGTCCGTGCCGTCCATGCTGGCTGAGGCATATCGCGCGCGCCGGCGGGTGGCCAGCAAGGCGCTCCGCTTTCCGGTGGTCGAGGCTGAGGGAGGAGTCTACCTGTGCGCCCAGGTGAGCCAGGATGAGGATGCCTTCTGCGAGGAGGCGCTCCAGACCCGGGGCGTGCTCGTCCATCCAGGCCACTTCTATGACCTGGCCGGCCACTTCGTCTTCACCTGCGTGGCCGCCCCGCCGACGCTGACGAAGGGCTGCGCGCGGCTCTAGCAGAAATTACCGCGCCATGTCTTCGTTCGTGGACGAACGGCCCACGTCGCGCCGCCGGTTTTTCCGGACGCTGCTGGTCGTGATCGCGTTGCTGGTCCTCATCAACCTGTTCCGGTTGGGCTTCGTGTCCTATCCAGAGGCGGACGTCAAGCTCGAGTGCTTCACCGACAAGGAGTATGCGGTGCTCAAGGCGGCCGCGGACACCCTGTTGCCGGGAGCCGCGGACGCGCCATCAGCCAGCGCGCTGGGCGTGCCGGGGTCCATCGACAAGTTTCTCGCCACCGCGCCGCCCGAGCTGGGCGCGCGGTTCAAGCAACTGCTGATGATGCTCGAGCACGGCACCACCATTTTCGGACTGAAATTCCGGCGGTTCACCGAGTTGTCCCAGGGCGAGCGCCTCGCCTACCTGGAGAAATGGATGAACAGCGACCTGTCCATCCAGCGGCAGGGGTTCATGGGACTGAAAAAACTGGTGGCGACGTTCTATTACGTCAATCCGCGCTCCTGGCAGGCCATTGGATATCCGGGGCCGTGGGTGAAACAAGCATGATCGTGGAGGTCACCCGCAATCTCGAAGAATCCGCCGACGCGGTGGTGATCGGAACCGGCGCCGGGGGCAGCGTGGTGGCCGCGCTGCTGGCGGAGGCGAACATGAAGGTCGCGGTGCTCGAGGCCGGCGGATATTACACCGGCAAGGACTTCAACCAGCGCGAGGGCGACATGCTGGCCATGCTCTACGAAGAGCGCGGCGCGCGCGCCACCGTGGACAGCTCCATCGCGGTGCTGCAGGCGCGCTGCGTGGGAGGCACGCCGGTCATCAACGACTGCATCTGCTTCCGCACGCCGCCGGAGGTGCTCAAAGACTGGCGCGACAACCACGGCCTGGACGCATTCACCGAAGCCGAGCTGCTGGGGCATTTCGAGGCGGTCGAGCGGGATCAAAAAGTGCAGAAACTGCCCCAGTCGATGGTCAACAAGAACGACACCATTTTGCAGCGCGGCGCGAAAGTCAAGGGAATCCGCACCGATACCTTCATGCACAACCGCGAGGGATGTCTGCAGAGCGGCTTTTGTAAGCTTGGCTGCACCTTCGACCGCAAGGTGAACTCCCTCACGGTGTACGTGCCGCGGGCCCTGCAGGCGGGCGCCCGGCTGTTTCCCTTTGCCACGGTGGAGCGCATCCTGGTGGAAAACGGCCGCGTCAGGGGAATTGAAGCGGCGGTGCGGGACGCCGATCCCAGGCCGGGCGAAATCCCGCCACCGCAAAATCCACCGCGGCGGCTGCTCATCCGCGCGCCTCGGGTATTCCTGTGCGCGGGCACCATCAACACGCCGCAGATCCTGCTGAACAGCCGGGTGGCCAATTCCAATGGGCGGGTGGGCCAGGGGCTTGCGCTGCATCCGCTGGCCGCCTGCATGGGCGTTTTTGAGGAAGAGATCAAGGGGTACGCGGGAATCCCGCAGTGCGTGTACACCCACGACTTCACCCCGGAAAAAGGCGATACCGAAGGCGGCTTCATCATCGAGGGGATTTTCTCGCGTCCCGGCCTGCTGGCCAGCGCCACGCCCGGCCTGGGTCTTCACGAGGTGATGGCGCTCTACAACCACATTTCGGCATTCTACGCGCAAGTGCGCGATTCGTCGCGGGGGAGCGTGTCGGTAAATCGGGCCGGGCGGCCGCTCATCGAATATACGATCAACCAGCGCGACTGGGCGAAAATCCGCCACGCGCACAAGGTGATGGCCTCGATTTTCCTGGCGGCCGGCGCGAAGTGGGTGTCCACCACGCACTCCGAGCAGGTGTACATCCGCACCGAAAAGGACATCGAAAAGCTCGACCGCATGCCGTATCGACCCAACAGCCTGTCGCTGTTTTCGGCGCATCCCCAGGGCTCGTGCCCCATGGGGGCGGATCCCAGGACGTCCGTGGTGGACGCCTCTGGCCAGAGCCACGAAGTGAAGGGGCTGTACCTTGCGGACGCGTCGATCTTCCCCTCCCCGACCGGGGTCAATCCCATGATCACGGTAAACACCCTGGCGCATCGCATCGCAACGCTGGCCATCAAGTGAGGGACACCGTGACGGAGGCTCCAGGGGGCCCCGAAGGCGACTCCCCCTGGATCAGAACGCTGGAGCAAATCCGCCGCACGCTGGCCACCCGCGAGCGGCTCACCATCGACCGCCCGGACCTGCGGCAGGCCGCCGTCCTCCTGCCGATTTTCGAGCACGAGGGCGCGCTGCATCTGCTCTTCACGCTGCGCACGGACACGGTGCGCCACCACAAGGGGCAGGTGTCGTTTCCCGGCGGCGGCCGCCACGAGGAGGACGCCGACCTGCTCGGGACGGCGCTGCGCGAGAGCGACGAGGAGATCGGGCTGAAGTCCGCGGAGGTGGACGTCCTGGGGGCGCTCGACGACATGATCACCATCACCCGCTACGTGATCACCCCGTACGTGGGGCGCATCCCCTGGCCATACCCGTTCGTCCCAAGCCCGATCGAGATCGCGGACATCTTCTCGGTGCCCCTGGACACGCTGCGCGACCCCGCCCTGGTCCACATCGAGGAGCGCGAGTTCGACGGGCACGTGTTCTACCCTATCTATTACTTCCGCGGGGGCACGCACCTGATCTGGGGAGTGACCGGGCACCTCCTCTCGCACTTCCTGGAGGAGGCGTTCACCTGGACGCACCCCGATCTCGACCCGGCCCGCTGCACGTCCCGGGAGGACATCGTCAACCACTGGCTGCGGATGAACATCTCCAGCAATCCGCCGCAGTAAAATGAAAAGCGGCCTGATTGCGGAAGGCCGCTTAAAGATGATGCATTTGTGCAGGTATGGAGACAATGAGGCGACGACATCGCTTGTTGTTCTGCCGTCGAGATCATGATATCAGGGGGCGCTGTAGGTCAGCGGTAGGGGGGCTGTATTTGCTCTTCTACGGGGACATTCAGGCGGACTGTCAAAACGCCCTTGAAGGTGCTTGACGCCGCGGGTATAATGTATCCGACCGAAACGTTCGGGGATTCAATCTGTCGGAGTTAAGACGCAGTGCTGGGCTTTTCCATGGCAACCGACTACGGGCTTCTGGCCCTCGGGTACCTGTCCCAACAGGAGCCGGGGCGGCTTGCCTGCGCCAAGGAGATCGCCGAGGCCTACAACATCCCCCCCGAGCTGCTGGCCAAGATCTTGCAGAAGCTGGCCCGCGCGGGGCTGGTGAAGTCGCACGCCGGGCCGACCGGCGGCTACGTGCTGGCCCGCGAGCCGCGGGACATCAACGTGTCGTCGGTGATTTCCGCGGTGGAGGGGCCGGTCCACCTGGTCCGCTGCTTGAACGACGACCTCTCGTGCCTTCTCGCGCACACCTGTGACATCGTCGAGCCCATGCGGATCATTCAGGAGCGCGTGCTCGAGCTGCTCGAAGAGATCACGCTCGAAGAGATTCGGAGCAAGTGCCGTCGGCCCGGCACGGAAGAGAAAGGGGCGGTCACCACCGCCGCGGAGCGAGGATAGACGATGAAGCCGATCTACATGGACAACCACGCCACCACCCCGGTCGACCCGCGCGTGCTGGAAGCGATGATCCCCTATTTCACCGAGGAGTTCGGGAACGCCGCGAGCCGCAGCCATCCCTGGGGCTGGCGCGCCGAGGAGGCCGTGGAGAAGGCCCGCAAGCAGATCGCGGACCTGGTCGGCGCCGATCCCCGCGAGATCATCTTCACCAGCGGGGCCACCGAGTCCGACAACCTCGCCATCATCGGCGCGGCGCACATGTATCGCGAAAAGGGCAACCACATCATCACCTGCAACATCGAGCACAAGGCCGTGCTCGACACCTGCAAGTACCTGGAGGGCCAGGGCTTTGAGGTAACCTACCTGTCGGTCGGAACTGACGGGCTGGTGACCATCGACCAGATTCGCGAGGCGATCACGGACAAGACCATCCTCGTCACGCTCATGGCGGCCAACAACGAGATCGGCGTGGTGCAGCCGGTTGCCGAGATCGGCGCGTTGTGCCACCAGAAGGGGATCCTCTTCCACACCGACGCCGCCCAGGCGGTGGGCCGCATTCCCATCGACGTGGACAAGCAGAGCATCGACGTGATGTCGATGTCCGCCCACAAGATGTACGGCCCCAAGGGGATCGGCGCGCTGTACGTGCGCCGCAAGAAGCCGCGGGTGCGGCTGGAGGCCATCATTCACGGCGGCGGACACGAGCGCGGGATGCGCAGCGGCACCCTCAACGTGCCGTCCATCGTGGGCTTCGGAAAGGCCGCGGAGATCGCGCGCACCGAGATGGACCTCGAGAACAAGCGCCTGCTCGGGCTCCGCCAGCGGCTCCACGCGCGGCTCAGCGAGGCGCTCAACGAGGTTTTTGTGAACGGCAGCGCCGAGCACCGCCTGCCCAACAACCTCAACATGAGCTTCGCGTACGTCGAAGGCGAGTCGCTGCTGATGGGACTCAACAAGGACGTGGCGCTCTCCTCCGGCTCGGCCTGCACCTCGGCCACGCTGGAGCCCTCGTACGTGCTGAAGGCGCTGGGCGTGGGCGACGACCTCGCCCACTCCTCGCTGCGCTTCGGCCTGGGCCGTTTCAACACCGAGGAGGAGGTGGATCGGGTGGCCGACCTGGTCATCAAGAACGTGCAGCGCTTGCGCGAGATGTCTCCGCTCTACGAGATGGTGAAAGAGGGCGTGGACTTAAAGAGCGTACAGTGGGCGACCCATTGACGAGCCCGCAACCTGCGTTTGACTCAATCGTTATAATCACGGCAACATTCAGGAGGCAGAGGAAATGGCATACAGCGAGAAGGTTCTCGACCACTACAACAACCCGCGCAACATCGGCAGCCTGCCCAAGGACGATCCCAACGTGGGAACGGGGATCGTGGGCGCGCCGGAGTGCGGCGACGTGATGAAACTGCAGATCCGCGTGGCCGCCGAGTCCGGGGTCATCGAAGAGGCGAGGTTTAAGACCTTCGGCTGCGGCTCGGCCATCGCGTCGTCCTCGCTGGCCACCGAGTGGCTGAAGGGCAAGACCATCGACGAGGCGCTCACCATCAAGAACACCGACATCGTTGAGGAGCTGTCGCTGCCGCCGGTCAAGATCCACTGCTCGGTGCTGGCCGAGGACGCCATCAAGGCGGCGCTGGCCGACTACCAGAACAAGGCCCAGCGGCCCCAGACCGCGGTGGCGCAGGCGTAGGAGAGTCCCATGGCCCCAGAGACAGATACCACGAACAGTCCAGCGCTGAGTCCCGCCAGCGACGGTACACCGCAGGAATTGTTGACGACGGCGGACGCGCCGCCGAAGCCGAAGGGCGTCGTGTCGCTCACCCCCGAGGCGCTCGACGAAGTCAACCGGCTTCGCGAGAAGAAGGGCCTTGACCGCATGGTCTTGCGCGTGGGCGTCAAGGGCGGCGGCTGCGCCGGCCTGTCGTACACCATGTCCTTCGAGGACAACGAGATCAAGCCCACCGACATCGTGCTGGAATACGACGGGGTCACCTTGATCGTGGACCGCAAGAGCTCGATTTTCTTGCGCGGCATGGTGCTGAATTATTCCGACTCGCTGATCGGCGGCGGATTCAAGTTCGAAAATCCGAACGCCAAGAAGAGCTGCTCCTGCGGGAGTTCGTTCTCCGCGTAGCGCCCGTGAGCATCGCGACCACCTGCTGGAAGTGCGCGACCCAGACCGGGAACGACGTCGCTTGCCACGCCTGCGGCTACTTCCAGCCGTTTCCGGAAACCCTGGACTATTTCCAGGTGATGCGCGTGCCGCGCCGCATGAAAATCGACGCCGACGCCCTGCGCGCGCGTTTCTACGAGCTTTCCCGCAAGCTGCACCCGGACAATTTCGCGGCCGCCACGCCCGACGAGGTGGCCATCGCGACCCGCAACGCGGCGGTGCTCAACCAGGCCTACCGCACGCTGCGCGAGCCCCTGGCGCGGGCCGAGTATCTCCTGGAGCGGCTGGGCGGAAAGGCAGACGCGCCACCGGATCCCGCCTTTCTCATGGAGATGATGGAAGTCGGCGAGCGCATCGAGGATGCCGCCGCGGCCGACGCGCGTGCCGACCTGGAGCACGACCTGGAGGATTTCCGCGGGCGCGTCCGCGGCAAGGACCAGGAATTGGAGGCCATCTTCGCGGATTGGGACGCCCTTGGCGAGGCACCCGACGCGGCCGCCCGCACTGCAATCGCCGACCAGCTCCGAACCAACCTCGGAGTGCGGAAGTATTACAAAAACATCATCCGCGACATCACGCAGACCCTCGGCGCCTGAGAGACACGGCGCTGCGGTGCGTAGCATCGCACACTCGGAGACCCCATGGGCATTATCATCGGAATCGACCTGGGCACGACCAACAGCCTGGTCGCCTACATGCACCGCGGCGAGCCGCGCGTCATCCCGGACCGACAGGGGCGCGTGCTGCTTCCCTCGGTGGTTTCGTTCGGGCCGCAAGGCCCGCTGGTGGGCCACGAAGCGCGGGCCCTGCTGACCACGAATGCGGAGAATACCGCTTATTCGGTCAAGCGCTTCATGGGGCGCGGCCTGCAGGACCTCCACGAAGAGCTGCACTTCTTCCCGTTCCAGGTCAATCCGGAGAGCCCGGAGGTGGTCCGTTTGCGGGTCGGCGGCGGAGAATATACGCCGCAGGAGATTTCCGCGATTATTCTGCGGGCGTTGAGAGTTCGAGCGGAAGAATACCTGGGCGCCGAGGCCAGCCAGGCGGTCATCACCGTCCCCGCATATTTCAACGACGCGCAGCGCCAGGCGACGCGCGACGCCGGCCGCCTGGCCGGGCTCGAAGTGCTGCGCATCGTGAACGAGCCCACGGCGGCCTCCCTGGCCTACGGGCTGGAGCGGCGCGACCGCGGGATCATCGCGGTGTACGATTTTGGCGGCGGCACTTTCGACATTTCCATTCTGCGCGTGCACGACGGGATTTTTGAAGTGCTGGCCACCAGCGGGGACACCCACCTGGGTGGGGATGACATCGATCGCCGCATCATGGGCGTGCTGATCGGCGAAGCGCTGGAAAAATATCCCCTGGAGCGCACCGCGAATCTCGTGCAGCAATTCAAGGTGGCCGCCGAATGGGGGAAAATCGACCTGTCCGAGCGCGAGGTCACCGAGATCGAGGTGCCGCTCGGCGACGGGCGCACTTTCAGCCGCTTGATGACCCGGGTGGAGCTGGAGGAGCGGATCGCCGACATCGTCGAGCGCACCGTGGAGCCCTGCCGGCTGGCGCTCAAGGACGCCGCGCTGGGCGTGGAGGACATCGACGAAGTGGTGCTGGTGGGTGGCACCACCCGCATGCCGCTGGTCCGCCGGCGGGTGCAGGAGATCTTTTCGAAACGCCCGCACGTCGAGATCAATCCCGACGAGGTGGTGGCGCTCGGCGCCGCGGTGCAGGCGGACATCATGGCCGGCGGCACGCAGGACATGCTGCTGCTTGACGTGATTCCCCTTTCCCTGGGTATCGAGACACTGGGCAACGTGATGAACGTGCTGATTTCGCGCAACACCACCATCCCCACCAGCGCGCGGGAAACCTTCACCACGTCGGTGGACGGGCAGGTTTCCACCGACATCCACGTGCTCCAGGGCGAGCGCGAGCTGGCCAGCGATAATCGAAGCCTGGCGCGCTTCCAGCTCAAGGGATTCGATCCGATGCCGGCCGGGATGGCGCGCTTCGAAGTGACGTTCCTGATCGACGCGAACGGAATTTTAAACGTGACCGCGCGCGAATTGCGCAGCGGAAAATCGGTGTCGGTGGCGGTGACGCCGTCGCACGGACTGTCCGAGGACGAGATCGCGCGCATGCTGGAGGAATCCTTCGAGCACGCCGAGTCCGACATGGCGGCGCGCATGCTGGCCGAGAAGCGGGTGGAAGCGCGCTCGGACGTCCGCGTGGCCGAGAAGGAGCTGGCGCGCACCGGCGGCTTGATCGCTGAAGAAGAGCGCAAGCGGATCGAAGCGGCCGTGGCGGCGCTGTCCGAAGTGCTGGAGTCCGACGATCGGGAATTGCTCGAAGCGCGGCACGCGGCGCTGCAAGAAGTGTATCAGCCGCTGGCCGAAGCGATGATGAACAACGCGCTGAAGTCGGCGATTTCCGGGCGCGCGGTGGACGACGTGATGGCCAGGATTGGGGGGGGCCCCGGATCAGATCACGAGGAGGGGCAAAAAGAATGAAATTGACCTGGACGGATTCCGAGGATATCGGCCTTGCACTGCTGGAGGCGCACCCACAGGTGAAGCCGCTCGAAGTGCGCTTTACTGACCTGCACCGCTGGGTCACCGAATTGAGTGATTTCAAGGACGATCCGAAGCATTCCAACGAGGGCCGCCTGGAAGCGATCCAGATGGCCTGGCTGGAAGCCTGGAAGGAAGAAAACGAGGGCTAGTTTATGGGCGGCACCAATCCGTATATCGAGTCGGCCGAATTCGCGCTTCCCACGAAGCCCTACACCATCACGTTCAAGGTGCCGGGGCAGGGAGACGTGCCGGTGAGCGTCGAGCCGGAAAAAATCCCCTACGGACGGACCGGGCAGCCTGGGAGTATTCTCGACGTTGCGCTGGCCCACGATATCGGGCTCGACCACGCGTGCGGCGGAGTGTGCGCCTGCTCGACCTGCCACGTCATCGTGCGCGAGGGACTCGACGCCTGCAATGAGGCCACCGAGGACGAGGAAGACCAGCTCGAGCAGGCCCGCGGGTTGACCATCCATTCCCGGTTGGGCTGCCAGGCGGTGCCCGACGGTTCGCGGGACCTGGTGGTCGAGGTGCCCGAGTGGAACGTGAACCTGGTGCGCGAAGCGGACCATTGAGCCTTAATCGTAGGTTTCCTTACGGACGGACTGGCGGGCGAAGCCTCTCTCGGTCATGAACCACTCGCGGGCCGGCAGCACCACCGCGCGGATGCCGCACAGCATGGGGACGACCTCGCCCGGGCCTGGGCCTTCCGGAAATGTTTTCGCCATGACCCCGGGCAGGGCGGCGAGGACGTCCTCCACCGTGCGGTCCGGCTCGGCGGCATTTCCGATCGGGTGATATTCCAGCCAGGAGTGGCGCACGGCCATTTCCTGCAACTGCGCGTGGTAGATCAGCTCGTCGGAGTTCGGCGCGCCGTAGAGCAGCACGGTCCGCGGGGTCAGGCCGCGGCGCTCCATATCCGTGAGCATGCAGTGGATGGGCACGATTCCGGTAAACCACGTCACGAAGGCCAGCGGCGTTTCCAGCGGGTCCGGCAGGGTGAAATTACCCAGCGCCGCGGAGATCGGAAAACGCGTGCCCACGTCAACGGAAAACAGGTAATTGGAGGCCGCGCCTCCCTTCACCCGGTCAAAGCAGAGCACCAGCGTGCCGTCGTCGGATTCCGGCTCGGCCATGGTGTAAGCGCGCACCAGCGGCTTTTCGCCGATCGGCAAGTGAACCGAAATCCACTGGCCCGGCTTGAACGAAACCTTTTCCTCGAGGGGTTGCAGCACCAGCTCGCGCACGTCCGGCGCGAGGTGGCGAAGGGCGACGACTTCGGCCTGTTGGGTTTTCACTTAAACACGCTGCCAATCCGGTTTGTGATCGTAAATCCAGCGATAATAGGCGGCGCGCTCCAGTTTCGCGGCGGCCGCTTCGTCGATTATAAGGGAGCAGCGCGGGTGAAACTGCAGCGCGCTGGCCGGCACCATGGACGTGACCGGGCCCTCCACCGCGCGGGCCACGATGTCCGCCTTGGCGCCGCCACTGGCCAGCACAAGGCAAAATCGGGAATCCATGATGGTGCCCACCCCCATGGTGATCACGTGGCGCGGCACCTGCTCGGAGGTCGCGAAGAACCGCGCGTTCGCCGCGATTGTTTCCTGGGTGAGCGTCTTGATGCGGGTGCGCGAGCCGAGCGAAGAGGAGGGCTCGTTGAAGCCGATGTGGCCGTCCGAGCCGATCCCCAGGACCTGCACGTCGATGCCGCCGGCCTCCACGATTGCCTGCTCGTAGGCGCGGCAGTGGGCGGGAATATCCTCGGAAAGGCCGTCCGGCAAATGCGTGCGGTCGCGGTTGAGGTTGACGTGATCGAACAGGTGGTGCCGCATGTAGTGGTGGTACGATTGGGGATGGTCGGGCGCGAGGCCGACGTACTCGTCGAGGTTGAAGGTGGTCGCCCGGGAAAAATCCAGTCCCTCGTCTCGGTGCTGGCGGACCAGCTCGTGGTACATTCCTTCGGGCGTCGAGCCGGTGGCCAGGCCGATGACCGGCCGCGGACCCTCTCGAATGACCCGCCCCACGATGAGCGCGGCCTCCCGCGACATCGCCTCGTAGTCGGGTTTGATGATGATCTCCATGGAAGGGCGCTGCACTTGGCCGCCCGCCATGGCGAATCCTCCCGGAGGGCGTAGCCACAGGACATTGCCGGAAACCGCCCGAATTCGTGAGGCAACCATGCGCCACACTAACCCACTGAGCCCGTCAGGGCGATCAACCCCCATGAGCTGGCTGCGGGGGGTTGTCGCGCTGATGTTGCTGGCGACCTCGGCCGTGGTCGCGCGCGCCCCCGAGATCACCGGTTTCGAAGTGAACGGCAGCCACGGCAAGCTGCGCATCTTCATCGTGTCCACCTCGCCGGTGGAATACGAGGTGGACGAGTCGTCCAACGCGATGTCGCTGGACGTGGAAGTCTACCCGGCGGTGCTGGGGGCGTCGGCGCGCCGCGTGCCCGGAGTGCCCAACGAGCTGGTGCGCTCGGCCACGGTGCGCGACCTGGGCGGGAATCGAGTGCGCCTCTCGCTGCGGTTCGCGCAGCCGCTCCGCTATGAGATCTCGCCCACCGGCCAGGGAC
>Ga0194121_10008558_pt1 | contig 12918 bp, 10 predicted proteins | sample TA2MahCa50mmetaG_FD_148609 | JGI IMG/M metagenome (GOLD analysis project Ga0194121, IMG submission 148609) | Freshwater microbial communities from Lake Tanganyika, Tanzania - TA2015020 Mahale Deep Cast 50m | ecosystem: Environmental > Aquatic > Freshwater > Lake | place: Tanzania: Lake... | reverse complement strand
GTTTAAACCGCTGATAATTGGCGACATCACTCTTGGCCTGCTCGGCTTGATCGGATGGAATGCGTTCGGAACACTTGTCCCCGTTCAGAAAGCATTGCAAAAGGAAATAGGGTCCCAGCTTAATCGAAAAATGATGCCTCGACAGAGGTGATTTAGGATTTGGTTACTTTGGCGTCACAGGCCCCACGGCACTCGGTCCTTCGCATTGACAGTGAGAAAGAAAATGTTCGGCTGACCGAGAAAGATGTGCGCGCCCGGCGACGGAGCTTTTCTGCCAACAGCACGATACAACGGTGAGTTCTCCTCCATGGATTGGAAGTAGAGCGGAAGTGACGCGCGACGCAAAGCCATAAAAGCGTCAGGTAAGGACGCGTTCCACCGCGTCCCTGACATCCTCTTCCGGCTTGCCGAAAAAATCAGGGACGGAGTGGAATCCGTCCCTACCAGGCTCGGAAAGAGCGTCAGGGTGAGGGGGAAGGCAGCGACCGCTTTGGCCGGCGCTTGAAACACGACGCGCACTCGACGAGTTCTCGATCCGCACCTCGAGACGGACTTCGCGCTCGGCGGCGTAAGGCTCCATCAGCTTCGCGGTTTGCCGAATCAACGCAGTCACGTCAGTCGGCTCGAATTCATATTGCTTGCGGCCCTGTTCGATGCGGGAAAAGTCCAGGACGTTTTCAATGAGCGAACTGAGCCGGCGGCATTCCTGGACGATGAACTTGAAATAGTCGCGCTGCTTCACCTCGTCCTTGATGCGTCCGCTCTCCAGCCCCTCGGCCATCAGACGCACCGACGCGATGGGCGCGCGCAATTCGTGGGAGACGCTCGAAACGAAGTTCGTTTTCATCTCCACCAGTTGCTGGTGCCTGTGGAAGGCGCGGCGCGTGGCGATCCAACCCAGCACCGCCGCCGCCGAGGCCGACACAATGATCGCCGCCAGCCAGAGAGTTCGCTGCCGGTGGCGCGCATAAAAAAGCGCGCTGTTCGCGAGATGAACCTGGACCTTCAACACCTCGGTGCCTTCGTCCGTCTTCGTCGCCGCTGCAAGCAACGGCCATTCGCTCTTCTCCCGGACGGTCTCGCCGGTCTTCGCCGGAGGTGGCACGGGCTTTTCGGGATAGCCCTCTTCATACACGTCCAGGCCAGCGACGCACACGGTGACGCCGAAGACATCGCTGCGCGCGCTTTCTGCATCGTGGCGAATCCATGTTTGCATCGGCGCCTCCCCGGACGGCACGGCCACGAGTTTGATCGTGTCGGCATCGGCATGGCCGACGCGCACGACCCCGATCGGTTTATCTGCGGAGACGACGAACGCAGCCGGAACTCGAATCGAGCGGCCGGTCTGCCAGGTGAATTGTCTCTTCACCTCCTCGTAAATCTTTCGCGTCCATTCATGGCGCGCCCAGATGGTTCGGCAGTGCGACTGCGAAAGGATCGACGGCGGCTCTACCGCCGTGGCCTGTTCCGAAAACTCCAGTAACTTCGGTGCAAGGATGGAGGGACGATAGACGGCGTTGGACATGAGGATTTCTCTGGCGATGACGCGGCCCTGTCAGAGTTGGAACAAACGCAGATACGCCAGGTGCTCGAAGGGAAGACCGGCTTCGGATAATTCGGCGGGGCTTTCTCTGGAGATGCTTTGGAAACTCTCGACGGCAGAATCGATTTCTCCGCGCCGGGCGAACACGCAGGCCAGCGAGAAGCGCGCGGCTGCGGTGAAACGTGTCGGCGGCTGGCTCTCGAGGAATTGCCGCCAGGCGATCGCAACGTCGCCTGCTTGTTCGGCGCGGACATCAGCGATTCGCGCGGCGTCCCAGAGCCGGGCTTGATCGGGATTCAATTCGGCGGGGGCTACTAACGGCTGTGGCTCGGGCACCGCCGGATAGGCTGGCGGAAAAAGGAGCCGCCCTTGCGCATCCATCTCGAAAAAGCAAGCGCGCGGTCTTTGCTCAATGGACATGGAATGAAGCAGTTGGAGGCGATTGGTCCAGTTGGCTTCAGCGGCGGACCATTCCAATGAGATCGCCTGGAGCCAGCGGGTCGCGAGTTGATGCGCGCGTTCTTTGGCGTCGGCTTCAATCATGCGCCGGTCCTGGCGCAACGCGTAGAATCCGATGACCGCCAGGACGAGGACCGGGAGCAAGATCAGGCTGCCTTGCGAGAAAAAGCTCGCCGGATGTTTTGAGGGCCTCACCTTCGTCATCGTGGTCATTTCGAGTTGTAACAGATTTTGGAGAAACCGGCAGGAGGATTTGTCATGGATTTGTAAAGTCGGGAAATGGGGCCCGGGGCGGCGGGCGCGATTAAAACTGTCGGTCAACGAAGTCTTCTCCTTCTCTTCCCGAAGGGAGGAGAGGGCTGGGAGAGGAGGTGCGTTGGCTCGGGTCTAATGCTTCTAAGAAACCTCTCTCTCCAACTCTCTCCCCACTCGTTCCTCGCGGGGAGAGAGGGAAGTCAATCGGAGTCGTTGACCGACTCTCTTAATCGCGCCCGCGGCGGGCGGACGGCTTGTCAGCCGAAGATTTCATCCCTACTGTTAAGCCATGCTGAAACCTGTGGAAACGCATCAGGACGCGGAGAGTCTGCGGAACGCGCTTCATCTAAAATCGGCTGCGCTCCATATCGGTCAGGTTTAGGCCGGTCTAATCACCACTGGCCAACGGACCGCTGGAATCGTCCCTCAGCGCCTGGCCAAGGGATGGGGCCGGCTTCAATGCGGGCAGTTTGAGCCGCTTGATGGCGGGCTTGGGCAGCACTTTGGGCCGGGCCTCATCGGATTGCGCGGACGGCGCCGACGTTGATTTCGATTCATTGAGTTCGTTCATAAAACAGCAAAATGCGTCGCAAAGCAGGTTACGCTGTCCGGGAATTTGATTGCATAGTTCGTGCCGATTCTTCAGCTCAGCCGGGAAAATCTCCGCTGTCCCATCAGGTCGCACAACTGGGGTGTTCTCCTTCTGATGAACCGACCCACCCCTTCGCCCCTCCCAGGAGGGGACCTGAGCCTTGGGACGTTGGACGGAGCTTCCCTCCTGGGAGGGGAAGGGGTGGGTTCATCGGCCGTGTGGATGGGCCGTGGCTATGGCCGCTTCCCAGGGCACCCTACCGCGCCGGCATCGTGCGGTTGGCGATCGCTTCCGAAAGCAGCGCCAGCGCTTCCGCGCGCACCAGATTGCCTACTAATTTCGATTCGGCGGGATTGTTGATCACGGGAATGTTCCTCAGTTCGCTGGCCAGCAAAATCGGCAGCGCCGCCAGGAGTTTCTGATTCGGAGTGAGACCAGGCGGCGGCGGCCGCATCAGGTCGAAGGCGATGACGCTGTTCAATTCCTGGCCCGCGTTGAGATACTCCTTCATGTCCTGCAGCGCGACCATGCCCAGCAACCGCCGATCCCCGTCCACGACCGGGAGGAAATTATTCGAGCAGGTCAGGAAGCGGTCCGCGATTTCGCGAAAGGTCGCCGTGTCCCGCAAAGGCCGCACCGGTTCGCGCATCAAATCTCCCACCGTCTGCATGGTCGCGGCGCCGAGATGCTGGCTCTCCCGTTCGACTTCGAGTCCCTTCCGCCGCAGCGGCTCGGTGTAGATCGATTCGGCGTGGAATCGGCGCGCCACGAGCGTGGCAACCACGCAGCCGAGCATGAGCGGCGGCATCAGGGAGTAATTCAGCGAGATTTCAAAAATCATGATCACCGCCAGCAAGGGCGAATGAATCGTCGCGGCCAGCACGCTGCCCATGCCCACGAGCGCAAACGCGCCGACTTCCAGATCCGTGGCCCAGCCGATTCGATGAAGCACCAGGCCGAACAAACTTCCCAGCCCTGCCCCCAGAAAGAGCGTCGGCGTGAACACGCCTCCGACTGCGCCCGATCCCACCGTAATGGCCGTGCCCAGCCACTTGGCGAAGAAGATTCCCGCGAGAAAAAGGATCGGGAACGGCGTTTCGATCAGTTCTCCGTGCAAAATGCGGTTCGTGACGCTGTAGCCGTTGCCCCAGACTTCGGGCACAAAGACCGCCAATGCGCCCACGGCGAATCCGCCGAGCGCTAACTTTCCGGAAAGCGGCCAGCGCAGTTTGCCGAAGGCTTCTTCGCTATACTGCAGCATTTTCAAAAAAGAGGCCCCCAGAACGCCCGCCAGCGATCCCAGAATTACAAACCACGGCAACTGGATCAGGCTCGGAAAGTCGAACGCGGGCACGCGATACCACGGACCGATCCCAAAGAAGCTCCGCGAAACCATCGTGGCGACCACGGACGCAAAAACCAGCGGCGCAAACAGGCTCATGGAGAAATTCCCCAAAACAATCTGCGCGGCAAAGCAATCTGCGCGGCAAAGATCCCCCCGGCCACCGGGGCGTTGTAGGCCGCCGCCAGTCCCGAAGCCACGCCGCACGCCACCATCAATCGGAGCCGATACGGATGCCACCCGGCGAGTTGGCCGCCTTTCGAGGCCAGCGTGGCCGTGAGCTGGGTGATCGAACCCTCCCGCCCGATGGAGGCCCCCGTGGCGATGCTGACCAGCGAGGAGAACGCCTTGATCAGGGCGGTGCGCATGGGGAGTCTGCCGTCCCCGGCGACGACCACTTCCAGGATATTGGTCGATCCTTGAGGGCCGACCCAACGAAGCCCCCAGCCCAGAATAAAACCGGCCGCCAGCCCGCCCGACAAAGGAATGAATAATCTTTCCAGCGGATAAAGCGCATTGGCGATATCGACCAGATCCCCGGAGCGTCGCAAGCTGATGAGCTGCGCCCACTGGGTTGCCAGGTAGAAAAGCAGGTTGGTGAACCCTCCCACCACGCCGACCAGGCCCGCGAGCAGAAGATGAAAGGTTTCCTCACTGAACCGGAGCCGTTCCCGCAGGCGCAGGAAGTACTGCCAATGTTCCCGAACGAACGTCTTGGCCGCCGTCAAGGACCGCTGAGCGGTTTCGAGCCAGATGCTCACCGGCACAGTTTAATGAATTTTTGGCCCGGTTTACGAGTCTGCATTATCCGGAAATGGTCGAGACACCTTCGGCGTCACCAAACGAAATCATCAAACGCCTTTGACTGGGCCAACAATTCTTGGTGTGCCCCTCGGCAGCAATTGATTGCGCCGAAGGCGGTTTGGCAGTAGCGTAAACGCTGCCTCAATTCAGATTGATCATGAAGAAATGGATTGTCCTTGGTGCGATCGCTCTCGCGGGCGGCGCCTGGGCTTTGCTCAACTGGCGCAACCTGGAACCGGCCGCAAGCCGGGCCGAAAACAGCCTGGCCAACCGTCCGACCACGGCGGTAGTCGAGACGCGCAGCATTCAATTCAAGGTCTCCGCCGCCGGTGAAATTGGCCCGGCCGAGCAGGTTTCCGTGCGCCCGGAGATCAACGGCAGGATCAAGACGCTCGATGTCGATCTGGGGGATCGCGTCAAGAAAGGCGACGTCCTCTTCACCCTGGATGATTCGGATCTCCAGATCGAGAAGCAATCGCGCGAAACGGAAATCGACGGCGCCAAACTTCAACTGGAAAAGGCCGAGCGGAATTACCAGCGTGCCAAGGAGCTCTACGAGGCGGAACTGATCTCCAAAGAGCTGTACGAAGACACTAAAACCGAATTCGAGTTGGCCAAGAATTCCCTCGAACGCGCGCAAAAGAACCTCAACCTCCTCGAAGACCGGCTCAAGAAAACGCGCGTGGAGGCTCCGTTCGATTGCACCGTGTTGACGCGCCCCGTTTCCGTCGGCCAGGCGGTATCCGGCTCCGGCGGATTCAACAGCGGGACCGAAGTTTTGACCATTGCCGACCTCAATAACATGATCGTCAACGCGCACGTGAACCAGGCTGATGTGACGCGCTTGAGTGTCGGCCAGGAAGTGGGAATCGCGGTCGAATCCGTGCCCGGCTTGAATCTGAAGGGCGTGGTCGAACGCCTGGCGCCGCAGTCCACGATCAAGAACAGCATCAAAGGCTACCCGGCTCGTGTCCGGATCCACGAGAAGGAAATCGATCCGCGCGTTCGACCGGGCATGACGGCTAACTTGTCCATCCCGGTTGCGTCGTCAGAGAACGCCGTGGCCGTGCCGCTGGCGGCCGTGTTTACCGAGCAGGGCGAGCGGTTCGTGCTTGTGAAGAAGTCCGAGGAGGACAACACCTTCGAGCGGCGCCCGGTCCAACTGGGGATTGCGGACTATGATTACGCTGAAGTGCTCAGCGGCTTGCGGTCCGGCGAAGTCGTCTCTCTGGAGGACAAAGGATTTCGAACCGCGCCAGGATTGTCCGGAGGCCGAAACGACGGCATCGCAGGCGTTCGCTCGTCGGATGGGAGCGGGGATTCCGGGCGGCGGTCTGGCGCGCCTGCCGGACTGCAAAAGCCGGGCAGCACCGGAGCCAACGAGCCGCGCCGACAATCGCCAGCCGGCGCCGGCAGCGCGCCGCGTCCAGGCGGAACCGGCACGGGCGGCGTGCGGCCAACGACATCGACCGCTTTCGGACGCTGAGCAAGCCGCGCCAAATCGGCGAGTATCGAAAACCCGGACCAAACTCGTATGACCGTTTTGAATTCCTCATGCGTAGGTTCGGGATTCCACGCTGATTCCAGTAACCAACTTCTTGGCTGTCTGGAGATCCTCATCCCCCTCACCCCGGCCCTCTCCCTTGGGGAGAGGGAGCAGCGACCTCCGCATTTCGATGAGTCGAGCGCCCAGGGTTGCTCCCAGCGCGTGATGCCTTTTCCCCTCTCCCTGAGGGAGAGGGATAGGGTGAGGGGGAAGTGGACGTTCGAAATCCACGACGCAGCCACTGAAAATAGCGAAGAACCCCATTCGGATTTGTTTCGGATTTCGGATTTCGGATTTCGGATTTGGCGCTGCGAGCGGCTCAACCGTCCAACCTGATACTTACGTCTGTGGCCCTGGTCGAACTTCGCAACGTCAGCAAAATCTATCACCTCGGCGGCGAGGAGATTCGCGCGCTGGACGACGTCTCGCTCGACATTCAAGCCGGCGAGTTCATCTCCATCATCGGGCCGTCCGGCAGCGGGAAATCGACGCTCATGCACATCCTCGGCTGCCTCGACACGCCGACGAAAGGAACGATTCAACTCGATGGCATCATGATACACGGGGCTTCGACCCAACAGTTGGCGGGTATCCGCAACCGCAAGATTGGCTTCGTGTTCCAGTTCTTCAATCTGCTTCCCAAATTGAGCGTCTTGCAGAACGTGGAATTGCCGATGGTTTATAGCGGCCTCCCGGGACGCGAACGAAGAAACCGAGCTCTGGATGCGCTTAAAATGGTCGGTCTGGAAAATCGCTCGAAGCACCGACCCATGCAGCTTTCCGGCGGACAACAGCAACGTGTCGCCATCGCCCGCGCGCTCGTCAATAACCCGAAGATCGTTTTCGCGGACGAGCCCACCGGAAACCTGGATTCGCACACGGGCCACGCGATTCTGGAATTGTTTCGCAAGCTCAGCCAGGAAGGCCGGACCATCGCCCTGGTCACGCACGATCCGGACATCGCCGCCGTGACGCCCCGGCGCATTGAGATTCGCGATGGAAAAATAGCCAAACAATCGGACCCGAAACTGGCGGGACTGTGTGCCGCATGAATGCCGATGTTCGAATCTTGCTGAAGCGTAGCGCAGATTTTCAATCTGCTGTATCGCGGAATTGCATTCCGCAAGCGGCCGCCAAGATCGAGCGCTCTGGAACTTGCCGGAGCGCCGCCGATTGCAAATCGGCGATACGGCAGAGTGCAACTCTGCGCTACATCGGCTGACTACGAGACTATGGACCTTCTGAACGCCATCACCATCGGCTTTAAGGAAATCTGGGCGCACAAGTTCCGCTCGTTACTCACCATGCTCGGCATCATCCTCGGCGTCTCGAGCCTGGTCGCGATGTCGGCGCTGGTCAAAGGCATGGAGAATGGGATGAAAGAGGCCCTCATCGCCATTGGCGGTCTGGAGAAGGTTCGCATCGAAGAACAGGACATCCCCGCGCACCAGCGCCACCTCGAAGATCAAGCGGTCGGCTGCACCATCCACGATGTGTATGCCCTGCGCCGGAGCGCGCCGTTGATCAAGCTCGCGACACCGGAAATGCGCGTCTCGCCCGGAGGCGGCTGGGGCGGGCGCAGCAGCACGCTCATCACGCACGGCACGAAAACGCTCCGCGAACGGGCCAATCTCATCGGCACCTGGCCCACCGCGCTGGAAATGAACCAGCACGTCGTCGAACACGGGCGGATGTTCAATGAGATCGATGACGAAAACGCCTGGAACGTTTGTGTGATCGGCACGAGCATTCGCGATCAACTCTTCGGTTCACCCGAGGAGGTGGGCTATGAGATCGTCCCTGTCGGCCAGTCCATCAACATCAACAATCAACCCTTCCGCATCATTGGCATGTTCCAGCATTACGAAAGCGAGCAGGACCGCAAATTCCGCGAACTGGAGAAGGACCAGCCCAAACAAGTCCAGACCGGGCCGGAACGCCGCCGGGGCTGGGGCAGTGGCCGCGGCAGCGGGCAGAATAGCTGGGTGTACGGCATGAAGAATTCCACGATTTACATTCCGCTCAACACCATGTGGATCAAGTTTCGTTCCGGTGGCTTTGGCACCAACAGCATTCCCGATCCCCGCCTGTCCAGCCTCTACATCAAAGTGGCGGACATCGAAATGCTGGAGCCGGCCTTGCAGCAGGCCAAAAACGTCATGATGCACACGCACAAAGGAATCGAGGACTTCTCGTTCCAAACCCAGGAGAACTGGTCCGAGAACATCACGACCGCCATCCGCAACGCGCGCATGAGCGGCGGCTTCATCGCGGCGATCAGCCTGCTGGTCGGCGGCATCGGCATCATGAACATCATGCTCGCGAGCATCACCGAACGCATTCGCGAGATCGGCATCCGCAAGGCCATCGGCGCGACGCACGTCGATGTCTTCATCCAGATTCTCATCGAAAGCGTCGTGATCGCGCTCATCGGCGGATTGGCCGGGATGATCACTTCTTACGGATTGGTCGAAATGCTGACCATGCTCTCGCCGACGGAAAACACGCCTGTGATCACCGTGAATTCCATGGCGCTGGCGTTTGCGTTCAGCGCGCTGGTGGGCGTGCTGGCCGGCCTGGTCCCCGCCTTCAAAGCCGCCAAGCTCGATCCTATTCAGGCCCTCCGTTACGAATAGCCGTCACCGGGTTGAATGCCCAAGGTTCGGCACACCTGAGCGTCCACCCCTTTGCTGCGGATTTGTCCTAAATGGACTCCAAGAGCTTTTTCCAGGCCTGCCTATGCGAAGGCTGGGGGCTCCAGGTATCAAGGTGCTCTCCAACTTTACTCAGGAACACCGTTCGCATCCTTTCCCCGGCTAGCGCCAAGACGCCCCGAGCCAGTTCAAAAAAGTCAAAGACATACAGATTCTGTCCACTGGCGAATGCCGTCTGGACGCGCTCTTCAAGTGGCGCTTTGGCTTCGGCCTTGATCTCTGGGGCCGCAAAAAGGATGTCTTTGATCTTGGACTCGACCTGCTCCAAGATATCAACCAGCACATTCCAGCCGGGGATATCTTTCTTGCTGGCATCGTCCCGGAACATTCGTGGAATCCTCATCGGGTTCCGGATCATAATTCAGCCACACAGACTCCGTGCGTTCGCCTTTGGACGAATTGCAGAGCCGAGTGTCCGCGTCGATGCGCCGCCAACCTCGGTAAAGCCGGTTCATCAGCCCGCAATCATAGCCCGAAATAGCGACAGCCCCGCGCACTCCGTGGAGCACCTCAGCCAGATCGGCATGTTCTCGATCCGTCATCTCGAATCCGTACGCTTTGGCGTCTCCACGCGCCTCATGCGGGTACGGAGGGTCGCAATAGAAGAGCGTGTTCGGCGAGTCGTACCGTTGGATGATCTCCGTGGCCGGGGCATTCTCAATCTGGACGCGTTGAAGTCGCTGCACGATCTCAGGCAGCCCCTCGACACTCCCAAGCCAGCGAGAGACCGCTCCCGCCATACCGGCCCGCGAGGTCAAAACACAGTGTGCCCACCGGCCTTCGGAACTTGTCTGCGCAAGTCCAGTCCGAGTCTGACGCGCACGAACGAAGAAGCGGCGAGCCCGTTCCAATGCCGTCAACCCGGGTTCAGGAGTGCAGGCCTTCACGAGCTCCTCTCTTGAGAATGGCGTCAGACTAATCAGACGGACCAATTCCTCGCCCTCGTCCCGGAGGCACCGGAAGAAATTCACGACTTCTGAATCCAGGTCATTGTAGGTCTCTGCTGGAGCGGGCGGACGATTGATCAAGACCGCTGCCGAACCGCCAAACGGTTCGCAGAAATGGATAAAATAAGTCGGCAACAACGGTAAAATGAAATCGAGATGGGAGAATTTGCCGCCATAATAGCCGAAGGCGATCATCTTGCTGCGCCGCTCTTTGGCGCGAGCAATCAGACGGCGGTTGTTGAACTCCGAAGTCGCGGACAGACCATTGCTGCCGTTGATCTCGTTCCCGCGGTTCGAGCCGCGTTGGGTATCGGAAGCCGCCTTCATGTCGTTGAGACTCCGATAGCACGCGGGGCCGGTCAAATGCAAGCGCACGCTGTACTGCACACTTTCACTCAAGAATTACGGACGATCGATCGCAATCGAGTGCCGGCAATGGGGACACACTTCGTGGATCGGCCAGCGGTCGATCTGAAAATGGAGGTCGAGCGTCCCGCCGCACGACGGGCAGGGTGTGCCGCCCCTTGATGTCGCTCGCGCCGGAGTAGAGCTTGCGCACGGCGAAAAAGACCAGCGGGGCTCCGAGCAGCGCCACGGGGATCGCCACAAAATGCACCAGGGGGATCGGGATCATCAAGACCGCGGCCACCAACACCGCGCCCCCCAAGCGCAACGCTTTCTTGCGAACGTCCGCTTCGGTCCACGCGCTGCGCTCAATCTCTCCGTGCGCGATTTCGCCCTGCGTGCCGGTCGACGTGACTGCGATTCGTTCCGTTTTCGGCATTGGGGGCTCAGAACTGCACGTGGTTCAGCACGGAAAAAGCAGTTGGGCCCACGAAACACACGAAACACACGAAACACCCAAACCAAACGGGTTGCGAAGGAAACGATCCGCACCTAACCGGTGAGCGTGTCTCGAAGGTCAACACCTTCTCCTTTCGTGCCTTTCGTGTGTTTCGTGGGCCCCACCGCGGTCCAAAGTCAACAGACTGGGAAGGTCTCTGAAGCGCGCGCAGCATTACGGAGCGAGCGCGGCCAACGGCTTGCCCGCTCCGGGCGCGGCGCGGTGAAGCTGTTTTCGCAACTCCCGAATTACGTCCGCGTGCGCGGCGTCCTGGGCGAGGTTCTTCAGTTCCTGCGGATCGCGTTCGTGGTCGTAAAGTTCGACGCCGCTTTTGCCGCTGTTCCATTCCGTGTAGCGCCAGCGTTCGGTTCGGATGGAGTAACCCATCAATTTGACACGGGTCGACTCGGGGATGCCGTTGGTCACGGGACGCTCTACTTGCCGCGCGACCTGCGTGATGGCCGGTTTGGTCCACGCCGCTTCGGGATTCTGGAGCAACGGACGCAGGCTTTTGCCGTCGAGTTTGCCCGGCGCGCGCACGCCGCAGAGGTCGGCGAGGGTCGCGTGCAAATCGACCAATTCCACAGGTCGCGGACAAACCTGGCCGGCGTTTTTTCCGTCAGGCAAAGCGAGGATGAGCGGCACGCGCGCGGCGTTCTCAAAGATGGACATCTTCTGCCAGTAACCGTGCTCGTAAAGGTGATAACCGTGGTCGCTGAAGAAAACCACAATCGTGTTGCGCGCCAATCCCAGGCGATCCAACGCGTCGAGCACCCGGCCCACCTGGGCGTCCATGAAACTGGTGGAGGCGTGGTAAGCCTGGATGGCCAGGCGCCGTTGCTCGTCCGTCATGCGATCCTCGACCGGTTTGAACGGCAAGGCAGGCTTTGGAATCGTGCTCCGATAACCGGGCGGGACGGTGGGCAAGTTGATGCGATCGGGCGGATAAAGTTCAAACCATTTTTGGGGCGCGACATACGGCGTGTGCGGGCGATAGAAGCCCACCGCCAGGAAGAACGGCCGGTTCTGTTTCTGAAGTTTTTCCAGCAGCGCCACGGCATGGGTCGCGCCTTCGCCGTCGGTTTGCTCGGTGTCCGCGCCTTCCGCCGCCAGCCAGCTTAAGGTGGCGCCAAATCGGCCCGGGCCGGTGGCATTGGGTTGAATGGAAATGATTTTGTCCTCGTCATCGCGGTCGCGCCCCCGGGGATTGAACCGGTAATGCCAGCTCTGGAAATCGTCGTAGCTATCCGTGCCGATGTGCGCCGGAACGCCGTAATGGTAGAGCTTGCCGATGCGCGCGACGTAATAGCCCGCGCGCATGAAAGTCTGTCCGAGCGTCTGCACGCGCGGCGACGTCTCTCGCAAGTGCGTGGCGTTTTCGTAAATACGGATCGTGTCGGGCCGCAACCCTGTGAGGAACGAGGCGCGCGACGGATTGCACAGCGGGAACTGGCAATAGGCCCGGTCGAACCGCACGCCGCGAGCCGCGAGCCGGTCGATATTCGGCGATTTCACGAGCGGATCGCCATAGCACGCCAGCCGGGCCGCCAGGTCATCCGACACCATGAAAAGGACATTGGGTTTTGTGGCGGCGACGACAGGCTGAACGAACCAGGATGAGATCGCGACGAAAACCGCCGCACCGTAGATTTTGAGCAGCGCATTCATGAAGCAGGGATTTCTTCTCGCAAATCGCACGGGACTTGGCGAGTTCTTCTTAGACTTAGTGGTCCGTTTCGTAAATACGCTCACGTTCGTTGCGCCCAATTTGGCCTGGGGCAAGGCGCGACGAGCGAGCATCCCCCGCCAGTGGGGCTGTGACCGAGGAGCAACGCAGCCCCAGGCAAAATTCGGCGCAACCCGAAGGGCGGC
>Ga0194121_10008556_pt1 | contig 12922 bp, 14 predicted proteins | sample TA2MahCa50mmetaG_FD_148609 | JGI IMG/M metagenome (GOLD analysis project Ga0194121, IMG submission 148609) | Freshwater microbial communities from Lake Tanganyika, Tanzania - TA2015020 Mahale Deep Cast 50m | ecosystem: Environmental > Aquatic > Freshwater > Lake | place: Tanzania: Lake... | reverse complement strand
ATTTTACTCACTCTCGCGTGGGGTGCCGGCCTCATTCTCTACATCCTTGCGTGGATTATTGTTCCTGCGCACAAGTAATCTTTTTTGAGTTTTTTTTCTATTTTTTTCCGTTTTTCTATTTTTTTTCCTATTTGTTTTATATGTCGCACTCCCGATACTTCTCGTATGTCTTCTCCCGTGATTGAAGCGCGTCGCGTGACTAAAACGTATGTGATGGGTGATTCCCCTTTGCACGTGTTGAAGGGCGTGGATGTCCTCGTTAAACGTGGTGAGTATGTTTCGATTACCGGTCCTTCCGGGAGTGGAAAAACAACTCTTCTGGATGTTCTTTCCGGACTCTTGCGGCCGACTTCGGGAGAGATTCTCATTGATGGTTCTCCCATTTCCAAAATGGATGATAATGAGCTTGCCCTCATGAGAGGTAAAACCATTGGTTTTGTTTTTCAAACATTTAACTTAATCAATCGCATGACGGCGTTGGAGAATGTCATGCTTCCCTTGTGGTTTCAGGGCATTAGTTTGAGTGAGCGTAAAGCCCGTGCCGAACAAGTTTTGCGGGAAGTGGGTTTAGGCGACCGCATGGATCACAAGCCCATGCAGCTTTCCGGTGGTCAGCGTCAGCGGGTGGCGATTGCGCGTGCATTAGCGGTTGATCCTGATATTATTGTTGCGGACGAACCAACTGGAAATTTAGACTCCGTTTCAGGAGCAACTATTCTAAACATTTTGGATGAGTTGCACGAAAAAAGAAACAAGACCATTTTGATGGTCACACATGAAAAATACGTCGCGGAGCGCGCTGAACGTATCATCCATATTAAAGACGGCCTCATCGAGAATAGTATGTTAGTTAAACGTAAATCTTCGCGTGTGAAGGGGGACTACAAATGAAACAATGGATTATCTTCGGCCTTTTTTTGGCTCTTTTGAATGTGAGCGTGCATGCTCAAGCCACGCAGGTGGATTCTATTTCAACGAGCCCTGCCACGGTTGCTCCGGGTCAAACCTTCACCTTGTACGCGTACATTACGAACATGGCTTCTGCTACGGCTAAAGATGTTCAAGCCATTTTGGATTTGGGTGCGGATAGTACGGACACTTCCTTTCCTTTTTCCATTGAGCCCACGGACACTCTTTCACGCAATTTAGGCGTTGTTCCTGGTTTTTCAACCGTTCAAGTAAAGTACCAAGTTCGCGTCGATCCTTCCGCGTTGGATGGTTCCTATGACGTGGTCTTGCGCACGCTCGACTCCACTGGAAATGGGGGCACACTCGCGTCTTCCGTAGAAATTGCTGCACGCCAACCTATTCTGACGATTATTGATGTCTCTCCTTCCGTCGTGTATGCGGGTTCCACTTCTTCGTTGGAAGTCACTCTCAAAAACACGGGTTCTTCTCCCGCGTATGATATTCGTTTGTCCGTGAAAGAAGATCGCACCGTCACGAGTGCGGGAACCGTGGTCGAGCGCACTATTCTTCCTTCCGGTGCCGCTTCCTCCTACACTTCCATTCTCGGCGCGGGTGAAGTAGTTACCGTCAACATGCCTTTGTTGATTAATCCTTCTGCAGAATCCAAACCCACGTTTGTTCCTATTACATTGGATTATTTGGACTCGGCTAAGAATACGTATGAGAGTACGGACTATCTGGGTTTGAAAGTCTCGGCCGAACCATTGTTGGATGCTATTTACGCGGATGCGTCTCCTGTTCTTGTTCCCGGCAAAACATCTAAACTTTCCATTGATTTGTTCAATCAAGGATTAGGTCCTGCTAAGTTTGCCGTGGCATCTATTGCTTCCGATGATTTTACGTTTGACCAGTCCCAGTTTTTCATTGGTACGATTGAGAGTGATGATTTTGATTCCATTATTGTGAATGCTACTCCCAAAAGCGGTGTTTCGGCGGGTGAACATTCCATTCGCGTGAGTGTCCTAGCCAAGAATGAATACGGCAACCCCCTTACTTTAGTCAAAGAGGTTGCTGTTCCCGTGTTTGCTTCCGTTCCGAATGGCAATGGTGGGGATTCTCCTCTTGGATTAATTGTATTGCTCGTCCTCGCGGGTGTTGCGGTGTGGTGGTTCCGTTTCCGCAAGCCCAAGAATGGGGCGAGTAAGAAATAATTCGTCCTTTTTTCCTTGCGGTAAAAACCACTGGGAAAAAAATATTGGTGAAACCTCTCATGAATCCTCTCACGGAAGTTCCCACGTATGCGATTCGCAATCTCACGCACCAGGGTCTGCGTTCCTATTTGACCTTGTTGGGGGTCGTCATTGGAATCGCTGCGATTGTCACGCTGTTTTCCCTGGGTTCTGGTTTGAACAATGCGGCTACGGAACAATTTGAACAACTTGGGAGTAACACCTTGTTTGTTGCTCCCGCGGGAGAGTTTGGTTCGCAATCCAATGGTTCCTCCACGAATGTGAAGACGCTTTCCGAGAGTACGATTCAGAAACTAAAATCTATTCCCGAAGTGGAAGTGGTTCTTGCTCCCATTTCTGCTCCTACTACCGTTACATTTGGTCGTGAAAAGACGCGCGCTACGTTCATTGCGACTTCTCCCGAAGAGTCGCGTGAGTTTCAATCCACGGGTTTTTTGGAATTTGCTGAGGGTCGCGAGCCTACTTCTCGTGATACGTTTAGTTTAATCATCGGTCATAATCTCGCGAAGAAAACATTTGAGAATGACATTCGTGTCGGAGACAAAATTAAGATTGAGGATCGTTCCTTCAAAGTCATTGCCATCACGAAAGAAAATGCTCAATCATTCGGCGGGGGTCCGAATACGAATAATACTATTTTTGGTTCCAAGAAGGGTTTTTCTCAAGTCTTTGCGGAAACCGATCCCGTTTTTTTGTTGATTAAAACCAAAAAGAAAGATGATGTTCAATTGGTGAAAGATAAGATTGAGCGCGTCTTTGAGTCCGTTTACGGGAAAGACCAGAAAGTCTATGAGGTTCAAACTTCGGAGCAATTGCTCCAGCAAATTGGTCAATTTTTAGGAGTGATTCAGCTTGTTTTAGTGGGAATTGCTTCCATTTCCTTATTAGTCGGGGGCATTGGCATCACGAACACCATGGTCATGAGTGTGTTGGAACGTACGAATGAAATTGGCGTCATGAAAGCCGTGGGCGCGACGAACACGATTGTGTTGAGTGTTTTTCTCATGGAAGCAGGTTTCATTGGTCTCGTGGGTGGCGTGTTTGGTGTGATTTTTGGTTATGCTCTCGCGTTCATTGTGGGTGCCGTTTCTATGGCATCTGGTTTAGCCTTGAAAGTCGAGTTTGATATTACGCTCGTGATTGGTTCTCTCTTGTTTGCCATGCTCGTTGGAATGATTTCCGGTTTCCTCCCTGCTCGTCGCGCGGCGAGAATGGATCCTGTGGTTGCTTTGCGCGGAATAGAATAATTATTGTTGCTTATTTTCGTTCTCTTTGTTTTCATTTTCCCCGCATCTTTTATTCCCTGCCTGTTTATTCGTTTCATGAATCCTCTCCTCGATGCTCCTGCGTTTGCGTTGCGCAATCTCACCCATCAAGGTTTTCGTTCCCTGCTTACCTTGTTGGGTGTCATCATTGGCATTGCGGCCATTGTCACTCTTTTTTCTCTCGGCGCGGGTTTGACCAATGCGGTGAATGAACAGTTTGAACAATTGGGTGCCAACACCGTGTATGTAATGCCATCCGGCCTGCTTTCAGGTTCGAGTGGTAATGCTTCTACGAATGTGAAAACCCTTTCTTCTTCTCTCATTGATCGTATTCACAATCTTTCGGAAGTCGAGGAGGTTATTTCCAACGTCTATTCTCAGGGCACGGTTACGGTTGGTCATCAGAATGAGCGTATTTACATTTTGTCCATTTCTCCGGATGAACTTCAATCCTACGTCAACACGGGTTTTCTTTCCTTGAGAGAAGGTCGATTATTTTCTTCCCGCGACACGTTCACGGCTATTTTGGGCAATCAATTGGTGGATGATCGTTTTGAAAAAGATGTTCGTCTTGGCAGCAAAATTTTGATTGAAGGAAAATCATTTTCAGTGGTGGGTGTCACGGCTCCTGCGGCGGAGATTGCGGGCGACCCTGCTTCCGTGAATAATTCTATTTTCATTCCTTCTAAGGGTTTCAATCAATTGTTTGAGGAAACCGATCCCTTGTTTTTGATTGTGAAAACCAACGCGGTGGAAGAAGTTCCGTTGGCCGTGGAAAAGATTACTCGTTTGTTGGATAAAGAATTTGGTCGCGACCAAAAAGTGTTTGAGGCCGTGACCACGGAACAATTGCAAGAACAAGTGGGCGCGTTAATTGGAGTCATTCAAATTGTTTTAGTGGGAGTGGCTTCCATTTCCTTACTCGTGGGGGGAGTGGGGATTGCCAACACGATGGTCATGAGTGTGCTAGAACGTACGAATGAAATTGGCGTGATGAAAGCCGTGGGTGCCACCACGCACATTGTGTTGGCTGTTTTTCTCCTCGAAGCGGGTTTCATTGGCGCATTAGGGGGTTTAATTGGCCTCATCATTGGCTACTCCCTCGCCTTTCTGGTAGGATACGTGGCGAATTCCATGAATTTTGCCCTCTCTATCTACTTTGACCCCTTCGTCGCCCTATTTGCCCTTCTCTTTGCCCTACTTGTAGGAATGGTCGCGGGCTTCCTTCCCGCCCGCCGTGCCGCACGCATGGACCCGGTGGACGCGTTGCGCGCCTAGCGCCGCCTTTCTTATGTGCCTTTCTAGGGTTGGTTTATAACGGTTTTTCGAGGCTTTTTTGTAATACCAGACGTGGGGTTGCGAAGCAATCCCACTATATTCGATAAACCCGACTCAAGGGTTTTGGGGTTGTAGCTCAGCCTGGGAGAGCACATCGCTGAAGACGATGGTGTCGCGTGTTCAAATCACGCCAACCCCATTCTTATTTTTTCAATAATTTCGGCAGTGTTCATCACTTTTATTTTGCTCTGTTTCTTAAAGTCCTTATCCTCTGTCCAGATGACACTGTTTGGATAGGCTAGTGCGCAGGCAATGAATAGTGCATCATTGATGTCTATTTTTTCCATTATTTGGAGTGATTGTACACGTTGTTCAATTAGTTTTTCGATGGGAACAACTTCTACTTTAGTTAAAATAATTTGAAGTAATTGTTCAAATTCTTTTTCATCAAGTTTTGTTTTTTGGTAGAGCATTACTTGGTGTTTTTTCATTTCATCAAAAATGTATTCCGGCAGTAGAAATTTTCCATTGTATTCGAGGATAATTTTTCGCGTGGTTGAATCTTTAATGAGCGCTGAAAAAAGAGTGTTAGTGTCTAATATGATTCTCATTCCAGAAATCGTTTCGAAGCACTTTCTTTAATCCTATCACTAAATTCTCTCACATCTTTTTCCGTTAACTTGCTTTTACGTGCAATTTTATCTGCCATTCGCAGGAGTTCTAATTTCTCAGCAATAGCTTTTCGAGCCACTTCACTCCACTTAATTTCGGGGAACTGTTTCATGTCTTTGTGCATGGGTTCCGGAATGGTTAAAGTCATGTTGACCATGGATATCGCACATATTTATGTGCGAACACATATTTAATGTTTTGGTTAAAAAGGCCAGCAGCACATGTTCAAATTATAGCAATCCCTTTGTTGAAATCAACAAAACCGTGCACTTTCAACATAGTAAACAGTAATCGGGTCTCCATTTACCATTCCCTCTAGCCTGAATGGTGTGGTGACGGTTGGATAGGGTATGTCCGTGGTGGCAATATTTTTTGCGAACTCTACTCTGCCGTCTTGCATGAATGGTTTCACTATTGTGCTTTCTGTTGGACCAACGGCTAATTCTCCAAACGTTACAGAAGTGGCGCAATCATTTTTGATACTTATATTTCCGCCCGTGCATGCATTCGGTGCACTAATCGAAAGACATGATGGGCCACTATATGAGAAATTCTCGAATGTCGTTTTTCCAAAGCATCCTCCAATGGGTGGCACACTAAGCAATCCATTTTCATATTCAATACAACCAGGGGCCGGGCTTGACTTCGTTACGCTGGCAACACATCCAAGAAAGAAAAAAATAAAAACTAGTCCAACGAGTGCAGGTTTCATTCGATGAGTAGATTATTTATTCAATAAAAGCCCTACTACTTCAAGTTTCTCATCTGCGGAAAGAGTAACACGTCGCGGATAGTTGGTTGATCGAGCAAGAGCATGCACATCCGGTCAATTCCCACTCCCAATCCACCGGTCGGGGGCATTCCGTATTCGAGTGCGCGGAGGAAGTCGTCATCCACGGGCATTTCTTCTCCTTTTGCACGTCCTTCTTTGGCTTGTTTTTCCAATAGTTCGCGTTGCTTGATGGGGTCATTCAATTCCGAATAGGCGTTGCTCATTTCCCATCCATTAATGAAACTTTCAAATCGTTCAATGAGTCCTTTTTGCGTGCGGTGCTCTTTGCACAAGGGCGTGGTTTCGTACGGGTGGTCCATTAAGTGCGTAGGTTGAATCAAATGGTGCTCCGCCACGGCTTCAAATAATTCATTGATAATTAATCCGCGCAATTTGGGGTTTTCCATTTTCTTTCCCGTTTTAGCAATAATATCCAGCATTTGTTGGTCGGTCAAATGTTCCACGTCCAAGTCCGCGTATTTCTTAATGGCTTTTTTCATGGGCAATCGTTCCCATTTTTGTCCTAAATCAAATTCTTTTCCTTGATATGTGAACGTTTCATTTCCGTGCACGGCGATGCATGCTTCGCGGTACATTTCTTCGGTGAGTTCCATCATGTCATTATAGTCGGCATACGCCCAGTAGCACTCCATCGTGGTGAACTCCGGGTTGTGTGTCTTGTCAATATCTTCATTGCGAAAATTTTTTCCAATCGTATACACTTTCTCCATGTTTCCCATCGTGAGTCGTTTGAGATACAATTCGGGGGCAATGTTCAGGTACAAATCCTGGTCCAATGCGTTGGAATGCGTGATGAATGGTCGTGCGTTTGCTCCTCCATACAATGGTTGTAGCGTGGGTATTTCGACTTCCACGAATCCTTGGTTGTTGAGCACGGTTCGCACGGCTTGAATAATTTTGGCGCGGTTCACAAAAACTTTTTTCACGTCTGGGTTAATGGCCAAGTCCAAGTGTCGTTGCCTATACCGTGCTTCAATGTCCGTGACTCCGTGCCATTTGTCGGGCATGGGTGCGATGCTCTTACTGAGAATGTGAATGTTTTCGGCGAGCACGCTCAACTCGCCTCGCTGCGTTCGGATGATTTTTCCTTCTGCTGCCACATAGTCTCCGCTGTCTAATAGTGGGAATAATTCGAATGCTTTGTCGCTGGTGTTTCCTTGTTTTAATTGTACTTGTATTTTTCCTGAATCATCGTGCACGTCCATGAATGCGAGTTTTCCAAATCCTCTCAAGCTCATGACTTTTCCGCAGACTTTTGCCGTGTTGTGCGTCTCTTCTCCATTTTGTAATGAATTAAATTTTTCGTGAATCTCGCGTGCGAGGTGGGTGCGAATATACTGGTACGGGAACGGGTTGATTCCTTTCTCTCGAATACTCTTGAGTTTGGCTATTTTGCTTTCCCTTAACTCTTCATACGTGGTCATGCTAGACTATTTTGCCTTGGTGAGGGCTTAAAAATGGAGGGCTGTTTAGGGGTCGTTTTTTCCCTCGGGGCTTTTGCGAAGCAAAAGGGTCGTTATACGTTCTTGTAAATGTCCGTGCTTCCCATGATTTGCATTCCTTTTGTTGTGATTTGAATGGGGTGTAATTCTTCTGAATGGTGGGTTGCTCTCAACTTTCGGATGTGCATGGTTCGGTTGCTCTGGCTTCCCATTCCTAAGTAGTGCATCGCAAACACTCCATCCACGACGAATTCTTCGACGCCGTATTTGGAGAATTTGTTGCTTCCTTCTTCCATTTCACTGACTAATAGTGCGGTCACTCCCGTTCGTTCGAGCATGTAACTAACTTTCAAAATAGCTTTGCGTACTTCATTCGGGCTTTCGTAATTGATTCCCAATGCCGGCAATGAGTCAATCACCACTCTCTTGGCTCCTATTCTTCGTGTCGTGCGCATGATTTCTAATAATAATTTGTCTAAGTCGAATCCCGTGGGCATGGAGAATGATTCATCGCTTGGGAGTCCTATTTTAGCCACACTTCCGTCGATCATTTCGATTAAGTTATCGTCTTCGAGTTTTCTCAAGTCCCATCCGAAGGTGAGCATGTCTTCTCGCAGCAAGTTGGGCCGCTCATCCAGTGTCACGTATACTCCGGGTTGTTTGTACATTACTGCTCCTTGGTAAATGAATTGGGTGCAGAAAATACTTTTTCCGGTTCCCGTTGCTCCCGATACTAAATAGCTTCTTCCCTCGGGCAGGCCGCCTTCGATGAGGGCATCTAACCCTGTTATTCCGGTTGGGATGCGGTTCATGTTTCGAGTATTATTTACCCTCTTTTAAGCCTGCTCTTGGTTGGCGTGTTTTGATTCATTCAATTGTTTAATTCCTCTCCTTTTGCTTTCTTATTTTAAATGTGCACGCCCTATTATTACGAGTAATTATTCCTTTTGGAGGTCATTCCTATGTCTGAAAATATTGGGGAGCACATGCATCACGCATCTAAATCCGATGCCTGGTCTGCATACGTGCTTCCGTTGAGTATTCTATTAGCTGCTGTCATCTTGGGGTATTCTCTTGTGACAAGTGCCAACGTCATTGCGACGGGTCTCGATGGTTTGTCCATTGCTGCTCCTTCGAATGAGGATAATTTGCCTACTCCTGATCAGGGAGGCTTGCAAGTTCCAACGACCAATACCACGATGGCTGAATTGTTGGCCGCGGATAGTCAAGGGGTTGCTGGAAAAGATTCTGCTCCCATTATTTTGGTGGAGTATTCTGACTTCCAATGTCCTTTCTGTAAGCGTTTCTATAATGATTCCGACGCTCAATTCAAACAGTGGGTTTCCGATGGTCGAATTAAATTAGTCTTCAAGGATTTTCCCTTGTCGTTCCATCCGATGGCCGCTCCTTCTGCCAATGCTGCTCGTTGTGCGGGAGAACAGGGAAAGTTTTGGGAAATGCACGACAAGATCTTTGATGAAACCACTAAACTTAGTGCTACCGGCACGGCTCAATTCACGAATGATGATTTGAAAGCCTGGGGTGCTGATTTGGGTTTGAACACGTCAACGTTTAATTCGTGTGTGGACTCCGACAAGTACGCGGAAAAAATTGCTGCGAATCAAGCCGAGGGTCAAAGCGTTGGTGTGAGTGGTACGCCCAGTTTTGCCATTGGTAAGCCCGGTGACAAAGCTCAATTAGTCGTGGGTGCCTGTCCTACATCGGCATTTGATACTGTCCTCAAAGCGATTGAGGGTGGTAAGTCCTGGTCGCAAGTTCCGGGAACGTGTACGATTACGGTGAAGTAACACTGTTTGCTTGTATGCGTGATGGGGGAAAGTTCCTTGACTTTCCCTCTCCTTTTTATTTTCATTCCTTATTCTTTTCATCATGCGTTTTCTAACAATGAGTTTTCTATTTCTTTTTCTTTTGCTCGTGGCCTCTGGCTGCGTGAGTAATAATTTCAAGTATTCTTCTCGCGACACGAGTCAGATTCCTCCTTCTTCTATTCGTACGTTTCAATTGCTTCCAGGTGAGACATCTATTTGTACGGAGGATGGTAAGCCCGTGATTCGTATGTTTTCCACTACCATGTGTCCTCATTGCCGTTGGATTAATGAGACTTTCAATGGGGTCATGGAAGAGTACGTTAAACAAGGAAAAATTGTTGCTTATCATTGGGACGCGGACATTGGTAATAATCAATTTACTCCCGAGAAAGAGTCTACGGTTCCTGAGTCCGAGATTGCGTGGTTGCAGAAAGCCAATCCCGAGATGTCCGTTCCTACCTATGTTTTTGGCTGCAAGTATTGGCGCGTTGGTAATCCATATGAGAATGCTAATGATTTAGACGCGGAAGCGGCCGAGTTCAAGGCCGTTATTGAGAAGCTATTATTGGAAGTTAATTCTACTAATTAGTTTCTCTATTTTTTCTTTTTTTGTGCGCGAGTCGTTTCTTCTTCTATTTCGCTTTCCACGCAGTGGAGTGGTGGTTTTTGGCAGAATTTTTCGAGCAAGTCGATGCAGTGCAGGATATCTTTCTTGCTGGCAATGCTGTGAGTTGTGTGAATGTTTCGTAGGCACACTCCCAGCGCGGTGGTGGGTACTCCTCCTTTGGATAATGAAATGGCTAATGCGTCCGTTGTTCCAAAATTACTTACTTCGAGTTGCAGTGGCACTTTATTCTTTCGTGCGATTTCTTTGAAATAATTGTTCAAACACGTGTTTCCAATCATTTCATCGTCTTTCATGGTGATGACGGGTCCTTCTCCTACTATTTTGGTGGGTTCGTCATTCATGTCATTCGAGTTGCTCACATCGACTGCCACGGCTAAGTCCGGGTCAATCGTGTACGTGGATACTTTTGCTCCATACAATCCTACTTCTTCTTGCACGGTGAACACGTAATAGATGTCATATGGGCTTTTTTGTAGTTTTTTGGCTAATTCGATGAGCATGAAGCATCCTATTCGGTCATCGAGTGCTTTTCCTGCGATATAATCCGGGTTTCCTATCGTGTGGTCGGTTTTTTCCAAGCTTAAGTATGATCCCACGTACACGTTTCTTTTTTGTAATTCTTTGGGGGTGAGTCCTGTGTCCACGAACACGTCATTAATATCCGGTATTTGTTCCATTTCGTAATCGTTATTGATTTCTTTCGTGCTCATGATTCCTTTGACGGGTCCCACGCTTCCGAGTATACTAACGGTTTGTCCGATGATGTTGATGGAGTTTATTCCTCCTAACGCGCTCACGTATATTTTTCCATTTTTTTCGATGCGTTTGACCATGAGTCCTATTTCGTCCATGTGTCCGGCGAGCATGATGGATGGTTTTCGTCCTTTTTTGTGACAAATGAGGTCGCCCATTTTGTCAATGGATATGACGTCCACATATGGTTTCATTTTTTCGTGAATATATTCTCGCACGGGCCCCTCATTTCCCGATACTGCTTCAATATCCATGAGTTCGTGCAGCATGTCAAAGTTTGTTTTTCCCATATGGTTTCCTCGCTTTTTTTTGGTTAGTTTTTCTTAATCGTTTTCACCACGTCCTCAATAATATTCATTCCCTCATTCACTTCTTCCTTCGTAATGTTCAGTGATGGGGACATGCGTATTCCGCTCCATCCGCATCCTAATACGATTAATCCATTCTGGAAGCACTTGTCTCTCACCTGATTGCGTGTCTTGGTATCACTTAAGTCAAATGCTTGCATCAATCCTAATCCGCGGGGGTGGTGAATTGTTTCATATTGTGTGTGGATTTCCTTCAATCGTTCATGGATTTCATTTCCCATGCGTGTGGCATTTTTCATTAGTTTTTTCTTTTTGATTTCGCGAATGATGGCGGCTCCCATGGCCATGTCTAATACGTGTCCACCTCCCCATGTGGAACTGATAGCTCCTCCTTCGGTGGGGAACATGCTTTTTTTGCTCACCGTGGCTGCAACTTGCAATGCTTTTGCGCACGTCTGAATATCCGGCACAATGTCATAGTGTTGGTATGCCCACCATTTTCCCGTGCGCCCCATTCCGCTTTGCACTTCATCGCAGATGAGTGGTATTCCATATTTTTTGGTTGTTTTGCGGATGCCCTGCATCATTGTTTTGGTTGCAGGATAGTATCCGCCTTCTCCTTGCACGTTTTCGACTGCTACAAATCCAATTTCGTCGGGGGCATACTCTCTCAAGATGAGTTCTTCGATTTCTTGTGCAGCATTATCCGTGAATGAGATGTGCCTCACGGGTATTCTCAAGTAGTGTTTGACTTGTACACTGCGTGAATTGGTGAGGCTGAGCGCTCCTGTCGTGCGTCCGTGCCATCCGTTGTAGAATGATATTCCTATTTTCGCTGCGGGGTTGCGGTGGCACGCAATCTTGATGGCATTTTCATTTGCTTCCGCTCCCGAGTTGATGAGGAATGCCGCATCCATTGGTTTAGGAACAATTTTCAACAATTCTTCGAGCAAGTGCAGGTGTTGCGGCACCGTAAAGTCTTGTCCGCCATATTTGATGGGCGTAAAGTTTGAGTGTTTTTGCAATACTTTCAACATGGCCGCGTTATTGTATCCGAGCGGGTTGCTCGCAATCTGTCCCGCGAAATCCAGGAAAACGTTTCCATCAACATCCGCAAAATGGCTTCCTTTTCCTTCTCCTGAATGTACGTACGCGTGGTCGATGTTGAATGCGCCGTTTTTTTCTTTCAACCGGTTTAGAATGGCTCTTGATTTAGGTCCGGGTAAGCTGGTTTGGATAGCGATGCGGTTCATGTCTCAAGTGTTGAGTCTGACTATAAAAGCGTGGCCGCCCGATAGTTTATATTCCTCCATTTCGTGTGCATCCTATGCCTGCACGTTCATCTAAACCTGTTTCAAAAGGTGTTCAAATTCATCGAAAACGCTCATGCGTCCGCGTATTCGGGGTATTTTGCCCGTTGGTTTGACGAAGTCTGTGGCCGCGTATGTTCGTAGTCGTGAAGAGAGTGTGGGTAAAAAGTCCCTGCGTCACTTAATGGATGCTAATCACGCGGTGAAAGTGCTGCGTTCTCTTGACCACCATTCTTCTCAGTTTGAACGCGGCCTCGAATTAGTTCGTGAGTCGATTGCTGGACAATTGGCTCTTACTGCGCAAAATGATTCCACACTCCATGATTTTTTGAGAACAAAAAAATTTATTTATGTGAATGCTGGTTCGCGTCTCGTGGGAACTAATTGGCCTAAATTGTTGGGCGTTGGCCGTGATCGTATTTCTACGGCGGATATTCTGTGGCTGATGAATCATTTGTAGTTTTTTTTTTTTTTAAAATTCACTA
>Ga0194121_10008552_pt1 | contig 12929 bp, 10 predicted proteins | sample TA2MahCa50mmetaG_FD_148609 | JGI IMG/M metagenome (GOLD analysis project Ga0194121, IMG submission 148609) | Freshwater microbial communities from Lake Tanganyika, Tanzania - TA2015020 Mahale Deep Cast 50m | ecosystem: Environmental > Aquatic > Freshwater > Lake | place: Tanzania: Lake... | reverse complement strand
ATGAAATCCCCGGAGGAGTTGGAAAAGGCAGTTAGGCAAACCAAAATCATTGCCACCTTGGGGCCAGCGAGTTTCGAAAAGGCCCAACTCAAAAGCTTGATTCTGGCCGGCGCTAATGTGTTACGATTAAATTTTTCGCATGCCGATTATGATATTCTGCGCAGGGTTATTGTGGACATCCGGGCGCTCAACGAAGAGCTAGGCACCACAGTCGGTATTCTGGGTGACTTGCAAGGTCCCAAGATTCGAATTGGGGAAATGCCCCACGGCGGCCTCCTCTTTGAGCCGGGTGATCGATTGGCCTTGGTGACCCAACCTTGCCTTGGCAGCAAAGATGAGATCTATATCAATTACACCCAATTGCCTCAGGATATCCGACCCGGTGATTTGTTGCTTTTGGACGATGGTAAATTGAAATTCAAAGCTTTGTCCAGCAACGCCAAAGACCGTATCGAAATGGAGGTCGTCTCTGGAGGGTTGCTTAGTTCTCGCAAAGGGGTCAACCTGCCGGACACCGAAGTTGCCCTCCCCAGCTTAACCGAGAAGGACCGCAAGGATTTGGATTTTATATTGGAACACAAATTGGATTGGGTTGCTTTGTCCTTTGTCCGCAAGGCGGCGGATATTATCGCCCTTCGGGAGATCATTCGATCCAGTGGTCAGGATATTCCCGTGATGGCCAAAATCGAGAAACCCGCGGCGGTCGCTGACCTCGAGAATATTATCAGTGCTTCGGATGCCGTGATGATCGCCCGCGGTGACCTCGGCGTGGAGTTCCCCATTGAACAACTGCCGTTGATCCAAAAGCGTATTGTCCGGTTGTGCATGGATTTGTGTAAGCCGGTAGTGGTGGCAACGCAGATGATGGAATCCATGATTACCAATTTCATGCCCACACGGGCCGAAGCCAACGATGTAGCGAACGCTGTTCTAGACGGAGCCGATGCCCTGATGCTTTCCGGTGAAACCTCGATGGGCTCGCATCCATCCCAGGTGGTTGAATACATGGTCCGTATTATCCGGACGGTGGAAGATCAATCGGAAATTTATTACCGCGATCATCGTCTTTCCCAAGACTCCACCACCTTTATTTCCGATCAATTGTGTTATTTGGCCTCCAGAGCGGCAATGCGTGTGGATGCCAAAGCGATTGTGGGCTTCACCAAATCAGGATACACAGCCTTTCAGGTTTCATCGTACCGCCCCAAATCGGGCATCATTATCTTCACGCCCAACCTTCCTTTGCTGACCAGGCTTTCTTTGGTGTGGGGAGTGCGTGCTTTGTATTATGACAAACTCACCTCGACGGATGAAACTATCGATGATGTGGCTCGAATTCTCAAAGCCAACGGTTGGTTGAAATCTGGTGATGCTTTCGTCAATACCGGGGTGATGCCGCTGCGTAGTGTGCACCGCGCCAATTTTATCAAGCTGACGGTGATTGAGTAATCCATCATCTCACATTGAGGCTAGGACAGTAGGCCCAGGCGCCTCATGGTTTCTACAGGGGAGGTATTGGAGGGATGGAGGTAGGTTTGCAGGCCCAATGTTGCGGCCCCGTTGAGGTTTTCTTGACTATCATCCACGAACAACCATGAACGGGGCGTAATGAGTTGCCCTTTATTATCCAATTGGTCTGCAATTGCTTGACGAAAAATTTCCGGGTCAGGCTTCCGCATTTTTTTTCGATGCGATAAGGTGACTCGGTCAAAGTAGTTTTCAAGAGGCTCAGCACCTGCGTCTCGTAAGCTTTGGGTGAATTTTTCTTCGTGCCAGGCGTTGGTATTGCTTAACAAGACCATTCGGTATTCGGAACGGTACTGTCGGATTTCCTCTAGAGCAGCCACATTCCATTTTCCCAAGATTTGATTCCAGATTTCTTTGGCCGGCTTTTGGGAATTCAAGGCGCCTAGTAACGCTTGCTCAAATTCAAATTCGGAACATATTCCGCACTCAAAGCGATGATGGATTTTCGAAAATTTTGTGTTACTTTGATTCAATTCATCGGGTAAGCGCTCAGGATGAATTTGAATAAAGAGGCCGCCCAAGTCCCAAACGATTCCTGAAGGGCGCATTTTAGTCGGTCAATGCCGCAAGGTGAGCGAGGCGTTCGGGTTGAGAAAGTCGAAAGCGTTTGCCGTCACGGCAAATGAGCTTTTCTTTTTCAAAATCCGCTAATAATCTTATGAGGGATTCGGTGGCAGTTCCTACCAAATCAGCTAATTCGCTTCGCTTAAGGTCTACGTCAATACAGCCGTCGTGGTCTTCATGAAATTTGGCGTGAAGCATTAGGAGTACTTCGGCCAAACGTTGTTTGACAGACTTTTGGGCGAGGGAGCTCAATACTCGGTTGGCTTCGGATAATTCAAGGCAGGTGTTTTTGAGAAGTTCCAGAGAAAAGGGTCCATTGGAGTTTAAAAAACCAAACAAGATGGAGGAGGGGACAAAGCAAGTGGATGCGTTTTGAATAGCGACGGCTTGTAGAGCCACAGGTTCTCCGCTTAGAATTGCTCGATATCCAATGAGGTCTCCAGGTCCTGCAAATCGAACGATGGTTTCTTTGCCGGAGGAGGAGGGTCGAACCAATTTAAAAAAACCTTGTTGCACACAATAAACCCCCTTGGGATAGCTTCCTTGTTGAACCAGGGTTTCCCCTTTATTGACAGCGCCAAAACGCTTGTGTGCACAGAGCGTTTCGACTTCTCCGGCTTCTAAGGTCTTAAAAGCGGATTGCTGTCGAGTGGGGCATTGGCTGCAATAAAAGGCTAACATGGCGCTGATCGGGTGGAGAGAATACCTGAACAAATTTAAGAAAGACCTATAGGTTCTCCATTTACTCGACGCCATAATTGCTAACCTGATAATTATCATAGTTAAAGCAGCGGCTTTGGTCTCCTTTTGTGAAACAATTCATGCGATGAGCACCAACATGACCATGCGGGCGTCTGCCATAGGCTTCGGGACGATCCCCAATTACGATTTTTTGGACCAAGGAACCCTGTACGAAGGGTTGTATTTGCATAAAAGCCCAGGGTCAGCGACGGTTCTTTTGCATTTACCAGCCGTTCATTGCCCGTCTTGTGTGCGTTTACTGGAGGATTGGCCCCGTAGACAGGGGGGAATCGATCTGGTTAGGGTTGATTTTAGCCAAAAAAAAGCTCAAATTCGATTTGATCCCCGGGTTCTTCGGTTGAGTGAATTGGCTTCGGGCCTATCGGCCTTGGGTTTTCCTCCCGATTTAAGTATGGCAGCGAATGATTCGGCTGACTTAATCGCTTCGGGTCCGCCATTGGACCGTCGCGCATGGATGGAGTTAGGTTTGGCGGGTTTTGTCTTTGGGAATACCATGTTGTTTGCCTTGCCGGAGTATATGGGGCTTTCGACAAGATCCGGTATTTCGGACTTGTTAAGGGCCTTGACCGCAGCCTTGTCCTTGCCTCTGATTTTTTACAGCGCTCGTTCCTTCTTTCAATCAGCTTGGGGAGCCCTACGTCAAAAGCAGGCGACCATGGATGTTCCTATTGTCTTGGGCATTTTGGCCTTGGCCGGCCAAAGTTGGATGGACGTTTTGGGTGGTACGGGGCCTGGCTATTTTGATTCTTTGGCGGGCTTGATTTTCTTTTTGTTGTTGGGTCGTTGGTTTCAACACGCAAGCTACGCCAAGCTAAATTTTGAAAGGGATTACAAGCATTTTTTCCCTTTTTCGGTCTTGCGATTGGAAGAAGATGGCCAAGAACGCCATGTGCCAATTGCCGAGATCAAGACGGGGCAACGAATGCGTATTCGTCAAGGTGAGACGGTTCCCGTGGATTCCCAAGTATTGCTTGGTCAGGCTGATTTGGATTTGGCATTTATTACAGGGGAGTCCTTGACCCAGCATGCATCCGAGGGATCCGAGATACCCGCCGGCGCGCGTTTGGTTTTGGGAACGTTGGAGGTAAAAGCCCTTCGAAATTTGAATCAAAGCTACCTTACCTCGTTATGGTCTGGCCAAAATAAGAGCCTCCAAAGACCAGCTCTGGTTCGATGGATGGATGCATTGGGTCGGCGATTCACCGTCTATGTGCTCCTGGTATCCTCCTTATCGTACCTGTATTGGGTAGCCGTGGACTCATCTCAGGCTCTGTGGGTGGTTACTTCGGTTCTCATCGTGGCCTGCCCATGCGCGTTGTCGTTAGCAATCCCGTTTGGCTTGGGGAATGTGCTTCGACAAATGGCCTCCCAAGGCGCTCTGCTCAAATCAACGGATACGGTGGTTCAATTGACGAAAGTTACGGATTGGGTTTTTGATAAAACCGGTACCCTTACCGAGAGTCAAACCCTGCGCTGGTCCGAGGAAAGTCCACCCGACCCTGCCACCCAAACCATCTTGGCTGAAATGTGCAGCCGCTCTGCACACCCGTTAAGTCGATCCCTTGCCGTGTATTGGAAAGATCAAAAAGCTGAAAGTCAAGAGGTATCGTGCTCCCGACCCCAAGAATTGGATGACTGGGTCGAGGAAGCAGGCAAGGGCATACGAGCCCGGCTTGCTGGGGTGGAGTACAGAGTGGGTTCGCGGGTTTGGGTGAAGGCAGCTGGGGGTAAGCCTACTGCAGATTTCGGCGGTGTTGGTGTAGAGGGTGGGGTTTTTTGGTCGGTACAAGGTGGAGCAACGGGCAAAGTGGTGCCTCATGGATTGTATCGTAACGGATTAAAAGAGGCCTTGGAAGAGCTACATAATCGGGGCCAGCGTCTTCATTTAATATCCGGAGACCAGGATCGTGAGCGCCAAGAGTTGGAAAATTTGTTTCCCCAAGGATCCATCCTCCGTTTTGGCCAAAGCCCTGGCGATAAGTGGCATTATATTCAAGAACTTCAAAAAAAAGGCGCGGTTGTTGCGATGGTTGGTGACGGCTTGAACGATGCTGGGGCTTTGGCCCAAGCAGATTTGGGAATTACTGTCGCTGAAGATGCATTGCAGTTTACACCGGCCTGCGATGCCTTAATTCCAGGGGAGGCCTTGCATAAGCTACCAAGCCATGCAACCATGGCCCAAAAAGGCGTCACGGCGGTGAGGCGAACGCTTTTGCTGTCTTTCGTTTACAACTTGATCGGGGTAGGTATTGCTGTCCAGGGCCTTTTAACACCCATTGTTTCCGCAATTTTGATGCCCTTGTCTTCGGTTTCGGTGGTTTTGGCGGTTCTGTGGGGCACAACCTACGCTGCCAATAAGAGCTATCGATGATAAACTGATAAATATCATTTTGTTGCGATGTAGTCCTGCTGAATTTTGGGTTATAACTAGGCCATGAGCGCATTTTATCTAATGATTCCTGTAAGTCTATTGTTGGCTTTGTTTTTTCTTTTGGCTTTTTTGCACTCGGTATACCATGGTCAATTTGATGATATCACTTCATCATCCCAACGCATGCTTGAAGATGGTTTAATCGAAGACAAATCAGACCAAAATCAATAAAAAATCGCATCATCAATTCAAAAGCAAACACTAAATGAATACAAATTCAGCTCCACTGGAGCAATTCCGTTATGATAATGGAATTGTCAGTAAGTTTTTAATAGCTACGATCTTATGGGGCTTTATTGGCCTTTTGGTCGGCCTGACTATCGCTTTACAGTTGGTTTGGCCTGATCTCAATTTGGGCTTGTCTTGGTTCAGTTTTGGTCGATTGCGTGCGTTGCATACCAACGGGGCAATTTTTGCTTTTGGGGGTAATGCGATTTTCATGGGAGTTTATTATTCAATGCAGCGATTGCTCAAAACCAGGATGGCCAGCGATTTTTTATCTGCTGTGCATTTTTGGGGTTGGCAGTTAATCATTCTCTCAGCGGTAATTACTTTACCCATGGGTTTGACCACTTCCAAAGAATATGCGGAGCTGGAATGGCCGATTGATATTTTGATTGCCTTGGTTTGGGTGGTCTTTGGTGTCAACATGGTTTGGACCATACTCAAACGCCGTGAAAGTCATCTTTTTGTAGCAATTTGGTTTTATTTGGCTACTTTTCTTACGGTTGCCGTCCTTCATATTTTTAACAGCATTGAATTGCCGGTTTCTTTGTGGAAATCCTACCCGGTTTATGCGGGTGTTCAGGATGCCTTGGTGCAATGGTGGTACGGTCATAACGCCGTAGCTTTCTTTTTAACAACACCCTTTTTGGGCATGATGTATTATTACTTGCCCAAAGCGGCAGATCGACCGGTTTATTCCTATCGATTATCAATCATCCACTTTTGGGCTTTGATTTTTATATATATATGGGCGGGGCCTCATCATTTGTTATATACCGCTCTTCCCGACTGGGCTCAGAGTTTGGGTACGGTTTTTTCGATTATGTTGATTGCCCCTTCTTGGGGTGGAATGATCAACGGACTTTTGACGCTTAGGGGGGCATGGGATCGGGTTCGGGAATCTGCTGTACTTAAGTTCTTTGTTGTGGCTATATCGGCTTATGGTATGGCCACACTAGAGGGACCTTTACTTTCAACAAAGTGGTTGAATGCCATTGCGCACTACACCGATTGGGTGCCTGCGCATGTACATGTTGGCACACTAGGTTGGAATGGTTTCATGATTTTTGGGATGGTTTATTGGCTTTTACCGAGATTGTGGAAGGGCGCTGCTTATTCCGAAAAGATGGCTCATTGGCATTTTTGGTTAGGGACTACCGGAATTTTGTTTTGGGCTTTGCCTATGTATGTTGCGGGTTTTACCCAAAGTCTTATGTGGAAAGAACTGAACCCTGATGGCACCTTGGTTTATGGTGATTTTTTAGATACAGTTACCAAATTAATGCCTATGTATGCGCTTAGGGCCTTGGGCGGCACCTTGTATTTATCGGGGATTGTATTAATGTTGATTAATGTTTTTACAGCGATTCGCAAAGGTCGCCTTGTATCGGAGGAAGAAGCTTCGGCACCTGCCTTACGTTTGCAATCCGAAGACCATGGCCATTGGCATCGTTGGATTGAACGCCGACCAGTTCAAATGCTTGTTGGGATTACGCTTTTGATATTGGTTGGAGGCATTTTGGAAATTGTTCCTACCCTGATGATCAAATCCAATATTCCTACGATTTCAACGGTCAAACCTTACACGCCTTTGGAATTGGAAGGACGGGATATCTATATTCGTGAGGCCTGCAATGCATGTCATTCGCAGATGGTTAGGACTTTGCCTACCGAGGTATTGCGTTACGATCCGTCCGGAAAACTTTATTCTTTGGGTGGTGAATTTGTCTATGATCATCCTTTTTTGTGGGGCTCTAAACGTACCGGCCCAGATTTAGCCCGCGAAGGTGGTCGTTATCCGCATTCTTGGCACTATCATCATTTATGGGACCCAAGCAGTATGTCTCCCGGATCTATCATGCCACGGTATCCTTGGCTTTTTGGTCAAGGGGATCCTTCTGCGGCTCGTGTGGATACCCGCGGTATCGCAGCCAAGTTGGTGGTGATGCAGCGTCTTGGAGTGCCATATTCAGAAGCAGATATTGCTGGCGCAGAGTCGGCTCTACTCTTGCAGGGAAATCAAATCGCGATGGAGCTCAACCAAGATTCTGCATTGCAGGTTCGGCCGGATGAGGAAATCGTTGCCTTAATAGCCTACTTACAACGTTTGGGACAAGATATTCGAAAAGCCCCTGCCGATGAAATTAAAATTCTGATGAAGCAACAAAGTAAACCACAATAAGCTATGGGACATTTTCTTAAATTTTTGGGTAATATTCAAGGTTTCGCATGGTACCCTGGATTGGCTTTGGGTGTATTTGGTTTGTTTTTTTTGGCGGTTATTCTTTATGTTATTTCTATGCGCCGTACAGATACAGATGCCTGGAGTAGGATTCCTTTGGATTCCTGAATCGGGTACAAGTATTTTAGTTTTATTTGTAATACCTGTTGAAGAAAAATAATATATTATGGAGAATATATCTTGGATTACTTGGTTTTATGACCCTATTCACGCGGTTATTGTTTTTGGTTTCCTTATTTTGGCCCTGGGATACAAAATTTTATCGATTTCAGAACAAATTATTAATTTATACAGGGAAAGACTTGATTTACCTCCCCTAAGAACTTGGTATTTTTATCCTTGGGATACCTTCGTTGTTTGGTTCAAATCGCCAAAGAAATCCGATGAAATCACCAAAATCAACAAGGATGGGGAATTGGAGGTGACGGAGCCCACCCTCCCGGGGCATGAATACGATGGAATTCGGGAATTGGATAACAAGCTTCCTCCTTGGTGGGTTTGGGGCTTTTATTTGTCCATACTCTGGGCCGTGGTTTATTTAGTCTACTACCATGTTTTTCCATCTACGGCATTGCAGGATAGATCATTTGCCATTGAGATGCAGGAAATGGAGGAAATTCGTAGCCGTTTTTTGGTTGAGTCTAAACTTAAAGTGGATGAAAATTCGGTTACTGTTTTATTGGACGGAGAATCAATAGAAGCGGGCCAAGTTATTTATCAAAGCAAATGTGCGCCTTGTCATGCAGCCGACGGGGGAGGTTTGGTTGGGCCTAATTTGACCGATCCCTATTGGATCTACGGAGAGGATATTCAGTCGATTTTTCGGATCATCAAAAATGGGGTACCTGAAAAAGGAATGATTTCCTGGAAAGAACAACTTAATCCACTACAAATTCAGCAAGTATCTAGCTTTATTGTTGCCCTGCAAGGTACGACCCCAGCGGTTGCCAAGGCTCCTCAGGGTGATTTAAGGCCATGAAGTCCCCGCTCGACGAATCGTACAGGGATTCGATTTTTACCGTTGATCAAGACGGAAAACGGCGAATGATCTTCCCCAAAAGGGTCCAAGGCTATTGGGCGCATCGCCGGCGGTGGGTCGCGTATTTGTTAATGTTTGTTTTATTAGCGCTACCCTGGCTTCGATTGAAAGGTTTGCCAGTCGTTCAAGTGGATGTTATGAGTCGTCGATTTGTTTTGTTGGGGCAGGTCTTTTGGCCCCAGGATTTCTACCTTTTGGCTATTGGATTGATTTTAGGAATGTTAACAATAGCATGGCTAACAACTGTTTATGGGCGGGTATTTTGTGGTTGGGTTTGTCCACAAACGATTTTTATGGAGCATTTGTTTCGTGAGGTGGAGTATCTCATTGAAGGGGATCGGTCTGCACAGATTAGACGTGCTCAACTACCTATATGGCATGCCGATCGATGGCCGCGGTGGTTATTCAAGAATGTGGTTTTTTGGATTTTGAGTTTAGTTGTTGCCAATACGTTTTGGATGTATTTTTTGGGAAGTGATGCTTGGTTGAATAAAGTGATCTCGGGTCCGGCTGCTCAGCCGGTGCATTTTGGGGGTATGCTGGCATTTACGACAGTCTTTTTTGGTGTTTTTTCGTGGTTTAGGGAGCAGGTTTGTCTCATTGTTTGCCCTTATGGTCGTATGCAGGGTGTTCTGTTGGACCAGTCTTCGATGGTCATTGCCTACGATTCGTGGCGCGGTGAAACGAGGGGCAAAATGGTTCGCGGTGAGGATCGGTCTATCTCCGGAAAAGGCGATTGTGTCGATTGTAACCTCTGTGTTCAGGTGTGTCCTACTGGTATAGATATTCGAAACGGCACCCAATTGGAGTGCATCAATTGTACAGCCTGCATCGACGCTTGCGATGATGTTATGATTCATCGAGGATTACCAAAAGGATTAATTCGGTATGCCTCTCTGCAGGAACTTAAGGATCGTCTACAAGCACCATGGACGCTTCGTAATAAGGTGTATGCAGGTTTGGTAATTCTACTTTCGTTGCTTTGGATTGCCTTGATTGCACTTCGCTCGCCAATGGAGGCCAATGTTCGGAGAGCTCCGGGACAAACTTATCACGTTTCGAATGGACGTATTCGTAATTTGTATACGGTTCAGATAATCAACAAGAACCCAGGATCGGCGATCGCATCGATTCATATAATAAGACCTGCAGTTGCTCAGCTGGTCTGGATTGCTGACTCGGTATGGACCTTACCCAGCAAAGGACAAATTCGTACTAGTTTTTTTGTGGAGATGCCTCTGCATCAAGGTCGTGGTTCTCGACGTTCTGTGGATTTGGATTTGAAGCAAGACGGACGGAGTATTCAAAGAGTTCGAACCAATTTTTACGGTCCTCCATGATTGGTCTTCTCTTAATCGCTGGTTGGGGGCTTGGTTTACTTTCTGCACCCCACTGTTTGTTGGCATGTGGTCCATTGGTGATCCGTCAACAGAAATTGACTTGGCGACAACTGGCAGGCTATCACCTTCTTCGTTGGTTTGGTTATTCTTTGACCTTGTTGATTATTGGTCGACTTTTTGGGCGTTGGCCACAATTTAGTGTCCTGCTGTCGTTGATCGGCGCCCTATATTTGGTTTGGTGGACCTTCATGCGGCCTGCTAAAGGGACATGTGCTGGAGCTTGCCAATCATCAGGCCGCAGGGGCTGGAATTCTGCTGGTTTTTGGCATGGTTTGCTCCCTTGTCCGATGATATGGGCGATGGCTTCTTTAGGCAATCGTTTATCAGGTGTTGAGATTTTGGCCTATACAGGTGGTTTTGTTGGGGCGAGTGCCTTACCCTTGGTAGCCTTGGCATGGTCTGGTGACCACATTTTTAAGTTCTTGAGGTTAAAAGGTTGGTATCGACAAGGTTGGTTGAAGGCCATTTCGGTTGTTATGGCGTTGTGGTTAGTGTACCGATCGGTATGGCCATTATGGCCGCACGAACTCCCTTTGCGTGGTAATCCACAATGCGTTTCTAGTTCCTATTCTGTTTTGTCCAAGCCTTAAGTATTTACAATGAAATTGTATCAACAAATCGTCTGCCCTGTAGATTTTTCTGATGCATCCCTGAATTCAGTACAATGGGGGTTGCATTTTGCCCGTCAAGCCCAGGTTCCTTTGCTGCTCTTTCATTGCTATTCTATGCATCTTCAAGATGCAGAAACGGCATCGGCAGTTTATGCAGAAATGTCAAGATTGAGTGATGAAATGATGAGAGATTTTATAAAAAAGTTAAAGATTGAATCAGATTTCCCTATCGTATCACGTTGTTCTCCGCTCGATTTGAATCAAGAATTGAGGTTTATTAGCGATGAGTTTCCAAAGAGTTTTATTGTTATGAGTACCAAAGGTGCCAAGGGTTTGACTCGGTTTATTTTGGGTTCCAACGCTGTTTCAGTTCTGCATGCTGTCAATATTCCTGTCTTGGTTATTCCAGAGGATCAAAGCGTGGATTTTTTTCAAAAAACCCCGATTCGATGGCTATTGGGTGTCGACCCTACCGAGACGAAGTATAGTGAAGCTCTACCATGGATTCATCTTTTTATTGGCCAATTTGGTTTTGTAATCGTTCCCGGATACGTTGATACCGGCAAAGAGGGATCAAGCCATGCTGAGGAATTTTTGCAATGGTCTTCGATTTACTTTCCTGGGATACATCCTTTGTTATCGGTTGCGGACCATCCTTCACTGGGGATCGAGGAGCTTATGCGTAGGAGTGAATCCGACGGTTTAATCATGATATCAAGGGATAAAGGTTGGCTCAAGGATATGTTTAGGAAGCATCTGTCGGATGAAATGGTTTTTATGGGGCGATATCCGGTTTTGGTCGTACCTGATCATTCCCCTATCTTTGAAATTGCAGAGCAACCAAAGAGCAAAGGAAGCGATGCCGTCCTTTGAACGATTCCAAAGCATACCTAGAAATTAATCGCGCCTACTGGGATGCCCGGGTGGAGTCGCATTGGCTCTCGGATTTCTATCAAATGAAGGCCTTTAGGGAGGGGTGGTGTTCGCTCAAAGATCCTGAATTAGGGTATTTGGGGGAGGTCCATGGGTTACGAGTTTTGCATTTGCAATGTCATTTTGGTCAAGATACCTTGTCGTTAGCTCGTCGCGGGGCCCATGTGACCGGGGTGGATTTTTCGAGCCTTGCTATCCAAAAGGCTCGTGCTTTGGCGGTTGAAATGAACCTGAAGGTGGAATTTATTTGCAGGGATATCGCCTCTTTGAAGGAGGATCTGCCAATAACAGGGACCTTTGACCGAGTCATGTGCACCTACGGTACCTTGGGCTGGTTGCCGGAACTCCAAACTTGGGCTTCAACCGTTGCCGCTGCATTGCGACTCGGTGGATCCTTGGTTTTGGTCGATTTTCACCCGGTGGTTTGGATGTTGGATAACGATCTTCGAGAGATCACGTACCCTTATTTTAATTTTGGTCCATTGCACGAAGATTTGGAGGGAACCTACGCGGACCGCAATGCGCCGATTAAGGCTTCTTGTATTTCGTGGAATCACAGCTTGTCCGAAATCGTTCAAGCATTGTTATCGAATGGACTGCGAGTGGATGCGCTGGACGAATGGGACTATTCTCCTTACCCTTGTTTTGCTCGTCAAATTGAAGTGGGACCAGGGCGCTTCCAAATACCAGGATTGGAGGGTAAATTACCTATGTTATACGGCATCAAAGCGACCAAGGCTTATGAAAGTTAGGTTGATCCTTTTCTTTTTTTTGGCGGCCTGCCAGAGCCCATCGCCTACCAAGGTGGATTGGGATATTCAAAATCCGGATGCTACCTCCTCGACACGGATCTATTTGGATTCCACGCGACTTTGGGCCGGAGGACAGGGGGTGGATTCGGTGGTCTCTCCGATCTGTGTAGAGTCTTCCCAAATCTGGGAGGGCAGGGGAAAGCAGGTCCCCGGTTTTTCTTCGGAATTCATGCACCGAGGAACTTATACGGGACCGGCTGTTTACCAAGTGGTGGTGTATGTGCGCAACAGCAGTCCCCGATGGCTGATTCGATTGGGATCGGTATCGGCAAGCGAGGGCGATATGCGTGATTACCCACAGCGTTCGGTGTCGGGTGAGGCCTGGGTTCGACAGGCTTGGAATGTTTCGGTCAAAGAAGACCAGCATCTCCGCATGGAGGTTT
>Ga0194121_10008551_pt1 | contig 12931 bp, 13 predicted proteins | sample TA2MahCa50mmetaG_FD_148609 | JGI IMG/M metagenome (GOLD analysis project Ga0194121, IMG submission 148609) | Freshwater microbial communities from Lake Tanganyika, Tanzania - TA2015020 Mahale Deep Cast 50m | ecosystem: Environmental > Aquatic > Freshwater > Lake | place: Tanzania: Lake... | reverse complement strand
GCTCGCGCTCGCTCGGCGCGGGCGCGGGCCCATCGACGTGCTCGATCACGTACGGCCGCTCGCGGACCGTCGCCCGCGCGGCGCGCGCGATGCCGCGCGCGACGGCGAACGCCACCGGCGGCGCGACGGCGTTTCCGACGAGCTTGTACTTCAGCGGCGTCGAGCGGCCCCACCACTGGTAGGTGATGGGGAAGCCCTGCACGCTCGAGGCCTCGCGCACGCTCAGCCGCCGGAAGCCGTGGCGCCCCGCGGGGATGACCGTCGTCTCGCGTGAGACGCGCAGGTTCGTCGCCATCACCGTGCGCGCGGGGCGGTCGAGCTCGTCGGGGAAGGCCATGCGCCCGTACCAGGAGTGGTCCTCCTTGGCCTTGCGGTTCTCGCGCACCTCCTCCTCGGAGAGGAGCAGGTCCTTCGAGAAGTGATCGGTGAGCTCCTCGAGCGGGAGCTCGAAGCCGTAGAGCGGATCGATGGCGGTCGAGCCGGCGCGTTCGCGGCGGGACGCGACCTCGCCACCTTCCGTGGCGAGGTCGCCACCACTCGCGGCGACCTTCCATGCCGGGCGCAGCGGGTCGGGGAGCCCCGCGACGACGTCGCGCAGCGTCCGCCAGCGCTCGCTGCCCCCCGACCCGGCCTCGCTGTGGGTCGTCTCGGGCAGCGGGAAGTCGCCGGAGAAGGCGCGCCGGCGCAGCTGCGGCGTGCCGAAGTCGGCCGAGGTGAGCACCGCGCGGGTGGGGATCGGCAGCGAGCCGCGCTTGTCGATCCCGAGCTTGCGCAGGGGGACCTCGTCGGGGAGGTACTCGAGCACCCGCGGCACGTTCTCCATGGCCCACCAGCGCGGCCGCAGCTCGTGGACGAAGCGCAGGAAGCGGTAGACGAGGCGCAGCCCCTCTTCGATGTCCCCGCCGCCGCCCCGGTTCGCGAACGAGAACTCGGTGCACGGCGGGCTGCCGATGAGCACGTCGACCGGCCCGAGGCGCTCGGGCGCGTACGCGAGGATGTCGCCGCGGATCGCTTCGGTGTCGGGGTGGTTGCGCTCGTGCGTCAGCACCGCGGGCGCCCAGATGTCGAGCGCCTTCGTCACGCGGAAGCCCGCCTGCCGGAAGCCCTCCGAGAACCCGCCCGCGCCGCAGAAGAGGTCGGCGCAGGTGAGCACGCGGCCAAGCTAGCGGATCGCGCCGTGCGAATGAAGACCGAAGCCCAGGCGGCGTCGCGCTTCGTGCTGCGCGCCGCGCTCGTCGGCCACCTGCCCCGCTGCCCGCGGCCGGGCCTACTACTATAGGCACGTAGTAATGTGGCCGCGATGGACGCCGCGGCCATCGATCGCGCCCTCGCGTCGTGCGAGGCCGCGCTCGCGCAGCGCGGCCGCATCGGCCTCGGGCGCCTGGGATTCTGGATGGCCGTCGCCGCGGTGAAGCGGGAGCGCGCGCTCATCGAGCGTTACGCCGAGCGCATCGCGCGCGTCGACCGCGAGGCCTTCGTGCGCGCGACGCCGCTCGTCATGCCGGCGTGGATGGGGGTGGCGCTCGGCTCGGCGGGCACGGCCGCGGGCGTCGCCCTCGTCGCGCTCGCGCCGTTCCTGCCGGAGGCGCTCGGCGCGCGCGACCGCCTTCCGCTCGCCGAGATCGCGTACCTCGCGGGAGCCGGCGCGCTCGTCGGCACGACCCATTCGCTCGCGCACTGGGTCGTCGGGCGCCTGGTGGGCATCCGCTTCACGCACGTCTTCTCGAAGCTCATGCCGCCGCAGCCCGGGTTCAAGACCGACTACGCCTCGTACCTGCGGACGCCGGCGCGCTCGCGCGCGTGGATGCACGCCAGCGGCGCGCTCGTCTCGAAGGTCATCCCGTTCCTCGTCGCGGCGCTCGCCGCCGCGCGAGGCGCGGCGCCGTGGGCGGTCAGCGTCCTGCTCGCGCTGGGGATCCTCCAGCTCGTCACCGACGTGACGCTCTCGACGCGCGCCTCCGACTGGAAGCGGTTCCGCCGGGAGATGCGCTTCGCGCGTTAGCGCGCGGCCCCCTCGACCTCCTCCATGGCGTCGTCCTTCAGCTCCGTCATCTCGGCGCCGAGCGATGCGAGCTCGTCGGCCGAGAACAGCTGGCGCATGCCGACGAGCGCGCTGCCGATGCGCCGGCGCAGCTCCTCGGAGAGCGTGTAGTGGCCGAGCGCGAGGCGCTCGATGTCCCGCGCGTCGATCGCGGCGCCCACCACTCCTTCATGTAGACCGTTGGCCAGTCAGCAGACCGCCCCCAGCCCGAGTGGTAGCGTCCGCGGCTCCATGGCCACCACCACCTCCGTTCCGGCCGGGTACGCCGTCGATCCGGCCGACCTGCACGACGCCGACGACCGCCTCATCGCGAAGGCCGTCGCCTTCACGCACGCCGTGAACGCCGAGGCCGTTCCCGAGGACCCGCCGAGCCCCGACGCGGCCGTCGCCGCGAGGCTGCGCCTGCGCTCGAAGTTCGGCGAGCGCAGCGACTGGCTCGCCTGGAAGGGCGATGAGCTCGTCGGGCGGATCTCGCTCCACCAGGACAAGAGCGGCTCGAACGAGCACATCCGCGAGATCGAGCTGAACGTCCTGCCGGCGCACCGCCGCCGCGGCGTCGCCTCGGCGCTCTTCGCGGCCGCGGTCGCCTCGCTCCCCGGCGACGGCGGCGCGAAGCTCGTCGAGACCTGGACGTCGACGCGCGCGCCCGCGGGCTACCGCCTCGAGACGATCGAGGACGTCATCCCCGACCGCCTCATGGGCGCCGCGGCCGAGGCGTTCAACGCCATCAACCGCATGCCGCGCGAGGGGCTCGAGATGGAGGACTGGAGGTGCACGCCCGAGCTCATCCGCGACTGGGAGCGCCAGATGAAGGCGCGCGGCCAGCGCACCTGGACGCTCCTCGCGTCGAGGAGGCGACCGGCGCGGGCGCCGGCTTCACCGGGATCTTCTTCGACCCGCGCGTCCCGGCGGTGGTCCACCAGGGCGGCACCGCCGTCGACCCCGGGCACCAGGGCCGCGACATCGGCAAGTTGCTGAAGGGGGCGATGGCCGCGCGCGTGCTCGACGAGATGCCCGGGGCGCTGTTCATCCGCACCGACAACGCCGGCACGAACGCGCCGATGCTCGCGATCAACGATCGCATGGGCTTCCGCGAGGCCTGGTGGATGGACATCTGGCAGCTGCCGCTCGCGGACGCGAAGCGGTACGCGGCGCGATGACGCTCGTCGGGTCGCGCTACGCCACCCGGCAGGTCGACGTCACGACGCTGCCCGAGCCCGCGCACACCTCGTACTGCCGGCTGCACATGCGCCTCGGCCAGGAGCGCGTCCCCGAGGACCCGCCGACACCGCTCCACGTCGTCCAGAAGCGCTTCCGCCGACGCCCGGCGGTGATGGACGCGACCGAGTGGATCGTGACCGAGGGTGACGAGGTCGTCGCCGCGGCGAACGTCGTCCGCTGGACGCAGGGGTCGAACCCGCTCTGGCGCGACGCGTGGATCGGCGTGCTCCCCGAGCACCGCCGGCGAGGGATCGCGAGCTCGCTGGTCCGCCGCATCGTCGAAGCGGCCGCCGGCCAGGGCGACCTCGTCTTCGGATCGGACGCGAACGACCGCGTGCCCGCCGGGGCGGCCTTCCACGAACGCATCGGCGCGAGGCCTGGCCTGAGCAACCGCAAGAGCCAGGCCGCGCTCGCCGAGGTGGACCGCGCGCTCATGCGCGAGTGGGCGAGCATCGACCCGGCGGGCTACCGGCTCGTGTGGGTCAGCGGCGACGTCCCCGACGAGCTCATGGCGAACGCCATCGTCGCCTACGACGCGATGAACACCGCGCCGCGAGGCGACCTCCAATTCGGCGACTGGCACACCACGGCGGATGAGATCCGCGACTGGGAGCGCCTGCGCCGCTCGTCCGGGTACGAGCAGTGGCTCATCCTCGCCATCCACGAGGCCACCGGCGAGACCGCCGGGTTCACGCAGGTGCAACGGCACCCGGACATCCCGTGGGAGGTGAAGCAGCAGGGCACCGCGGTCGTGCCGGCGCACCGGGGACACGGGATCGGGAAGTGGATGAAGGCCGAGATGGTCGAGCGGATCCTGCGCGAGTGGGCCGACGCCACGTTCATCCGCACCGGCAACGCCTACTCGAACGCGCCGATGCTCTCGATCAACGACCGCATGGGCTTCCGGACCGTGTGGTCGGTCGTGGTGTGGCAGTCGAGGCACGACGACCTCGTGCGCTACCTCGAGGGGCGCGGCCTCTAGGAGCGCCAGCGCGTCGCGCTCGCGACGGGCTCCTCGCTGCAGGCGACGGCCACGCGCGGGCGGAAGCGGACGCCGCGCGCGGCGCGCGCGCCCTCCGGCGCTCCATCCGCGAGAGGATGCCCTAGCCTCGGCAGCAGGGGATGGCTGAGCTCGTACGCCGCGTAGGACTGGGCCTCGCCGCGCGCGGCGACGTCTCCGACACCATCGAGTGGGTGCGCCGCGCGCGCGACGCGGGCCTGCAGGAGGTCTGGTTCCACGATTCGTACTTCGAGCGCGACGCGGTCACCTACGCCACGGCCGTGGCCTCGCACGTCGAGGGGATCCGCGTGGGCCTCGGCGCGCTCAACCCCTACACGCGCCACCCCGTGCTCATCGCCATGACCGTGAGCGCGCTCGACGAGATCGCGCCCGAGCGCATCTCGCTCGCCCTCGGCTCAGCGCTGCCGCTGCGTCTCGGCCAGATGGCCATCCCCTACGACCCGAAGGACGCCGCGTCGCGCGTGAGCGAGGCCATCGACACGGTGCGCAAGCTCTGGGCGGGGGAGCGCCTCCCGCCGGCGCGGGCGGGGCTCCCGCCGCTGCAGCCGATGTTCGCGCCGGTGCACCGCGTGCCCATCTACGTCGCGGGGTACCGCACGCCGATGATGGAGCTCGCCGGGCAGAAGGCCGACGGCTACATCGCGCGGCCCGCGGAGTCCGTCGCGGGCCTGCGCTACCTGCTGCGCAAGATGCGCCGCGCGGCGAAGGCCGCGGGGCGCGACCCGGACGCGATCGACACGACGGGCTACCTGCTCACGCTCGTCGACCGCACGCGCCGCGAGGCCCTGAACCGGGCGAAGCGCGAGCCGTTCGTCATCTACATGATGTCGATCCTCTCGGACGTCACCATCACCCGCGCGGGCTTCGAGCCGGCGATGCGCGACGCCATCGCCGCGAAGTGGCGCGCCGAGGACTACCACGGCGCGGGCCAGCTCATCCCCGACGAGCTCCTCGACGCCTTCATCCTCTGCGGCACGGTCGACGAGGTCGCCGCGCGCGCGGCCGAATACGCCGAGGCCGGGATGAAGCTGCCGCTGCTGCAGCCGGTCGTGCAGGACGAGGATCAGACCGAGCTCGCCATCCGCGCCGCGGTCGCGTACGGGTCGGCGCGCACGCTCAGGGTCGCGGCGCGCCAGGCGCTCGAGGCGCAGCGCATGGACGTGGCGTCGCGCCTGGGGCGGCGCTTCTCGGCGTACACCGAGATCGCGCGCCCCTTCAGCTTCACCGCGTCGGTCACGCCCGTCGCGGCGGGCGGCGCGATGGCCGCGCTCCACGGAGGCTTCGACGCGCCGCTCTTCTTCGCCGCGCTGCTCGGGTCGGTGACGCTGCACATCGGGACGAACGTCATCAACGAGATCTTCGACGTGCGCAAGGGGGTCGACTCGATCACCTCCCCGCGCGCGAGCCACGCGCTGGTGAAGGGCCGCGTGAGCGAGCGCGAGGCCTTCGCGCTCGCGATCACCGCGTTCGCGGTCGCGACGCTCGTGGGCGTCGGGCTCGTCGCCGTGCGCGGCTGGCCGATCGTCGGCCTCGGTCTGCTCGGCCTGGTCGGCGGCCACACCTACACCGCGCCGCCGTTCGAATACAAGTTCCACGCGCTCGGGCTGCCGCTGGTGTTCCTGCTCATGGGCCCGCTCATGGTCGGCGGGGCGTATTTCGCCATCACCGGCGCGCTCACGCCGGAGGTGTTCTGGGTGAGCCTGCCCGTCGGCCTGCTCGTCACGGCGATCCTCCACGGCAACGAGTGGCGCGACATCACCGAGGACGCGCGCGTCATCGGCACCGCGACGTTCGCGGCGCGCTTCGGCCGGCGGGTGTCGCACTGGACCTACGTCGCGCTCGTCGTCGGCGCGTACATGGCCCTCGCGGTCGGTGTCGTGCTCGGGGTCGTGCCGGCCTACGCCGTGCTCGCGGTGCTCTCGCTGCCGTTCCTGGTGCGCGTCATCCGCGCGAGCGAGCTCGGGAGCCAGGGCCAGCAGCGCGCCATCGCCATGATCGACATCCAGACCGCGCAGCTGCACGCCGCGTTCGGGGCGCTCCTGGTGGCCGGCATCCTCGCCGCGGCGCTGCTGCGCTGACCCGCCGCCGCTGATGCGCGTCGTCGCCGCGGTCGCCCTCGCCTTCGCGCTGTTCGGGCGCACCTTCAGGGGGCCCCGCCCCGAGTTCTGGGACCGCATGACCGAGACCGGGGCCGTCCTCGGCGCGCTCGCGCTCGCCGGCGGCGAGGCGAAGCGCGCGAAGCCGCGGCTGCGCGACATCCCCTACGGCATCGCCATCGCCGCGGGGCTCTTCGCCATCTTCCAGGTGGGCGACCGCGCCGCGCGCGCGGTCATGCCGCGCGGCGAGGAGCAGATCAAGGAGATCTACGCGCTGCGCGAGATCAAGCCGAAGGAGGAGATCGCCGCGCGCCTCGCGACGGTCATCGGCCCCGCCGAGGAGCTCTTCTGGCGCGGCTGGCTGCAGCGCCGCGTCGGCTTCCTGCCGGCGGCCGCGGCCTACGCCGGCGTGCACCTCGTCACCGGCAACGCGACGCTCATCGGCGCCGCGGCGACCGCGGGCCTCTACTGGGGAGCGCTCTCGGCGCTCGGCGCGCCGATGGCCGCGCTCATCGTCAGCCACTCGCTCTGGGACATCTGGATCTTCCTCGTCCAGCCGACGGAAAGGGAAAGCAAGGCGCCGGAGGGTTAGCTCCGGCGCCTCGCCTCACTGAGGAGGGGGGAGAGGGTCTGGTCTAGGGACGTCCGCCGCGGGGGCCTCGCCCCAAGCCGAAGCCCGGACCCATGCCGGTGTGCTCGACCATGTTGGCGGCGCGCTCGGTCATGCCGGTCTTGAGGCGCGTGGCCTGGTCCGCGGTGAGCTTGCCGTCCGCGACCGCCTTGTCGACCTGCGCGGTCTCGGCCGCGACGATCGCCTGGATGAGGCCGTCCTTGGTCTTGCCGGCGGACACGGCGATGTCGGCGAGCGACTTGCCCGACCGGAGCCGCGTGCGCAGCTCACCGAGGCTGAGGCCGAGGTAGGCCGAGGCGGTCTGGATGGCCTCGACCTTGATGTGGACCTCGACGCGCTTGCCCGGCATGGCCGGCTTCCGGGGGAAGCCCTTCTGGTCGACGAGCTCGGCGATCCTCGCCGACCGAGCCGTCGCCAGCGCGGCGATGAGCGCGTCGCGCGTCTTGCCGTGGGCGACGGCGACGTCGGCCATCGACTTGTCGCTGCCCATCTCGCTGCGGAGCCGGTCGACGCTGATGCCGATGAAGTCGGCCGCCGCCTGGAACAGGTCGCCACCGCGACCGGGGTGCTGCACGTTCGCCGGAGCGTTCGCGCCGCCGATCTGGGCCGCGGCGCCGGAGACGAGGCCCGGAGCGAACGCGACACCCCCGAGGAACGCGGCCGCGAGGGCGGCGCCCGCGAGCGGGGCCTTCGCAGTGGTGATCTTCATGTGTGCCTTCCTTTCGTGCCTTCGCTGCCTAGGGAACGTCCCGAGCGAGGCGCGATCCTGAGAGGCCGGTAAGGGTTCGGCTCCTTCTTACCGTCCTCTTACCGGCCCATCGGTAGGCTCGCGTCATGCAGCTGCTCGTCGTCGAGGACGACCCCGCGGTGCGCGGCGCGGTCGAGCGCGCGCTCCGCGCCGCGGAGCACGAGGTGACGACCGCGTCCGACGGCCAGCGCGGGCTCGACCTCGCGAGCACGCGCCCGTTCGACGCGCTCGTCCTCGACCTCGGCCTCCCGGTGGTCGACGGCCTCGAGGTGTGCCGCCGCCTGCGCCGCAGCGGCAATCAGGTGCCGGTGCTCGTGCTCACCGCGCGCGCCGCGATCGCCGACCGCGTCGAGGGCCTCGACGCCGGCGCCGACGACTACCTGGTGAAGCCGTTCGCGCTCGACGAGCTGCTCGCGCGCGTGCGCGCGCTGCAGCGCCGCGCGCGGTCGGATGGCCGCGCGCGCGGGCTGCTGCGCTTCGCCGACCTCAGCTACGACCCCGACTCGATGGAGTGGAGGCGCGGCGAGCGCGCGCTCGAGCTCACGCGCACCGAGCACCAGCTGCTCGAGCTGTTCCTGGCGAACGCGCGCAAGGTCCTCGACCGCCACACCATCTTCGACAAGATCTGGGGCTACGACTTCGGGCCCGAGTCGAACGCGCTCGACGTCTACATCGGCTACCTGCGGCGCAAGCTCGAGTCGGGCGGCGAGGCGCGCCTCATCCAGACGGTGCGCGGCGTGGGGTACGTGCTGAAGGAGCCATGACCTACTGGCTCCGCGTCACCCTGCTCACGACGCTCGCGGTCGCGGTCGCGGTCGTCGGCGCGTCGATCCTGATGTACCTCGCGGTGCAGCGCCAGCTCGTCGCGCAGGCCGACCAGACGCTCGCGGAGACGGCCGAGTTCGTCATCGAGATCAACCGCCGCGCCGACCCGCGCCGCCGCGGCGGCCCGTTCTTCCGGCCGACGCTCATCTCGGGGCGGCCCGACGTCGTCGCGCAGGTCGTGACCGCGTCGGGTGAGGTCACCCGCGCCGACGTCCAGCAGCCGATCACCTCGCTCGTCACGGGCGAGGTGAAGCAGGTCGCCACGGGCCAGCTCGCCTCCTATTACGGCGACGTCTACGTCCAGGGCAGCGACGGCAACCGGTACCACCTGCGCGTCCACGCCGTGCCCTTCGGCCAGGGCCAGGCGCTCCAGCTCGCGCGCCTCGTCGACGAGATCGACGCCGCGCTCGCCGGGCTGCGCGACCTCCTGCTCGGGGTGAGCGCCGGCGGCATCGCCCTCGCCGCGCTCCTCGGCGCCATCGTGGCGCGCGCCGTGCTCGCGCCGGTGACGCGGCTCACCTGGGCCATCGAGGAGGTCGGGCGCACGCGCGACCTCTCGCGGCGCGTCGGCGCGACCGGCAGGGACGAGCTCGCGCGGCTCGGGCGGTCCTTCGACGACATGCTCATGGCGCTCGAGATGTCGCTGCGCCAGCAGCGCCAGCTCGTCGCCGACGCCTCGCACGAGCTGCGCACGCCGCTCACGAGCCTGCGCACGAACCTCGAGCTCCTCGCGCGCGGCCACCCCGCGGACCCCGCCGAGCGCCTGCAGGTGCTCGACGACGTCGTCGCGCAGATGGAGCGCCTCTCGAACCTCGTCGCCGACCTCATCGACCTCGCGCGCGAGGAGGAGATGCCCTTCCCGGTGGAGGACGTGCGCCTCGACGACATCGCCGCGACCGCGGTGAGCGAGATGCGCGCGCGCTATCCGCGCGTGAAGTTCCGCGACGAGCTGCGGCCGACGACGATCCGCGGCGTGCGCCCGCGCATCGCGCGCGCCGTGACGAACCTCCTCGACAACGCCGCCAAGTGGAGCCCGCCGTACGGCGTCGTCGAGGTGAGCGTCGAGGGCGGCGAGGTCGTCGTGCGCGACCACGGCCCGGGCATCGCGCCCGAGGACGAGGCCAAGGTCTTCGACCGCTTCTGGCGCGCGGCGAACGCGCGGCACCTGCCCGGCTCGGGGCTGGGGCTCTCGATCGTGAAGAGCGTGGCCGAGGCCCACGGTGGCTCGGTGACCCTCGAGCGGCCGAGCGACGGCGGGGCGCGCTTCCGCCTGCATTTCGCGGCGGCGGCCTCGTCTTAGCGGATCCACAGCACCCCGCGACCGCGCCGGCATTGCATGGAGCCGTGAAGCTCGCGGCCTTCCTCGCGGGTGCGCTCCTCGGCGGGCTCGCCGTGGGCAGCGTGCCGATGCTGCTGCCGCGCGCGGAGGCGCCCGCCGCGGCGCAGAGCGCCGCGCCGACATCGGCCCCGACGACCGCGGCGGAGAGCCCCATCGTCGCCGCGGTGGACGCGGTGCTCCCCGCGGTCGTCACCGTGGTGAACAAGGGCAACAGCAACGTCGAGATCGGCAGCGGCTCGGGCGTCGTCATCGACAAGGACCTCGGGTACGTCGTGACGAACAGCCACGTCATCGAGCAGACCCGCTCGACCGACCCCGTCCGCTTCGTCGACGTGATCCTTTCGGACGGCTCGCGCCGCAGCGCGAGCATCGTCGGCAACGACCCCGCGAACGACGTCGCGGTGCTCAAGGTCGAGGGCGGCTTCACCGCCGAGGCGGTCCTCGCCGACTCGGGCGCGGTGCCTCTGGGGGCCCAGGTCGTCGCCATCGGCAGCCCGGGGATCCAGGTCAGCCGCGTCGCGCGCGCCGCGGTGCTGCAGAACACGGTCACGCTCGGGATCGTCAGCGGCCTCGGCCGGCAGCTCCCGCGCGCCGACCTGCGCAACGGGGGGACGCTCACCGATCTGGTGCAGACCGACGCCGCGATCAACCCCGGCAACTCCGGCGGGCCGCTGGTGTGGGTCGCGACGAAGCAGGTCGTCGGGCTGAACACGCTCGTCGTGCGCGGCTCGGGCGAAGAGGGCCTCGGATTCGCTGTATCAAGTACGCGCGTTAAGGAGATCGCCAAAAGGCTCATCTCGCGCGGGAGCTCGCGCTAGCGCGTGGACGCCCGCTGGACGCCCGCGCCGGACGGCGACGACGCGCCGATCGGGCGGATCCTCAGTCGCCGCGAGGTCCTCGCGCTCCTCGGGGCTACGGCCGTGGTCGCGTGCGCGCCGGCCGTGACCTCACCGCCGGCGGCCTCGCCGGCGCTCTCGTTCCCGGCGACGGCGAGCGCCATCCCGACCGCCGCGGGAGCGCCCGCCCCGGTCGCGACGACGGGCGCGGTCGCGGCGATGCCCCGGTGCATCGTCCGGCCGGCGCTCACCGAGGGCCCCTTCTTCGTCGACACCCAGCTCGACCGCGCCGACATCCGCGAGACGCGCCCGGGCGTCCCGCTCGCGCTCGCGTTCAACGTGTCGCGCCTGAGCGCGGGCCAGTGCCGCTCGCTCCAGGGCGCGGTCGTCGACGTCTGGCACTGCGACGCCGCGGGGGTCTATTCGGACGTCGAGGCGGCCTCGCGCGGCCAGAAGTGGCTGCGCGGGCTGCAGGCCAGCGACGCGAGCGGCCAGTCCCGCTTCACGACGGTGTACCCGGGCTGGTACCAGGGCCGCGCGGTGCACATCCACTTCAAGATCCGCACGACCGACGGCGGCCGCAGCGGCGACTTCACCTCACAGGTCTTCTTCGACGAGAAGCTGAACGACGAGGTCTTCGCGCAGGCGCCCTACGCGCAGCGCCCGGGGAGCCGCACGCGCAACGAGGGCGACAGCATCTTCCGCTCGAGCGACGGCAAGCTCACCCTCGCCGTCACCCGGAGCGGCGGCGCGTACAGCGCGACCTTCGACATCGGCCTGGCCTAGCCTGAGAGGCCCCATGGGCCTCGTGTTCGCGGCCATCGCCCCGCACGGCGGCCTCGCCATCGCCGAGCTCTGCGCCGAGGAAGACCGCGACCTCGCGCTCGCGACGCGCCGCGGCCTCGAGGAGCTCGGGCGCCGCTTCGACGCGGCCGCGCCCGAGGCGACCGTCGTCCTCACGCCGCACGGCATCCACGTCGAGGGGGCGATGGCCGTCGTGACATCGGGCACGCTCGCCGGCGAGCTGCGCGAGGGCGGCGCGACGCGCGGCGCGTTCGACCCGGGCGCGGGCACGCGCTCGGTCTCGCTGAAGGTGCCGGCCGACCGCGATCTCGCGCGGCAGTGCATCGAGGCGCTGCGCGCCGGCGGGATCTCCGCCGTCGGCGTGAGCTACGGCGGCAACGACGCGGCGACGGCGACGTTCCCCATGGACTGGGCGGTCCTCGTGCCGCTGTACTTCATGGGCCGCGAGCGCGTCCCGGCCACGGCCGTCGCGCCGGCGCGCGACATGCCCTTCGACGCGCACGTGCGCGCGGGCGAGGCCCTGCGCGGCGCGATCGAGCGCTCGGCCAAGCGCGTCGCGCTCATCGCGTCGTGCGACCACGCGCACACCCACGACGAGGCGGGCCCCTACGGCTACAGCGCCGCGGCGCGCACGTTCGACGCGCTCGTCGTCGACATCGTGCGCCGGGGTGACCTCGGCGCGCTCCTCGCCATCGAGGCGCAGCTCATCGCCGACGCCAAGCCCGACTCGTATTGGCAGATGCTGATGCTCCACGGCGCGCTCGCGGGCGAGAGGTGGAGCGGCGAGCTGCTGTCGTACGAGGCGCCGACCTACTTCGGGATGCTCTGCGCTTCGTACCGGCCCGCGTAGGGGTCAGAGCCCGCCGGGCCACTGGGCGTACGAGCGCCGGTAATAGAGGAGCGGCCGTCCGCCGATGAAGCGGCCGCCCTCGAGCATCGCCACGACGAGGAAGTGATCGCCCTCCTCGACCTCGTCGCGCACGACGCACTCGGCGTAGGCGACGGCGTCCTCGAGGAGGATGGGCGCGCCCCGCGCGATGGCCGAGGGCTCCCAGCGCACGTCCCTGAACTTGTCCTCGGCCTTGGAGGCGAACAGGTCGGAGAGCGCGTGGCGGCCGCCGCGCAGGAAGTTCACCACGAAGGCCCCGCTGTGGCGGATCGCCGGGAGCGTGCGCGAGGTCCGGTCCATGCTCACCAGCAGCAGCGGCGGGTCGGCCGCGACCGACATGAACGAGCGCGTGGTCAGCCCCCGCGGCGTCCCGGCCGCGTCGACCGACGTCACCACGGCGACGCCGCTGGCGAACGCGCTCATGACCTCGCGGAAGGTCGCGTCGTCGATGGGCATGGGCGGAAGTGTGATCGTGCTCAG
>Ga0194121_10008550_pt1 | contig 12933 bp, 16 predicted proteins | sample TA2MahCa50mmetaG_FD_148609 | JGI IMG/M metagenome (GOLD analysis project Ga0194121, IMG submission 148609) | Freshwater microbial communities from Lake Tanganyika, Tanzania - TA2015020 Mahale Deep Cast 50m | ecosystem: Environmental > Aquatic > Freshwater > Lake | place: Tanzania: Lake... | reverse complement strand
AACGCCACTTCGTTCACCAGGCCGATATTCACGGCACGGAACGTATTTTCCAATAATTTCACCATTTCGGCGGTGCGGCTGGAACTCACCGGCACGACCGTCGTGATGATTTGCTGATACAGGGCGGTAGCAACTTGCGTACACTGGGGTGTCACACCCCCCAGAATTTTTGGGGTATTCGCCAGCTGAAACCGAGGGTTACCCGGATCAATACGCTCTGGAGAAAATGCCAGGAAAAAATCGTCACCTACCTCGAGTCCAGTAGAGGCCAGACACGGGAGGAGTACCTCATCGGTCGTGCCTGGATACGTGGTGCTCTCGAGCACAATTAATTGTCCGGCGCGCAAGCGTTCCCGAATAGCTTCGGTGACGGAGACGATGTATGAGATATCGGGGTCTTTGGTTTTGCTAAGCGGTGTTGGCACGCAGATGCTCACGGTATCGACGTCTGCCAGGACATCAAAGTCTGTGGTCGCCCGTAAATGCCCACTGTGCACCACGCGTTGCAACTCGGTATCGCAAATATCCTGCACATGGCTTACACCGGCCTGAATTCCAGCGACCTTGTGCGGATCCAAATCGATACCGGTGACGCTGTAGCCCGCCTGGGCAAAGTCAATCGCCAGTGGCAGCCCAACATAGCCCAGACCGATAACGCTGACGTGGGCTGAGCGATTGGTAATTTTCTGCATGAGTGTCTGCATACAGACTCCTATACGCGCTTCCGGCCCTACGTCCAAGACTCGTAGCAGCATCCGTCACCCTGTCTCTCCTAGGAGACAAGAGCATAGCGGAAGCTCCACAAGCCCCTTGCTGGCAGCGACGGAAGCCAAACGTATGTGTCCTATTGTTCGGCTGGAATGACATTTTCTTTAGGTTTTTTTCGCCACAACAGCGTTTCGAGAGGGCCAGACAGGGCATAGCCTATGCACAGCAGGAACAGGGTCAGTGCGGGCCCGCAGACCAGCACCGTAATCAGCAGGGCTATCCCTGCAAGGAGGGGCAAAGGCCACATACGACGCCAGCGCAAGCGCTTGAAACTCCGATATTTAAAGTTGCTGACCATGAGCAGCGCTAGCGTATAGGCCGCGAATACCAGGATGAATGGATGCTCGGTATCGATACTACTCGGGACATCTTCGTAGAGCTGATGCAATACCAACACTGCAGAGGCCACGACACTGGCGGCTGCCGGGATAGGGAGGCCAGTAAACGTATATTTTTGGACACCAGTAGCTTGGACATTGAAGCGTGCCAGCCGTAGAGCACCGCAGATAACAAACGCAAATGCTGCCAACCAGCCAAACGGGCTCAGGGAACGTAGTGCCCAGGTATAGAGAAGCCAGCCAGGGGCCATGCCAAACGAGAGGAGATCGGCAAGGGAATCGTATTCCACGCCAAACGCACTCGCAGAGCCGGTAAGACGGGCGACTTTGCCATCGAGGCAATCGAGTCCCGCTGCCAATAAGATAACCAGGGCTGCCAGTGGGTAGTCCCCATTGTGTGCATAGATCATACTGACGAAACCGCACACGAGATTCCCCGAGGTAAACAGATTTGGAAGAAGGTATTTGCCTTTTTTCATGCGCCTGGTGGCTCCTTCAGGAAGGCGAGAATGGTCTCACCGCCCCTGACCACATCTCCGACATGTACCGCCAGTTCTGCCGCAGCCGGCAACAGTAAGTCGGTGCGTGAACCAAAACGTATGAGGCCATAACGCTGGCCTTTTTCAAGCCGCTCACCAGGCTGCACACGGCAGACAATGCGGCGTGCGAGTACCCCGGCAATTTGCTTTACCACGAATTCTTGACCTTCTGCAGCAATCGTCACCGCATTGGCTTCATTCACACGCGAGGCCTCTGGACGATACGCGGCAACAAATTGCCCGGGCGTATAGACGACCGTGCGTATTGTTCCCCCATAGGGGGCTCGGTTAATATGCACGTCCAGCGGCGACAGAAAAATGCTAATCCGCTGCCTTGAGGCGTCTTCGTGGGCAATTTCCATGACCCGTCCATCGGCTGGTGAGACCACCGCCCCAGGCGTCTGGGGAATGTGGCGCTCGGGATCACGAAAAAACCACGCTACGCCTACGGTCAGCACGCCGCCCAGGACCGTCGCTCCCCACCAGCTGCCAAGCACAGTCAGCAGCGTCACCCCGGCAAGGGGCAGGACAAAAACCAGACCTTCTGGCGCTAAACGCATCCGGGGGAAAAGCCATATCGTCATGCGACGGATTCCATCTTTCCTGCGAAGTGCACACCGAGCATGGCATCGCCTACGATGCGGGATAACGTCCCCAATTTCCAGGATAGGCTAAAGACTAACAACTCATTATACCATGCATGCGCCAGGCGCGATACCCCTGACCACGTGCTGCTGCGCGACTGCGAGCACGCTTACGAATTGAGCCGTACCCCCTCTTGATATTGCTGCAAAATCGCCAGAATCCGGTCTTTCCCTTGTAACTTGAGCTTCTGGAGACGCTTGCGATCGATTTCTTGGGCGCTGGTCATGAACCGGAGATCATTATAGGCTGCCAGCTGATCTTCATACTGTTGATGTTCTTCAAGCAGGCGGCAAAATTCTGGGTTCTCGCGTTTTGCTTGCTCAATGACCGCTGCATCAATGCCGTCTAGCATACCCGTGTCCTTTTCTCCTGCAGAGAGACGTCGACTTCACCCTCCGGCTGCAGTCTCCTCAGAAGGCGAAGCGTGTTCGGCTACTATAGGGGGATGGCGTGGCAGCCGGGCATCAGCCGCCCGGATATAGAGCGGCTTCAGCACAGTGCTGCCCGGCGGGCCGGAGGTTCCCAAACGTGCCTGCCCAAGCTGCGCCACACTTGCGGCGAGCGTCCCCTCGGCAAAGCGCTCCAGACATATGGCCTGCGCTCCCAGCCTCGCGGTGAAAAATGGTGCATACAAGCGCACCCCGCTACCGACAAAGAGGGTCCGTTCCGTCACTAACGTACACAGCGCTTCTGGCGTCGTGACCATACCGGGGACTGTTTCGTGCATTGTGGTGTTCTCTCGGTGATACAGAGCCGCATACACTTCACCTCGACGCGCGTCCAGAATGGGGCAAACCATGCCCTGCCAGCCAGCTGTCGAAGCCACGAGGGCCTCAAACGTCGTGCATCCTACCAGGGGTTTCCCGATGCCCAGCGCCAGCCCCTGGGCTGTTGCCAAAGCAACGCGCAGGCTGGTAAAGCCACCAGGCCCCAGGCTGACAGCGAGACCGGCAAAGTCTTGTATCTGACAGGCAACCTGCGCGCACATTGTATCAATGAGACGCATGAGATGTACAGACAGTGTAGGGGCTTGTTGGACGTAGCAAGAGGTAAGGACCTGCGTCTCATCGACGAGGGCGACACTGCCAGACCGACCTGCTGTGTCGATACCGAGCGTAATCACAGGCATTCCACCGGAAGCTCTCAACGCTGCACGGAGGATGACAATAATTTATGATGCGTCTATGCAGCGCATCTACACACTCCAGAGATGTTGATAACATGCTCAACATAGCACGCGGATCTTCATATCGTCAAGAGGACTTGCTGCTTTTACCCGAGAGCGGTACAATGCCCCATATCGTCAAGAGTCTTCCCAGGGTTGACACGAGCGAGAGCCATAGAGAGGGTGTGCCGTGCGACGACTGTACCGCGTGCCTCTGTTCCTCCTGATGGCGTGTGGGCTATGCCTGCCGGCCTGTGCTTCTAAACAGGAGGTGCCGAAGACGCCAGAAGATTTTCTGCGCCTCGGGGATGCAGAACTAGGGCAGAAACGCGAAACGCGAGCCCGTAAGTTGTTTGAGCAATTGCTCGAACAATATCCCGATAGTGATCTCAAAGCGCAAGCGCAATTTAACATTGCGGAGACCCTCTACCGCGAGGGTAATTATCTGGAAGCGCATTTCGAATATCGTAAATTTCTTGAACAATATCCCTTGCATCCGCTTGCCAGTCGTGCGCAATTTCAATTGGGTATGTGTAGCCGGCAGCGTATCCACACTTTTGATCGCACCCAGGTGCAGACCAGGGAAGCGTTGGCTGCTTTTCGGCTGTTTCGCAGTAAATATCCCCAGGACCCCCTCATAGACCAAGCTGAGGAACACACCACTGCGCTGCGTCAGCGCCTGGCGGAACACGAATTTGCTGTGGCACGTTTTTATTACCGTAAAAAAGCCTATCATGCAGCCATTGGGCGTTTTTTAAATTTGATTCAAGTGTATCCCGATGTCCCAGAGATTGATGAAGCGTTCTTCCTCCTGGCCGATAGCTACCGCGAGGAAGAAAATTATCGCAAAGCCCAGGGCGTACTGCAGCTGCTCGTGGAGCGCTTTCCCTCCAGTAAATACATTGCCCAGGCGCGCACACAGTTGCGCGATTTGCCGCAAACCGGTATAACGCTCCAATAAGCCTGACGGACAGGCACGGTGAGAGAGGGCATGGCAGCAGACGATCAGCAAGTGTTTTCTATCAGTCGTATCGCGCAGATGCTGCACGTCCATCCCCAGACCCTGCGGCTCTACGAGCGCGCTGGTTTTGTCAAACCCGTGCGGACACACGGCGCCACGCGCCTCTATTCTCAACAGGACATTGATCAGCTCCGCCTCATTTTGCATCTGACGCGTGACCTGGGGGTGAATCTTGCCGGGGTCGAAATTATCTTGCGCATGCAGCGTCAGATTGAGCATCTGCAAGACGAGATTGCCTCACTCCAACAACTCTTGACGGCACCGGCTCCAGTCCAGAGTGGTGAGACAGTGCAAACCCAGGCGCTGATGAAGGCGACCCCGCGTAAGCTGGTCAAAATTTCGTAGCGCATGATTGGGGTAAGAGGGGAGCGTATCATGGCGCAGAGACAGGGCATGCAGAGCGCATCCTGGTGGTGCAGGGGTATGCTAGGGGGAAGCCTGGTGGGCGTCTTGCTCTGGGCCTGGGGACCCGCGCAGGCGCAGATCGTGCGTTATCAAGGCCCGGATGGACGCCTCTACTTTACCAATCTCCCCGTGCCATCAGCGTCGATGCCAACACACTCGACGTCACGGCCAACGCAGACGGCGACGCGCCTGGCCATGCAACCGCCCATGCTGCCCTTGATTTATCGTCTGGCCCAGCAGTACAGTATGGACCCTCGCCTGGTACAGGCGATTATTACAGTGGAGTCAAACTTTGATCCGTACGCGGTGTCCCGCGCTGGGGCGCAAGGACTGATGCAGCTCATGCCAGATACTGCGGCGCGTTATCAAGTGGCCGACCCTTTTGACCCGAAGGCGAATATCGAAGGGGGCTTACGGTATTTGCGGGACCTGTTCCGTCTGTTTCCAGGGGATATCCGCCACGTCCTGGCCGCTTACAATGCCGGCGAAGGGACCGTACAGCAATACGGTGGTATCCCGCCCTATCCCGAAACACAGCGCTACGTGGAGCGCGTGCTCGGCCTCTATAGTGCGGCGCCTGCGCCATCGCAGGGAAAAATCTATCGCTATCGCACCGCGAGTGGCAGTATACTGTTGACGGACATACCACAGGGGTCAACAGATACGACTCGTTCACGGTGAGTGCCTATGGCTCTACAGCAATCTGATACACCACCGCCACTGTCCAGCCAGCTCAACTGGCCCAATAAGATTACGCTGGTACGGATCTTTCTCACGCCATTGTTGCTGGTCTTTTTGATTTCTCCTGAAGGCTGGTATCCACTGGTCGCCGCGGTGATTTTTCTCGTGGCAGCTTTTACCGATTGGCTCGACGGTCATCTCGCACGGAGCACCAATCAAATTACCCGCCTGGGACAACTGCTTGACCCGATTGCGGACAAATTGTTGGTGACTGCTGCACTGGTCTCTCTGGTCGGTCGCCAGCAGGTGCCAGCCTGGATGGTGGTGATTATTCTCTGCCGTGAGCTTGCGGTCACCGGTTTGCGGGCGATGGCGGCTGATCAGCAGATTATTATTGCTGCAGATGCCTTTGGCAAATATAAAATGGTGTGCTTTATTGCCGCGGCGCTGTTATTGATGCTGAACCTGCCTGTCCTGGACTTGCCAGGCATCATTATTCTGGCCATTGGCATGATATTGAGTGTGATTTCTGGCATTGATTATCTGCGGAAATATCTCGCCAAGGTGCTCTGAGGACCCGCCCATGGTCATGGATGTCTTCTGCGTTCTCCTGGCTTATTGCCTTGGTTCCCTGTCTTTTGGTCTGCTCATCGCGCGGTTGCATAAGGGTGTAGACATACGTCACAGCGGCAGTGGCAACATTGGCGCAACCAATGTTGCCCGTACACTGGGCAAAACAGCAGGGGCTTTGACCCTGTTAGGGGATAGCGCGAAAGGGCTACTGGCTGTCTGGCTGGCACAGGCCTGGCGTCCATCGGCTCTGTTCCTCGCCATTGTGGCCTTGGCTGCCGTTTTGGGGCACATGTTTCCCGTGTATCACGGTTTCCGTGGTGGCAAAGGTGTGGCGACAGCGCTCGGTGTGCTGATTCCAACCGTGCCTTTGTCTTTGCTTGGCGGTGTGGTCGTCTGGCTGGTGGCAGCCTATCTCTGGCGTTATGTGTCGCTGGCTTCCATGCTGGCAGCCCTGGCGGTACCTCTCCTCACCTCGTACTGGGCGTATCCAACCCCGCTGCTCTTCACGACAAGTCTGATAGCCATACTCATCCTGTATAAACATCGAGAGAATTGGCAGCGTTTACGTCAGGGATGTGAGGGGAAATTTTCCTGAGTGCACTGCTTTTTGTTTGACAAGTCTTTCGCATGTGTTATGATGTCCCGCACACAATTTGGTTATATCTAGAGTGCGCATGTCGACAATGCGGGTGTAGCTCAGTTGGTAGAGCACAACCTTGCCAAGGTTGGGGTCGCCGGTTCGAATCCGGTCACCCGCTCTGGAGGCGCCGGCGGCATAGCCAAGTGGTAAGGCAGAGGTCTGCAAAACCTCCATTCCCCGGTTCAAATCCGGGTGCCGCCTCTCATCTCTCCGTCTACGTTCACTGCCGCAGTTTATTCTCTCCCCTCTACAAAATCCTGTGAGACCGTGTTCTGCGATGCGCGACTTGTGGTAAAGACTGGAGCCACCATCGGTGTGCCATACACTGGATGCGGCGTGACAACTACGGTCACTCCGTAGACTTGGCTGAGTCGTTCTGGCGTCAGGACGTCGGCAGGTGATCCCAGGGCCACCAGGGTACCACGCGCCAGTAAGGCCACACTCGTCGCACAGAGGGCAGCATGATTCAAGTCGTGCAAGGTCACGACGATCGCGATACCGTCCTGCTGGGCCAGGCGTTGGATAAGCGCGAGGAGTTCGGCTTGATAACGGAGATCCAGATGTGTGGTCGGTTCATCGAGTAAGAGCACGTGCGGTTCCTGGGCCAGGGCGCGTGCGAGAATGACCCGGCGTTGTTCGCCACCTGAGAGTTCGGTAATGAATCGATGCCGCAGAGCCTGCAGGCCAGTCTGCTCGAGGGCCTGCTCAATCACTTGGCGATCACGTGCGGTATACGGCAAGAGCCAGCCGCGATGTGGCGCTCGTCCAAGGGCAACTGCCTGCTCGATGGTGACAGGCGTCGTCATACTCTCGCTTTGGGGGGCAAGCGCTAAACGCTGCGCTGCCGTGCGAGGTCGCAGACGCCAGATATCATCCCCGGCCAGAAGTACATTCCCGGCACGCGGGCGTAAGAGGCGCGCCAGGGTGCGTAAGAGGGTAGTTTTCCCGGCACCATTGGGCCCCAACAGTGCCAGGACTTCGCCAGCCTGTACGGCAAGTGAAAGGTCGTGCAGCACCGTATGCTTGCTGTAAGCACAGGTGAGATGCTGTGCAGACAGACGGTTCATCGCTGGGCTCCTAGATCCCGCTGCCGGGTCTTTAAGAGATACAGAAAGAAGGGCCCTCCTAGAGCGGCAGTGATGACCCCGGCTGGTAATTCCAGTGGGGCCAGGATGGTGCGTGCCACGTCGTCAGCGAGCAGCAGGAGCAGGGCGCCTAGTAGGGCACTTGCCGGGATGAGTCGCGCGTGTTCCGCCCCAACGAGCAGACGTGCGGCATGTGGCGCAATGAGACCCACAAAGCCGATGGTGCCACCTGCTGAGACCGCTGCCGCTGTGGTGAGACTGGCTGCCGCGACAATCGCCACGCGCGCCCACCCGAGAGGCAAGCCCAGGCTCTGGGCTGTTTCATCACCAAAGGCCAGGGCATCGAGGGGACGCGAGAGCAGCCAGATCAGCCCGAGGCCGATAGCCAGATAGGGTAAGCTTGCCCAGAGATGCGGCCAGCTACGGCCTGACAGACCACCCAGGAGCCAGTTGAGTACTGCGTAAGCGCTCTGTTCGTTGAACAGCATGACCAGCGACACGATGGCGCTGAGAAACGTATTGAGCGCTGCGCCGGCCAGGAGTAGGGCGGTGGCTGGGACGACACCACCGATCTCGGCGATGCTGTAGGCCGCAGCCACTGCCAGCAATGAACCCGCAAAGGCTGCCAGGGACACTGGTCCGATACCCGTCACAATGGCCAGTGAAGCGCCAAGCGCTGCCCCACTGGATGCGCCAATGACAAATGGATCGGCCAGTGGATTGCGAAACAGGCCCTGGAGCGCGGTGCCAGAGACTGCCAGGCCAGTCCCCAGTAGAGCCGCCAGTAAGACCCGGCCAAAGCGAATATCCCAGACAATGGTGGCGTCCGTCGCCTCCACGCCCGGTGCCGTGGGCAGCAGGAGCGCGCGTAAGACGCGCGGTAACGGCAGCACAACTGCCCCAACTGCTACACTGACAATAATTGCCAGCACCAGCAAACCGAACAGCACAGGGATGCAAGCTGTCCGTCCACGCCGCGGGGTGGCCTCGGGAAACCGACGTGCTGCCACGGGTCACTCCATGGAGAAGAGGTCAGGATGCAGGGATTTGGCGATCGCTTCGAGCGCTTCCGCGAGCCGAGGTCCAGGACGGGCTACTGTATCATCGTCGAGCAAATGAATACAGTTACGCTGCACGGCCAGAATGCGATCCCAGCCTGGACGCTGGCGGATCTGCGTTGGGGTGAGCGAGGTTTTGTGGCCTTTGAGGCCCAGAATACACGTGGGATTGCGCTTCACCACTTCTTCAGCACTGACCTGCGGATAGCGCCCTTGCAAGTCGGCAAAGACGTTAATGCCGCCCGCCATCTCAAGCATTTGCCCAATAATCGTGGCCTGGCCAGCCGTCATTAGCGGCTGATCATAAACCTCGTAAAAGACGGCCACACGGCTGGCTGGGGGTATGGTGGCGACCTTGCGGAGCACCCGATCCATGCGGGCTTGCATCGCCTGGACCACCTGTCTAGCCTCTGCCAGGTGTCCAGTCATTTGACCCGTGAGGGTAATGGCCATATACACTTCGTCGAAATTATTGGGATCTTCCAGCGCGACCACGGTTATACCGACCCGTTCCAACGCCTCAATCGTGGCACGCTGCAGCTCGCCAGCCGCCAGGACCAGGTCAGGTTGCAGACTGACAATGGTTTCAATGCTAATGCTCTTTGGAACAAAGCCTCCGACTTTCCGCACAGACGCTGCTTCCGGGGGATAGGTATCTACTGTCGTGACTCCTACCACGGTGTTCCAGGCGCCAATGGCGAAGAGCCGTTCGGTGTTCGAAGGGGCCAGTGAGACAATACGCTGGGGCAACGCTTTGAGTATCACCCGTCGCCCCAGGGCATCAGTGAGGTGTAAGGGAAAGTCAGGAGAAGCCAGCGCTGGCCTTAGAGGGCCAGGCCATACGACACAAATGACGAGCAGGATGCCGAACCAACACCTGTACAACACCCACCTACCCTTTCGTCATGACCAGAACATAGCTCAAGCAAAAAAATACCTTGCCAGGGTGGCAAGGGGTACGTCGTGCATACCAAAGAACGTCCAGCATACCTTGCGCGGCATGTGTACGGCGGATTATAGGGGCTTCATGTGAAAACGCAAGATGAGAGTGCCATCTGGAGCGGGGATCGAGAGCGTCCGTTCGCTAAACCGCGCTGCCCGTTGCAGCCTGGACAGTCTTCCTGGTATGCTGTTGCACACACACGGCAAGGTCTTCTATCAGAGTGACTCCCAGATAGCGTAACTGCGGAAGGCTTGACATGGCGCCATCTCCTCACGCAACAACCGAGTCGGCTTTGTCTCCTAGAGAGCGTGCCGTACAACAACGCTATACGACGGCTGCGCTGGTCTATTTTCTGTACGGTCTGGTGTATCTATTTGGTGCCCAATATCTTACCACTATGCAAGCAGGTCGGCGAGGCATGGAGAGCTCCGCTGTGTTCTTCATCCTGGGTGGTGTCCTGGCCCTGTTGTTGCCCTGGCTGATTTATCGGCGCTGGGCAATCCCGTTGCCCCTGTACTGGCAACCACGCGAGCGGCGCACGACACTGCGCTTTGACGTCACGTTTCTCCTGGGTCTGCTGGTCTTGCTGCGTGTGTTCTTCTTGCTGCGTGGTGGATTATTTTTGAAAACATGGGTGCATACCGCGGCGCTCGGAGTGGCTATCCTGAATGCCACCTGTCTCCTCTGGGCTGGGGCTCCCCAGGCAGTGCGTAAGACGCGTGTGGCTCGAGACGCTCTGTGAGAGCGTTTGTTGCCCCGTATGCCCAAAGCGGGCGGGAGGCATACGTATGCTGACGGATCTCTATCTGCTGTTTGGCTTGCTGGTGCATGTAGTATTGCTGGGGCTGGTCGATTGGCTCGGTTATCGCCACCTGGTGACGCATGGGTATGATCACACCGTGCTTGCCCTGGCGGTCCTCAACATCGCCATCTTTGTGGGTATCTATTACCTGGTGCTCCGCCCTTTACGCCAGCGCATGCAGCGCCGTCGTATGGCCCGAGCGGTGCGGCAGCAGCGTCTGCCATCCTAGGCACGAAACAGGAGCGCAGCATGGGATGGCTATCGCTACGACGTTGCATGGCTTTGGGACTCGGTATCTTGCTCTGTATGGGCTGTAATAGTGGTGGAGGACAGGAGAACCCTGGTAGTACAGTGGATCCTACCGAGGTGACCTATGAGCCGACACCACCCCGGCTCCAGGAAGTCGGCACGCGCCTGGTGGGTCCCGTGATTTATACGGTGGATGCGCGTTCGTACGATGTCTGGATGTATTTTGATTTTGCGCGGGGGGCTGTCGTGCCTGTACAGAATCCCCGGCAAGAGCCCTGGGATTTAATGTTGCAGCGTCATGTCATTAAAACCAACGGTGGACAGACAAATCCTGCGGGCCAGGGCGGCATACTGAGTATGAAAGACCGCGACTTCGCGGCGGTACGGCAGGTTCCAGAGCAGGCGGAATTCGTTACAGATATCCATCCAAAGAATCGTCCCACGTCCCACAACCCTGCCATTGAAAAGTGGTTCAACTATAGTTATCTCGCGAATGTCTTGACGCCCAAGCCGCTTGTCTATCTTGTGCGGACGCATAATGGCAAGTACGCAAAAATACGTATTCTCAGCTACTACTGCGTGCAGAAGAGCGCTGGTTGCCTGACCTTTGAATACGTCTACCAGGGGGATGGAAGCCCCCGCCTGGCTACTCCGGCTGCGTCGGACGCGTAGGCAGCCTCCAATCCCCAGCGAGGCTTGCGTTCGTAGAGGGGAGCAGAGTACACTGCGTGCTGAAAAGCCATGATTGCGAGTCATATCACGCGCGTGTGACGGAAGGAAAGGGGAGGGATGACGACGTTGACAGGGCAGTTTACTGAGACAACGGTCAAAGTCGCTGAGACGGAGCTCTATCTGCTGCAGGGAGGCAGTGGCACTCCCGTACTGGTGCTGCATGGCGCGGAGGGATTTGAGGGCTGGCTGCCATTTCATGATGCCCTGGCAGAACGGGCCGCGGTGTATGCTCCTTCCCATCCGGGTTATGGGCGCACGCCCTGCCCTGAGTGGCTTGAAACAATTGCGCACCAGGCCGTGTTTTATCACTGGTTTTTGCAGCAACAGGGGCTGGGCCCTGTCGACGTTGTGGGTATCGATATCGGTGGCTGGATTGCCGCTCAGATGGCGCTCATGTGTCCGCAACACCTGCGCCACCTGGTGCTCGTGGACGCCGCTGGGATCCGTCCACAACACGACGAGGTCTTTGATATTTTTATTACACCGTGGCGACAGGTCCTGGAGCGCGCCTTTTATGATGCGGCCAATGCTCCAGAGTATCAACGCCTGTTCGGGGGAGAGCTCCAGGAATTTGGTGGGCCACGCGAAGCCGGACGGACCATGTCCATGCGCATGTGTTTTCGGCCCTTTTTCTATGACCGTGCATTGCCGGGCATGCTCGGGAAAGTGCGTGTCCCCACGCTAATTGTGTGGGGAGCTCAGGATCGCATCATTCCGGTGGAATGTGGCCGGCTGTATCAGCAGTCCATTCCAGGGGCCACGCTGCAACTCATGGAGCACTGCGGCCACTGGCCACAGTTTGAACGCCCGCAGGAGCTGGCGCGCCTGGTGAGCGAGTTTACGTCCCGCCCCTGATACAGGCGGAAAGGAGCATCGTATGGCATCTACGCAGTATTATTATTTTACTGAGCAGCCGTATACAGGGTATGACCCGGCCATCCAGGACGAATATCCAGCCCTCCGTCTGACCCTGCCTAATACCCTCTACGATCCCAAGCTGGCCAGTGAGCTGTACAATCGCTACCATGATGAATACCAGGTGGCCGACGAGGCGGGTTTCGACGGTATCATGATCAATGAACATCACACGGCACCCTTCTGCATGCAGGCGTCGATTAATATCACGGGGACGGTGCTCGCCAAAATTACCCGGCGGGCGAAGATCGTCATGTTAGGCAATCCGTTGCCTGTGGTGGATAACCCCCTGCGCCTGGCGGAAGAGCTGTCCATGATCGACTGCATTTCACGTGGTCGTCTGGTCTCGGGTTTTGTGCGCGGTGGCGGTGTGG
>Ga0194121_10008548_pt1 | contig 12935 bp, 13 predicted proteins | sample TA2MahCa50mmetaG_FD_148609 | JGI IMG/M metagenome (GOLD analysis project Ga0194121, IMG submission 148609) | Freshwater microbial communities from Lake Tanganyika, Tanzania - TA2015020 Mahale Deep Cast 50m | ecosystem: Environmental > Aquatic > Freshwater > Lake | place: Tanzania: Lake... | reverse complement strand
GAGAGGGAAAATGGCAATCCGCGCGCGCGGTGTCCGCAAACCCGGCAGCCGTCTGGGTGGGACACTGTTGCCGCTCCGGCGCATCACCATGCACGTGAAGGCAAGCTCGACGGGATACATCGTCACCGACGCCTCAATCGCCGGAGAGATTCTGGGCAACGATGTACGTGCCTTCCTGCACGCCCAGCAAGGCATCGAACTCCTGCTGCTCTCCCTGCACGACGAAGAACCGCTCCCCGAACTGTTCGATGCAACGGCGGGATTTCTGGAGCGCTGCTTTCGCGGCGCTGATCATACGGTACTGCCGTACACGCTTCGGATGCTGCATCTGCTCGGTCTGCTTCCCGACACGGGAAATATCCGATTCTCCCGTTGTTCACCGAATCAGATGATCTACATTCAAAAAAGCATGGAGGGCAATTGGGAATCGCTCCCCGCACTCCTGCAAAAGGAAAAGGAATTCTTCTCACCTGTATGCGCGGAACTCCTGTCCGAAGCGCTGAGCAGAGCTCCGCGCGCCGGCGTCATTGCACAGGCGATGCGTTAGTTGCCGGCATCAGTTTCGGGTACGTCCAATGAGGGGAGCTGCAGAGCAGCAACGCCGATCTGCGTGAAGTTCGGGCGCGCTTCGTACGCGGAAAATACAGGCTCCGTCTTCTCCTGACCATTCACGGGTCGAACAATGCGAAACCATGCAGCCTGCAGTCCGGGAACGGCTTTGCCGACCACCCGCGTGGTACCAGGTTCGATATCACTCGTATACTCGAATTTATCGGGAGGAGGCGCCCTCTTGTTCCACGTGTACGGCCCGACGATCTCACTCTCGCGTGTATCGCGCGTGCCGTAGTAAATAAAGTACGCGTTGTCTCCTTCCACATGAGTCTGCATCAGGAGTGCCCCCGGGCTGTCATTCACAAACTTCATGTCGATATTCGGCGGATAGATGGTGGCATCCGTTCCCTGCGGAGCATAGTACTGTACGGCAAAGCTGTGATTTTTACGCGACTCAATGGGAAAGCCGTATTCCCAAATGCCGCGATATGCGGTGGTACTGACCTGACAGAGCCCTCCTCCGTAATCTGGAAGCGTTCGTTCACCCAAGATCACGAGCTCCTTCTTGTACCCCATTGCCGCGTTCACAGGTCCCAGAACTTCATTGAAAGAAAAAGTAGCACCTTGTGGTATGAGGTGCCCGTTGAAGCGTGCAGCTCCTACGGCAATATTGTGACGGCGGGCAGCGGGAGAGCGCGCGAAGTTGGAATCGCCGATGGCGACGACTTCCCGGATACCCAGAGCAGCAAGCTCAGGATCATGTACGGTCAGTGTCGGTTGAATTTCAGTGACAGGCAGAATGACATCCGGCACACCAGCTTCGATTGCGGCAACCGTGAGAGCGGCGGCACGCCTTGTATCGACCTGTAGTCCGGTCAATCCCAAACCTTCGAAGACAATCTTCCCCGCCTGATCTTTCCCGATCGTCACTGTTCCCGCTTCCCTATCGAGAGCGGCGCCGATTTTCCTGCTGATCGTCGCGGCGATCGCATCCGTGTTCCACGCAACCCGCGTGGACCGTTCCACTCCATCCGGAAGCGGAGGAATCACATCACCATCGACCAGAAAACGCTGCGGCGGACGGATTTGCGTACCGCGAAAGAACCACACTTCCTCATGCGCACGCCACGCAGGTTCGCCATTGGGATTGATGACAAAAAGATGATGGTGATAGCGGTACGTCAGCGTGGGATAGGCAGCGGCAACGGATTGGGGAAACAAGAAGATGCCGAAACAACCAAACACACCGAAGAAACCGAAGAAAAGACATCCCCGGATTCTCTGGTATTCGCGGGTTCCTGCGTCACGCTCTCTCATACTTCGGTGAGGGATGGGCATCGAGCGCACGATTGACGAGACTGTCGGCACGGAAATTGTCACCTCTGGGAATGTGCTTGAACGCCACCTCCGGAAAATCAGCGCTGAGTTCGCGGATCTCCTCCACAAATGCCTGCAACGTAGGCATTTTCACCTGATATTCGCCATTGAGCTGCTTCACGATAAGCTCACTGTCGAGATGGCACAGGAGCCGATTCGGATGGTAGTGCTTGGCGATTTTGAGTCCTTCTATTAATGCACGGTATTCCGCAACATTGTTCGTCTCAATACCGATCCGTTCATAGTGCTCACGAATGACCCTGCCCTGCGTTGGATCTACCAGCACAATCCCGATGGCAGCCTGACCGGGGTTCCCTCGTGATCCACCGTCCGTGAACAAATGCAGAGTGCCACCGACCATCACTTCCTCCTCTGCCCCCTGCTGATTGTACTGCTCCAGTGCAGTCGTCAGTACATCCACGACGAAGCGGTTTCTCTCCGCGGATTTCGGAAAGAGCTGTTCAAGTTTCCGCGTGAGAGAAGCAGGGAGTCGCAGCACGCAAAGCAGTATATCGCGAAAGCAACAGTACGCACATTGCTAATGTTCAATTGCATCAATTTTCACAGAATATGCAATGAACATAGAGCATTGATCATTGTTCATGTTCTGAAAATTGATAATTGATCAATGATAATTTTCTGCGACCTATCAATGACATGCACATCCTCCACTACCTTTACAGCATTCTTCTTTAAGATCCAGCTTGAACCGACCATCGCGAAAATCGATGGTAGCGCCGCCAATACGCGACAATGTCATGGCAGACGCGCACACGCGGACATCCGGAACGGCAGTGTGGCCGAATGTGCCATCACCGTCTCCGGCAGTTTCACGAAACTCCATGCAAAACCCTCCCGTTTCATCCAATGTGACGAGCAGTATGTGATGCTCTTTCTTCTCTCTCTGCATGATTTCGAGGATACCGCGTGCAGCGGGCTCGGTAATGGTGATCGTCAGTGGACGACGCGGGGCCTTTCCGCGCGCTTCGTTGATATCGGCTATCAGGGCAGCCGCAGTGTCATCGTCAAAACCGTGAATGCGGCAACCTTCCATGAGGGTTTCCACACCTCCGACCGCACAGGAAAAGCAGTGCAGACCGTACTCCATCATGATATCCGCTGCTTCAGGGAAAATCGCCACAACATCACGAATCGTCATGTCGCCGGTAATCGGCGGAATAGCAACGGAGGAATCCATGGTGGTATCTTAAAAGACTGAACAATGGAAAAACAAAAAAAGAAAGCGGGAATATGCCTCACAGGAACAGAGGAATTTCTGTAGAATGCCGTCCATGTCCAAGTTCCTCCGCAGCCTGACTCTCATAGCGCTCCCGGCCCTGACCCTCGCGTTGGGCATGCATCTTGGCGCACGTTTCGAGCAGCAGAAAATGAGTGAAGAGTACGCAGTCATGGAGGAGATCATGGGAGGAGGAACGGGAAGCGGCACCGTCGTCGAAGATCCGGAAAAGGAAGTCGATATCACGCTGCTCTGGAGTGTATGGCGTCTGCTGGCGCGACACTACATCGAGCCGGGGGAGCTGCAGACCACGCCGCTGCTCCACGGAGCGGTGAGTGGGCTCGTCGATGCCGTCGGGGACCCGTACACGAGCTTCATGCCCCCGAAGGAAAACAAGGAATTCAAGCAATCATTGAACGGAACGCTTCAGGGCATTGGCGCTGAGCTGACCGAGAAAGAAGGTAGAGTCGTCATCGTCGCCCCCCTCAAAGGATCGCCCGCAGAAGCCGCGGGTTTGCTACCAGGTGACATTATCACGCACGTCGACGGACTCAGTATGGAAGGCGTCAGCCTGAACGACACGGTCGACAAAATCCGCGGTCCGAAAGGAACGACAGTGGTATTGACGGTCGAGCGTGCAGGCAGTGAAGAATCCATCCATTTCAGCATCGTCCGTGACGATATCAAAGTCCCGAGCACAGAATTCGAAATCAAGAAATTCGCAGGGAAGAAGATTGGATACATCGCCCTGAACCGCTTCGGAGACACCACGACGACGGAAGTCGCTGAGGAAGTGAAAGGTTTTGTACGTCAGAACGTCGACGGCATCATCTTCGATGTCCGCTTCAATGGCGGAGGCTATCTGGATAAGGCGGTGGACCTCTCCTCCATGTTCCTGAAGCAGGGAAAAGTGGTGACGGTAGCTCGCCGCGGCGGCGATGACACGCAGTACTATGTTTCGGGCCGCCCCATCGCAGCGGATGTTCCTCTGGTGATTCTCATCAACGAAGGTTCTGCATCCGCTTCGGAGATTTTTGCAGGCGCGCTGCAGGATGCGGGCCGCGCCAAGATCATCGGCAAAAAGAGTTTTGGGAAAGGCACCGTGCAGGAAGTCTTTGAATTACCGGGAGGAACCAGTATCCGCATTACGACGGCACGCTGGCTGACGCCGAACGGCAAAGACCTCGGTAAAGAAGGTGTGCATCCGGACATCGAAGTCGATCGCACCAAAGAGCAAATGGAAGCCAAAGAAGACCCGCAGATGGAAAAAGCATTGGAGGTCGTGACGGGGAAATAAGTTCTTGAGCTATTGGCTGTGGAGTTCTTGCGCCATGTACTGCGCTCAGCATTGTCAAAAAGCACACAGTAACCTAACAGCGTATGAACTGAGCAGCTGGATCAATACTCAAACAACTCCCCCTCTTCAAAGAACCTGGCGACCTCCGTCTCCGCGGCTTCTCTACTATCGCTTGCGTGAGCGATATTGCACATCTTGCTCTTTCCCGCTTCCTTGCTGCCCAGCTCCGCACGGATGGTACCGGGTGCAGCTTGCAGGCAGTCCGTGACGCCGAGCATGTCGCGCATGCGGTTGATGATATCTTTCCCTTCGAGAACAAGTGCGATCACCGGTGCCGACTGCATGAACTTCTCGACTTCCGGATAGAACGGCTTGTCGGCAATATGCGCGTAGTGATCGCGGAGGATTTCCGACGACAGTTCCATCATTTTGCATCCGCGGATGGTAAACCCCGCCTCGTCAAACCGTGCGATGACTGTACCGCAGACACCTTTGGTGACCGCATCCGGCTTGAGGAGAATGAGGGTACGTTCCATGTGGCGAAAGATTGCAAATATGGTAGGGATATTTTTCTCTGTGTAAAGGGTTGTTGCCGACCTGTCTGCTTCGTTGGGACAGAAATCATCAATTCGCCGGATCTGGCGCTTGCGCCGCACCCTCTGCCATTTTCTTCCGATAGCGTTCGCGCTGTTCCAGGAGACCGCCGGCCACCGATATTTTATCGGAGTCGCAATCCCATGTCAGAAGATCGAGAGCCTGTTCGCATGTATGCGCCAGATCATCGGCCACCTTCCACTGTTCGGTGTCACTGCCGTTCAGGGCAGTCCGAAGCTGAACGGTGACATCACCGGCACAACGAAGGATGACATTGCGACATGCGCTCTGACATAACTCTTGAAAACCTTCCGGCGGGAAACCGTTCGCGAGCGCACGTTCGGAGGAACTGAGTACCGCGATGGCATGATGCTCGACATTCTGCGGCTCTGCCGCCAACAGACTTTGCACTGCGATCAGGGTTTCATTGTAGTACACCACGGCACGCCGAAGCGCTTCTGCAGCATGATCGTAGTCAAACGGCGTACTCTGAGGCAACGAAGAGAGATATGCATGTACTGCGTCGATGAGTGGCTTCGGGAATACCTGCGTAGGTTTGCCAGATTGCTCCATAGAAAGCACATCCTTCCAAAGCAGGTCACGACCGTCAAGCGTGCTACGCCAGAAGTGCTTCAAGGCCGTCTTTATCCTTTGTATTGCCGATAACCGCGAGGCGGAGGTTCCTGTGTGTCAGGAGCCTGCGCGCGAGCGCATCGACGTCCTTCTTCGTCACCGCATCAATGCGCTTCATGTACTCCTTCACGTCACGAACTTCAGGATACAGAAGTTGCTGCTTGCCGTAGAAATGCGCCAATTCCTCCGTGTCTTCGAGGGAGAGTGTGATTTTGCCGCGGAGAAAGGACTTCGCACGGTCGACTTCCTCCTCCAGCACACCGTCATCGGTTACCTTGTCGTACTCATCGATGATGAGCTTGATTGCTTCCTCGAGACGCGATTGGTCGATCCCCGCGCGAGTGGCAATGGAGCCGGCGTCCATGTAACTGTCGACTTCGGTATCGATGTAGTAGCACATGCCCTTGGCCTCGCGAATATTCAGGAACATCCTGGAACTCATGTTGCCACCCAAAATGACAGCGAGCACTTTATGTGCGAAGTGCATGGGGTCCTGACTACCGACGCCCGGAGCACCGAGCACCAAGTGCGACTGCTCGGTTTTCTTCGTACGGAGAAACACCTTCTCTGTTCCATACGCATCCAGTGCCGGAAACACGCGCTTCTTCTTACCACCGAGCGAGCCGAAGTGCTTTTCCGCAAGTTGTAGCGCTTCCTTGTCTGTTATTTTCCCCGCAAACGTAATGACGAGGTTATCCGGTGTATAGAGCAACGCCTTGTAATCCTGAAAATCCTTCTGAGTGACGGACTTGATGAGCTTGTGAGTGCCAATGGTATCCCATCCGAGGGGATGATCACCGAAGAGTAACTCTTCGAAATCCCACCCCGCTCTGTACATCGGAGTGTCCTGATACATACGATCCTCTTCGATGATGACACCGCGTTCCTTCTCGATTTCCTCGGGTGGAAAGGATGCATGGCACAGCATGTCTCCGAGAACATCACAGCCGAGCTTCAGGTGTTCCGAAGCGACTTTCACGTAATACCCCGCATATTCCTTCCCCGTAAACGCGTTAAATTCTCCGCCGACGGCATCGATCGCCATGCTGACCTCCTTGGTATTTTTGTACTTCTTGCCCCCCTTGAAGAACATGTGCTCGAGGAAGTGACTGATGCCGCGCTCACTCTGCTTTTCATACCGTGAACCCGCGCCGGCGAAAACCATGACTGTCACAGAAGCTGTTCCGTCGCTGGGGGCCGTGAGAACGGGAAGGCCGGAATCGAGTTTTTGAATAGAGTAACGGTGCATGACGCAGAGTGTAGGGTAGTTCGGAAAAGAACGGAATTGTTTATGGTTTATGGTTTTTGATCCATACACCATACACAAAAAACCAATAAACGTTGTTGCAAACAACCTCAAGCATCCGTAGGCTACGCCCGAAATGCTACGCAAACTCAAATGGCGCAAGCGGGCCCGCAAACACGGTTTTCGTTCGCGCGTGGCCACTCGGAACGGACGCAAAGTCCTGAATCGCCGGCGTGCGCAGGGCAGGAAGAGGCTGACCGTGCAGAAGAGAGGAAAATGAGTTCTTTGCTGTTGTGTGCTTCGAATGCATCCAAGAACACAACAACCTGCAACGGGCAACTTTTTACCTATCCACCGAACAGGAAAACTGCTAACATCCCGCTGTGATCGTCTACCTCCACCGTCTTTCGGGTGTTCTCTTCTACCTCATTGCCGGGACGTTCTTCCTCGCGTACCTGTTCTTCTACAACGGCATTGGCGGCATGCTCGGTAAGTGGTGGCTTACGGTCGGCGATCTCCCCCTCGCGATGGTTGCGATGCTGTACGGAGGCACAAGCCTGTACCTGAGTGTCAAACCGCGCAATAGCGATTCGCTCACACTGAAAATTGCGATCTTCCTTCCGCTCGGACTCCTATTCGCAGCATTGTTGGTGATGAATTTTTGGCCACTTGTTACAAGTTAATAATCAGGGCTACGAATAACAAAGAGCCAATAACGCGTCACGCACCACTCACCCACTCCGTCTCTTCAACCCCCTCGGCAGCATTGCACGCACGTGCAGCGAGAAAGAGATAATCACTGAGGCGGTTCATGAAGATCATTGCATGCGCATTCACCGGTTGGCATGTATCGAGAGCCACCATGTATCGTTCTGCCCTCCTGCACACGGTCCGTGCAAGATGAAGGCAGGCACCGGCACGGCTCCCGCCGGGAAGAATGAAATGCCGCAGTCGTGGGAGATCCTGTTCAAGCATGACGCCCCAGGCTTCGACACGTGATACGTCGAGTGCCGTAATGCGCAGCATATGCGGATGATCTTCTGGTGTGGCGAGATCCGCCCCGAGCGTGAAAAGAAGACTCTGAGCCTGTGTCAGCTGGCCGCGCAACCTCACGGGCAATGCCGGCTCTGCGAGTACCATGCCGATACAGGCGTTCAACTCATCCACGGTTCCGTACGCGTGAATGCGCACATCGTCTTTGGCAATACGCGTTCCACCGTACAGGCCGGTCGTCCCGTCATCGCCGGTTGCAGTGGAAAGAGAAGGGCGCATGGACTGCGCAGTATACCGTTAGTTCTTCTCAAACGCACTTCTGCAGCCGGCACGGATATACCGCATGCTGGTGGCAAAATTATCAGTCGCAGCCTCCAGTGAAACGGGAGCGGCATCCATCTCTGCATTCATTTCATCTATTGCACGCTGCGTTCTCTCGTCGTACTTGGGATGTTTCGGTAACTCCCTTCGGGGCACTATGGCATCCAATGCGCGTTTGTAGTGTTCGATGGAGCCCATTCCAAAGCATTCATGATCATACCATCCCATGCTACGAGACTACTCCCGACTATCGGACTGTCAACGCTTCCGCTTTTGCAAACTCCTTCTTCGTCTCTTCTTCGGTAAGTGTGCGGTCTTTGGCACGGTACACACACCGAAGTGTCACGGTGTACTGGTCTGCTGCCAGCGGCTTGCCGCTGTAGAGATCTGTGACTTCCACTGATTCCAGCAATTCCGACGTTGCACGGATCTCCGCAAGGAGCGGCCCAAGCTGCTTTGATGCATGGAGCGGTACCGTGATGTCGTACGTAACGGATGGATGGTTCGGCAGGTGCGCTGCAATGACGGTTTGCGCCGCAACACCGAGCAAGATATCCAGATTGATGACTGTGGCAGCGGTACGAGTGGTGAGATCAAACCTGGCACGCACCGTTGGATGAATTTCGAAGAGCATACCAACCGTCGTCTTGCCTACCATGAGAGAAGCAACTCGGCCGGGATGCGCGAACACCGGAGCAGACCTTGCAAGCTCAAGGGAAACGCCGTATCCCGCACGCTTGAGCGCAAGCGTGATGTCCTGCTTTGCAATGAGGAACGGATCGTCTTTGAGACCGGAAGAACCCTTTGCAGACACAAGTAATCCCAATTCCCTGTGCGCATCGCCGTGGCCTTCGAATACCTTGGCGATGTGGAATGTCTTCAGTACTTCCGCCTCGTGACGCGCATATGTACCGGCGTGGGTCAGGAGAGCGGGAAGCGTACTGGGTGACATGAGACTGACATCGCGACCTATGGGATTCGCGATCTCCGGAACAGCGCCGGTATCGATACCGCAGGCGGCAAGCAGTTCGGGGCCCACCATATTGATGGGCAGGAGCTCCAGATATCCGGATTCGCGGAGGTCCTCGCGGGCACGCTGCACGCGGTAGTCACGTGCGGGAAGTCGCATTGGCGCTTCCGGCAATACCGCATTGATGCGGTTGTATCCGTGTATTCTGCCGACCTCTTCCATGAGATCGTGCCCACCGGTGAGGTCTTTCAGACGATGCAGAGGCGGCGTGACCTTGAGCGTGTCTCCCGCACCCATCACGGAACATTCGAGCGAGGTGAGAATTGCTTTGACCTGCTTCAGTGAGAGATCCGTACCGAGCAGTGCATTCGTACGTGCGACGGACAGTGCAATCGGCTTCGATTTGCCGTTATCGCCCATACTCTCCATACGGGACACCAATCGCGCACCGGGAACGTACTGCAGAAAGAGTTCCACAGCGCGGAGGAAGCCTTCCTCTGTTGTCACATGTGGCACGGTCTTCTCGTAGACGGTCGCGGCATCCGTCCGGTGTCCTGTTGCGATGACCGTGTTGCGGATGGACACAGGATCGAGTGAAGCACTGTGCAGATAAATGCGGCGGGTTGTTGCCTTGGTGGAGCTGCGCAGTCCTCCCATGATGCCAAGGAGATCGAAGACGCCTTCGTCATCGCTCAAAATCAAAGCCCCTTCAGGCAGTTTTCTGGTCTGCTTATCCAGCGTAACGATGATTTCCCCCACCTTCGACGTACGGAAATGCACTGTGCCTTTGATGTCATCGGCATCGAAACTGTGGAGCGGTACACCCACTTCGCTCGCAACGAAGTTGGTGATGTCGATGGGGAGATTGATGGATCGCCAACCAACAGCGGCGATTCTCTCCTTGATGAAGTCCGGCGTCTCTCCCAGATCATCGATCTCGATGAGACACGCACAGTACCGAGGCATCAATTTCTTTTCGTGAATCTTCAGTGTGAACGGCACAGGGGTTTTCGGAAACTTCGCACTCTTGTATGCAGGCTTCTTCTTCCACTTTGCGACACCAATTGCCACCAGCTCACGCGCAAAACCGATCTGCGAGAATAGATCCGGGCGGTGCGTGATGGCATGGTTATCGATGTGCAGAACCACATCGTTCAGACCAAAGAATTCCCGCAAACCCTGGCCAACCGTTCCTCTCTTCCCTAAATCCACAATCGGACGTTCGCCCTGTTCGGGTGTGACCGTCACGAAATTCTCGATACCCAACTCCTCTCCAGCACAGATCATTCCCTCACTCTCTTCGCCGCGGATCTTCACCTTCTCCAGTTTCATGAGATCACCTCCATGCCATTTCACCGTGGCACCGATGTGCGCGAAAGCAACGTGCATACCGCTTCGGAGATTGGTTCCTCCGCACACAACACGTTTCTCACCTTTATCTGTCTTCACGCGGCACAACTTCAGCTTGTCAGCGTTTGGATGTGCTTCGATGGCAATCACTTCTCCTACGCAACACTCGTGTAGCAACCCACCCTGTATCTCCACCTCATCCACTTCGGCAATATGCGCCGTAACGGCATCCGCGATTGTATGCGGATCCTTTTCCGTCAGCGTAACGAAATCCTGCAACCAGCGAAGGGAAATCTTCATAGAAACAGAATACCCAATACCTACCATACCTACCATACCTACTGTACATACTTTATACTCTCCCCGACCCCTACCCCCCTCTCCAATGGACTGCTGTAAAAACCCTGCATGTGCCATGGTCGGCAAATTGTTGTTTCTGCTCGCGGGCCTCGCGACCATCGCTTCGCTCGTCGGCGTGTACGTCGCGCATTTTGGCTTGAGCGGCAGCTTCGGCACCACTGCTGCCTCCCTTTCACTACTGGCGTTTCCAGTGAACGTGATGCTTTTGTGGAAACTCGGCAAAGCACACTGCAGCAGTTGCAGCGCCTGCGGAACGAAGAAATAAAGCTCGGTAAAGAGCTTCCTCAACGAGGGTCATTCGTTATACTCCAGAGCCGAAGGAGAGGTCGTCCTTCGTCAGGCTCAGGACAGGCTCCGTGGCCTGACAGACTTTCCCTCCTGCGATTACTGCACATGGAGAGGTCGCATAGTGGCCTAGTGCGCACGCTTGGAAAGCGTGTAAACCTGAAAGGGTTTCGGGGGTTCGAATCCCCCCCTCTCCGCCACAGTTGAATTCGAGCTGAGCACAATCCGCCGGAGGCGGAGAAGTGCGAAGCCGAAGATACTGTGTGCCGGGAGTCCGCCGAAGCTTTGCGAAGGCGGACGAGCGGTACAATTCCACCAACAGCTCTGATACCAATGGAACCTATCCGATTTTGCGAAGGTGGACTTTTCTCGTTCACGCGGGTCGCTTTGCTTCGGCTGGCAAGCCACAGTTGACTTCGAGCTGAGCACAATCCGCCGGAGGCGGAGAAGTGCGAAGCCGAAGATACTGTGTGCCGGGAGTCCGCCGAAGCTTTGCGAAGGCGGACGAGCGGTACCATACCAAGCCGGTTGTGAAAAAATGTGTGTATCCCGATTAATTCATCGAAGGTTGTGGCGGGCGCATGCGTGCACTGACCACATGCTTGAGCATGGATTTTTTCGTATGATCTGCCCAATCCAAATACGAAACGGGTTCTGTAGCGTCGTGCACCAGGCATGCCTGTAATTCGCATATTGCCGTATGGGCAATATCGTGGAATGCATTGCCGTGTGACGGAAATTCCTGCTGCATGAAATTGGCAAACTCCAGCACATGCTGCTGTGCTGCACGGTGATCATCGTTGTGATCCGATGCAAACAAATCTGATCTCATGGGAGGAGGAAACAAAGATACGCTCTCTTCTTGAGGGTGACCACGGACCCCCCTCCGTAAGGAGAAGAATCCGTGGCTATGGAAACCGCCGCAACGAGATGTGCGACGGGGAAGCTAGAAGCGCCGACGACGGCGGTAGAAAAAACTGATCCGCCGACGGTGGTCAATGACGCAAGCGCGCTTTTGGCACATGACGTGCTCCTTCTAGTTATGCACTCACCGCGAAGCCAAGATTTGGCTCCAAGAATCGGCAAGAGCAGATCTTTAATTCCTGCGGAAAACGATCTGCATTCATTTTCTCAACGTCCCCGGGCGCCCACTCTTTACGAGCGGGCACCCGGGGCACTCAGCGCCTCTTCCTTCTCGCCCCTACTTCGCCCGACGAGCCAGGCGGTGTGCCTTGGTCGCGGCCGCGACCGCAGCGGCATTGGCGGTCTTAGAACCGCCATTCAGCGTGACCTGGAACGTGTCCGGGTCAAACTCCGCACCGCAGTTGCGGGCAGCAACCTCCGCGCATTCGAGCGCGTGAGCCGCCGCCTCCTTGCGACTGCGATGTGCCACACGGGCACCCTTGCGGCGCTTGGCGCGCCGCTTTTCGGAATCCGCCACCTGAACTTCATCGAGCAGAATGCTCTCGGGCATGATGCCCTCCTCTAAAAAGAGACACTTAACCTGCTTCCAATCGCGACTTACCTTTTCCTAAAGGTAAACCCTCCGCGAACGGAGTAAAGCGACCCCGGAATCCTCCGAGTGGGAAAGCAGATCGTTTTCCGCTTATCCTGTGTTGTGAATGAACTGTCGAAGCACCCTTCTGAAGGTTGAAGGGGTGATACTCCTGCTCCGGATTCCGTATTACAGCACCCCTTCTTCCCACATGAGGAAGACCGA
>Ga0194121_10008542_pt1 | contig 12939 bp, 11 predicted proteins | sample TA2MahCa50mmetaG_FD_148609 | JGI IMG/M metagenome (GOLD analysis project Ga0194121, IMG submission 148609) | Freshwater microbial communities from Lake Tanganyika, Tanzania - TA2015020 Mahale Deep Cast 50m | ecosystem: Environmental > Aquatic > Freshwater > Lake | place: Tanzania: Lake... | reverse complement strand
TGATTAAATTATCAATTTCAATTAATTGTTTTAATAATTTATCTAACTTGTTTAATGGAAGCATATTTGGGCCATCAGATGGTGCTCTATCTGGATCTTGATGAGTTTCAATAAAAACACCAGCTACGCCGACTGCAACTGCCGCTCTTGCTAAATATTCGACGAATTCTCTTTGACCACCACTAGTTTCACCTAATCCACCAGGCTGTTGAACAGAATGCGTTGCATCAAATATTACTGGATATCCATTTTTAGCCATTATCGGTAAAGATCTCATATCTGAAATGAGAGTATTATATCCAAAACTTGCTCCTCTTTCAGTTACTAAAATTTTTTTATTACCTGAGTCTGAAATTTTTTTAGTGACATTAACCATATCCCAAGGTGCAAGAAATTGACCTTTTTTTACATTTATAATCTTATCAGTTTTAGCTGCAGCAATTAACAAATCAGTTTGTCTGCACAAGAAAGCGGGTATTTGTAAAATATCTACATAATCTGCAATAATAGAACATTGCTCTATGTTGTGAACATCGGTCAAAATTGGAACTTTAAGTTCTTTTTTAATTTTATCAAAAACTGGCAACGAGGACTCTAAACCAACACCTCTTTTTCCTTTAAGACTAGTTCTATTAGCTTTGTCAAACGAGGTTTTATAAATAAAACCAAGATTAAGTTTCTTTGTAATTTCTTGAATTTGACCAGCCATATCCATTGCGTGCTGCTCTGTTTCGAGCTGACAAGGTCCAGCGATTATACAAATTTTATGATCATTTGAGATTTTTATATTTTTACAATTTACGACGATATTATTCATTTATGATTTTTAGCTGCTTTAATGAATGATGAGAATAATGGATGGGGATCAAAAGGTCTAGATTTAAATTCTGGATGAAATTGAACACCTATAAACCATGGATGATTTTTAAGCTCTATAATTTCAGGTAGCCTATTATCGGGAGATAATCCCGAAAAAATCATTCCTTTTTTTTCAAATTTATCTTTATAAGCAATATTGACCTCATAACGATGACGGTGTCTTTCTTTGATTGTTTTTAATTTATAAATTTTTTTTATAAAAGAATTATCTTTTAGTATCGTATCATAAGAGCCAAGTCTCATGGTGCCGCCTAAATCTTTATTTGTGCCTATTATTATATTTCCATCTTTATTCCATTCATGCATAAGACCAATTACGGCCACACCCTTTTCACCAAATTCTGTTGAAGTAGCATTTTTTAAGTTAAGTTGATTTCTTGCGAATTCGATAATTGCCATTTGCATACCATAGCAAATTCCAAAAAAAGGTATTTTATTTATTCTAGCATATTTGATTGCCTCTATTTTACCATCAGTTCCTCTTTTTCCAAAACCACCAGGTATTAATATACCAGAAATATTTCTAAGTTTGTTTTTGACTTGATGAATTTTTAATTTTTCTGAGTCAATTTTAATTAAATTTACTCTAATTTTATTAAATATCCCACCATGAATTAATGCTTCATCTAAAGACTTGTATGAGTCTTTTAATTCAACATACTTTCCTATGATAGCAATATTTATTTGCTTTTTTGGTTGTAAAATAATTTTAGTTATCTTTTTCCATGGATTTAGATTTGGTGATTTTTTTGATTTTAAATTAAAATAATTTAAAACTTGTAGATCTAATTTTTCCTTGAAAAAACTTATTGGGGCTTCGTAAATTGTTTTAACATCAACTGTTTCAATTACATTTTTTATATCCACATTACAAAATAGAGAGATTTTTTTTCGATGTTCAATTGGAATGTGTCTTTCTGATCTACATATAATTATATCGGGTTGTATTCCTAAACTTCTTAACTCTTTAATGGAATGCTGGGTTGGTTTAGTTTTTATCTCATCTGAGGATTTTAAATAAGGAACTAAAGTTAAATGTATAAATAAAGTATTTTTTTTTTTAATATCATTTGCAAACTGTCTAATTGCTTCAATAAATGGTAAACTTTCAATATCTCCAACTATTCCGCCTATCTCACAAATAACAAAATCCTCTTTTGACGACTCATTTTTAATAAATTGTTTTATACGATCTGTAATGTGTGGAATAACTTGAACTGTTTCTCCAAGATATTCACCTTTGCGTTCTTTGTTTAAAACATCGTTATAAATCTTACCAGTTGTAATATTGTCTGATTTTTTTGCCAGCACTCCCGAAAATCTCTCATAATGTCCTAAATCTAAATCAGTTTCTGCACCATCTTCAGTTACAAAAACTTCTCCATGCTGAATTGGGCTCATTGTGCCGGGATCAATATTTAAATACGGATCTAATTTTCTAATTCTAACTTTAAAACCTCTTGATTGTAGCAAATAAGCTAATGATGCAGAAGTTAAACCTTTGCCTAAAGAAGAAACCACGCCGCCAGTGACAAATATATAACGCGCCATGGAATTACCTTATAGCAATCAAAAATTGAAATGGAAAGTGTTAATTTAGTCTTCTGGAATTGTAGGAGTATCTTCAACTTTTTCCTCAAGTGTATCCAAAATTGAACTAGTTGGAGTTATCTCATCTCTAGAAATAATTGTTAAACCTAAACTACAAATGATAAAAAGTGTAGCAACAATTGCAGTAGCTTTAGTCATAAAATTTCCAGCTGATCTGGAGAGCAAAAAGTTTTCTTGTGACAGTCCAATTCCAAGAGCACCACCTTCAGACCTTTGAATTAAAATTAAAATTACCAAAATTATTGCAAGAATAATGTTTAAAACTAAAAATATATTTTCCACAGATTTTAATTATAGGTTTTTTTAATTATATCAATAAATTTTTTTGCGTCTTGGGAAGCAGCCCCTACCAAAAATCCGTCAACGCTATTGATGGTTTTTAATTGGTTAATGTTATTTTCATTAACAGAACCACCATATAAAATTTTTTGTGATTTATTTTTAAATTTTTTCTTAATAAAAAGAATTAAACTATTCAAATCTGATAATTTGGGAATTAAACCAGTACCAATTGACCAAACAGGTTCATATGCTATTATTATTTTTGATTTATTTTTAATTCCATTTAAACCAATTTTAATTTGATTTGATAAAATTTGATTTGTTTTATTATTTTGTTTTTCTTTTAAAGTTTCTCCTATACAAAATATAATTTTAAGACCTATTTTTAAAGCACTTTTAATTTTTAAATTTATCAACCTATCATTTTCACCACTTTGTCGATTTTCGGAATGCCCAAGAATTAAATATTTTGCGCCTACATCCATTAACATTTTAGAGTTTATACTCCCAGTATAGGGACCATAATTTTCACTTTCATGAGAATTCTGTCCACCCAAATCTATAGGAGTATTTTTGAATTTTTTAAATAAAGGAAATATAAGAGTTGACGGAGGACAATAGATCACCTTGAAATTTTTTCTCTTATTTTTCATTGCAAATTTAATGACATCATTAAGTGAATTAAGACCTTTCAAATCACCAAACATTTTCCAATTTGCCACAAAATACATAAATTTATTTGTCATATAGAAATTTTTAATTTATAGGTTTGTTTTTTACAGTTCAATAAATTTATAAAGTCATGATCAGTACATTCAGAAACTTTGCAAAATCAAAAATAGCAGGTGTTTTTGTTTTTATAATCATTATTCCGTTTGTTTTTTGGGGCATGGGAAATATGTTTAACAGTGGAGAAATAAACAATATTGCAAAGATTAGTAAAAAAAATATTTCAACTCAAGATTTTATGAATTATTTAAATAATAGCAATATTTCTGAGAAAATAATAAAGGAAAATTTGGATAAAAATATAATTGAAGAACTATTATCAGGTCTAGTTTCAAAAAATATTTTAGATCTTGAAATTGAAAATTTTAATATTTCGATAAGTGAACTTATTTTATCACAAAAAATAAAATCCAATAAAATTTTTCTTGATGAAAAAAATGTTTTTCAAAGAGTTAAATACGAAAAATTTCTTTTATCAAATAATTTATCAGCAGTCATGTTTGAACAACAAATTAAAAATCTAGAATTAAAAAAAAATTTATTTGATTTAATTGGAGGAGGTACTGTTTCACCGGAGTTGTTAACTAAAAATATTTATGAAGATGAAAATAAAACGTTAGAGTTAGAATTTTTTGATTTAAATAGTTTGTATAAAAAAAAAGAAGATTTTACTGATGATGAAATAGAAGAATTTATAAAAGAAAATGAATATCAATTAAAAAAAGAATATATTGATTTCAAATATGTTGAACTAAATCCAAAAAATTTAGTTGGTTTGGATGAATACAATCAAAAATTTTTTGACGAAATTGACAAAATTGAAAATAAAATATCTGATGGACAAGATTTCAACACTATTATTAATGAACTCAATTTAATAACTAAGAATGTTAAAGAATTTATACCTACATCCGTCAAAAAAGAGGAGGAAGACAAGATATATTCTATGCGAAATTCTTCTTTTGATTTAATTGACAACGGAAACAATTTTCTACTATTTAATATCAGCAAAAAATATAATCGCATTCCTGATTTAAACAACCTTCAAATAAAAGACGATATTAAATATTTAATATATGAAAAAAATAAATCGAGTTATGTTGAAAGAATTTTAATTGAAATTCAGGATAAAAAAATTGACGATATTAAATTTGCTGAAATGGGAAATAATAATATAGAAAAAATATATATTGACTCGATTAATGATGATAAAAAATTTAATAATAATTCTTTAAAAATACTTTATTCGCTTCCTAAAAATTCATTTGCTTTAGCTAGCGATAAAGAAAATAATATTTATCTGGTAAAAAAAATCGGCTCAAAAATAAATAAAATAAACGAAAAAAATGATAAATATTTAAAGTTCTTTGATGAACAAATTTCATTCAAAAAAAATGAAATTCTTAGTGAATATGATAAATTTTTAACTGATAAGTATCAAGTAGAATTAAATGAGAAAAGCATTGATATAGTTAAAAATTATTTTAAATGATAATTAATCGAAGCTTTGAGAATTTTAAATTTCAACACAGAAGTAAAAAAAATCAAGTAATTTACTATACAAAAAAAGTAAAAAACGATCATTTTATCTTAAACTTAATAGATAATTTTCTCAAAGAAAAAAACACTTTTATTTTTGAGTCGGTTGAAAAAGGTAAAATTAAGGGAAGATATACAATATTTGGAAAGAATCCTGACAAAATTTGGGAATTTAATAATAATAACTCTTATCTTTTTAATTTAAATAAAAAAATAAAATTAAAAGGAAAACCAAAAAATATTATTGAAAAGATAATCGAGGAATTTAAATTTAATTTACCGCGAAAATTACCCTCGATTTGCTCTCTAATATCTGGTTATTTCTCTTATGATATAATTAGATATATTGAAAAAATTCCGAATAATTGCAAAAATGATCTACAAATACCTGATGTTAGACTTTTAAGACCTAGAACTATAATAGTTTACGATAATTTAGAAAAAAAAATTTTTTATATAATAAATATTTTTCGAGATGAAAGAATTGTAAACTATAAAAAAAAATATGAACTAATTAAAAAAGATTTAAAAATCTTAATTAGTCAGACAAATTCGAAAAATATAGATATCACTCCCTCTTTAAGTAATAATAAAATAAAAATTAAGTCTAACATTACAAGAAATAAATTTATAGAAATGGTTAATAAAGCTAAAAAATTTATTAAATTAGGTGATATTTTTCAGGTTGTTTTAAGTCAAAGATTTGAAGCAAAATTAACTAAGGAACCTCTGGAAATTTATAAAAAACTTAGATTAATCAATCCTTCGCCGTTTATGTTTTTTTTTAATTTTAATGATTTTCAAATAATTGGGGCCAGTCCAGAAATACTTGTTCGATTAAGGGATAACAAAATTACTATTCGACCAATTGCAGGAACAAGGCCAAGAGGTAAAAATATTATCGAGGATAAATACTTAAAAAAAGATCTTCTAAAAGATAAAAAAGAGTTATCTGAACATTTAATGCTTTTAGATCTTGGAAGAAATGATGTGGGAAAAGTTTCTAAAATTAACACTGTAAAAGTAACTGAAAAATTCATTATTGAGAGATATTCGCATGTAATGCATATCGTTTCTAATGTTGTAGGAGATCATAATAAGAAAATTTCAAAATTTAAATCTTTGCTTGCAGGTTTTCCTGCTGGAACAGTATCTGGAGCACCAAAAATCAGAGCAATGGAGATAATTGATAAATTAGAAAAAACAAAGCGAAAAGTTTACGGTGGAGGAATTGGGTATTTTTCAGCTAAAGGTGAATTTGACACTTGTATAGCATTGAGAACCGCTATTGCCAAAAAAAATAAACTATACGTTCAGGCTGGTGCTGGAATTGTAGCTGACAGTAAAGGCATCAAGGAATACAAAGAAACCATTAATAAAGCAAAAGCTTTAATAAATTCGTTGAACTGATGAAAATTATTCTCATAGATAATTACGATAGTTTTACATATAATTTGTATCATTATTTATCATCGTTAAAAGTAAAAGTAGATGTTTTTAGAAATGATAAAATTACCTCAAAACAAATAGTTAAGTTAAAATATGACAAAATTGTTATCTCACCTGGCCCGGGTAATCCAAATCAATCAGGAAATTGCATAAGAATAGTTAAATCATTATACAAAAAGATTCCTATATTAGGAGTTTGTTTGGGTCATCAAATTATTGGTCAAGTTTTTGGGTCAAAAATAGTACGAGCAAATAAATTAATGCATGGCAAGATCAGTTTAATAAAATCTCATCAAATTGGTATTTTAAAAGGTCTTCCCAAATCATTTGAGGCCACAAGATATCATAGTCTAATTATTGAAAAAAAAAGCCTAGGTAAAAATTTAGAGATTACATCAGAGACAAGTGATGGATTAATCATGGGAATTAAACATAAAAACTATAATGTTCATGGAGTACAATTTCATCCTGAAAGCATAAAAACTAAATTTGGAATTAAAATTTTAAAAAATTTTATTAATTATAAATAATTATGGAAAAATTTTTAAATAAACTCAAAAATAAAAATGATTTAACTTTTGATGAAACAAAATCTGCCTTTGAATTTTTAATGACTGGTCAAGCTAATGAAAATGAGATCTATGAGTTTTTAACTTCACTGTCAGCAAAAGGAGAGAGTTCTGAAGAGATTGCAGGAGGTGTTTATGTATTAAGAGAAAAAGCTAATAGAGTAAATGTTAAAAACTGTATTGATACTTGTGGAACTGGTGGCGATGGAATGAATACTTTAAATATATCAACGGCCGCCGCTCTCCTTCTATCTAGTATGGGTATTAAAGTCGCTAAACATGGGAATAAGGCTGTTTCTTCAAAATGTGGCTCAGGAGATGTTTTGGAGGCTCTTAAAATAAGAATTGATCTAAAACCTAGAAAAATTGAGGAACAAATTAAAAAAAACAATTTTGGATTTATGTTTGCACCCAATTATCACAGTGCTATGAAATTTGTAGCAGCTGTTAGACAGAAAATAAAAAAAAGAACTATATTCAATATTATTGGGCCACTAAGTAACCCTGCTTTTGTTCAAAAACAAGTTGTTGGAGTGTATGATAAAAAATTATTAAAGACATTTATAAATGCACTAAAAAATTTAAATATTAAATCTGCATGGGTAGTAAATAGTGAAGATGGTTTGGATGAAATCTCCCCTTATAAAAAAACTCATGTTTTACAATTAAAGGACAATAAAATTTCAGAAATTATTATTGATCCAAAAAAAATGAAAATTAATGCTGACAATTTCAAAAATTTAATAGGAAATAATGTGGAATATAATGCTAAAAAAATAATTGAAATTTTTCAAGGCATCGATAATGATTTTTCTAAGGCTACATGCTTAAATGCAGCAGCTGGTCTTATTGTAGACAATAAATTTTCTAATTTTTATGAGGCATATGAAAACTCTAGGGAACACATTTTATCAGGTAAATCTTATACTCATCTTAAAAAAATACAAAATGGCTAAAAATATTTTGAAAGAAATTATTAAAAAGAAAATTCAAAAAATTAATTTATTAAAAAAAAAAACAAACCTAGATTTATTAAATAATCTAATTGAAAAAAATAAATTATTTATTAATTTTAAAAACAAAATTCAAAATAATATTATAAATAATAAAATTTCAATAATTGCCGAAATTAAAAAAGCCAGTCCTTCTTCTGGGATTATTTTTCAAAATTACAAACCTTTAGAAATTGCTAAATTATATTTTAAAAATAAAGCAACTTGTTTATCTATATTAACAGAAGAAGATTTCTTCTTAGGTAATTTAACACATTTAAAACAAGTAAAAGAAAAAATTAATTTACCAATTCTGTGTAAAGATTTTTTTATTGACAAATTCCAAATACCTCTTGCAAAGAGCTATGGGGCTGATGCAATTTTAATAATTCTATCTGCGGTATCAGATAATCTGGCAAACATTTTGTATGAAGAAGCATTGAAATTTGGAATGTCAGTTATCGTTGAAGTGCATAATGTTAAAGAAGCTAAAAAAGCACTTGGTTTTAAAGAAGCACTTATTGGAATAAACAATAGAAATCTTAAAACACTAAAAACTGATTTAAATACAACTTATAATATTCATAGTATTTTAGTAAATCACAAAGCCCCAATAATTTCAGAGAGCGGAATTAAAACAAAAAAAGAACTCCTAAATTTTACTAATAAAACTTCGATAAAAACTTTTTTAATTGGTGAATCACTTTTGAAAAATTTAAATAAAAATCCAATTTTTTCAGTTCTCTAACCTTATAAACCATGATTTTATTATCTTTTTAAAGCATTGTTAAAATTTAAGAACTTTTATAGAACATTTATTGTACGATATTTGTTCTTATGCTTACTAAAAAACAAAAAAACCTGCTAATTTATATTAACAAAAAGTTAAGAAGCACCGGCATATCACCGTCTTACGAAGAAATGAAACAATCTTTAAATTTAAAATCAAAATCAGGAATTCATAGACTAATAAGTGCACTAGAGGAAAGAGGATTTATTAAAAGATTACCTCATAAGGCAAGAGCATTAGAAGTAATAAAATTGCCTGAAACAGCCTCTGCTAACGACATCTACAACACTTTCTCACCAAGCGTAATTAAGGGTGGTTTAGATGAGTCAAATAAAAATCCTGATGAAACAGGCATTCCAGTTCTTGGAAAAATTGCTGCAGGAACTCCGGTCGAAGCTATACAAAATGAAGTTTCAAGAATTCCCTTACCAAATAACTTGGAAAAAAACGGCGAATATTTTGGATTAAAAGTTCAAGGTGACTCAATGATAGATGCAGGAATTTATGAGGGAGATACTGTTATCATTAAAAGAACTAACGTAGCAGATAATGGAAAAATAGTAGTTGCATTAATTGATGATCATGAAGCAATGCTAAAAAGAATTAGAAAAAAAGGTAAAATAGTAGCCCTAGAAAGTGCAAATAAAAATTATGAAACAAAAATTTTTGGTCCAGATAGAGTAAAAGTCCAAGGCGTTTTAGTATCTTTATATAGAAACTTTTTATAAAGTAGTTTAAAAATACTAAATGAGTAAAGTAGCAACTAGATTTGCACCCTCTCCTACTGGTGCCCTGCATGTTGGAGGAGTAAGAACTGCATTATTTAATTGGTTATTTTCTAAAAATCAGAAAGGATCTTTTTTTCTTAGAATAGAGGATACTGATAAAGAAAGATCAAAAAGCGAACATAAAATTCAAATTCTAAAGTCTCTTAAATGGATCGGAATAGATTATGATGGTGATGAATACATCCAATCAACTAAAATTAATGATCATATAGAAGTTGCTAATGAATTAATAAAAAATGGTAATGCCTATAAATGTTATTGTTCTAATGAGGAAATAGAGGAACAAAAAAAAAGAGCTAAATACAAAAAAATTTCATACATATATAATAGAAAATGTAGAAATTTAAATGACAGTGAAATTCCAAAGAATATTAAACCCGTAATTAGATTTAAAAGTAAAATTGATGGAAAGTCGATTTTAAAAGATATAGTTCAAGGCAATATTGAAATAGAAAATTCTACTATAGAAGACTTTATTATATTAAGAAATGATGGTTCACCAACTTACAATTTATCCGCTACCGTAGACGATAGAATAATGAAAATAACGCATGTTATCAGAGGGGACGATCATAAAATAAACACTTTTAAACAAATGCAAATTTACTTATCAATGAATTGGGAATTACCAATATATGCTCATATACCTTTAATTCATACTATGGATGGTAAAAAATTGTCAAAAAGAGATAGTGCATCTACTTTAGACGATTATTCGAAGATTGGAATAATACCCCAAGCTTTAAAAAATTACTTATTAAGACTGGGCTGGTCATATCAAGATAAAGAAATTTTTACTCCAGAGGAAAGCATAAAGTATTTTAATCTAGAAGGTATAGGAAAGTCTCCTGCTAAACTAGATATGAACCGTATATTATCTATGAATGAATATTATATAAAAAACATGAATGAAGAAGAGCTTTATAATAATTTAAGCCAATATTGTGAGGCATTTAAGGAAAAAATTAAATTTGATAAGGAAAAAAAAATTAAAAATTCTTTGAGTTTCCTTAAAAATAAAGCAAAAACTTTAGAGGACATATACAATAATTCAAAATATATAATAATTGATGAAGTAAATTTTAATTTTGAAGATTTAAAATTTTTTGATGAAAATACAAAAATCATTATAAAAGAATTCTCTAAAAAAATATTGTCAACAACTGAATTAACTAAAGAAACTTTGGAACCAATTATAAAGAATTTAACAGATACTTTTAAAATAAATTTTAAAAATATTGGACAACCATTGAGAATAGCTCTTACTGGATCAAAATATGGTCCTGGAATTTATGATATTATTTCATCCCTAGGAAAAGAGGAAGTTTTAAAAAGATTAGGAAATAAGATACTCGTTTAAAATTGAAACAACTGCATTAGAAGGGGAAGTTTTAGATTTTATCTTAGACAATGTTTTTTTGCATATATCAAGTTGATTATTTATTAACTCTGGTTTTTTTAGATAAAATGAAACCATATTGTAAATATCCTTGGCATTACATTTCTTTTGTAGCAATTCAGGAATTATTTCTTTGTTATTAATTATGTTGATAATATTAGCAAATTTTACATTAACCAAGAATTTTAAAATAAAAAAATTAATAAAATTTAATTTATAAATTATAATGCTTGGAACATTTGCATTACAAATTTGAAGTGAAACTGTGCCAGATTTTGAAACAGCAAAAATTGAGTTTGCCAAGAAATGAGATTTTAAATTTTCATCAGAAATAATATCTATATTGTTAAAAAGATTATGATTTATTTTAGATTTAAGATAATTTTTGTTTTCTATTGTCGCATGGAAAATAAAAAAATATTTTGAGGTTTCTTCATTCATCAATTTTACAAAATCTAATAAAATTGGTAGCAAAACTTTAATCTCTGACTCACGACTACCAGGAAAAATAGATATTATTTTTTTTTTTGAAGATAAGATATTTTCGATAAAAACCTTCTTTTTAAAATTATTTTCAAGCAAAGGATGTCCAACAAAGGTGTTTTTAATATTTTCGTTATCAAAATATTTTTTTTCAAATTCAAATAATAAAAGAATATGATCAATAAATTTTGCCATTTTTTTAACTCTATTTTTTCTCCAAATCCAAACTTGGGGTGCAACGAAATGTATTATTTTTATATTCTTATTAATTTTTTTAATATTTCTTGCGACTCTCAATGTAAAATCAGGACTATCGACGCTAAATAAAATATCAGGATTAAATTCAATTATTTCATTAATAGTTTTTTTAATTCTATTTCTAATTTTAAATATATTAAATAAAATACTAGTAAAACCAACATAAGTTATTTCTTTAAGATCAAAAATTGAATTTATGCCCAAAGAATTAAGATGACTTCCACCAACAGATAAATATCTCAAATTTGGTTGACAAATTTTAAGTTTTGAAATTATAGTTGCGGCTAATTTATCACCCGAAGGTTCTCCGGTTAGTATAAAAATTTTTTTCATATTACCGAAATAAATATATTATTTTTATTTGCAAATTTAATGGATTGATCCCTATTTAAAAAAATATGTTTTTTAGATTTTAAAACAATTCCTTTGATACCATATTTTTTGCAATCTTTTAATGTTTGAATACCAATGGTAGGCAAGTCAACTCTTAGATCTTGTTTTTTTTTTGGATATTTTATTAATATTGCTTTTGAATTTTTTTTAAGACACGATAGCATCTTTTTTGTTCCTTCTTTTTTTTTTTGGATATTTTATTAATATTGCTTTTGAATTTTTTTTAAGACACGATAGCATCTTTTTTGTTCCTTCTTTTTTTTCTACAGCTAGAATTGATAAATTTTTAACAATAATTGCCTGAACATGATCAAGCTTATTTATCTTGTTAATATAATTTATACCAAATTTAATAGAATTATTTTCATTCATACTAGGTCTTATTTTTGTGTAAAAACCTCTATTAATAGATAATTCAGGATTAAAAAAAGTTGATTTTATTACATTTATTTTTTCTTTTTTGAGAATGTTTATTATTTCTTTTAAAATAGCAGCATCACCATATTTGGCCGCTCTTATAATAGATGGCATATGATAAATTCCTTTACTATCTAATCTTAAGGAAGAAAAATTTGGTTTATTTATTTTACCCGCAAATAAAATTTTATTTGATTTATAATTTTTAATTATCTTGATAATTGTACCAAACTTTCCAATACTTATTCTATGCGAATTAATATTTTTTTTAAACTTATTATTTTTTGAAAAGTCGATAATGAAATATTTTTTTTTTATACTAATTATTTTTTTTAATACTATCTCTGGAAATTCTGTATCA
>Ga0194121_10008537_pt1 | contig 12944 bp, 10 predicted proteins | sample TA2MahCa50mmetaG_FD_148609 | JGI IMG/M metagenome (GOLD analysis project Ga0194121, IMG submission 148609) | Freshwater microbial communities from Lake Tanganyika, Tanzania - TA2015020 Mahale Deep Cast 50m | ecosystem: Environmental > Aquatic > Freshwater > Lake | place: Tanzania: Lake... | reverse complement strand
GTGGAGATCGGCACAACGCAGCAATTCAGCGCGTATGTGCCGTTATCGCCGAACACCGTCGTGTGGTCGGTCAATGGAATTACCGGAGGGAATTCGACCATCGGGACCGTATCGCAGACCGGTCTCTATACGGCGCCTGTTACCGCGCCGATGTCGAATGTGGTGGCGCTGCGCGCGACCAGTACGGCGTTTCCTGAAAAGTTCGGCGAAGCGACGATCACAATTACGCGCAAGAAGCCGTGGGTGTGGAGCGTGTCGCCGGCAATCACTGCCGGCACTTTTAATGTGAAGGTGAATGGGTCGAACTTTGCACCGGATGCGATTGCGAAATTGAATGGCATTACGCTGACGACGACATACTTGTCGTCGACTTCGCTGCAAATCGCGGGCACGGCCGTCGCCGGCACGGCATTCCTCACGGTTACGCTGCCGGCGCCTGGCGCGGTGGCTTCGCAGCCGTTAACAGTCACCGTCGCGGGCGCGCCGTCGATTACGGTTACGGTGTCGCCTCCGACGGCAACGCTCGTGGCCGGCGCGACGCAGGCGTTCGCAGCCAACACACCGGTCACGTGGCAAGCATCAGCCGGCATGATCACATCTGGCGGCGTGTTTACCGCACCGGCGACGCCGCAAACTGTAACGGTGACGGCGACGTCGACGATGGATGCGACTAAGTCCGCCACGGCGACTGTGACAGTGCAAGCTGCGCCGTTTACGATTTCGCCGACGAGCGCAACGCTCGTCACAGGGGCAACGCAGACATTCACCGCGAGCGCCGCGGCCACCTGGCAGGCATCGGCGGGAACGATTACGGCGGGCGGCGTGTTTACAGCGCCGCCGACTCCACAGACCGTGACTGTGACCGCGAAATCGACGGCGGATCCAACCAAGACGGCATCGGCGACCGTGAGCGTCGCTTCCGGCGGGACCCAAACGTTCACAGCCAGCGGCCCGGCCACATGGCAGGCTTCGGGAGGAACGATTACCGCTGGCGGATTGTTTACCGCGCCGGCGATTGCGTCGACGGTGAGTGTGACGGCGACCTCGACGCTCGACCCGGCGAAGTCGGCGACGGCAACTGTGACGGTGACCGGGCCCGCGCCTCTGGTGAGCCGCATTACGGCGGCGCGGCTGCTTGAGCAAGCGACGTTCGGACCGCGGCCTTCCGATATCGCGAAGGTGCAGCAGATGGGCGTTGCGCCGTGGATCGACGAACAACTCGCGCTTTCGGAGACGCCGATTCCCGACGCCGCCGATACGGGAGCCCTGCGGCGATGGGCGCTCTACAACTATACTCACGCGCCCGATCAATTGCGGCAACGGCTGACCTACGCGCTGAGCCAGATCGTTGTGGTCTCGCTGAACAAGAACATCTATCCGAACGAAATTCTGCCGTGGATGCGGATCATGCAGAAGAACGCGTTCGGCAACTACAAGCAGATTCTGAAAGAGGTCTCGGTGAGTCCGTCGATGGGCAAGTAGCTCGATCTGACGAACTCAGTAAAACCGGTGAACGGTTCGGGCGCGAATGAGAATTACGGGCGCGAGTTGATGCAGCTATTCTCGATCGGCCTGTGGGAATTGAACAACGACGGCACGCAGAAACTCGACGGCGCCAATCAACCGATCCCCACTTACAACCAACAGATGGTGCAGCAGATTTCACTGGCGCTGACCGGATGGACCTACCCTGGCGCGAACGCGACGGGCCTGAACTGGGAGAACTTCACGGGCGGCGATTTGCAGCCGCGGCCGCTACTGCACGATATGACGGCGAAGTCGTTCCTCGGCTGCAATCTGCCCGCAAATCAGACACCGCAACAAGACATGGACATGACAATCGACTGCGTGTTCAATCATCCGAACACGCCGGCGTTTATCTCGCTCCGGCTGATTCGCGGCATGGTGAAAAGCAATCCATCGCCCGCGTTTGTGAATCGCATCGCAAATGTGTTCATCAACAACGGCGCAAATGTACGCGGCGATTTGAAGGCGGTGGTGAAGGCGATTCTACTCGATCCTGAAGCGCGGCAGGATGCGGCCGGTGTCAATGACGGGCGGTTGCGCGAGCCGATCTTGCACTTCACAACGTTAGTGCGGAACTTGAACGGCGGAGTGGCGGCTTCCAATTCGTTTGCCTACATCTTTGACAACATGGGGCAATCGGTTCTCAATCCGCCTTCGGTGTTTAGCTGGCTCTCACCGCTCTATCGCGTACCGAAGAGTCCACTATTCGGGCCGGAGTTCCAGATCTATACCGCAACCGACGCCACGTTGCGCGCCAACTTCTTCTACCAGATCCTGGGCAACAGCGCGGGCGAGATCACGATCGACTTAAATCCGCTCAGCGCCGTGGCGGGCAACACGACGCAGTTGATGGACAAAGTCGATGAGACGTTCCTGCATGGACGAATGCCGGCCAACGTACGTCAATCGATCACCACAGCTGTCAATGCTTCCTACGACAACAACCAGAAGGTACAGACCGCTGTGTACCTGACGATCTTATCCGGCCAATATGCCGTGCAGCACTAGGAAAGGAATCCCAAAATGAACAACAACAAAACACGAAGAGACTTTTTCCGCAGGGCGCTGGCCGGGGAAGCGCTGGCCAAGATCGGCGCGATGAATGCGTATGCGCAGGGCGCGACCGACTACAAGGCGCTGGTGTGCGTCTTTCTGCTCGGCGGCAACGATGGCAACAATGTCATCGTGCCGCAACAGCAGGCGGCGTACAACGCATACAAGGCGATCCGGCTTGGGCTGGCGCTGCCGGATACGTCGGCGAAATTGTTACCAGTGACCGATTCCGCTTCGGGATTGCCGTACGCGCTCAGCGACGGATTGTCCGGCGCGCATCCGTTGTGGGCGCAGAACAAGCTGGCCGTCGTTGCGAATGTCGGAATGCTGGTGAAGCCGACGACCCGCGCGCAGTATCTGGCGAACGCAGTGCCGGTGCCGACGAATCTTTTTTCACACTCCGATCAGATCGGGCAGATGCAGAGCGGCGTGCCTTCCACCGGCGGCGGAACGGGCTGGGCGGGACGCATCGCCGATCAAGCCGCGCCGATGAATGGAGCGGCGTCGTTTCCGGCGGGCTTTTCAATCGCCGGTCCGGCGCTGTTTACGACGGGCGGCGTGGTGCAGTCGGCGTCGCTCTATCCTGGCTTCGACCTCGATTTGTACGGCATGAACGTTTGGCCGGCGACCGCGGCCGCGGCGCGCAAAACGGCGCTACAGCAGTTGCTCACATTCGATAGCGGCATGGCCCTGGCACAGGCCGGGAACAAGGTGCGGCAAGATGCGATGGCATTGAACGCGATGTTGAAGGACAGCTCTGGGACGCCCGCGTTGACGACGGTGTTTCCGGGCACGCAGATCGGTCAGCAGATGCAACAGGTGGCGAATATCATCCGGTTGCGCAATGCAACGGGCATGAAACGCCAGGTGTTTTTCTGCGCGCTGGGCGGTTTCGACACGCATGGAGCACAGGGTTGGCAGCACTGGGATCTGATGAAGCAACTCGGCGCGGCGATGGGTGCGTTTTATCAGGCGACGACCGAGATGGCGATCGCCGACAAGGTGACGTCGTTCTCGCTGTCGGAATTCGGACGTTCACTGCAACCGAGCGGCTCTGGCTCCGATCACGGCTGGGGAAATCATCACGTGGTGATGGGCGGCGCGGTACAGGGTGGGCGGATTTACGGCGCGTTTCCAACGATGGCGCTGAGCGGGCCGGACGATTCGGGGAATCGCGGTGTGTGGATTCCGACGACGTCGACCGATCAGTTTGGCGCGACGCTCGGCAGTTGGTTCGGGCTGACGGCGGCACAGAACGCGGCTGTATTTCCGAATCTCGTCAACTTCGGCCAGCAGAATCTGGGGTTTGTGTAAGAGCGCCGCGGACGGCTTCCTGGACGGCGTGAATTTCTTCGCTCGTAAGAGTGCGGTCATTCGCGCCGGCCGTGAAGCGGAAGGTCATGGTCTTCACGCCTTTGGCCACGTCGGAGTATTCGTACAGATACGAGGCGTCGATCAGGTTGGGCACTTGGCTCACATCGACCCGGCCCAGAACTTGGGAGGATATCGCGCGCGGCGCGACTGGAATTGTGATGTCGAAATCCGAAACCGGGAAGCGCCGCAGCGGTGTGTATTTGCGCAGGGCAGGCTGCAAGGCGAAGGTCTTGGCGAGGTTGAAATAGGCCACTTGCGCGCGGCCGGTTTCAACCATCGACGGATGAAATTCGAAGAGGCGTCCGACGCACTCGCCCTGATAGTACAAATCGGCGGCACGATGCGGATGTTCGTAGACATGCGGCTCGGCCGGACGAACTTCCATGCCGGCGATGCGCTTGAGTTCATCGAGTCCGGCGCGGCCGTCGCCGTCCTTGGTGTAAAACACGATGGCGCAGTGCGGGATCTCTTCAGGCAATGAATTCGTCCGCTTGTGAATCTCGCGGCCAATTTCGAAGAATCGGAACTCGTCGAAGTTGAGACGGTTGTGCTCGATGTTCTTGAGAACGCTTGGCAGGAGGCTGGAGCGCATCAACTCCTGACCCGCCGCGATGGGGTTGAGCACGCGGAGATGGTCGTCGATCGGGAGCGCGAAACGCCGCGCTTGCTCTTCGTTGATGAACGAGTAGTTGTAGACCTCGGTATACCCGTTGGCGGCGAGATCGGCGCGTAGGCGGCGGTTGTAGAGGCGTTCGGGTGCTTGCGGCGCCACACGCGTGGGCACGCTGGGCGTGACCGGGGCGATCGAATCGTAACCGATGATGCGGCCGACCTCTTCGACGAGATCGTCCTTGAGCGAAATGTCCTTTGTTGCGCGCCAACTCGGGACGGTAACGGTGAACACGCCGTCTTTGCGCGTGACGCCGAACGAGAGGCCGGAGAGAATTTCGTCGACCTCCTCCTCGCTGATTTCACGGCCGAGCTTGCGGCGCATCCAGTCATGGGTAAACGTGATCGGGGCGGGCGCGGCGGAGTGTTTCCAGGAGTCGGCGAGGCCTCCGACAAGCCGGATGCCGGGGCTGACGATTTGCAACAGCGCGATCGCGCGGGCCAGGCCACGTACGGTGTTGGCAGCGTCCTGAGATTTTTCGAATCGCATCGACGCATCGGTGCGGAGCTTCAACTTCGACGAACTCTTGCGCACCGAGGCCGCATGAAAGTTGGCGCTTTCGAGCAACAGGCGCGTTGTGGTTCCCGAGATCGCGCTTGGACCGCCACCGATAACACCGGCGATCGCGATGGCGCCGCCAGCGTCGGCGATGACAAGGTTCGACGCATCGAGCGTGTAGGTGTTGCCGTTGAGCGTGGGGCACGGCTCGCCATCTGTCGCGGTGCGAACGATGATCGTATCGCCCTGAATTTTGTCGAGGTCGAAGGCGTGCATCGGCTGTGCCAGTTCGGCCATCACCCAGTTCGTCACGTCGACGATGTTGTTGATCGGGTTCAGACCGATAGCTTGCAGGCGATACTGCAACCACAGCGGCGAGGGCTGCACGGTGACGTTCTCAAACAGCAGCGCGGAATAGCGCGGGCACAATGCGAAGTCGCGGATGTCGATCTTTAGATCACCGCCGGGTGTGGGCAGCAGCGAAAGATCAACGGGGTCCTTGAGCGGCCGCTTCGAGATCGCAGCGACCTCGCGCGCCATGCCGTAATGGCCCCAGAGATCGGGCCGGTGCGTGAGCGACTTGTTGTCGATTTCGACAATCGTATCGGGCTTCAAACCGGGAAGCGGTTTGCCGACTTCGACGCCATCGAGATCGAGAATACCTTCGTGATCCTTGTTGATGCCGAGCTCGGCGCCGCTGGCCAACATGCCGTCGCTCTCGACACCACGGACGGTCTTCTTGCCGAGCGGCCAATGCGCCGTGATCATGCCGGCGCGGCAGTTAGGCGCGCCGCAGATCACTTGGCGCACGCCGCCTGCGCCCGTGTCAGTGCGCGTTAGCGTGAGGTGCGTGCCTTCGATTTTTTGTGCTTCGAGCACACGCGCGGCAACGGCAACGCCGAGCGGTTCGCCATAGGGCTCGACGCCTTCGCACTCAGCGGTCTTGAGCGTGATGAAGCGGCCGATTTCGGCGGGTGTAACGGGAAGCTCGTCGATGAGCTCGCTGATCCAGTTGTAGGAAAACTTCATGGCCGTCTCTCTTTAGAACTGCCGCAGAAAGCGGAGGTCGCCGCCTTGCAACTGGCGAATGTCGTCGATGGCGTAGCGCATCATGACGAGGCGCGTGAGGCCGAGTCCGAAGGCGAAGCCGCCGTACTCTTCGGGGTCGATGCCGGATTTGCGCAACACATTCGGATGCACGAGGCCGCACGGCAGCAGTTCGACCCACCCGCTCTGCTTGCAGACCGGGCAGCCCGCGCCGTTACAGATCAGGCATTGAATGTCGAGCTCAAAGCCGGGTTCGACAAACGGGAAAAAGCCGGGGCGCAGACGCACGGTGACTTCGCGTTTGAAAATCGCCGAAAGCAGCGTCTTCATGAAATAGAGCAGGTGCGCGACGGAGACGTCTTTGTCGACCATCATGCCTTCGAGCTGGTAGAACGTGTGCTCGTGCGAAGCGTCGACTTCTTCGTTGCGGAAGACGCGCCCCGGGGCGATCATGCGCAGCGGCGGGCCAAGCTTGCGCATACCGCGGACTTGCACGGGCGACGTATGCGTGCGGAGCAGCCAGCCGCCATCGAGCCAGAAGGTATCCTGCATGTCGCGCGCGGGATGGTCGGCGGGAATATTGAGGGCGTCGAAGTTGTGTTCGTCACTCTCTACTTCGGGACCGTCGAGAACAGTGAAGCCGAGCGAGACGAAAAGGTCTTCAATCTCGGCTTGGATTTGCGTGAGCGGGTGGAGCGAGCCGCGGCGAGGGCCGGTGGGCGGCGTGGTTAGATCGATCCACTCGGACTCTAATCGCGCGGCGAGCGCGGCGGATGCGAACTCGGCCGTGCGCGTTTCGAGCACCGATTCGATTTCGGTTTTCGCGGCGTTCAACTGCTGGCCGAGCGCTTTGCGTTCATCGGCCGAGAGCTTGCCCATGTCCTTCGACAAATTGGCCAGCGCCCCGCCCTTGCGGCCAAGAAGCTCGACACGAATCGCTTCGAGTTCGTCTTGCGTAGCGGCGGCGGCGATGCGGCTTCTAGCGCCCTGTGCGAGTGCTTCCAGTTCGGTCATCGCGCAACTCTCTCCAACAGTTCGACGGCTTTGGGCTGATTGCGCTGGCGGGCCATGTCGAGCGGCGTGTCGCCCTTTTCGCTTTTCACGCCGGGCTTCGCTTCGTGCGCGAGGAGCAGTCGCAGCAGGTCGAGATCGCCATTGGCGGCCGCGGAATGAAGCGGCGTATACCCGCCGTGCTGCGTGGCATTTACGTCGGCTCCCTTGGCGATCAGCGCGGTGCAAATCCCTAAATGCTTTCCGGCGGCGGCGGCGTGCAGCGGCGTATTGTGCATCTGATTCGCCGAGCGCGCGCCGATGTCGGCGCCCATGGCGAGCAGCATTTCCGCGGTTTCAAGATGGCCGAAGAACGCGGCGAGATGCAGCGGCGTCCAGCCGTCGGAGCTGTTCATGTTGAGCTGCACGGGCTCGGCGAGGAGTAGTTGCCGGCAGCGCTCCGTGTCGCCGAGCGCGGCGGCGATAAAGGGATCGACCGGCGCGCCGCGCGCGATCAACTCTTGCGCGATCTCACGCTGCCCGGCGTAGATAGCGACAAGTACGGGGGCCATGCCGAGAGCGCCGCCGCCAACGAGCAACGACGAATCGCCATCGATCAACGCGGCTACACGCGGCGAGTCGCCGGCCCGGATGGCTTCGTGCAACTGCTGCGCGGGTGTCATTTTCCGGCCTGCGCCAGCGGGTTGAACAGCGGCAGATCGGGCGTCATTTCAGCGGCGAGGTGGTTCAAGTAGAACACGAGCACGGCCTTGGGCATCGAGCTTGCGTGCGCATCCCATGAACGCTGCTGCCAGTCGCCGGTGAGATACTTCGCGATCTCCGCGTCCTTTTCAAAGAACCCTTCCTGGTGAGGAATCTCGAGAAAATTCAGCACGCCGATGACGACTTCGAGATGACACACGAGGATCGTCTGCGCCACTTCGGCGGCGAAGGCTTCGTCGCGCTCGACGGCGATGCGCTCTAGCTGGCGCGGCGCCGAGCGGGCCAGCGATTCCAGGTTCAACTTGTTGACGCGGAATCGCAATTTCATGCGCTCATAGAGCTGAAAGGTCTTGAGCTTTCCGATGGAGATGGACGCGAGGAGTTCGCGAAAGACTTGCTCTCCCAGTCCCTGATAAACGTCGCACAACTGCATTGAGAACAAGGATAACATTGGAGGGACATGTTTCTCTTTTCCCGGCGCGATTTTGGGCGGATGGCGATGGCGGCCGGCGTGTCGTACGAAGTCGAGACGATCGAGAGCCGGCATCAGGCAACGGCGACTTTTCTGCGCGTGGCGCGGCCGAAGAGGCGGCCGGTGAAGCGGACCGTACTGGTGTTGCCGGTGATCGCGGGCACGACAGCGCAGTGGGGCGATGGGTTCTATGAAGCGTTGGCGCTGCGCTGGCCAGAGCGGTATGGCGTGCAGATCGCGGCGCCATCGTTTGCGCATGTACCGTGGTATGCGGATCATCCGGCGAATCCGAAGATCGCGCAGGAGAAGTTTTTGCTGGAAGAGATTGTCCCTCGGTTGCCGGGCAAGATCTTGCTAATTGGATTCAGCAAGTCTGGTAATGGTGCGTTGACGCTGTTGCTGCGGCATCCGGACAAGTTCGCGGCGGCGGCGGCGTGGGACTCGCCGTTATTGCTGGATGCGCCGGGCCGGTATGAATCCGGGACAATTTACGGGACGACGGAGAACTTTGCGGGGTATGCGCTACCGGCATTGTTCGAGAAGCGGGCGGCGGAGTTTCGAACGTCGCGGATTTCTATCAGCGGCTATAAGATGTTCCAGAAAGATACGGCGGTCGCGCACGAGAAGTTGACGGCCCTGGCCGTTCCGCATCACTATGCGAATGAGACGCAGCGCGCGCATCACTGGGCGTCGGGGTGGATGGAGGAATCGATGGCGGCGTTGGACTCAATGACGCGCTAACCTTCCACCGCTTTAACCGTCGGGTTGTAGTGCAGCACGCGCCCACACTCTTCACAAAGAAAGAAGCCGTCGGGTTCAGACTCGATTTTTTGCAGAAAAGCGAGGCGGAGGTCGATCTGGCACTCTTCGCAGGCGCCGCCGACCACTTCAGCGACGATTGGGCCGGACTTGCACTTCTTGCGCAAGCGTTCGTAGAGCGTCGACATCTGGCCCGGCAAGCCGGAGAGCAGTTCTTTATGGCGCGCGGCGTTTGACCCCAGCGTCGCCTGGCCCGACTTGTTTTCCTGTTCGGCGGCCTTGAAGTTTGCGATCGCCGTCTTCAACGCCGATGTGTGCGCGGCTTCGTGGTCCTTCGTTTCAACGGCCAGAGTTTCGGCCTGTTCCATCAATTCGAGAATGCGGTCTTCGGCCTTTGAAATTTCCGCGGTTGCGAAGTCGATCTCGTGTTGAAACGCCGTCACCTGCTGCTCGTTGGCGGCTTGCTCAATCTGCTTTTTCAGCTTCGCGAGTTTTGTATGGCACAACGCGATGTCGCCTTCGAGTTGCCGGCGTTCGCGGTCATTGGCGGCTATCGACGCTTGCGACGAATCCCAACGCTTCTTCAGATCCTCGACCGACTTGCGTTCGGCTTGGAGGAGCTTGCGAAGTTCGGCGAGTCTGGTTTGGAGGCGATGGGTCTCGGCGTCGAGATCCTGCAACTGCGCGAGTGTCGAAATATCTGGAAGCATGTCCGCTAGCGGATTCTAGCACGCAATCGTTCGAAGGGACGGCTGAATGCGGTGACGGCGAGATCGAGTTCTTCGACGTTCAACTTGCGGCAGGCCGCGTAGAAGATGGCCGCGCCGGCGGGGATGCCCGCAATGAGAGTGACGACGTACCGGAGGCGGCCCGGGGAGATCGACTGTGATACGGCCCACTCGATGCCGAAGACGGCGAATGACATGAGGGCCGAGGCGAACAAGACCTTCATAACGCTTGCGGTCAGAGCGCGCCCGTAGATGCCGCCGATGCGACCGCGTAGGATCAGGAACTGAACGAGGCCGCCGAAAGCCGCAACGGTCGCGGTCGACATTGCGAGGCCGGCATGGCCGAAACCGGCGGCGCCGGTCATGGTGGTGACGACTGCGTAGTTGATCGCGATCGAGGCGAGGGAAATGTACATCGGCGTGCGCGAGTCCTTCAGGGCATAGAACGCGGGCACGAGAATTTTCAACGCCGCGTACCCCGCGAGGCCGAGGGCGAAATAGGCGAGCGCGGCGGCGGTCTGCCGTGTGTCGTAGCTGGTGAACTCCCCACCTTCGAACAGAGAGCCGACGATGGATTTGCCAAGAACAATCAGACCCGCCGACGAAGGGATCGTCATGAGGAATACCAGGCCGAGACTGCGCGAAAGGGTCTTGCGAAAGTCCTCCATGTCGCCTTGTGCGGCGGCGCGCGAGATGGCGGGAAGAGTGGCTCCGCCGATGGCGACGCCGAACAGGCCCAGCGGCAATTGCATGAAGCGGAAAGCGGCGCCAAGCCACGTGACCGGGCCATTCAAACCGGTTACGGGATCGGCGATTTGCGAAGCGAAGTTGGAGTTCACGGCGACGTTGATCTGGACGGCGGCGTTGCCGAGAATCGCCGGGCCCATCAACGCGAAGATGTGCAGCAGGCCGGGATGCTTGAAATCGAACGCGGGGCGGAAGATGAAGCCGGAGCGAACGAGGCTCGGGATCTGGCAGCCGAGTTGCAACGCGCCGCCGACCACCACGCCCAAGGCCATTCCTTCGATCGCGGGAATGCCCAGATACGGACCGGCGACAAAGCCGATCACCAGTCCACAGATCAGCGAGCCGATGTTGAACAGCGAAGAAGACAGCGCCGGCACGGCGAATTGGTTACATGCGTTCAGAATGCCCATGGCTTGCGCGGCGAGCGCAACAAGCAACAGAAACGGGAACATGATGCGCGTCATCGAAACGGCAAGTTCGAATTTGCCCGGTACGCCGCGGAAACCGGACCCGAGCATGTCGACCAGTTGCGGAGCGAAGATCATGCCGAGCAAACAGATGACACCGACAATGAAGATGATCGACGTCGCGACGAGATTGGCCAGACGCGCGGCTTCTTCCTTGGACTTGTTGGCGAGGTAGTCGACTAAGGTGGGAACAAAAGCGGAGCTGAGCGCTCCTTCGGCGAAAAGATCGCGCGTCAGATTCGGAATGCGAAACGCAAGCAAGAATGCGTCGTTGGCGGCGCCGCCACCCGCGCCGAAGAGGCGGGCGAGTACGATCTCGCGCGCCAAACCCGTGATGCGGCTCAAGAAAACCGCGGCGGATGTAATGCCGGCCGAGCGCGCGACGTTTTCCGATGACGAGGTGGTGGCTGGCATTAGCCTCCGTAACGCGCGAGGAAATAGGCCACCGTGGAGATGCCTTGGTAGTAGTTGGCCAGTTTGAACTTCTCGTTGGGCGAGTGGAGTCCATCGTCGGGCAAACCAAAACCCATCAGAATGGTTGGAATGCCGAGATGGCGGGCGAAGTCGCCAACGATTGGAATCGAGCCGCCGCTGCGGATGAAGACGGTCTTGCGTCCGAGCGATTCGGCGAAAACATCGGCGGCGACGGCGATGGCGGGATGATCGGGATTGACGATCAGGCCGGGGCTTGCACCAAGAACACGGACTTCGCATTGGATGCCGGCGGGCGCGTTGTCGGCGACCCACTTCTTCATCAGCGCGACGATCGCTGCCGGATCCTGATTCGGCACAAGACGGAAGCTGACTTTCGCAAGCGCCTTGGCGGGGATGACGGTCTTTGAACCGGCGCCGGTGAATCCTCCGGCAATACCGTGCACTTCGAGCGTCGGCCGCGACCAGGTTTTTTCGAAAACGGAGCGGCCAGGCTCGCCGGTGATCGCTGTTGATCCGACTTCGTTGTCGCGGTACTCATCGGCGTTGAACGGGAGGCTCGACCAGCTTTCGAGTTCGGCGGGCGCGGGTTCGGCGACGCCGTCGTAGAAGCCGGGAATCTGAATGACGCCATCGGCGTTCTTGGCTTTCGCGAGAAGTTCGACCAGGCCGAAGACCGCGTTCGGCGCGGCGCCGCCATAGAGACCCGAGTGCAGATCGCGGGCGGGCCCGGTGGCTTCAACCTCCATGTAAACAAGGCCGCGGAGACCGATGCACAGCGTCGGAATGCCGTCGGTGTAAAGCGCGGTGTCGGAGACGAGAGCGACGTCGGCCATCAACTTTCCCTTGTGTGCGGGGACGTACTTGGCGATCGACGCGCCACCGATTTCTTCTTCACCTTCGATGAGGAACTTGATGTTCAGCGGGAGTGTTCCGGTGAGCGACTTCAACGCTTCGATCGCCTTGATGTGCATGTACATCTGGCCCTTGTCGTCGACGGCGCCGCGGGCGTAGATATTGCCGTCGCGAACCGTTGGCTCGAACGGCGGCGTGTGCCAGAGTTCAAGTGGATCGGGCGGCTGGACATCGTAGTGGCCGTAGCAGAGCACGGTCGGCTTGCCGGGCGCGTGCAGCCAGTCGGCATAGATCAGCGGGTGGCGATCGGTCGGAATGATTTCGACGTTCTCCATGCCCGCTTGCCGCAACGCATCGGCGGTGAACTGTGCGGCGCGGGCGACATCGTCCTTGTGCTCTGGCAACGTCGACACGCTGGGGATTCGAATGAGCACGAAGAGTTCGTCGAGCAAGCGCTGGGAGTTGGCGTCGACCCAGCTTTGAATGGCGGGAAGAGAGGAGGACATGGAACCTCCATTATAGAGAGCGCTAGATTCTAGAATCGAAGATTCTAAATCAGAGTACTGCAACAAACGAAGTTACGCAGCGAGTAACTTGACGAT
>Ga0194121_10008528_pt1 | contig 12949 bp, 15 predicted proteins | sample TA2MahCa50mmetaG_FD_148609 | JGI IMG/M metagenome (GOLD analysis project Ga0194121, IMG submission 148609) | Freshwater microbial communities from Lake Tanganyika, Tanzania - TA2015020 Mahale Deep Cast 50m | ecosystem: Environmental > Aquatic > Freshwater > Lake | place: Tanzania: Lake... | reverse complement strand
CGCGCCGAGCGCATGGCCCGCGTGGCCGAGGCGGCGGCCCGCCAGAGCGGCCGGGGCACGTGGCCCGCCCCGGGGCCGCTGATACCGTTCGATCACGTGCTGAGCCAGATCGTTCCCGAGGAGGGGGTCATCCTCGATCCCCGCGCCACCGCGCCTCTCGCGCAGGTGCTGGGTGCCCGCCCGCACGACGCCCCGGTGGCCCTGCTGGTGGGACCGGACACCGGCTTCGCCGACGACGAGCTGCAGGCCGCGGCCGACCGCGGAGTCACCTCCGCGGGCCTGGGAGACCGGATGCTGCGCACCGAGACCGCTGCAATCGCGGCGCTCGCGCTGGCCACCAGCGGGCGCGAGGGGAGGGCCTGATGCCCGACGAGTGCCTGTTCTGCCGGATCGCCGTGGGGGAGATCCCCGCCGAGGTGGTGCGCCGCGAGAACGGCATGGTGGCCTTCAACGACATCAACCCGCAGACCCCCGTGCACGTGCTGGTCATCCCCGAGCGGCACGTCGCTTCGCTCGCGGGGGTGGAGGGGCTCACGCCCGAGGAGCGATCGGAGATGCTGGCGTTCATCGCTGCGGTGGCACGCGATCACGACCTCGAGCCCGCGGGCTATCGGGTCACCACGAACCACGGCGACGATGCCCGGCAGAGCGTGCATCACCTGCACTGGCACGTGATGGGCGGAACCCGCATGTCGGACATGATGTGAGGCGCGCATGAGCGAGAGGGTCATCGAGGTGCCGGACCGCGTGGCCGTGGAGCTCGCGGGCGAGCACGACGCCGTGATCCGCGCGCTGGAGGACCGCCTGAAGCTCGACATCAGCCTGAGGGGCAACCGCCTGGTGCTCACCGGCGACGACCCCCGCGTTGAGCGCGGCGTGGCCGTGGTCGACGAGCTGGCCCGCCTCGTGGACTCGGGCCGCACCATCGCCCCCACCATGATCGAGGCAGTGGCGTCGGCCGTGGAGCAGGCCGGCAGCCCGGATGCCCTGCTCGGCGACGTGGTGTGGCGCCACCGCCAGCGCAGCATCACGCCCACCACGGCGGGCCAGAAGGCCTATGTGGACGCCATCCGCACCAACGCCATCACGTTCGGCATCGGCCCTGCTGGCACCGGCAAGACCTACCTGGCCGTGGCGCTGGCCGCCGCGGCGCTGTCGCGCCGCGAGGTGGGGCGCCTCATCCTCACCCGGCCGGCGGTGGAGGCGGGGGAGAATCTGGGATTCCTGCCCGGCGACATCGCCGCGAAGGTCGACCCCTACCTGCGCCCGCTGTTCGATGCCATGCACGACATGCTCGATGCCGACCGCGCGCAGCAGTACCTGGAGCGCGGGCAGATCGAGGTGGCGCCGCTGGCCTTCATGCGCGGCCGCACGCTCAACGACTCGTTCATCATCCTCGACGAGGCGCAGAACACCACGATCGAGCAGATGAAGATGTTCCTCACGCGCCTGGGCTTCGGGTCGACTGTGGTGGTGACCGGCGACATCACGCAGGTCGACCTGCCACGCGATCGCCGCTCGGGCCTCGCGGACATCGAGCGGGTGCTGGGCGGAATCCCCGGCATCGGCGTGGTGCGCTTCACCAAGGATGACGTGGTGCGCCACAAGCTGGTGCAGCGCATCGTCGAGGCCTACCGCGTGCACGAGGAGGGCGACAACCCGTGGGGCGACGAGACCTGATCGAGGTCGAGGCACGCCTGGGCGACGGCGCGCAGCGGGTGGACCTGGCACCGCTCGCCGACCACGTGAGGTTCGCATGCGCGCAGGTGGGCGTCGAGCGGGCCACGGTGGGCCTGGTGGTGATCTCGCCGCACGAGATGGCGGCCATCAACGGCGAGCACCGGGGCGAGCCCGAGCCCACCGACGTGCTGTCGTTCCCCGTGGACGGGCCCGAGGCCCGCGACTGGCCCGCAGACGGACCGCCCCCTGAGCTCGGGGACATCCTCATCTGCCCCGAGGCGGCGGAGGAGCCCCTCACCACGCTGGCCGTGCACGGCTTGCTGCACCTGGTGGGCTACGACCACGAGGTGGATGACGGCGAGATGCTGGTCCTGCAGGACGACATCGTGCACGCGGCCAGCGCGTCATGAGCACGCCCGACGACAACCGCCCCGCGCAGCGCCTGCTGCGCGGGCCGCGCCCCGGCGCGCTGCCCAAGCAGGGGTCGCTGCGCTGGTCGTTCACGTGGGCGTTCGAGGGCATTGTGTTCGTGCTGCGCACGCAGCGCAACATGCAGATCCACGTGGCGGCGGGGCTGCTGGTGCTCATCCTCGCCCTGGTGCTGGGGGTGAGCCGCTTCGAGCTGCTGGCGCTGGTGATCGTGGTGGCCCTCGTGCTCGTGGCCGAGATGTTCAACACGGCGCTGGAGGCCGCCATCGACGCGGTGGTCACCTCGTACCACCCGCTCGTGAAGATGGCGAAGGACGTCGCGGCCGGCGCGGTGCTGGTCGCCGCCCTCGCGGCGATCGCCGTGGCGTATCTCATCCTCTATGGGCGGCTTTCGGAGCCCGGACGCGACCTCTTGCAGGGCGTGCGGCAGGCGCCCACGCACGTTGCGGTGATCGTCATCGTCGCGGCCGTCATCGCCGTGGTTGCGCTCAAGGCATATTCCGGCGCGGGCACGGCGCTGCGCGGCGGCTTCCCGTCGGGGCACGCGGCGGTGGCCTTCGCGGCATGGATGGCCATCACCCTCATCGTGCTGCCGCTCACCCACGGGGCGCTGGTGTCCACCCTGGCCTTCCTCATCGCTCTTCTCGCCGCGCAGTCGCGGCTGGAGGCCGGGTTCCACTCGGCCGCCGAGGTGGTGGCGGGCGCGCTGCTCGGCGCGGGGATCACGCTGCTGCTGTTCCAGATCTGGGGCTGACGGTGGCGCCCGAGACCCTCAGGTCGGGCCTGGTGGCCCTGGCGGGCCGTCCGAACGTGGGCAAGTCCACGCTTGCAAACGCGCTGGCCGGCGCGCACGTGGCCGCGGTGTCCGCGCGCCCGCAGACCACCCGCCGCCGGGTGCTGGCCGTGGCGCGCGGGGACGGCTGGCAGGCGGTGCTGCTCGACCTGCCGGGATTCCAGCGCCCCGCCGATCGGCTGACCGAGCGCATGCAGGACACCGTCGACCGCACCGTGGCCGACACCGACGCCGCGCTGTTCGTGCTGAACGCCGCGGAGGAGATGGGCAGGGGCGATCGCTTCATCGCCGAGCGCCTGGCGTCCACGGGCCTGCCCGTGGTGGTGGTGGTGAACCAGGTGGACCGCGTGGACCGCGACCGGGTGGCGCAGGTCATCGCCCAGGCCGCCGAGCTCGTGCCGTCATTTCGCGCCATCCACCCGGTGAGCGCGCTCACGGGGGAGGGGCTCGCGGCCCTTCGCGAGGAGTTCCCCTCCCTGCTTCCGGAGGGACCGCCGTACTTCCCCGACGGCGTGAGCACCGACCAGACCGACCATGAGATGGCCGCCGAGATGATCCGCGAGGCGGCGATCCAGCGCCTGCGCGATGAGGTGCCGCACGCGCTCGCCGTGCAGGTGGAGGACATCGCGCCCGCCCGCACCGGGCGGCGCGTGGAGGCCTGGATCTTCGTGGAGACCGAGAGCCAGAAGGGCATCGTGGTGGGCAGGGGCGGCGGCATGATCCGCGACATCGGCACGCAGGCGCGCGCGGTGCTCTCGCGCACGTGGGGAGAGCCCGTGCACCTCGACCTGCAGGTGAAGGTGAGGCCGAAGTGGCGCCGCGACGACGCCATGCTCGACCGCCTGGGGCTGTGAGCGCCGCGGTCATCGGGGACTGACCGTCCCCGCCTATACTTCCGCGCCATGCCGAACGCTCCATCAGAGCGCCCGTCGTGAGGGCCCGTGAGCTCGCCAAGAGCTGCGATTTCACGCTGCTTCGCGCAGGCGTGACCGCCGACGACCTGGCGGCGCACTGCGCTGCCGCGGCGCGCCTTCACATGGCGTCGGTGATCGTGCCGCCCACCATGGTGCGATTGGCCGCCGACACGTTGAGGGGCGGCGACGTGAAGGTGGGCACCGTGGTGAGCTATCCCTTCGGAACCGATGACACCGCCACGAAGGCGGCCGTCACGCGGGCCGCGATCGCCGCGGGCGCCCGCGAGCTGGACGTGGTGATGAACGTCTCGGCCCTGCTCTCCGGGCGATCCGGGGTCGCGCGCGCCGACCTGGGCGCGGTGGTGGACGCCGCACGTGCTTCCACGAGCGCGCACGTGATGGTGCGGGCGGTCGTGGAGGCCCCGCTGCTGGGCGAGCGCCTGCTGCGGCGTGCCTGCCAGGTGGCGGCCATCGCCGGGGCCGACTTCGTGGTGACCGCCACGGGGCTCTCGGGCCCTGCGCGCCCGCAGGATGTCGAGGTGATGCGCAACCGCCTGGCCGCCGACATCGGCGTGGTGGCGGCGGGCGGCGTCACCGGGGTCGAGCAGGCCATCCAGTTGCTCGACGCCGGGGCCCAGCGCGTGGCCACGTCCAGCGCTGCCGACGTGGTGGATTCGCTCATGGGCGTGGCGGCATGAGCGCGGCCGCCGGGGGCCAGGACGACGAGGCGCCGCTGCGCGTGCGCTTCGGCGATGACGGCCTGATGCCGGCCATCGTGCAGGACGCCGGGACCGGCCGCGTGCTCACGCTGGCCTGGATGAACGCCGAGTCGCTGGCGCAGACCCTCGAGACCGGCGAGACCTGGTTCTGGAGTCGCTCGCGCAATGAGCTCTGGCACAAGGGCGCGACCAGCGGCAACACGCAGGGGGTGGCGGGTATCGCCACCGACTGCGACCGGGACGCCATCGTGGTGTCGGTGGTACCCGCGGGCCCGGCGTGCCACACGGGCGAGACCTCGTGCTTCCACGACCCGCTGCAGGGCGACGTGGGGGCCGACAACGCGCCGTTCGTCATGCTGCCCGACCTCGAGGCCATCGTCACCGCCCGCGCCGCCGGCGCCGACCCGGAGTCGTCCTACACGGCATGGCTGCTGGCCAAGGGCATCGACACCATGTGCAAGAAGGTGGGCGAGGAGGCCACCGAGGTGGCCATCGCCGCCAAGGGGGGGGCGCACGATCAGGTGGTGTACGAGAGCGCCGACCTGCTCTATCACCTGGTGGTGCTGTGGCAGTCGCAGGGCGTCAGCGTGGCCGAGGTGGCCGAGGAGCTGGCATCGCGGAGGCGGTCGGCCGGGTGACCACCCTGCGCATCGACGTGCCCGCGCACGCGGCCGGCGACGATCTGCCCGTCACGCCCGCGCTCGACGGCGTGCGCGCCGCCGCGGGCACCTTTCGCCAGGTGCCGCTGGCCCACACCTACCTCGACGACTGCGAGACCCCCGTGAGCGCCATGCTCAAGCTGCGCGACGGCGGTCCGTGCTTCCTGCTCGAGAGCGCCGAGCAGGGCCAGCGCCTGGGGCGGTACTCGATGCTCGGCATCGACCCGCAGGCGGTCGTCCGCGCCGAGGGCGGCCGCGTCACCCTGCGCCGCCCGGACGGCTCGGAGGAGCAACTGGGGTCCGACGACCCCTTCGGCGTGATGCAGTCGCTGGTGGACGGCGTGGCCATGGCGCCCCCGGCCGAGCCCCTGGCGTTCTGGGGCGGCGCCGTGGGGTTCTTCGGCTACGACCTCGTGCGCACGGTGGAGCACCTGCCGGACGTGCCCGACGACCCCCTGGGTATCCCAGACATGGTGATGATGCTCACCGGGCCCGTGGTGCTGTTCGACCACCTGCGCCGGTCGACCACCATCATCGTGCCCTGCCCGATGGACGAGGGCACCGATCCCGCGCCGGCCTACGCCGACGCCGTGGAGGCCATCCGGTCGATCAAGCAGCGCTTGCAGGGCCCGGTGCCGCACCCGGCGCCGCGCGGCCCGGTGGACGTGGGACCCGTGGAGAGCAACATCGGGCGCGAGCGCTTCTGCGCCGCGGTGGAGACCGTGCGCGAATACGTGTTCGCCGGCGACGCCTTCCAGGTGGTGCCCTCGCAGCGGTTCTCGGCCACCGTGGGGCTGGAGCCCTTCGCGGTGTACAGGGGCCTTCGCACCGTGAACCCCTCGCCCTACATGTTCTTCATCGACTGCGGCGACGTTCAACTGGTCGGCTCATCGCCCGAGATGCTCGTGAAGGTGACCGGCGGCGTGGTGGAGACCCGCCCGATCGCCGGCACGCGCCAGCGCGGCGCCGACCGCGCCGAGGATCTGGCGCTGGCCGAGGAGCTCCTGGGCGACCCCAAGGAGCGCGCCGAGCACGTGATGCTTGTGGACCTGGGGCGCAACGACCTGGGCCGTGTGTGCGCGCCGGGATCGGTGCGCGTGAAGGACCTCATGGTGGTGGAGTACTACAGCCACGTCATGCACATCGAGAGCAGCGTGGTAGGGCAGCTGGCCGAGGGCCGGCGCGCCATGGACGCCCTCAGGTCCACCTTCCCTGCGGGCACGCTCTCGGGCGCCCCCAAGGTGCGCGCGATGGAGATCATCGATGAGCTCGAGCCCACCAAGCGCGGTCCGTACGGCGGCGCGGTGGGCTACATCGGGTTCGACGGCAACCTCGATACCTGCATCACCATCCGCACCATCGTCTGCCGTGACGGCCGCTGCCACGTGCAGGCCGGCGCCGGCGTGGTCGCCGACTCCAACCCCGCGTCGGAGTTCGAGGAGACCCAGCGCAAGGCCGCCGGGATGTTCCGGGCCATCGAGGTGGCGGCGCAGCAGGAGGACTGGTGACCATGGCCGCGCAGCCGCACGTGGTGATCGTCGACAACTACGACTCGTTCACCTACAACCTCTTCCAGTACCTGGCCGAGCTCGGGGCCAAGGTGGACGTCTTCCGCCACGACCGCATCACGGTGGACGGCATCCGCGACCTCGGACCCACGCACCTGGTCATCTCGCCAGGCCCCAAGACCCCCGACGAGGCCGGGATCTCCCTCGATGCCATCCGCGAGCTGGCGGGTGAGATGTCCATCCTCGGCGTGTGCCTGGGGCATCAGGCCATCGGCCAGGCGTTCGGGGGCACGGTGGTGCGCGGCAGCGAGCCCGTGCACGGCAAGACCAGCGAGATCGCCCACGACGGCCGCACGGTGTTCGCGGGTCTTGCCGACCCCATGACCGCCACCCGCTATCACTCCCTGGTGGTGGAGCGCGCGAGCCTGCCCGACGTGTTCGAGGTGTCGGCCTGGTGCGACGGCGACGTCATCATGGGCCTGCGCCACCGCGACCTGCCCGTGGAGGGCGTGCAGTTCCACCCGGAGTCGATCCTCTCGGGCGAGGGAAAGGCGCTGCTCGGTAACTTCCTCGAGATGGCCGCGTGACGCCCGATCCGGTGCTCACCGAGTGCCTCGAGCGCCTGGTGGCGGGGGAGGACCTGTCGCGCGACCTCGTGGAGCGCGCCGTGGGCGTGATCATGGACGGCCAGGCCAGCGAGGTGCAGGTGGCGGCCTTCCTCACGGCGCTGCGCGCCAAGGGCGTCACGGCCACGGAGCTCTCGGGCCTTGCGCAGGCCGTGCGCCACCGGGCCGAGCATGTGCACGTGGACGACTCACACCTGCTCGTGGACACCTGCGGCACCGGCGGCGGCCCGTCCACCGTGAACATCTCCACCGGCGCGGCCTTCGTGGCCGCGGGGGCGGGCGCGAAGGTGGCCAAGCACGGCAACCGGGCCGTCACCTCGGGCTGCGGCAGCGCCGACGTGCTCGAGGCGCTGGGCGCGCGGGTGGACCTCGCGCCGGACGCCATCGGCCAGTGCATCGACGAGGTGGGCGTGGGGTTCATGTTCGCCCCCTCGCACCACCCGGCGTTCCGCCACGTGGGCAACGTACGCCGCGAGCTCGGGATTCGCACGGCGTTCAACGTCATCGGGCCGCTGGCCAACCCCGCGGGCGCCGCGCACCAGGTGATCGGCGTGTTCGACCCGGCCTACCTCGGCACCGTCGCCGAGGCGCTCTCGATGCTGGGGTCGCGGTGCGCGCTCGTGGTGGCGGGCCGCGACGGCCTGGATGAGATCAGCACGGTGGCCGTGACCGACGCGGTGCTGTGGGATCATGACGGCTTCAGCCGTCTGGAGATCGATCCCCGGGCGCTGGGAGTCGCGGCGCCCGCCGACGGCGCGCTGGATGGAGGCGACCCCGCCGCGAACGCCGCGGCGCTTCGCGCGGCGATCGGCGGCGAGCCCGGCGCGGTGCGGGACATCCTGGAGCTCAACGCCGGCGCCGCCGTGTGGATGGCAGGCCTTGCGCACTCGCTGGAGGGGGGCATGGGCATGGCAGAGGACGCCGTCACCTCAGGCGCCGCGCTCGACGTGCTCGACCGCTTCGCCGCCCTCACGAACGGGCTGGCACCGGCAGGGGAGGTCGCCAGGTGAGCAACTTCCTCGAGGAGGTCGTGGAGCGCACGCGGGCCGATCTGGCCGCGCGTCGCGAGCAGGTGCCGCTGGAGGCCCTGCGGGAGCGGCTCGACCCGCCGTCGCGCAGCCGCCCCTTCTCGGAGGGGCTCGTGCAGGAGGGCATCTCGCTCATCGCCGAGATGAAGCGCGCCAGCCCGTCGAAGGGGCCGATCCGCCCCGATGCCACGGTCACCGACATCGTCCGTGCCTACGAGTCGGCCGGGGCATCGGCCTGTTCGGTGCTCACCGAGCCGCACTGGTTCGGTGGCTCGCTCGACGACCTCGTGGAGGCCCGCGCGGCGTGCGGCCTGCCCCTGCTGCGCAAGGACTTCATCGTCGATCCCTACCAACTGGCCGAGGCCCGCCTGGCGGGCGCGGACGCCGTGCTGCTCATCGTGGCCGCGCTCGACCCCGCCGAGCTGACGTCGCTGCAAGACCAGGCCGACGAGATCGGGCTCGACTGCTTGGTAGAGGTACACGACGAGGACGAGATGGGAACGGCGCTCGAATGCGGCGCGGAGATCATCGGCGTGAACAACCGCAACCTGCAGACACTCGACGTGGACCCCGACGCCGCCCTGCGGCTGCTGGCCGATGCCCCCGCGGGCACGATCGTGGTGGCCGAGTCCGGCATCACCGCGAATGCGGACGTGCAGCGGCTGGAGGACGCCGGCGTGGACGCGATCCTCGTGGGTGAGGCCCTCATGCGCGACGATGACCCGGCCGCCGCCGTGCACGCACTGCTCGGGACGAGGTCCGATACGTGAGCCGCGGCGCCGGACTGGCAATCCCGGCCCTCCTCATCGCCTTCGCCCCCGTCGCCCTTGGCGTGGCGCCGGGCACGGTGGAGGTGCGCGACGAGAATGGTGCGGTGGTGGGCACGCCCTTCACCGGCACCGACGCCGTGCAGGATGCCGTGGCCTCGGTGGTCACCGCGCGCGCGCCGGAGTCGCGCCCCTGGAGCGTGGTGGCGGGTGCCGGCACGTACGGCGACGTCGCCGTCACGTCGCCGAATCTCTCGATCGGTCCCGATGCCGGCGCGGCCGTGGTGATCAGCGGCGTGGGCGTGCGCAACGACACCGGCGGCGGGTGCATCGACATCTCGCGCGGTGCGGTGTCGGTGACCGGCTTCACGTGCACGGCGCCGTCCCGTACCGGCGTCAACGTGACCCTGCGCAACAGCGAGGGCGGGGTGTCGCTGGGCTCGCTCACCATCGATCGCCCCGGCGTGGACGGCATCAGCGTCACCGGCGGAAAGGGCCTCACCATCACCTCGCCGGTCATCACCTCGCCCGCGCGCGACGGCATCCGCCTCACCATGCTCGCCAGCCGCCAGCCGGTGACGCTCACCGGCGGCTCGGTGACCGGCGCCGGCCGCGATGGCCTGCGGCTGGCCGACGACGTGCGCGCGCTCACCGCGAGCGGCCTCACCATCACCGGCGCCAGGGGCTACGGCATCGCCAGCGACGACGCCGGGAACAGCGACATCTCGTTCACCGGCATCACCGTCACGGGCAGCGGCAGGGACGGCGTGCTGCTCTCGGGCGGCACGCTACGCGCCACGCTGGCCTCGTCCACGATCACGGGCAGCACCGGCGCCGGGGTGCGGTTCGGCGGTGCATCCGGCCTGCGCATCACCGACATCCCGGTTGACGGCTCCAACGCCGACGGCGACCTCATCTTCGACTCCGAAATCCGCACCGGCGGTATCTACGAGGGGCTCCGCGCGCCGGATGGCTCCTTCTCGCTGGGGTCGGAGCCCAACCAGGTGCGCATCTCCGGGGTCTCCCCGGCGTACGCGGCCGTGGCGGCCGGAGGCCCTGCCGGCTTCTCGCGCGCAGGTCCTGCCCTCTTGGTGGGCGCCACCACTCGCGCCAAGACTTGTCGGGTGGTGCTCAGGTACCCTCGCGGCCGATCGGTGTACCGCAAGTCGGGCGCACCGTGGACCGTCCTCCCCGGCAGCAGGCGCGTGCGCGGGCAGTTGCAGGTGGCGCTCGGCTCATCGCTGCTCGGCACGGCCAGCACCGCGTATGCCCCCTACGGCTGATCCCGACGAGGCCGGGGGCGACCGCCGCCGGCTGATCGGGCTCATCGTCGGCGCCGTCGCGGCGGCGCTCATCGTCGTGCTGCTCGTGGTGGGGCTGATGAACCGCGGCATGTCCACCACGATCGACGACGCCCTCGAGACCGGATCGCGCCCGCCGACGCCCGCGCTCACCCTGCCCGTGCTGGTGTCGGGGCCGGGGCTCCCGCCGGTGGGCCAGGACGCCTCGCTGTCCGATCTGAAGGGCACGGTGGTGGTGCTGAACCTGTGGGCATCGTGGTGCGACCCCTGCAAGGAGGAGTCGCCGGTGCTCGAGCGGTTGTGGAGGGCCAATCGCGACCGCGGCGTGGTGGTGCTGGGCGTGGACATCCAGGACCTCTCATCCGACGCCCTGGCGTTCATCCGCGAGTACGGCCTCACGTACCCGTCCCTTCGCGACGGCACCGACGACGCCAAGAGCGCCCTCGAGGCCACCGGCGTGCCCGAGACCTACGTCATCGATCGCACGGGGCGAATCGCGCTGCACGTGGCCGGGCCCGTCGGCAGCGCCGCGCAGTTGCAGGGCACCATCAACCGGGTGCTGGCCGGCAAGTGACGGCCCGTCGCCTCACCGCATCCCTCGCCGTGCTGTTGGCCGCGCTTGCCATGGCGGGGCCGGCGTTGTCGCTCACCGTGAACGAGGTGGCGCGGGAGGTGCGCTGCCCCACGTGCAACACCCCGCTCGACGTGTCGAACTCGCCTGCGGCCGACCGAATGAAGCTCTTCATCGCCGACCGCATCGCGAACGGCGACGACAAGCAGGAGATCATCGACGCGCTGGTGGTGGAGTTCGGGCGCGGCGTGCTGGCCACCCCGCCGAAGTCGGGCTTCGACCTGGTGGCGTGGATCGTGCCCATCGTGCTGGTGGTGGGGGGCCTCGCGGCCATCCCCTTCGCAACGCGGGCCTGGGCGCGGCGCCGCGGCGGCGCGTCGGCGCCCGAGATCGCGCCCGAGGACGCCGCGCGCCTGGACGAGGAGCTTCGCCGCCGCGACGCGTAGGCGGTCCGGACTGCCGGCGCCGGTGCGCGTGATGCGGGCAGTCCGCACGCGCCGCAGCCTGCGGCATGATTCGTGAGTGGCCGATGCCGTGGACAGGGTGAGGGTGGGCACCGCCTCGTGGACCGACCCCGAGTTCATCAAGGCGGGGTGGTACCCCGATGCGGTGAAGAACGATGCGGCCGGCCGGCTGCGCTACTACGCCGAGCGCTTCCCGATGGTGGAGGTGAACGCCACCTTCTACGCGATCCCGCGCCGGGGCGCGGTGGAGGCCTGGGCCGACCGCACGCCCGACGGCTTCCGGTTCCACGTGAAGGCCCACCAGATCATCTCAGGGCATGCGAGCGACCCCGCGCGCCTCCCGGAGCCCCTTCGCGAGCTGCCGTACGAGGCCGACCGGCGCGGGCGCATCCGCAGGCCGTCGCGCGAGCTGCGCGACGCGGTGATCGACGCCCTCGTGGAGACCGTGGCGCCGCTCGGCGACAAGCTGGGATCGATACTGCTGCAACTGCCGCCGCACGTGGCCGCCAGCCCCGACGCACGGGCCGAGATCGGTCGCATCGTCGAGCGCATGCAGCCGCTGCGCACCGCCGTGGAGTTCCGGAACGTGTCGTGGGTGGCGCCGGGCGAGCGCGAGGCCGCCGTGGACATGCTCGCCACGCGCGACGCGGCCTGGGTGTGCGTGGACGCCCCGCGGGTGGACGTGGAGAGCGCCATGCCGCCGGTGGTGCAGGTGACCTGCCCGGAGCTCGCATACGTGCGCCTGCACGGACGCAACGCCGCCACCTGGCAGGGCGGCCGCACCGTGGCCGAGCGCTTCGACTGGCAGTACTCCGACGAGGAGCTCCGCGAGTGGATCGGCCCGGTCATCGACATGGCCGAGCGCGCGCAGGAGGTGGCGGTGGTGTTCAACAACAACCACGGCGACTTCGCGCTTCGCAGCGCCACGCGGTTCGGGGAACTGCTGCGCGACCGCAGGGACGCCGCATGAGTCGCCCCCGCCCGCCCGTGCGAGCCGGTGATGTCCACCTGCAAGGGAATCGGGGTGCCGCGCGACGCGTGGGCGGCGCGGCATCTGCGCTGGCCGCGATGGCGACGCTTGGCGCGTTCGGCGCGCTCGCGGGCGGGGCTTCGGCCTCGTCGCTCGAGCGCGCGCTCGACTACCTCTCGGCGCGGCAGGACCCATCCACCGGGGCAGTGGGCCCCGAGGCCGGGCGCGCTGCGGACACCGCCTGGACCGCCATCGCCGCGGCCGCGGCTTCCGAGTCGCCCGTGGCGTGGACTCGCGGTACGGCCACCCTGGCATCGGCCGTGGGGGTGCTGCCCATGGACGCCACGGGCGACCTGCTGCGCCTCGCGGCGGCGCGCAGGGCGGCCGGGCTGGTGGATGCCGATCTGGCCGCCCGGGTGGGGGCGCAGCAGTCGGCCGATGGATCGTTCCCGGGCGGCCAGATCGCCACCGCCTGGGGCATCCTCGCCCTGAGGGCCGTGGGCCGGAATCCGGGGGACCC
>Ga0194121_10008526_pt1 | contig 12950 bp, 10 predicted proteins | sample TA2MahCa50mmetaG_FD_148609 | JGI IMG/M metagenome (GOLD analysis project Ga0194121, IMG submission 148609) | Freshwater microbial communities from Lake Tanganyika, Tanzania - TA2015020 Mahale Deep Cast 50m | ecosystem: Environmental > Aquatic > Freshwater > Lake | place: Tanzania: Lake... | reverse complement strand
GCTCTACGGTCAGGCGACCTGGGACGTGACGGACTGGGCGAGCCTCACGGCGGGCCTCCGCTACACGCAGGACAAGAAGGGGCTGACGTTCGTGCAGACCGATCCGCGCGACGGCGACGTCTTCGCGGACGAGAGCGGGGACGAGGTCTTCCCCGCGTGGACGCCGATGGCGAGCATCGCGCTGATCGCGCCCGAGGACTGGTTCGCAAACACGCCCGTCGAGTACCTGATGGCCTACTTCACCTACTCGCAGGGCTTCAAGGGCGGCGGCTTCAACGGCGTCGTCACGAGCCGCTCGGGCGCCGGTCAGGGCGTCGCCTTCTCGTTCGAGCCGGAGACGCTGAACAACTTCGAGATCGGCGTGAAGACGATCGCGTGGGAAGACCTCGCGACGCTGAACCTCGCCTTCTATCTCGGCAAGTACGACGACATCCAGCAGACGAGCGTGCGCGACATCGGCGACCCGGACGGCGACGGCGTGCCGAACATCGAGCGTCTGACGCTGAACGCAGCGGAGGCGACGACGAAGGGCTTCGAGATCGAGCTGAACACGAACCCGATCGACGGCTTGCTGGCGACCGGGAACGTCGGCCTCGTCGACGGGGTCTACGATTCCTGGCCCGACGCTCTCAGCGACTTCGACGGCTCGACGATCGACCGCTCCGGCGAGCCGTTCCTCTTCGTTCCGAAGTGGCAGACGTTCATCGGCGTCCAGTACTCGTTCCCGCTCGGGCTCGATGCGGATGCACCGATGGCGGGCTGGCTCACGCCGAGGCTCGAGTGGGGCTACCAGAGCAAGGTGCTCTGGCTCGGCCCCGAGGTTCCGCAGGGCACGCAGCCCGGGTTCAACCTGCTGAACGCACGCCTCTCGTACGACTTCTTCGACGACCGCGCGCAGGTCGCGCTCTGGGCGAAGAACCTGCTCGACAGCGAGTACTTCGTCGACGCGACGCCGATCGTCTCGACCTTCGGCGTGTTGACGCGCGCTTTCGCCCCGCCGCGGACGTTCGGAGCAGAGATCAGCTACAGGTTGTAGAGACGATCGCTCCGCAGCTCATTTGGTCGCAGCCGCGCTCGGGCGCGCGGCGACGCGTGCGAACCATCCCGGCAGCCACTTCAAGCTCGGGTCGAGCGTCTGCCCGACGGCCGCGCCGAAGTCGAGGAACGCGAACAGGAACACGTCCGCGAGCGTGAAGCGCTTCCCGCAGATGAACTCGCCGCCCCGACAGAGACCGTCGAGCCAAACGAGCTTCTCCCGCGCCGTCGCCTTCAGATCGTCCGCCGCCTGCGGAATCGTCCGAATCCGATCCTTGAAGAGCGGCAGCCCCTCCGCGAAGCGGAAGCCGTTCGCCATCGGCTCGACGATGTTGAGGTCGATGCGGCGCGTCCACATGCGCGTCTCGGCGCGCTCTTCCGGCGTCGAACCGATGAGAGCGGGCTTCGGATGCTTCTCCTCGAGGTACTCGCAGATCACGGTGATCTCCGAGACGTAGCTGCCGTCGTCGAGCTCGAGGCAGGGCAGCTGCCCTGCGGGATTCTTCTCCGTGAACGGCGCGCGGCGGTTCTCGCCCGACATCAGATCGACCTGCACGAGCGGGACGTCGATGCCCTTCTCGGCGATGAACATGCGCACGGTGCGCGGATTCGGACCCATACCTGTGTGGAGCTTCACGAGTTCCTCCTTTTCGTCGTCGGATCGGACCCGGCCGCGAGAGTCGCTTCGTAGCGCTCGCGTGCGCGGTCGAGGGTCGAGGCGATGCGCTCTCGCGTTCCCGAGAGCGGTCGTGAATCGTCTTCGGTGAAGCGGGGATCGTCCTCACGCCGGACACGCGGCTTCTCGAGCGGTCGCGGGACGTCCTCGAAGAGGTTCGGCGCGGCCTCCGCCTCGGCCTCGCGCAGCGGGCGCGCCGGCGTCCCGTCGAGCCCCTCCGCGAGGCTCTCCACCAGATCCGCGACGCACCGGAGCCCCGTGGCCGCCTGGCGCGTACTCCAGCCGAGCCACGAGGAGACCACGGGAATCGTCACGGACAGTCGTTCACCGCGCCGTTCGTGATCCAGGAGCGAATGGCGTCCCTCGTCGCGAGGCTCAGGAACGGTCCGCCGAGCGGCATCTGCTGGCCGCAGAAGCCGCCCGAGCACTCGCCGATCCACCAGTCCTGCGTTCCGTCGAGCTTGTGCATCAGCCAGCTGTTGACCGGATCGCCGGGCTCGACGCGGTTCATCGAGGTGTGCTCCGTGCTCGCGACGCCGACGAGGCTCGCGTACGCGGTGTTGCAGTCGCCGAGCCCGCCGAGGCCGCCGCTCCCGCCGTGGCAGCCGGAGCACTCCGCATCGAAGACCAGCGACTGGATCTCCGCGAAGCTCGGATCCGGCGTCTCGGTATCGGGCTCATCGGAGATCGCCTTCAGCACGGACCCGTCGTTCTTCAGGAACGGCGCCGTGAAGCTCGAACCCCAGCAGACGCCGCCGGCCGACTTCTGGAGCTGCAGCTCGAGCGTTCCGCCGAGGTCGCCGAGGTCCGGCATGTCGAGCCGCGTGCCCTTGCCGATCGCCTTGATCTTCGTGTCCCCGTCGTCCTCACCCGGCGTCAGCTTGAGCGAGTCGATGCCGTCGGGCGTCAGCTCCTTGTCCTTGTAGAGGAAGTCGTCGCCCTTCAGCTTCCAGCACGGACGTCCGTCGCACGTTCCGGCCGCAGGGACGTTCCATCCCTCGACGAGGACGCCGTTCTCGTAGAGGCAGAGATCGTAGCCGTCGGTCGAGAGCGGATCGCCGAAGTCGGCGGCGCTCGTCGCCTCACCCTTGGAGTAGCTCCAGGTGAGCTTGTCCTTCTCGCCCGCCTTGTCGATCAGCGTCAGCTTCGCGGCGCCACGACGCGTCGGCTCCCGGCACGCTTCCGGCGCCGGGCTGCAGCCGCTCTCGAGGCCGCCGTCGTTCTCCATCAGGATGACGACGTCCGCGATCTCGTCGGTGAGCGCCATGTCGAGGTCGCCGTCGTTGTCGAAGTCGAGGAGGATCGAGCAGGAGGGGTTCGCCGGAGCAGTGATCGTCTCGACCGCCGTGAACGAGCCCGTCCCGTCGTTCTCGTAACGGCGCCAGAAGCCGCCGCCGAAGCTCGAGACGACCATGTCGAGGTCGCCGTCCCCGTCGAGATCTCCGAGGTCGACGGACGGAACGTGCGAGCCGACGGGGATGGTCTCGACGTCCTCGAACGTCCCGTCTCCGATGCCGATCAGGACACCGATGTTGCCCGTGCCGTCGTTCGCCGTCACCGCGTCGAGGATCAGGTCGCCGTCGACGTCGCCGACCACCACGACCCACGTAAAGCCGCCGGTCGACTGCGCGGCTCCCGCGGCCGTGAACGTCCCGTCGCCGTTTCCGAGCTGCGTGACGATCTCGGAGCCGTTCCGGCCCGCGACGACGAGGTCGGTGATCCCGTCGCCGTTCATGTCGGCCTGCGTCAAGCCGTACTCGCCGCTGACGCCGCCTTCGAAGAGCGTCGGGCTGCCGAAGACGCCGTTCCCGTCGTTGATCATCAACGAGAGCTCGTTCTCGTCGACGTTCGCGTTGACGATGTCGAGATCGCCGTCGCCGTCCACGTCGAGCGGCGCGATGCCGTGCGGCGCGTTCCCGACGTCGATCTCCTGGTTCGAGGAGAAGGTGCCGTCGCCGGCGCCGAGGAGGACGTTGATCACGTCGTCGCTCGCGGCGGCGCTGCAGATGTCCGTAAGGCCGTCGTTGTCGAAGTCGGCCGGCTCGTTCGGGCTCGACTCGACGCCGATCGGCTCCGGCGGCAGCATCGGGCCGTAGAGGCCGCTCCCGTCGGCGAGGCTCAAGAACACGCGCACGTCCGCGCTGTCCTCGTTGATCGTCGCGAGGTCGAGGTACTCGTCGTTGTTCAGATCCGTCGCGGACGCGCCGTAGATGCGCGTACCGCTGGAGCTCGTCCGGTTCGAGAAGGTGTCGATCTCCTGGAACGTCGCGCTGGCGGCGGCCGTCGCCGTCGTGAACTGGAACGCGTAGCCCTCGGTGCGGAGCGTGGAGTCGTCCGCGCCCTCGATGTCCTCCGAGAGGTTCACGAAGACGAACTCGCCCGCGGTGAACGGATCGTTCGGCGTCAGCGTGACGGTCTGGTTCCCGTTCGAGAAGACGAGAGCTCCGCTCGCGGTGCCGCTGCCGCGGCCGAACACGCGAAAGGTGTCCGCAGTGACGGTCGACGTCTTCAGGGCGCGATCGAACGTCACGGAGACGCTCGAGGTCGTCGCGACCGTCTGGTTCAACGTCGGGCTGTGCGACGCGACGGTGAGCTGAGCTTCGGAGACGGCGACGGAGCCGAGGAGTGCAATGGCGGCGAGGAGCAAAGTTCGGTTCACGGCAAGACCCTTCACCCTTCTCCTGCCGGGGGGCAGGTGGTGACGGTCCGGATTAGCCGGGCTCACACGGTCCAGTCAAGGCGACGATCGTGAAGTCGTGTCACCGATCGGCGTTGCTTCGGCCATCTCGACGAGTGCTTCGATGTCGTCGCCCGTGAGCGACTCGAGGAACGCGACGAGGTCTTCCTTCTCCCCTGTACGGAGACCCAAGGGCCGGATCCTCGCGTCGAGGAGCGCGTGCGCGGCACCGCCGCCGTCGTAATACTCGACGACCTCGGGAAGCGTCCGGACCGAGCCGTCGTGCATGTACGGCGCGGTGAGCGCGACGTTGCGGAGGCTCGGCGTTCTGTACTTCCAGCGATCCTCGGGACGACCCGAGATCTCCTCCAGCCCGAAGTCGGGCCGAGGCGGCTCGCGCGCCGCGGATACGACCGCGGCATCGATGCGCAGCCGTGATCCCGGCGCGTACTCGATCTCGACGTCGGCCGTGGTCGGAGCTGCCGCGCGGCGAAAGCCCACGCCGGTATCGTGCAACGCGTGGTCCGTGAAGAGCGCGGTCTGCTCGCCGATCGCATGGCACGCGACGCAGCCGGCCTTCCCCTCGAACAGAGCCGCGCCGCGCTGCGCGGCCGGCGAAAGCGCCTTCGCCTCGCCACCGAAACGCCAGCGATCGAAGGGGCTGCTTCCCGAAACGAGCGTTCGCTCGAAGCTCGCGAGCGCGACGCCGACGTGGTCCCGCGTCGGTCCGCTGCCTTCGAACGCCGCCTCGAAGAGACCGTCGTAGTCACGAAGCGTGCCAAGCCGATCGAGAAGCTCTTGGACGGAGGGATTCCCCATCTCGTCGGCGGCGAGAAGCGGCGACCACACCTGCTCCTCGAGAGAGGACTCGCGCCCGTCATGGAACAAACGCTCGGCGTACGCGGCGTTGTAGAGCGACGGCGCATTCCGCCGCACCGTCCTGCCCTCGATGCCGATCGAGGTCGCCATCGCGTTGCTCGTGAAGCCCTGTGCAGGGACGTGACAGAGCGCGCACGAAATGGTCGCGTTGCGCGAGAGACGGCGATCGAAGAAGAGCTTCCGTCCGAGGGCGATCCGCTCGGGCGTCGGCTCCGCCCCGGGAGGGATGTGCATCTCCTGCAGGCCGAGCGGCGGCTCCGCGGGAAACGAGAGCCGCGCCGGATCCTCTCTCGGCTGCGCGGGCTCCGGCCGCGAAGGCGCACTCTCCGCGAGGATCGTCCGGACGTCGCTCCACACCGTGTCCGCGTGCAGCAGCGCGCTGCTGTAGACGTTCCGGATCCGCTTCTCGCGATCGATCAGGAACACGCGCAGGAGATGCGAGATCGTGCCGAGCGGGCGGCCTCCCGCGTCGTACTCGCGCTGGATCGACTGTCCGTAGGCCTCGAGGATCGGCGCGAGAGCGTCGTCCGACACGGTCGTCAGCAAGCGCCAGTCCGCACCGGGCTTCGCGAAGCTCTCGCCGAGGCTTCGCATCACCTCGGGGCGATCGTGGATCGGATCGAAGCTCAGCGAGACGAGTCGCACCTGCGCCCCGAGACCCGCGTCCTCGAGAAGACGACTCTGCACGCGCTGCAGCACGTGGTTCGCGAGCGGGCAGCCGTTGATGTCGGGACACGACGTGTAGACGAAGCCGAGCACGACGACGGCGTCGCCGAGCACGTCGTGCAGGCGCTTCGCGCGGCCGGTCTCGTCGAGCACGTCGCCATCCGCGGCCGGACCCAGCGGCGGCAGCTCGTACGTCCCCGCCTCGGGTGCTTCGTAGTCGAGCCGCTGCCAACCCGGCGCGAGAACGGGCTTCTCCGGTGCGACGGCCGCGGCCGGAGCCGCGGAGCCGGCCGCAGCCGCGATCGCGATCGCGATCCACGTGCGAGCGAAGCTTCGCAGGACCGTTGCGAGGTCAGCTCGCCCGAGCGAGCCGCTCCCGCGGCCGGACCGGCAGACGCGAGTAGAGGGCTTTCGCCCCGAAGCGCATCTGGTGCGGTGCACCGAGCTTCTCCTTCACGAAGTCGATCGCAAACTTCTCCTCGAGCTCCTTGCCGTCGAACTCGTATCCCTTGAAGAACTGGAGGTCGCCGCCCGCCGGCTCGGTCTTGTCCCAGTTCGCCAGCAGCGAGGACGTGAAGTAGATCCGCTTTCCGTCCCAGCTCTGCGAGGCCATGTTCACCTGCTCGCCGATCTTCTTCTCGTAGATCTGCTTCGGGCGATGCGGATCGGAGACGTCGAAGAGCCGCGTCTTGCCGTCGCTCCACGTGTCCACCCAGAGGAGCGAGTCGTCGGCGGAGATCGAGATGTCGACCGGCAGCGGCACCTTGCTGGGGTCGCCGATGTCCGAAACGGCCTTCGCCTGCCAGTCGCCTTCCGCATCGGCGTAGATCAGCCAGATCTTCGACGTGAGCGCGGTGCTCGTGAAGCAGTAGTCGTGGCGCGCGCCCCAGGCGCAGCGGATCTCGAGCGGCGCGCCCGGGACGTCGAGCACCTTCTTCGGCTTCTTCGTGTGCAAGTCCCAGATGACGACGGTGTTGCCGAAACGCTTCATCGCCTCCGGATCGGCGAGCAGCTTGCCGAGGTTCATCATGTAGTTGTTCCAGCCGGTGAACGACGAGCTCACGAGGACGTTTCGCCGCGGCAGAGCGCGCACGTCGTACCCGTAGCCGTCCGCGAACTGGCCGGCTTTCTCGGCGCCGCGCAGGTCGCCGTCGACGGGCATCCAGTGCGTCGCGACGTACTTGCCGTCGTTCGTGTACTCGACCATCGCGGTCTTGCCGCCGTGATCCTGGTTGTTCGAGAGCCCGGTGAGGAGCATGCGCCCGGGCAGCGCGTAGAGCGTGTGCGGCCCGACGACGCCGCCGCTCTTCGCGACGAAGTCGTCGATCGTCGCGTGGAGCTTCGGCTTCGCGGGATCGGTGTGGACGTCGAAGATGAAGATCTTCGACGTGTCGATGCCGGACGCCCAGAGATAGCGGCGGTCGTCCGTGAGGCCGGAGTGATGCGCCTCGTTCCGGCCGCCGACGCTGAGCGTGCCGATGACCTTTCCGTACGTCGGCGAGCCGGGGTGGACGTCGACCGTGACGAGCTTGTCCTGCTCGTCGCCGACGCCGGGCATGCCGAGCGTCCAGACGTAGACGTAGTCCTCCTACCCGACGATCTTCGCCATGTACGGCGACATGCAAGTCTCGTCCGCCGAAGACGGCGGCGCACCGAAACCGTGCGCGATCAGAAAGACCGCCAGACACGCGGCAAGACGTGCTGGCCGAAGCCGAAAAGTTCGCATCGGAGACCTCCGCGGTCGTCAAGGCTCCCTTCCAGGTTCGACCGCTTCTGTAAAGGTCGGCACGCGGATCAAACCCTCCTGCGTCACCGAGGCGATCCGCACGCCGGCCTGGGAGTACATCGCACCGAGCGTCAGACCGCGCGCGCCGTGGGCGACGGGGCTTTCCGCCGCATAGAGGATCCAGCCGCCGAAGCGCTCCGCGCGATGCAGGTGGACCGCGTGATCGAGGCTCGCGTTGCGCGTCCGTCCCATCACGAGCCCGTGCGGAAGACCGGCGGTGCTGAGCAGCGTACGATCGCTCGCGTAGACGAACATCGCGGCGTGCAGGATCGGATCGTCGGGGACGACGCCGCGAGGCCGGATCCAGATGCGACGTCGCGCGACGCGCGGCACGCCGGGACGGAACTCCTCGTCGGGCTCGCAAGCGCGCACCTCGAGCGCGACCTCGCCGCCGCGCTCGCCGAGGCGCTTCTCGCGGAGGTCCTCCCAGTCGGGACAGCTCTCCGGCGGCGGAACGTCCGGCATCGGGTCCTGGTGCGAGATGCCCTCCTCGAAGCGCGTGAAGCTCGCGTCGAGGTTGAAGATCGCCTCGCCGTTCTGCAGCGCGACGACCCGCCGCGTCGTGTACGTGCGTCCGTCGCGAATGCGGTCCGTGACGAATCGAATCGGACGCCCGTACCGCCCCGGGCGCAGGAAGTACGCGTGCAGCGAGTGCAGATCGCTCCCCGGCGGCGCGGTGCGCCCCGCCGCGACGGTCGCCTGCGCCGCGACGAGACCGCCGAAGAGCCGGCCCTCGCCGCGTCCGGGATCGCCGAGGAAGAGATCGCGATCGAGCGCCTCGAGCTCGAGCCGCCGGACGAGTCGATCGATCGGCGTCGGCTTCAGCGCTTCGCGCCCTGCGCGCGCGCGAGCGGCGGCCGCGCCATGTCCGGGAGACGCGAGCCCAGACGGAGCTCGACCTCGCGCGTCTGCCCGCCCGCTTCGAGGAACGCGCGCATGCTCGCGCGCGAGGCCGGGAGAGCGACCGACTGCTGGAACAGGTTCGCCTCGGCGACGAGCCCCGGCGCGACCTCGGGCAACGCCGCGTCGACGGCCTCCTTCGCGAGCCGGATGGCATCGGGCGACATCGAGGCGACCTTCTCGGCGAAGCTGCGCACGAACGCGAGCACCTCGTCGTCGGACACGACGCGGTTCACGTAGCCGATCGCCGCCGCCTCCTCGGCGTGGATGTCGCCGCACCCGAGCACGATCTCGAGCGCGCGCGCGCGACCGACGAGCTGCGCGAGCCGCTGCGTGCCGCCGCCTCCGGGAATGATGCCGAGCGCGACCTCGGGCTGGCTCAAGCGCGCGCTCCGCGCCGCGAACCGCATGTCGAGCGAGAGCAGGAGCTCGGAGCCGCCGCCACGCGCGATGCCCGCGATCGCGCCGATCGTCACCTTCGGCATGCGGCGCACGCGCTCGAGGAGCTGTACGAACGGGTTCGGCTCCGTCGCCGGAGCGCCGACCTCTTCGGGCAGCGAGAGGATCCAGTTGACGTCCGCGTGCGCGATGAAGAACTCCTGGTCCGCGCTCTGGAACACGATCACGCGAACGCGGTCGTCCTTCTCGAGCTCCTCGACGACGCGCGCGAGCTCCAGGAAGAGCGGCACGTCGAGGAGGTTGATCGGCGGATGGTCGATCGTCACCCACGCGACGCCGTGGGAAAGGTGCACGCGAAGCGCTTCATATCCTTCGTAGCGTCCCATCGTCCGCACCTCCGACACGGGAGACTACGGCTGTGCGTTCGCAGGCGCAATGGGCGCGACCCGTGCGAAACCGATGAGCCTCGCGTTTCGACCGGTCACCCGACCGGGGATCACGCGGAAAGTAACGTTTCCGTAGTCTCTCGGAAGTCGGTATCGTCGGAGGAACCTCGGGACGATCCATGGAAGACCGCGCCCTGCCCCTGAACGCGCTGCCGCAAGCGTCTCGTGCTCTCGATTACGCGAGACCGCGGCATCGGCGCCGTCCCGTGCTGAACCTGATTCTTTTCTTGGCGACGCTCGTGACCACGACGATGGCGGGCGCGATGCACGCCGGCGTCGATCCCTTCAGCAACCCGTGGGAGATGACGCAAGGACTGTGGTTCTCGGTGCCGCTCCTGCTGATCCTCCTCTGCCACGAGTTTGGGCACTACGCGCTCGCGTCGCTGCACGGCATCCCGACGACGCTGCCCTACTTCATTCCCGGTCCACCGCTCCTCGTCGGCACCTTCGGAGCGTTCATCCGGATGCAGGGCATGCCGCGCACGCGACGCGCGCTCTTCGACGTCGGCGCGGCGGGACCGTGGGCGGGAATGGTGATCGCCGTGCCCGCGGTCGTGATCGGGCTCGCGCTCTCGGAGGTGCGGCCGCTCGAGCACGACCTGAGCGTCGGGCTCACCCTCGGCAACTCGATCCTCTTCGACCTCCTGAGCCGCATCGTCCTCGGCGTCGATCCGGATGCCGTCACGATCCTCCTGCACCCGATCGCGCTCGCGGGCTGGTTCGGCCTCTTCGTCACCTTCCTGAACCTGCTGCCGGTCGGCCAGCTCGACGGCGGACACGTGGTGTACGCGCTCTTCGGACGTGCGCACCGCACGATCGCGCGGCTCTTCCTCGCCGTCGTCCTCGTGATGGGTTTCTACGGGTGGGAGGGTTGGTTCCTCTGGGCGCTGATGCTCGCGTTCGTGCTGCGCGTCGACCATCCGGACACGGTCGATCCGGACACGCCGCTCGATCGCCCGCGCCGCCTCGCTGCCTGGGCGACGATCGCGATGTTCTTCCTCACGTTCATGCCGGTGCCCCTCTCTGTGATCGGCCCGGAGGAAGCGGAGGTGTCGGTGCCCGCGATGCCCAGCGAGCCGCACTCGGCGCCGCCGTGGGATCGCTGGGAGCGCGGCGGCCAAGAGCACGACGCCGGCCCCCTGCAGAGCATTTAGTACAACGAGGGGCACGCGCCCCTCGCCCAGGCGGCAAAGCCGCCCGGGGCGCCACTCCCGCGCTCGCTTCGCTTGGGCCGCGCGCTACGCGCGCGGAGCTTTCGCGCCACAGCTGACCGCCGCATTTTCTTTCGAGCGCGCGTATTGTATCGGGCCGGGCGTGACCGACCGGCTGAGCTGGGATCAGTACTTCCTCACGATCACCCGCCAGGTCGCCGAGCGCTCCACCTGCCTCCGTGCGAAGGTCGGCGCAGTGATCGTGCGCGACAAGAGCATCCTCGCTTCGGGCTACAACGGCGCGCCTTCGGGGATGCCGCACTGCACGGAAGTCGGCTGCCTGGTCTACCGCTCGGAGACCCCGTTCGGCGGCACCGAGGAGAACTGCTACCGCACGATCCACGCCGAGATCAACGCGATCGCGCAGGCGGCGCGGAACGGCACGTCGATCCGGGACGCGGCGATCTACATCACGCACTCGCCGTGCATCCACTGCGCGAAGACGCTCGTGAACACGGGCATCCGCACGATCTACTACGAGCGGCCGTACAAGCTCGAGACGGTCGAGGACATCGTGCGGCACACCGGCGTCGAGCTGCGCCAGGTGGAGATGCCGGCCGTCGTGCCGGTGCCCTGAGCCGCCTTCGACGTCAGGGAGAAGCCGGCGCGAAGAGCCCGCCCTCGACGAGCGGCTGGAGCCCGACCGTCGAGAGCGCCGCGTGCAGGCCGTAGTAGCGCTCGAGGATCGTCGCGACGGCGGCGACGAGCCCGACCGTCGACGTCACGATCAGCAGCGCGTGGATCCATCGCCACGCACGCGGGCTCGGTGCAGCGCCGGCGATCGGAAGGGAGAGAAGCGCCGCGGGCAGCGCCGGCAAGAGATAGCGGCCCTGGAAGCCGACGATCACGGGCTCCGCGAGGCGCGTCCACCGCACCCACGCCGTCGCCTGGATCGCGACGTAGATCGCGACGAAGAGCGAGACGGCGAGGAGACGCTGCGCGCGCGACGGCGAAAGCCCGCGCGGGTGATCGACGATCGCGAGCCCGAGAAGCGAGAGGAAGTACGTCCACACCGCCCAGCTCGGCAGCCCCGAGTCGAGCCAGCCGAACCGGCCGACCATCATCCGGACGTAGTGCCAGCACTCGACCCAGGTCGTGTGCAGCAGCTCCGCCGCGAAGCGAAGCGGCTCGCGGACGAGCGCGCCCGGGACGCGCGGCATCGCGGGAAGAGCCGGCGAATGGAGCATCGGATGGAAGACGTCCGGGGCGACCGCGAGCGCGAGAGCGCTCGTGACGAGCGGCATCCCGAAGACGAAAGCGACGCCTCGTGCGTACTCGCGCCGCGAAGCCGCCTTACCAGCGGGAATCGCGAGGACGAGCAGCGCGAGCGGAACGTAGACGAGCTTCGTGAACGAGAGGGCCGTCGCGAGAGCCGCGAGGAACGCCACGGCCCGCCCGTCGAAGCGTGCCTCGCGGTCGAACGCCAATCGCAGGACGGCCGCGACGAGAAGCAGCGCGAGCCCGCCCGTCACGACGTCGGCCGAGTACGAAGCCGCGAGGAAGAGTGACATCGGCAAGAGCCCGATCACCCAGTAGACACGGCGAAACAGCGGCAGCAGATGGATCGCCGAAACGAGGCACGCGATCCAGAAGAGGAGTGCCGCGATACGGCCCGCGTAGAAGATGTCCGCGACGGAGAAGCCAAGCGAGCGTGCCACGACGATGCCGGCGACCTGCGGCGCGTACGTCAGCGGGCTGTAGCTCGCATACGAGCCGAGAAAGACTCGCTCGTCCGACGGCGGCTCGTCGCCGAGGCGGGCGCGCAGCTCCGCGGGCGACATCTTGTCGACGCCGCGGCGGAAGAAGTCCGGATCGAAGCGTCGACGGAAAGACGCGACCTCGCGCGGCACCTGGACGCCGCGCTCGCCATCGGGCGCGCGACCGAAGCGAACGCCGCCTTCGGAGAGATGGTACGCGTGGATGAAATGCACGGGCTCGTCGGGGATCTGCCCCGGCGGCACGGCGAAGGCGAAGAGCAGGCCGAAGCCGAGCGCGAGGACGACGAAGCCGGTCTTCACGAGACGGGCGACGCGGACGCCGCAGAGGCGGCTCGCGCGGCGCTCGCGCGCGTGCGCGCGCGGCGCGGCTTCTCGCCGCGTGACAGCACTGCGCGGAGAGCGCGCGCCGTCGCGGTATCGCCGCGGCTCGCCAGATCCGCGGGCGTTCCCTCGGCGACGATCCGGCCGCCGTGGTCGCCACCCTCCGGACCGAGGTCGACGACCCAGTCCGCCTGCGCGATGAAGTCGAGGTTGTGCTCGACGACGAGCACGGTGTT
>Ga0194121_10008523_pt1 | contig 12952 bp, 17 predicted proteins | sample TA2MahCa50mmetaG_FD_148609 | JGI IMG/M metagenome (GOLD analysis project Ga0194121, IMG submission 148609) | Freshwater microbial communities from Lake Tanganyika, Tanzania - TA2015020 Mahale Deep Cast 50m | ecosystem: Environmental > Aquatic > Freshwater > Lake | place: Tanzania: Lake... | reverse complement strand
GCAGTAGCGACTCTACTGTGCTTGGTAGGCTGCGCGCATAACGATTCTGCCCACGTCGTACACGCAGGAAGGATGGCAGCGGCCACCAGTTATCAAGCGTGATCGCGTCTTTCGGATCCATCTGGCCGATAGGATCACGCGCGTTCCATCCGCCAACAGGCGCAGGCACACTGTCTGTTCGCGAAACCTGCGAGCCCGGCCGCGCGCGCAGCAGCGCGGGTTGCCGCACATTCAGGTTGCGCGCAAGTACACGCATCAAAGGCTCCAGCTACCTGTGGACACATTACGACGGCCCATGAGCAGCGCCCCCGGCCGCGCGCCCATGTTGAGATGCGGCGCTACACCATCACGCGCAAGCGCATCTTTTACGGCCAGCTCGTAGACATTAAACGCCTGCGAATAGTCAAGGCCCTTGGCTTCTAACCAACGCCACATAATGCCCAGCTTCATAAGATCTTCTTCGAGCCGGCCAACATCGGTATCCACAGACCACGCACTTTTACCCGTGCCTGCGGAAGATTCGCACCAGTTTAAAGTGATCCACTCAAAGGCGAGTGTGTGACCGGCAGTCGGTACAGGCAAGACGCGCAGACGACCACCGCGAATACGAAAGCGCGAATAGGGCCCCACTACCTGCGCCGACTTCATGCGCGCCCATTCAGTTGGCGAAGTGGGTAAAAGCGGCACGTTTTGCGAGCGGTTCCAAAACGTATCAGGGATGATGTAGTTGAATTCGGAACCCGCAATGGTCGTCATCAAACCTTGATCTTCCGCTGCGGTTGTTGTATGCGTCGTTTCGCGTGCAAGTATTTGCCACGGGCCGCGCTCCGCAAGTTCCGCGCCCTCGGTGTTAGCCAGCGCGGTCAGTTGGATGATTTGCGCATCGGTGCTGCCAATGACTTGCGTCGGGGAAGAAATCGCAAGCGATTTGCACGCGTTTTGCACCATCGTAAGCAGTGACATTGCCTCGTCTCCTTAATACACGCGCCCAGCCGGCGTCTCGCCGAGCACCAGCTTGCTAACGTCTTCTGCTGTCTTACGCAAAGCCTCCTCGTGCATTTGCCTGTCAAGCGCACCCCCCGGATCAGCAGCATCCCGCGCCGCTTCACGCACAAGCCTCGCCACCCGCTGGCGGGCGATGTTGGGATTCATAAAAACGGGATTCTGAGGCACGCTAGGCTCTTTTACGTTTGTCCTTTAGTGCTTCCGTTGCCGAGTTCTGGGCCGTAAGCACCGCAGAAAGTTGCGCCTGCATTGCAGCCAGCTTTGCAGTCAGGTCGATGATCTGCGCCTGCGCGTCCTCCAACGCGCGCTTGTCTGCGCCGCGCGAGGCAAGATACTTGCGCGCACGATCTCGCAGATCAAGGCTGCCAATGCCGGTCTTTTGCGCGGTAAGATCGGACAACTCCGCCAGTTGTTCAATGGTCATAACATAATGCACCTTGAACGCATCAGCGCGCGCCTGATCTAGGCCCGGAAGCAGTTCGATGGGCGTACCACTGGACACCTGCTCGCGTCCGCGCGTGTATGCCTCCCACTCGGTCATAAAGTTTGCTTTGTCCGCCTCAACAACCTGCCGATGCACCTCGCTTTTTATCTGGCCGGGCGAGATGATAAGAATGTAGTCAACGTATTCGCCGACTTCGCACCCTTCCTGTATGCTTTTAAAATTGTTGCGCTTCCACTTGCGATAAAAGCGGCCGTAGTTCTTTGGCGCGCCCATGTTGGGCTGAAAGGCCGTCAGGAACGTGCTATCGCTTTCGATGTCCATTAGCTGCTCTCCGCTTTAGTCTTGGGTGGATAACGCTCGACATAAAACACGGCACTCCGACCGCCATCAATGCACCCGCCCAGCAGGATTTTGCCAAACGCCGAGAGTCGTTCAATCCACCACGCCGCCGGCTTGACAGTCAGGTGCAGCTTATGGCCGATCAGTTCACCGCATACGTCATCTACAAGAGAAATCTGAAAAAAGCAACGCGGCACAGAATTGAATATGGTGAAGAACACGCACGGCACGTCGGCCGTCGGAATGTGTTCCATCACGTCAATACAATAGCCAACATCACCCTGCTCGGCGAGCGGCTGCGTCAGATCATGCTTGCGGAACGGCAGCAGCAACGCCTCCGGGTCACGACAATTGCCGGCAAAGTCCACGAGCAGCACGTCGTACCCGGCATCGCGGATGCGCTTTGCGCCCCGCCCGGTGCCGCAGCCAAAGTCAATAACGCGCCCGCGTATAGGAACTGTCGCTGCGGCGGTTGAGAAGAAGAGATCAACCGCCAATTCGCCCGGCGAGACAGCGCGGTAGGCTGAATGCAACCACATACGCTCGTATTTCTCCGCCTCCGACAACACGGCCGGCGTGCGCCACATATCAGGCAAAAGGCCAGTGCCGTGAACCGTCAGCTTCACGCCCAGCGTTTGCAGCGCGCGCGCCGTCTCCTGAAATCTCTCGGCTTGCAGCTTCATCGTGAGCGAAGTCAGATACTTTTTGCCGGCGAACTCCACCCATGCGCATGGATCTCCGACATTCATCGGTTGCGGGAAGGCGTGTGATTGCCCGTCACGGTGCGAGGAGTCATAACCAAAGCAGTGGATGATGCGATAACCCAGCGCGTAGGCAACGCACGTCGCCGTGTTGCCGACCGACGCCGCGCCACCGATCATTGTGAATTCATCTTCGTAGCAGGGCAGGTGATCGTCTATATTTTCGATCTGCAGGTGCCACAGGCGCGCGTGCGGGCATTTGGCGAAGCACGCCGGATGTACTTGCGAGGCAAATAGGTACTCACGCGCCGGGCCAACAAGGTCGGCCGTCTGCGGGCGCGCGTCGATGATGCACTGGTAGTCGGGCATGACGCCCCGGTTAGCGAGAAACTTAGCCGCGCCATTCAAAGCAAACACCTTGCCGCCGGCCGCGACCATTGCGCGGATCTTGGGGATTGTATCGGCGAGGCTGGGGCCCGAACCGCAAATAAGCGCAACACCATCATGCTGCGGTATTTGTTTCAGCCAGTTCGTTGGATGCGTGCGCGTGTTTTCTCGTATGTTCGAGTAGAGGGTTTCATCGTCTGTATTGCAAAGCAGATGCACCGGAAGCGTGAGGAGATTCTTCGCCTCTGGATTCTGATGCTGGATCGTCGTGTTGTGATAAGGCAGCACGCCAAAAAGCACGGGGGTTGCCCCCCGTGCCTCCGGTTAACGATCAGGTTACACGGCCCTGCAAGCGCGGGCGGTTAATCAGGACACTCACCGTCGTGCGGCCGGCGGTTGCCGAAGCAACCGTCGTGACGATGGCACCCTGAACTTCCTTACCCGAACCCGTGCCGGCGATGAGGCCCGTTGTCAGGACGCCCACTGCCGCATTGGCAGCAAGCGACACGGTACAGGACTTCTTCATCACGGCAAGACCGCTGATCTGATACCAACCATACTGGCTTGCGACGTTTGCCGACATCGCAACCGCGAGCGGGAACGACTTGTTCGCGCCAACTGCTGCGAGAGTCGTCAACCCCGTCGCGGAGTTATACGTCACGAGCGAACCGACCGCCGTACTGGCGACGCCGAGCAAGTAAATGAACTCGCCCTCGCCAAGTGTCTGGTCTTTCGCCCGCACGATAGTGCCGATGGGATGTTGCTGGGACGTAGAAGTTTCGGCAATAGACTGAAACCCCACGAGTTGTTCCGTAATGGTGTAGGCCATTTTACGTTACTCCTTGAGAACGCCCTGAAGCGAGGCGTTTGACACCGTCATGTTGCCAGCAAACAGAATCAACTGCGCGACGGCGTCTTGGTTAATGGACTGCACCCGCTCCAGCGGCTTGAACAGACGCTGGGGCGCATAGCGCAGGAAGATGTAGTCGGTATTGAGAAAATACGCCCGCTGCGCGGGAATACCCGTATTGTCTTCATACACGACATCAGCCCCGGCGAACTTCATGTTCTGGAATCCAGCCTCGGCCATCTTGCTGTCCGAAATGCGCTGGATAGCCTGCAACGACCCCCAGAAGAAGTTGTAATACGCGGACGACATCAGGACGAGATCGGGCTTGTCCGTACCGCGCGTACACTCCAAAAAGATGGAATTCATGTACGCTTGGATGTTCGCCGATGAAGTGGCTGCACCGCCGTCCGAGGTCGCGTCATAAACCTGATTGCGCCAGAACGAAAAACTCGCACGGTTGATGCCGCCGACCGTACCAGTCGTCGGATCGTCCGCAACGAGCAGTTGCAAACCACCAATCTGCTTGCCGCCTGTACCCGTACCGTCCGAATACATTCCGTTGGTGATGTTGTTTCTCATCGTGCGCTGCGCGTTCTTGATGCGCGCTTCCAGCAGGTCGATGACCTGTTCCCTGCCGGTGTTCTGCACGTCCACTTCCAGCCCGGTCGCCACAACCGCGCAAGCGGCCTGCTTCCAGTCGAACTCCGCCGCCGAAAGCACGTCGGAGGACGCGATGTTCAGCGTTTCACCCCCCGAGTAGTACATGAACGTCCCGTTCTCGGCGTAGTCCAGCTCCTGCACGATAGTACGACCCGTTGCTGATTTCCACGCACCCTTTTCCTTCAGTCGGCCAAGAAGGGCATTGCCCTTGCTGACGTTATCCGCCAGCTCGCCGCTTCTGTTGCGCAGGGTGGTGGTGATGATCTCCGAAAGACCCGGTGATGCCATGATCAATCACTCCTATTGTTGAGGTTTATCTGCATTTATATGGCGGCGCTTCTATTAAAGTGCGCCGCCAGCTCATCATGCAGAGATAATTTCGTTTTGTCGGCGATGCCTATTCCACCTTGGCCCGTTACGTTGGCGGCAGATGCACGCCGTGCGTCTTCGGCCTTTTTCCGCGCTTCCGCGAGTTGCCGCATTTCGACTGCGCGACGTTGTTCTACGTCGAGTGCCTTTGCGACTTCAGGGTGCGCCCGGCAAGCCATGTCATATGCATCTTTCAGCGTAATAGCGTCCCCGTTAGCGAGGATGGCCGACATTAAACCACTCACGTTGTCGAAATAAACGTGCTCTGGTTGGCCCTTTTCGTTCACGGCGGAGCGGAACTGCTGGATGTAATGCGCAGTGGCCTGCTCGGTTTGCTGGCGTGCTACTTCCGCAGCCAGCGCCTGCTGTTGCTGTTGCTGAGTAAAAGGCGCAAGTTGTTGCGCCACTTTCTGATCGATATACGCCGCAAACTGGGCAGCGGTAGGCTGATTGGTAGCCTCACCGCCTTGTTGCGCAGCTTGCATCCACGGCGTAAGGTCAGCCCCGAACTGCTGGGCTATTCCCATGACCATCTGGCCGCGTTCATACGGCGAACCAGTACGAAGCCGGTAAGCCGTGTTCAGTAGGTTCGTGATGGCCTGCGCGGGCTGCGCGCCTTCAGCTTGGAGCATCGGGATGTAAGGCTGAATCGCGTCATGCATCGCACGACCGTAATCGGCCGCCTCCTTGTATTGTTGCAGCCCACGCTGGATATCCAGTTCGCGCTTTTTCACCTCCGCACGCACCACAGGCGGCAAGTCCTTGTAGACTGCCTTCGCCGCCGGCGTCCACGTCGAGGGCGGTGCGTCCGGGGCGGCTGGCGCAGCCGGCGTGCCGGCAGCCTCCGGTTGCGCGGCCTGACCACTTTCGGGCGGCACCGCGACAACCTCGGCAGCAACAGGCTTGTCGGCCTCTAGGACGGTTCTGGCAACGAAACGGCCTTGTGCGTCGCGTGTCCTAGCCTCGGCGTCCGCCGGGGCCTCCGCCGCGCTGGTTTGCGGAACATCGGCCTCAAGCACAGCAGCATCACTGGCTGCCGGTGCTTCCGTTTTGTCTTCAGTTGATGCCTTTGCCTCGCTTGCATCAAATGCTTGCGAGAGTTCGTCAGTCAAGCTAATGGCGTTTGCCATTGTCGCTTCCTCTCATTTTAAAGTGCTGCTTCATTCGCGATCCACCCGTCGCGAATCAGGTCTTGCTCCGAAAGCACCGGGGCAGCGCGCTCATTTTGCTCACGGCGCGTGCGTAGGTGCGCGATCTCTTCCTCCGTTTTTGGCCTCATCTGTGCGTCGTTGCCGACCTCGACGTAGTCGTTGCGGCGCAGGAACGCCTCGTGCTCGGAACGACTGCGGATGAGCGGCCGTTCACCCGTCTCCTTGTCGGACGCAACGGCGCGGTAGGGCTCAAACACGGCAATCGCGGTCGGCAGGATGCGCCGCTCCATGAGCGCACCGCAATGCTCGGGCGCTTGATCACGTTGCCCGACCGTGCGCCATGCGTCGCACTGGATGCCGCACTTACAGACGTAGCGATAGACAGGCATCAGACGGCCCCCGTGGTAACAAGCGCACCGGCCGTGTTTACCGGCAGGCCGCCCACGCCAAGAGCCGGCGTGCCGTTGTTCGCGATACTCAAAGTGCCGTCAGTGCAGATGCGCAGCCCGCCCACCCCGATGTCCGAGACCGTGCCGGCGCTCACCGCCAGCCGGCCGGTCGAGGTGACCGGCAGGCCGCTAACATGGCCGGCGATGGTGCCGCTGACGGCGACGTGCAGCTTGCCGTCAGTGTCGAAATACAGGCCACCTGCCGGAATGGACGACCCACTCACGGCCGCCGTCGTGCAACTGACGCGCCCACTGGACAAGATACGGCCGGCGATCATCAGGCCGCCCCAGTGGCGACAAGCGCGCCAGCAGAATTTACCGGCAAGCCACCCACGCCAAAGGCCGGCGTGCCGTTATTTATCGCATGAAGTCTGCCATCTGTGCAAATACGCAGACCGCCCACTCCAATGTCCGAGGGCGTGCCAGAGGTGTTCACTACCAACTGGCCCGTGGCGGTGACAGGCAGGCCATTGACGTGCTGGGCAATGGTGCCGCTGACGGCGACGTGCAGCTTGCCGTCAGTGTCGAAGTACAAGCCCCCCGCCGGGATGGAGTACGCGGCCACCGTGGCGCTGCCCCAGATGCCTGAATCCCAGAGTGCGGTGTCCCACAACCCGGTAGGCGATGTCCTGTTCACGGCCGCCGTCGTGCAGTTGACGCGCCCACTGGACAAGGTGCGGCCGGCGATCACTGAATGCCCCCAAGAGGCGGCTGCGGCATTGGCATGGGCGCAGCAGAAGCCGGTGCGGGCGCAGCGCCGGCCATATTCGCCTGCGGTACGCCAACGGCCGGAGGCGTTGCCTGCTGCGACAGCGCAAGCTGACCGCTCGCGATCTGCATCTCAAGGATCTGGCACTCCAGCGCGATCTTCTTCGCCCGCTGCTCGGCCTCGGCCGCCTTTGCGTTGGCCTCGCGCACCCCGGCCGCACTCGTCGCCTGCTGCACCTGCTGCGCAAGGGCCTGTTGCTGCTTTTTCTGGCCCTCGTCTCCGCCCAGCCGATCTATGGCCTCCTCCAGTTGAGGCGAGACGCGGAACCCGCGCGCGCCGAAGGCGAGGAACTCTTTTGCGGTGTCAAGCGGTATCGCGCCCTGCGCAACAAGCGGCGAGACCTGACCGATATACTGCGTCACGGCCGCGAGGAACTCGACGCGGTTCTTCTGCTCCTCCTCGGCGTGGGGCTGGATGGTTGAGTCAGTCTCGATGTCGATCCTGAACCCCCGCAGCTTCTCGTTGCGCAGGAGCGTCATTATCTCGTTGGTCGCGTCCGCCTTGCCCATCACCACGGTGCCGTCAGGCTGCGGCTGGGGCGCGTCGATCATCCACATTTCGGGCCCGGTCATCATCTTGAGCGACTGCGGCGAGAACTTCTCCGAGATGATCTCGGCCATGATGCGCAGCGTGTCTCGCGCGTTGAGCTGCAACGCTTTCTGGCGCTTGCCGATGCGCGTACCGGCATACTGGGCCTTCAGTTGCTGCGCGCCGAGTGTCTCGCTCGGCTTAGTCGCGCCGCGCACGATGTCCGAGATGCCGGTGACCTCGTATATCACGCCCTTAATCTGCTCGCGCTGCTGGTAAAGCGAGAGCACGACCTTGGACAGGGTCTCGATGGGCAGCTCCACGAGCGCGTTCTGGATGCCGCCCTTCTCAAGCAGCGCCGTGTAGTTGGTGACCGGGACGAACTCGTTGTCGCCGGCCTTCGCAAGGCGTTCCAGCTCCGGCTGATTGGCGTCGTACACGCCACGCCGACGCAGCGCGTCCACGAGCACCGCGATGCGCTCGGTGACAAGGTCAAGCTCGATGGCGAGCGCTTGGTACTGGACGTATTCAGGGATCGGCACCAGTGAGCACGAGGTCTTCGTATCCGCATACACGGGCATCGCGCAGGGAAAAAAGCACTCCAGCCCGAGCGGATCATCCACAACACGCAGCGGGCCTTGCGTGTAGCCACGCGAAATTGCGTACACCTTGCGGTCAGTCTTCGACCAGATCATCCAGACGAGCGCGCGGTGCTTGTCCTCATCCTGCGGCGCTTCCCTTTCCATGTCGTCCGGTTTCCAGTCGAGCTTGGTGGCGTTGCCGATGGCCTCGCCGAACTGGCGCACAAGCTCCGCGCGCGTGAGCAGCTCGCCAAACGCGACCCAGCGCACCTTCTTCCAGTGCTTTGCCGGCGAAATGCGCAGCCACTCCCACTCGACGTACTCCGGGTACACGTCCTCGGAGACGACCTGCTCGACCATCTGCGTGACGGGCTGGCCCGTCGCCGGATCGAGCATCGGCTGCTGCGTCTGCGGGTCGATGACCGGCTGCGCGACCTGACCCATCACCGGGTAGTAGCGCACGATGTTCAGGCCACGGCCGGGCAGCAGCACGTCCTCGGCAATCGCCTCGTAGACCATGTCGAAGTCGCAGCACGGCGCGTCAATAGAGTAGGTCAGCGCGCGCTGAAGCACGAGCGCAGCCTGCCGCGCCACCGGATCACGGTCATTGAAGCGCCGCCGCACGTCAGGCACGGGAGACTTCTGGTATATCTGGGACTTCAGCACCTGAGTGTTTGCGAACAGGATGTTGAACCGCACCTCGGAGTCATAGTCGGTGCGCGCGTCATCCAGCACCTCCTCGTCGCGGTAACGCTTGACGACCTTCTTGGCGCGCTCGCGCCACGAGCGCTCGTGGCGATCCGCCGCGTCAAGCTCCTTCTTCCAGCGCAGGTAGACGACCTGCGCGTCCTTCGGGCCGTCCTCGGGCGGGCCGCCCGACGCCGGGCCGGCAGAATTGTCTGTAGGGTAGGAGATCGGCATCAGATCCGCCTTGCGTCACGGCGCGCGCCGCGCTCGGCGAACGCAATCATCTGGTCGATGGTGCGCGGCGGCAGGGGCACGGCGGGGCGCGTTGGCTTCGCGAGCTGGCGCTCGCGCATCACGAGCGCACCGTAGCTGAACCCGTCACCCGGATGCGAGGCCCAGTCGTGGCGCGGCTCGCGCGAGTAGGCCCGCGTCTCGGAGTTGTAGTCGAACGACCACGCCCGCAGGCCCGCGAGGCCCTGCGCGCAGCGCTGGGCGTCGAAGTGGCAGCGCGGCAGCACCATGCGCGCGGCGTTGATGCGGTCGGCCACCAGTAGCTGCGGCACGATCTGCACTTTAAAGCCGGCCTGCATGAACGTCTCCATCGCACTCTTGCGCGTCGCGAACGTGCGCGAGCGCGCGTCGTGCGGCATCCAGAAGGTGCCGTAGTTGTGCCGGCCTTGCAGGTCTTGCGCCCACTCGGCCGCGTCGCGCCCGCTGCCCTCTAGGTAGTCCACGAGCGCGAACCCATCGGGCCGTGGCTGCCAGAACCAGAACGCGGCAGTGTCGCGGTAGCCGATGTCGCACGAGACCTCGACTGGCGCGCCCGTGAAGTCTACGGGCACCGGGCCGACGCGCCCTTCGCGCTCGGCGGCCTCGATGTAGCTGCCGAGAATCGCACCGACGTTGGCCGCGCTCCAGTCGCAGTAATACTCCTGCCGAAAAAGCTCGTCAGGCATCGTGCGCTTTTCTTCCTCCAGCGTGGCGAACGGGATCACCTTGGTGTCGTCCACGGTGAGCAGCGACGTGTCCCATAGCGGCGAAGACTTTGCGTATGACCAAAGCTCATGCGCGTGGTTGTAGCCGCGCGGCGTCGTGATCAGCAGCTCGCTGCCACCGTTTTCCGCGAGGATCGGGCGAACGAACTCGCGCGCCTTCGGATGCGTCAGTGCGAATTCGCTGAACGTGACGTGAATCGGATTTGCGCCCACGAGCGAATCGAAATTATCCGCGCCGACCAACTGCCAGAGGCTGCCATTGTGCAGCGTGATCTTCATGTCCTGATCACTTCTCGCCGCAATGGCGTCACGCGGAAACATCGACTCGATCAACCTGTCGCCATCGCGCGTGATGTTGTCCCAGATGACGCGCCGCGCGTGCTTGTACTCGGGCAGCGCGTGCCAGTACAGGCCAGGCCGCGAGAACGCGAGCATTGACTCGATGAACACGGCAACGCGATCCTTGCCGGCACGGCGATGCCAGACGTGGTAATGATGCTTGACGCCCTTGTGAAATGCGTCGATCACTCTGCGCTGATATGCGCGCGCTTTGAAATCGATATTGACCGCAGTCATCAATCGCTTGTGACGTTATGACGCACGACGATACCGCCTGCCGGCCGGCATCCCACGCACCCGACGCTGCTCAGACAGCGCAATTGCCATTGCCTGTTTTGGGTTGGTGACCTTTTGCCCGGATGAAGACCGGAGCGAACCAGACCCGAATTCACTCATTACCTTGCGAACCTTATTCTGCGCGTTCATAAATCAACACCTCCTTATCCGGCTACTGGGATGCCGCAGTCATCAATCGCTCGTGACGTTATGACGCACGACGATGTCGCCGGACTGCGAGACTTGTGAAGGCATCAACTTGTTGACGAGCGTGAGGAACGCTTTTGCGTTGGACTTGGCCTGCCGCGTCAGATACTCGACGCCGCCCACGTTATCCAGCGCTTCGCGCACCATCATCGCCACGTCCTTGCGCGCTTCGCCTTCAACTGTCGGCAGCACGTCAATCGATTCAGTTGATGGATCAACAACCACAGGCAGCGACCCCTGCGCGCACGAGCTTGTAGCGGCGGCTCGGCGCTTGCGTCTGGCCTCAATTGTCAGCATGGGCTTTAAAGTTGACCACGACCGGCGCATAGTGCCAGCAGCGGGGAGAAAACGCAACGTGCGGGCGAAAAAGTCTCGCGCGCGCGTGCACGCATACGCCCGCGCGCCTTACGCGCTTGCGCGTGCACGCGCGCACGGGATATACATACGTTTATAGTATAGTGGGGGGTATAAGTATATATGTATTCACATATACCCCCCAGTACTCTATATTCGTATATATACCCCTCACGCCAAGGAGAACGCCCGATGCCCCTTTACTACCCCGCACCCTCCGCACCAAGAATCTACAAGGGCCGCGCGCCGATCAACTACATCCCGATCCGCGACGACGAGGACAACGTGCGCTATCACCTCACCGCGCTCGTGAAGCTGTTCACCGCCCCCGCCGAGCGCAAGCGCTTCCCCGGCCTGCGCGCCGGGCTCATCCAGCAGGCGATCCGAAATGGCACGCTCTACGCCAGCGACAGCTTCGAGGCGCGCGGCTACTTCACCGTGCCCGAGTTCCAGTTGTTCCTGTCCGCCGCCAAGCAGTGGGCGGCCAAGGCGGGCCGTCTGGAGTGCTGGTCTGGACGCCGCCTTGCGTCCTTTGTGGATCCTGCATCCGAGACCCTCTCGAATGAGGCGCGTTACTACTTCGCGCGCACATTCCACCAGCGGCCCGAGGCCATCGCGCAGTCCCTTGCGCCCGAGCACTACTGCGTGCTCGCACGCGACACATACTACTCGAAGGAGCAGGGCTCCCGCGTATTGAAGCACTTCGCCGACCTGCGCGCGCAGGTGAAGGCCGGCCATCTCGTCGCCGAGTCGTCCCAAGACCCTCTCGCGGGCTTCGCGCGCACGCACCGCCACAAGCACCTCGCCCGGATGCCCGACGGCGGGCGGCTCTGGGAACGCGCCCCGCTGGAGCGTGCACAGGCCCAGCACCTCGCGCTGGTGGCGCAGCGCCGGGGCGCAGGACGGCCAAGGAAGCCGGCGGTGAGGCACGACCCGCGCGCGCTCCTTGAGTACTACGACACCCGGCTGACGCGACTGGCGACCATCGTGGCGCGCCCCAGCCGCACCCAGCGCCAGCGGGAGCTGGCCGGCCGGGCGGCGCAGGCCATGCTGAAGTACCAAGCGCGCCGGGAGGCGCTCGTGGCACGGTTGACGCCCGCACCGCCGTGTCCGATAGTAGAGCCTTCTTCTTCACCGAAAAAGGACTGATCATGGCTATCACCGTCGCTGCACTGAACACCGCGCTCGACTCACAGGACACCAGACGCAAAGCTTACGCAGTCAAGCACGTCTCATCCGACACGGCCACGACCGACGCTTGGTACGTCATCGGCGGCGTGGGCGTGTCCAAGAAGTCGCGCTGGTGCCAGACTACCCGCGCCAACACGGCCGCGCAGCAGGCCGCGCAGGTCGTTGCCTCGATGACCTAACGGTAGTTCCGTAGTTCCCGATCGGGCGGGAACCACGGGAACCATCTTCCAGCGGTAGTTCCGTAGTTCCCGGTCGGGCGGGAACCACGGGAACCATCTCCCAGCGAGCGGTAGTTCCGTAGTTCCCGACCGGCTGGGAACCACGGGAACCAGCTCGTTCCATCGTTCCAGAACGTTCCAGAACGTTGAAACGTTCCATCGTTCCAGAACGTTCCAGAACGTTGAAACGTTCCATCGTTCCAGAACGTTCTGGAACGCTGGAACGCTGCCCCCCAGAGGCCGCCAGAGGCCGCCAGAGGGCCGCGCGGGGGGCGGCCAATAGGCCACCCTGCCCGCCCTTTCCCCGCCGCCCTAGGGCCCTGCGCGGCGGCCAATAAGCCACCCTGCCCGCCCTTTCCCCGCCGTGGAAGATACTCAATGAATACAAGCACTTAGCCCGCTGGGGCGAATTCCACCCCATTTCACCCCCTCCCCCCAAAAAAAAAAGTTG
>Ga0194121_10008516_pt1 | contig 12964 bp, 19 predicted proteins | sample TA2MahCa50mmetaG_FD_148609 | JGI IMG/M metagenome (GOLD analysis project Ga0194121, IMG submission 148609) | Freshwater microbial communities from Lake Tanganyika, Tanzania - TA2015020 Mahale Deep Cast 50m | ecosystem: Environmental > Aquatic > Freshwater > Lake | place: Tanzania: Lake... | reverse complement strand
ATCGTCGGCACGATGGTCTATCTGCTCGCCACCAGGCTGTCTGCTTCACACCTATATAAGTAAACCGTATTGCTTCCTACCAGGAGACCCTATGAGACACATTCGCAACCGCATTAAGACCTTCCGCCTCACTAATGACCTATGCGATTTGCTCGCGCGCCAAGCACCAAGAGTAGGTGCATCAGAAGGGCAGTTTGTTCGCACTGCAATCTACGAGCTTTGCCGCGAGATCGAGATCAATCCCGACGTTGAGCATGAGCTCCGCCAGAGGTTTGCACTCTAATGGCGCCCAAAGCGTTGCCCGCTCCGAAAGCGAAGTCCCTACTTGAAACTTTCAAGAAGAACGCGAGTGATCTCGAGGTCTACGAGACCAAGGGGCTATCCGATCAACAGCGAAAGGAACTGCTCAACGAGCCTCACTCGTGGATCGTGATTGGGAAGAGCAAATGGACTTGAAGTCGTTCCGCGAGTTTATGTGGGACAAGCGCAGGAATGAGTATCTGCGGTTGAAGTACACCGAACGCTATCAAAACGACCCTGAGCCGTGGGAGATGATCTACAAGGACGTCAGTGACACTGCGGTGAGTGGGCTGACTGAACGCGATAGTGAGATAAACAACATCAGAGTTGTTGGGCGATGACTATCGGCGCATTTCTCAGGATCCTGGCTCCTTTGGTACGCGCAACATTATGCCGATGACTTTCTTGCGTTCGAGGAAAAAACGAACTTCATTAGCGTTCGAAAGCGTAATGACTTTCATAAGCGAGGAGTCGTTCCCGCTTCCCTCTTGAAAACGCTCGGTTGCTCGAGCCCCAAGAACCATCTTCACCTTCGTCTCATCATCGCCGATCTTGAGCCCAAGGAACGGCGGGCAAGTTTCCACAGTCTGACACCCAACTTGTTGGACGCGTTTAGTGTTTGATGACAGCCATACTCCGATATTTTCGTCATTATAAGTGAAAAGAAGTGTCCCATCCCTTGGCTTTCTCTTCGCAGGCTCTCCAAGCACATACCGCACCTGTTGCTCTGAATCGCCGAGTGAGATTCCAAGATATGTGTTTGGAACCTCGGTCACTTGAACGGGTTGATCAGGTGACACTTCAGCGGGACTCGCCGAGGCGTTGTCCGCTCCCTGAGAGAAATCGGGAATTTGCTTTGACAAAACAAACCAAACAACACCCACACCCACTACGCCCCCAATCAACCACGCCAAGGCGTTTTTATTTGACCATTTCTTGTAGGTCGCGTTTTCGATTGACAGGATGTTGAAAACACCGAGCCCTAATCCTGCTCCAATCAATCCTGCGATCTGCGGACCTGTCGTTGAGGAGATCGACAATCCAATTGGTGTCCCAATCGCAACACCACCGAATGCGATTCCGACTCCCCACGCCACTCGCCTTCCTGTGGTGATCGCGAATGTGTCGCTCGGCTTTCCACGAATCAGAAAACCAATAATGGTTCCAAGCAGCAGCGGGACGATGAATGTGAGCATTGGCTAGGACCCCTTTGCCGCACCTATTCCCATCACAAGGCACACGATTACCGTGCCTATTACCCAAGAGTAGGAAAAATCGAGGTTTTTTTTCTTATGAATAAATCTAGCGATGAAAAAAGTCGGAACTACGGGTAAGACAAGCATTCCGCCTAATTGCGCAAGCGTTCCTAAGGGTGATATTCCAAAACTAATGAAGAACTTTGAGAAACCCTCAACGAAAGCGACAAGACATATCGCTCCGATGCCCGCCGCCATAGCCAATGGTTTTGAGAAGAATCGAATTGGCTTGTTCGCTTCCATACCGCACCTCCGTATTTTCCGATGTTTCCCAAATCTACTACTTGTGGAACGACTCAAAACACCGTTCCGACCCATAAAGAATCAATAGCATACAGAAACCGTACGGCGATCCGTTACGAAGCGGGTACAAGTTCCTATTTGGGCAGTTGTGTTCCTCCAGCTTCCCGACTGACCAATCTTTTATCAGTTTGAAAGTTTCAAAGAGTCGGACTGCTCGGAGCATACCCGTGCTTGGTACCCCAAGAGGTGAGCTTCAAATCAGTTACCAGCTTTAAGAGGGCGGTAGCGTCAGGATAGATGGGGAGGGGTTCGATTGCGCTCACTTGCCGCGAAGGGCACGGCGTCCAAAGGCTGGGGCGATTCAAGGACCGAATGACTAAGTATTTTTCCTGTGGTCGATCGGGATGTCTGTGTAAAGAGGCACGGAGTAGGTCTCCCTCTGTCCACTTAAGAAACGACCGTACGTGTTCCGCTGATATGAGGACATCCACTGGCTCGAGATCTCCAAAAACATCCCTAGTTTGCCGACGATGGCTGTCCACCACCGCGAGGGAAAATTCCTCCCCCATGTACATCACGTAGTCAAACCACTCGGCGCCGATATGCGAGGGTGGTTTCATATAGCCACGTGCGGAGTCGAGCCATCTCTGGTCCTGATTGATTGGGAGGATTTCATTCTCTCGAATGTAAAGACGGACACGTTTCCTAAGCCGAACGCCTGTGTCGGAGAACTCAATCTGGTAGTCCCCTTCCAAATCGGTGGGATATAAAAACTTAAAAGTGCCGTACGAGTCGATGTGAAATCGTTTCCTATAAAGGGCAGGAAGCTTCGCAATTTCCTCACGATAGGAGAATGTCCAGCTGGCAGATTCTTCAAGTTGAGCTTTTGAAAGCGCGTCCCGAGTGAACGATTCCTCGTTCTTCACCCAGAACTCACGAGCGAGCTCCATTTCTCGCACTCTTCGTCGATTACTCTTCGACTTGTACCAGGAATCTGTAGGGTCCATCGCGATTCGAAGTGAACGGTGAAACCCTCTATCGAGCCGCACCGTCTCATTCGACAAATCTAGAGCCAGCCCGTCATCTCTATAAAAGTATCGAGGTTCAATTTTCACCATCACGTTCCTCTAAAAAGGTCCCACAGACGACCAGCACGACAAAGTTCGAGCCTCGAGGTTTTCGCCTCGAAGTTATCGCTGGTCGTCTGTGGGGGTTAACTAGCGATTAGCTAGGCAGGTTGTCGTCCGTCGACGGGGCGAACCCCATTTGCGAAAGCCGCGCAGGGATTACTCGCTCGACATTGCACGTGCCGCAGACCCGTCCCTCTACCAACGGGAAGCCGTTATGAGAGTCGTGGACGGTTTCGATAGTCGTTCCGCATGAAGTGCATTCCATGGGGTATGACTCGTTCTCAGGGAAGCTACTCATAGGACTGCGCAGCCTCCTTTGACGAGCTTTTGGGCGACTCACTCGACTCTGAGACTGCAGCCTTCTTCTCCGAGCTACTCAGTAAACGAATCACTGAGTTGACTTCCTTTTCTTCGCTCAACGTCCCGACATGGTGAACCGTTTTGGTCTGTGGATTGTGATATACCACGACCACCGAGAATTGGTTCTTTGTCACGTTGTAGGGAAGCTCGACGGTAGGCTTACTTAGAGCACTCAGAGTGTACTGCTGGACAAGAGCGTTGATATCAACCGCCTCTTTATCCGTAGACGGCTCCCGCTCGACGACATTTGCCAGCGCTTTGACAACGCCGCCCTGATCTTTCAGCCACTTCGTGAAAAGCTTCGGATCGATAGACTTCTCCAGAGCGAGTCGAACAATCTTCTTATACTTCGAGCGAAGAGAGCCGTAGACCTGCATCCCATTCGTCGAAATAAAAAGAAGATGCTCAGTCGCCTGCATCCGCTTCTCATCTGGCAAAACATTACCATCCTTGTCTTTCTTAAAGCTCTTGGTCGTCCATAGCGATCTCTTGAGCGTAGTCTCAATTGCGTTACGTGCTTGCACCAACGAATCAAGAAACGCCGCAGAGTCTCCCTTAGATACCTGAGCTTCATATATGCGCGACAAGTAGTCGTAGAGAGTGTCTCGAGAAGACTGCATCTGCGATCTTGCAACAACAAAGAGATTGTTAATCTCTTGAATTGTCGATGAAGCCTCCGACGACGGAAGTGCAACAATCGTTGTCGTATCGACAAATAGATCATTGTTCGCAGCGACCGCCGCTTCGGTCGATCGAGATACAAACTGAACAACGTTTTTCACGTTGACAGTCTCCGTGGCATTTTTGAGGGATGCCGTCCCGTCTTTAAATAAAGTATTCAAATCACTTTCCTATTCAAAAGATCCCGTTGAAAGATTCAGACTGCAGTGTCGGGATCGGTCCACCACAAAAATCCGTAACACGCTTAAGGAAAAGGAAATCGACCGCTCGGCGTCCAAACGTCGGGTGAGAGACGGGCTTGCGTAAAAGCATCGAGCAACCGCTGAAACTCATCAGGATTGGAAATAGCGTCGTCAAATTCCTCCGCGAACATTCGCCACGAGATATCAAAAATGTTGTCTATATCCGCGGGAAGATGCCTTCTAAGATCTGCAGACGCCGCATCGGAAAACTCAAAATACGCATCGTTATCGTTTGAAAACCGCCCACAGAATCCGCATCCAGGCTCGCTGTAGTAAGCGATAAGATCCCAGCCTGAAGCCACCATTGCTTTGTAAACTCCGATCGGTGGAGTCCATGGCGTGTCGAAGCTTAGTACGATCAGATTTCCTGAATGAAAGGTGCTTCCCCGATGCTGCGCCTCCGCCCTACATCCCCAGTGCCTAAAACACCAGTCACGGTCTACATCAGGACTCTTCTGCTGAATGAAAGCATTGAAAAACTCATCTTTGAGGAACGACTCGCTGAGCGCCACGACGCGCTGCCGATCGGTGTGCGATGCAAATAAAATATTTCGACAATCATTTGCCATGAAAAGCTATCTCCAATTAACAGTCAGTGACTTCAAACATAGGGTTAGTTACATCACGCAATCGCAATGCACGCTGGCGCATCGGTGTTCCGCCATAGACGCACACTGGTCAACTCGTGCCGATGCATCGCGCGAGCGTATGACGATCAGTCGTTTTCCTCGTGGAAGCGATGAACTCGACACGATTCCGCTCACACCATCGACGCTGTGTGTAAATCGACATCCGATGCAAAAATAAGGGAACGCGAACAAGCTCGCGTTTCCTATTTACAACGACCTTTACTTTCGCGCGTGCGATGTAGCCGAAAGCAAGGGGTCTCGGTCTCTGTCCAAGAAAATCAGGATTTAACACTGCTCGACTCCTTAGCTTGGGAATTCAAATGATTGGCGCGTGCCGTTCGCCGACGCCCATAGCCGCGACCACGACTTAGCGCACGCGCGACCCCTGGATCGACAGACGAGGGGAATAGGTGGGCGACTCGCTTCGCACCCGCTTTACGAGCCGCATGCATTTGGCAACGAGCGAGCGTTATCGATGAAAGCGGAACGGGGTTTACATAACGGGCACGCCGACGGCTCTTCACCGTCGTGATCCGATTTCCTTTTGCGAGAAACTCTGCAATACCTTCCGCGTTTCGCGCAGTAACGGCGTCCTTATCGACGTAAGGCTTATCCAAGTCGCGGCTATAGAAAAAACTATTCGACATATTTAAAAATGACCTCAATAAAAAAAGGCAACAACTTTCAATCAACAATTACAACCCTACATTCGAACTCCTTGATGACCTATGGCGCCGCGACGAGACCCACTTCGGTGTCGCCTGCGGTGAAAATGGGTGTAGCTCGTTGTCATAACTACTAACAAAGCACAGATGACTCTTCCGACGCCCGCCGTCGTGGTGAGACTCATTTGAACGTCGGCTGCCGCAAAAACTGGTATCGCCTGCTGTCATAACTCTTACTAAAGCACAGCGAGTAAGTACGACCTATCCCGTCTAGGTGAAACTCATATTGATGGTGCTTTCTGTGATGACTCGAAGAGGAACGTAGGTCTCGCTCTTGGATTAATCCTCGGGCTTTAAAAACGCTAGCGTCCGAGGCGTCTGAGTACGGCATTGACTGCATGTCCTTAACGATGCCCGAAAGCGATACGGAGACCTATGCCGCCGTACCGAGTTTCACTTCGGTGGGGCGGATGACGTGATATTCAAAATCGCGATCGCTTGGACTACAGTGGGGCTCTAAATTTGTTGAAACTTTCAACAGGTGCGATCGATGGCTATATCACGAAAGAAGACACGAGGAATTACACGAATGGGCGGGCGGGCGTTTTACTCGTCGTGGTTCTTTTTTCTTAAGTCCGCACTGAGAGAGGGCGTTGATATTGACCAAAGCGTCTATCGCGACTGGGGATCGCCAGATGACATAAGGGCGCTTTCATTCAATAAATGGTGGGATCAGAGGGGTCAGCAGATCGCAGATGCGGCTCAGCAACGCGATGCAAAGGTGGTTAGCGTCTCGCCATCATCTGTGACGATCGAGTTCTCGCTGCGGATGAACAGCCGTCTTGTCAAGAGCAAGGCGTCTGCGCTATTTACAAAAGCGAAGAACTCTATTGATCGAGATACGTTCGAGTTAGAGGAGAGACGTTTTGACTACAAGCAGTTCAAGATATTCGAAAAAACCCTGATCCTTGAAAGTAATGCTGAATATCAGGGAAAGACAATCGAGCAGAAACTCGAGGCTTTAAGTAAAGTGTTCGCAGTCCAAGGTGAGAAAAACAAAAAAACGCTCGAAACGCTGATTCGCAAGGCTCTCGAATTTCGTCTTCAAGAAAAGTCCTCGGGCGATGGAATACTAGCAAAGCGCGCAGCGAAGTATGAGGACCGTGCGGAGTCACTACGTGAGTTTATTAAGGTGCAGGATGCCAGATGGACCCTCGCCGAGAAGAACGAGCTGTTAGCCGCAAATTCGGCTGCGCAGAAGAAATATCACCGATGGAAAACCGCAGCGAAGATACTCATGCTCAATGCGGCGAAAGGTAAATTTCCATCAGATGGATGGAACAGCGACAACCTTGCAACCCAGCTAAGAAGGCGCGAGGAGGAGTGTGGAGTTACATTAAAGTCCTTAGATAGTCATAAAGGCGGGGCAAACGCCCATCAGTCCGAACGAAGATCTCTGATCAGCGGAAACGTAAGGAGAACGGCGCAAGGCGAACGCCTGCGTCGTCTTGGAAAACAAGATCGGGGGTACAAAAGCCGCTCACTATCGGGGACGGATGTAGACCAGGGGTACGGACTATCTCCGTTGACACGAGATCAGTACTTTAAGCGCGAAGCAATTCGAAAAGAGGCAAAGCAGAAGGCAAAGGTGCAGTCCTCGAAGCCCATGGTGTCCAAAAAGAAGCTGGCAGGCGAGGGGGCGTACAAGGCGATGTTTGAAAAGAAAATGCGCCTCAGGAAAATGCTTGAGCTGGGTAAAGTTGATTGGTCAATGCGCTCGCGGCGTAAAAAGCGACCTTGAAAAAGGTCGCGACTTGTTTATCGAAATCGTTTTATCGCATCGGGAATCCCGAGTTTGGTTGTTGCCAAGTCGTATTGAACCACTCGTTCTGGAGTCCGATGGGCGCGGATGCGACCGTTTTCAGTAAGGACTTCGAGTCGCCAGTAGTTACCATCCGCCCGCGCCTTTGTGATGGTGAAGGCGCCTGAGCGTGACTGCTTGCCCCAAACTCGGATTACTCGGAACTCACTTTGTAATGAACCCCGCGCTGCTTCGAGGGCATCTCTCCGTCTGACATTCGCGGCTCGCTTCTCCCAAGAGTCGTCAGCAACATCGAGGCTCGAATACCGAACAATTCCGTCGTCATATTTATCGATTAAACTCTGGTGGAGCGTGAGTACAACCTCTTCACGACCGTTTGTGATGTTGGGATGAGTGTGCTGCATCCACGCGGTCGCAGGGAGAAGATCCGCGGTGAGATACACACCATGCTTCCGAAACTGCGTGGCGAGCTGTGTTGACGGCACTTTTGCTGAAGCGGCATAGATGCGCGCGATGTTTAGAGTGTCTGGTCCGTGGAACTTAATTTGAGCGTTAGAAAGTTCGAATGTGACCCTGCCCCGATTCTGTAAGTCCGCTATCGCGGCTCTAATATCGGCTTCCTTGGCTTTGGATTGTTTCTCAAGGTCATGCCATAGCCAAGTCTTATTGCCGAACTTCGCATCGACTCCCTGCCGACGGAGGTGGGGCATGACCTTTTGAAGGACTTGATAGTGCTTGTTGGCAGATGATTTATTTGCCATGGTCGCTTCGAACTCCCAGGTTTGATTGCCAGCGTTCGACTTCTATCCGCCGCCAGCGTACCGAACGCTTGCTCACCTGCAAAGGTGCGGGAAACTTTCCAGCCGTAACGAGCCCGTAAATCGTTGATCGCGAGAGCGAAACGAGGGTGCAGACGTCTTTGAGGGTGAGCAGGTCTCCTAGACTCCTCTGAGGGGGTAGCTCTGCGGACGAACGCAGACTGATGTCAGGGGTAGGGCGGTCGGTCTCCCCTCGCATGGACAAGCGCTCGCAGGCGGAGGATCTCTGAAATCGCCAGCTGCCGTTCTTGGATCAGCTCGCCGAGGGTTCTAGTCCCCGCGTCGAGACTGAGGCGAGCGAGGACATCGTCAGAGGACGGGAAGTTGAACGAGCGTTCAGATCGGCGGATATTCATAGACGGGGCGCCTTTTCGGGGAGTAACTAAAACCCTAATCTAGCGCCATCAGCCTGCCCTAATAGATTCAATCGGTTACGTTAACCGCCGACGACTCTGCGGTCCGTTACTAAAACTGAAGATTAGAGTACGAGTATCACCAACATGAAGCGATATCTTCCGTTCCTATTGCTCCTCGCGATGCTCTCCCCGATCTCCGTGACCCAAAACTCACCGAGCACCACTGAAGACCCAGTTGGGGAGTTGCTTCGAAAAGCCGAGCAAGGAGATGCGGACATGCAGCTGATCTTGGGCACTATGTACTACCAAGGCATTCTTGTTCCCAAGAGCGCTACCGAAGCGGTGAAGTGGTATCGGCGAGCCGCAGATCAAGGAGCTGCGCAAGCACAGTACAACTTAGGGGTGATGTATCAAACTGGCGACGGCGTTCCCAAGAACGACGCGGAAGCAATCAAGTGGTATCGGCGTGCGGCAGATCAAGGAGATGCGAACGCACAGACCAACTTGGGGGTGATGTATCGAACTGGCGACGGCGTTCCCAAGAACGACGCGGAAGCAATCAAGTGGTATCGGCGAGCCGCAGATCAAGGAGCTGCGCAAGCACAGTACAACCTAGGGGTGATGTATCGAACTGGCGACGGCGTTCCCAAGAACGACGCGGAAGCAATTAAGTGGTATCGGCGAGCCGCTGACCAAGGTCTTGCAGATGCGCAGATCGGCTTGGGAAATATGTACCGCAAAGGAGACGGGGCGCCTAAGAATGTCGTCGAAGCAGCGAAGTGGTATCAGAGAGCAGCGGATCAAGGCGCCGCAGTAGCACAGCACAACTTAGGGGAGATGTATCGGACTGGCGACGGTGTTCCCAAGAGTGCTGCCGCAGCGGTGAAGTGGTATCGAAAAGCAGCAGATCAAGGGTTGGCGAATGCGCAGTTCGGCTTAGGGTATATGTACCGTACTGGAGACGGTGTTCCTGAAAACGTCGCCGAAGCATTTAAGTGGTATCGGCGTGCGGCAGATCAAGGAGATGGGAACGCACAGTCCGTATTAGGCGCTATGTTCGCGTTGGGCGAAGGAGTCCCGAAGAGCGAAATTGAAGCTTATTTTTGGTTCAATCTTGCGGCGGCGCAAGGGGAGGAGAGCGCAAAGCGAGGTAGAGACACTACTGAAAAGCTAATGACCCGTGAACAAATCGCCGAAGCACAAAGAAGATCAGCGTCTTGGCAGCCGAAGGTGGAGCGACCGTGAACCGATGGCTCTCATCACTTTGTCTACTAGCGACGCTATCGCCAATCGCTTCCGCACAAAACCCACAGAGTTACACTCACGCTATTACCGAACTGCATCGAAAAGCGGAGCAAGGAGATGCAGAGTCTCAGTTCAATCTCGCACTGTGCTATACGGACGGCGACGGTATCAAGCAAGATGACGCTGAAGCCATTCGCTGGTATCGAAAGTCTGCGGACCAAGGATTCGCACCAGCGCAACTAAACCTAGGCAACAGATATCGGACGGGACAAGGAGTCCCTAAGGACGCCGCTACGGCTGTTCTATGGTATCGAAAGGCAGCCGACCAAGGGGTAAGCGACGCTCAATACAATTTGGCGGTGTCGTATCGAAAAGGGATTGGCATTGCGCAATCTCCGCCAGAGGCGATCCGATGGTACAAAGCAGCTGCCGATCAAGGTCATCCCCAAGCCCAAGGCACGCTGGGAGTGATTTATCTCAATGGTGATGGTGTCAGCGTTGATTACAAAGAGTCCGCTCGTTGGTTCACCATGGCAGCAAAGCAAAACGATGTTCAAGCGCAGTACTTTCTAGGAAATATGTATATCACTGGCACAGGAGTCGCTCGCGATCCGAGTCGTGCTTACTTTTGGTTGAGTGTCGCACACGCACAGGGTGCTGAGCAGGCGGCGCCGCAGATAAAGCAGCTCGAAGGAGAGCTATCGAACCAGCAACTAGCGAGCATCAAAAACGATCTCAAGGAACTCGGGCTTAATCGATAGGTGCATTAGCGCGTGGCGCTCGAGCAAGCAATTGTACGAAGCGGCTAACATCGTACCGATACAAGCGTGGGTGCAATAGCGATCACGACTAACGATTGTTCCGCTCACAGATGACATTATGGACGCAACATCAAATCCAAATAGCGTTGACGGAATACGGCAGCTCGCAGAAAACGGTAATGCAGACGCTCAGTATTGGCTCGGTTTTATGCATTACTGCGGCTCTCTCGTGGCTCAGGACGACGCCGCAGCAGCTCGGTGGTTCCTATGTGCCGCTACGCAGGGACATCCCACCGCTCAGAATGACTTAGGGGTGCTTTACGCTAACGGACGCGGCGTCCCTCAGGATGATTGCGAGGCGGTGAAGTGGTACGCCAAAGGCGCGGAAGGAGGGAATTCCACCGCACAAATGAATTTCGGAAGAATGTTTTACGACGGACGCGGAGTCCCGAAGAACGATGCTCAAGCGTTATTTTGGTCACAGCTCGCAGCTGATGGTGGCGACGCGACAGCAAAGAGTAACGTTGAGTTTCTCAGTAGGATAATAACCGCCGAGCAAGCCGCTAATGTCAAGACGCAAGTTTCACACTGGCAACGGTCACACCTCGCGGATGACTCCGAGTCTCATAGCGAGGACTAAGCGGTTGTTAAGCGCCATAGAGCAGTGATGACCTATCAAAAATTCCATCACCTCATCGCCACCGAGATGCGAATGGCGCAGGTCTATCAGCCTGTGATGCTGATATTTTATATCAATCCTAAAGGGTAAATTTACCGTATGAACATAATTTTCGATGGGTGCGTGGATCTACTTGAGAATCTAGCGCCGCTTGCAGGAATGACCTACAAAGAAATCAATGTTTGGCTGTTTGTCGTCATCCATCCTACGATCACCCTCGCGCTAACGATAGCTGTGATCGTATTGATCCGTCAAAATCGACCGTTTAGGCGATAAAACTCGTGTCTGCATTTATTCAACGACTTCTCAACCTAGTAACGTTCACTACGGTCGCTCTCACTGTCGGGGCACTTGCCCTTATTGCCTACGGCTTTTACAACGATCAGCAGGAATGCAACGCCCCAGAATTGCCGATCACTGTCACCGAAGAGGATTGTAAGAGGCTATTTACCGTTGAATGCTTGAGACTAAAAGGACTCAACAGTATTGATGCGAAGTGTATTGATGATCATTGGTCTTCGTATAAAAAAAGTGCGTTAGATGATTTGGCGACCTCCCTTTTTCTATCTTTCATTTCGCTACTTGGGGTAACGATCGTCAACTACCTATTCTTTGGGAGGGTTACGATTTGGAATAGAGCCCCCTCTACGGGAAAGAAAGAACCAAGCTCGCCGATCTAATAGGGGCGGAGGAAATCCGTTTTCGAAACCTATCGCTCACCATTAATCGACACTGAAATCACTCGGTTTCGCGAGAGTCGGTGTCCGAAATCATTGGGCGAAGAATATCGAATAACAGACCGAAATCAACCGTCACATAGTTGTAGACCCAGACGACCTGAGCACGAGAGAGTCTCCTCTTAAGAACGACGCCCCGTGTATTGGCTACTCGGTCGGGAGGTTTAATAGGTCGGTTGTGACTTGTGAACTCATTGTCAATTTCTCTCGCCTGTCTCAGCGAACTTACGATCTCTTTTCTACCATTTATCGCAATGAGCACCTCTCCTAGTCCTGGCTTCGCTTGATTTGCTAACGAGCGGAGTGCTTTAAGATTTTTCGCAGTATCCCCCACGTCACGTGCGACCGAAATGCCCCCGAGAAAATATTCAATCCATCCCCAGGATGGGTTGTCGCGAGATGGCTCGAGGTCGGAGCCAGTAGTTGCTAAGTACATTTCTTTGAATTCATCATCAGTGTAGAACGCATCATATGCGGCTTGAAAAAACATGCCTAACTGCGCCTCAAGCTGCCTAAGTAGCTCACCAACTGCGTCTTGAACACCATATCTTCCCATCAATTTTTCCCACTGGGGTGCACTCGGGAACTCTACCGTTAGCGCTCTATGAACCTTCTGGAGCGCATCCGCGGTGCTTGCGGTTCCCTCAAAAAACCACTCTGGAATAGGAATTGCGGGAGACGCCTCAATTTTAGTGTTCTCGAATCCTTTGAAGGGAAGAACTTGAGCGATCGGTCGTTTATGCTTCCGCAGGAACGACTCGCACCACAGTCGAAAATCTAGAGGCGTGTTCTTATCCGCTATGAGATACGGTAGCACTACGGGAAGGTACTCCGACACCCAATGCTCCCCTACGTCCTTCGTAACACACTTATCTAGCTCGACAACCGAGATGGTCTCGATCTCTTCCTTGTTAATCACGCAAGCACGAATGAGCGCGTAACATAAAAACACTGCGGCGTGCTCACGGTGTCCGCTTGCCGCAATCGAACGTACTGCGCTGAGAAAGCAAATAAATCCCTCTTTGGTGTCAAAGTGATGA